>Ga0068863_100004175_pt1 | contig 14262 bp, 22 predicted proteins | sample KBSSwiS62_FD_66596 | JGI IMG/M metagenome (GOLD analysis project Ga0068863, IMG submission 66596) | Switchgrass rhizosphere microbial communities from Kellogg Biological Station, Michigan, USA - KBS Switchgrass S6-2 | ecosystem: Host-associated > Plants > Roots > Rhizosphere > Soil ...
GCTCGTATCGACTGACATTTCAGTAGCGATGGCTTTAACATCGTTCAGCACCTTTCGGCTTTCGTCTGTTAATGGATATGTTTCCCTACTCATAAAATGCCTCGTTTAACTTAGTGACGCTGTGTTTCAAATCTGCGATTCTCAAATCATCGTTCGATAACGGGTGGCAAACACCCTATGTGATAAAGATTCGCGGAAGTAAGGCCCCTCATTGAAGCCGCAGTACGCGAGTTAGGTACGCCGTTAAAAGTTATTCGCACACTGACTGGCGGCGTACATTCGATCTTTGACAAAGTAAGACTTGAACGTGAGTTCCGCACTTCCATACGCGCCGGAAGCGTTCAAGCTAAATTTTCAATTCCACGTTCCGGCAAAAGGGGGCGAAACGTCCTGTGCGTTGCCCTTACTCCTGATTGAGAGCGGCTATTTCTTGCTCGATCTGTTTATCAATGCCTGCCAGCTTCTTGGCACATTCCAATTCGACCTCATAACGCATCGCTTTAAATGCGAGAAGTTTGGAGGAATAGATCGCACGTCCGCCTTGCGTCCACCCGCCACCAAAGCCAGTGTCCTTTATCGGCGCATAACTCGTGGCGTGGCTTACAGTACGTGATGCCGCGTATTGTATTTGCGAACTATAAGCGTTGAATAAAAAGCCCCTGGTTGTTCCATCTTTCGGAGCAGGAATGTCCGGCTTTATCTTTTCGGTAAACCGCAAAGCTCTCGCTATCCGCAAATCGTCTTGCAGTTTTTCAAATGCCTCGCGTTCTGATTTATTCATTGCCATAATCTTTTCAAAATGGTCGAGCGGCCTGAAGAATGTTTGAAACCACCCGACCTAACGCCCACTAGTCGCGTGGGGATGTTAATAAACCTAAAGGATCGTCCTTATGTCGTTTCGCACAGTAATGACAGGTTTCAGTTGCTTCGCCGTAATGACCACCTGCCCCCATAAGCCAGAATTTGACTTCTCCTGTGTTCTGGCAGTTATCGCAGAATCGGTCAGGATTTTTCCAACATCGTTTTTCGTGCTTCTCAATCGTCGGACTCGTTGCCGAATACCGGCAAAACTGGCATCTATAACGCGGCTTACTTTTAATCAATATCGGCATAATATTTTTAGGAGGAGCGGCTCTCCCATAAACCGCCCCTTCCCCTCGCCAGAGAGAACAGGGATGAATACCCTTATCTGGCGAATCTGTTTTCAAAATAGGACGGTGACTTGTTCGGACTGCCTTTTCTGACGGCCGCACTGTGACCTATGGTTTCTTTACCGTGTTTAGTGGCTCATCCACCGTCCCGTTGGCAGTTGGAATACCTGAGTTCGTCAGGTGGCTCTATTCCATCTGAGCCGCTGCCAATCTGTTTTCAAATCACCCGCCCGTTGTGGCGGAGTTCAAGTTACTCGTCTGTCGTTCGAATAGCCTTGATCTGAACGACTGGATGCTGTTAGCAAGCTCTGACGAGCGGATAGGGCTGCTTGTGAATCTCGCAGCTTTTCCTTTGTAAAATCCCTTACCGCTTTGGCTCGTAGATGTGCGATGTATTCTTTATCGCAATCGATCAGAGCTTGTGCTTTTCGGGCATCAATGGAGCCTTCACCCGCGAGATATTGTCTTGCCTGTTTCATTTTGAATGCGTGTTCTGCATCAGCATCTGAATTACAAGCGGTCTGATATTCAGTCTCGCGGTTGTAAAGCTCCTTAAGGGATTGCTCCAGTGACGATGTTTCGCTTCGTGACATTAGAATGGAATATCGTCGTCATCGCCGGCCGCTGCCGCCTTTGCTTTAGGTTCGCTGGATATAGCCGCCCGTTCCTCGTCTTCCTCAGTTGGCTCGTCGTTCGGTTGATGCCCGGAATATTCGGGTTCCACGCGGCCTTGAGCGAAGTAAGGAACAAGATATTCCTGCAACGTCTGGTCAAGTTCGATCGCAGCGGCTTCCGTTTCCTCAGTAACCTTGTCCGTCCAAGTGAAGACCGGCTCGTAATAGGTCGTATTTCCGTTCTGTAGCTCGTCTGAGCGTCCTTTGATGGTGAATGCACCCTTGAACGAGTCCTTGAGGTTTTGAGCCTTGTGGAACTCGATCCACGCGGTCAAAGCCGCCCCCTTGAATTTCAGATAGCCGATTTCAAGCTCCTTGTCATCGTTCAAATAACCGATGTAAAGACCCTTGATATATTTGGCTCCCGTGACCTCGGCCTTGATCTGCTCATAAGGCCCCTCGGCCTCAATTCGTGTCTGTCCGTTGGTCGAGGACCGAACGACAAGAACGGCGGTTTTTAGTTCACGAGACTTCACGGCATTCGACCAATAGCCCACGTAAGAGCCATTGCGTTTAATACCGCCTCCGACCTGAACTACGTCATCAAGAACGAGAAAACGAAAAGGCGTTTTCACCTTGATATTTTCCTTCGCCTCACGGTCGTAATAGCGAAGTTCCCCACTGTCACCGGCCCAGTCAAAAAACCTTGTGGCGGGATTCGTTAAAATTGTTTCTGGATTTGATCTACTCATATTTACCTCGTTTCTTTGCTTTGCACCGTAACTACCTCGGCTTAGTTATCGCGGGTCATACCGTGAGGTATATCCCTTGAAAGTGTGATCAGGCTTGCCATTGTTTTCGGCTTCCTCTAAAAGTTCGTAACTCAATTCAAAATCTGTGTTCTCGTGGAGCCAGACGAGATATTGAGGATCGTTGTCCAAAACATCCTGAACGGTTTCCCGCTTGTATCGACCAAAACCAATAACGTGCTTCCTGTCGGTTATCGGCTGCCGTGTAAAACTTTCACGATTCGATCTGCTCATATAATCTGCTCACTGTTTCGTACATCACTTCTTTCGGGCCGTGTTCGAGCCGATTATGACAGCCCTTTCCTTGCGGGTTATCCATACAAAGCAAAGCGACAATGGAAAGCTCTTGCTCATCCGTTATGAATCTGCGTTTCATCCGATGAGCGAACGAGAGGTAATCGTGCCTCCCGCACATCTGGCAATAGGTCACTCCGGCTGCTGCGAACTTCTGTTTGCATTTTGCCCTGATCCTGTTCCATTGAGAGACGGTCATTTTCTACCTCGACTTTCATCCAATCGGCCTCGCTTATCGCTCCTGTGCAAAAGGCCAGGAAAGCGGCGTTTGCTTTGTTTCTCAGGACTTCGCCATTAGCGGCCTCGCTGATGCCCCACTTGTCGCTGTTCTGCTCGTAGAGGTAGATGATATTTTGCCTTTCGTGGTAACGTTCGTCGGCGTCTCTCATCATTTCTTGATAACGTTGGGTTTCTGTTGACATTATTTTCCTCTTGGTACGATTGGCAGATTTTGGATAGTCTGCTCGACCTGTGCGATGCGGTTTAAAACGCCCTGTAGTTCTGTGGACGGCTTTAGACTCTCATCGAGGTACTTGGACAAGGCTTGCTTCAAATTCGCGTGGTAAGACACGTCACGAGTAGTTTTCGGCTTGCCCGTTTTCGGGTTGATGTCGCCTTTTTTCTCGTATTGGAGCATCCAGCAAGCGGAGTCCGATTCGAATCGTGTACAATTCATCAAGTATCAATTTCATTTCAAAAACCCTCTGAGCCAAGCCACCACGCCGCGATGCAGGCCAGTGTCAACAAAAATGCGAATATCACTAATGATGGTGTGGTTTGTTCGTGTTTCATTTGGCCTCCGCTTTTTCGTGACTGACCAGTTTTCCCAAAGAATAGTCAAATAAAGACACGGGCTTGCTGGGTGTGCCGTCTTTGCGAAGCCGAATACCTTTAACGCAGTGCAATTGACCGTCATCCGTTATCACACACTTATCCACACGAACCTTGTATTGCCGTTTTTCATTGGAATATCCCCAAGTTTCATCAAGGGTCAAAATATCGCCGGTGGCGTAAGGCGTAGGTATTTGGCTTTTCAAATCCTCAATCTCGGCCTTGCATCGTAAGATCACGCGTTCGTGGCAGTTGCTAACAAAATCGCGGTTTAGGTTCTCCACGACTTCGGCGGGGGAGATTTCAACAATGATCCCTCTGTCAATTTCGCCTTTTGAGCCGTCTTGGAATGTGACCTCGCTAACGTCTCTCTGCATTCGCTCACGGGCGGCGGCTAGGTTCTTGTCGTACTCCGAACATGGCTTGCAGTTCTGTCGGCTGCCGTATGCCCATCGAGCAAGTCTGCCTGTACCGTGTCTGTGGCTACCTTCTTGTGTGTTCATTTGACCTCTGTATGTAGTTCGTAATTCGCAAATACACCAAGCACTGGCATTCCCCAATAAAATTGCTCCAACACCTCGTCAAAATCACGACCTGGATAACAGGCTTTAATGGTTTCCCGAACCCGCTGATCGTTCGCTTCAATGGATTCCGAACCATCAGCTTTATCAATGCGTATAATCACTTGGTTAATGTTGCTCATTTTCCGTTCTCCCCGGTTATCCGGCTGTTCTAAGTTTCCCTTTGTGGTTAGTTGGTTGGTTTTTCCAACCTTATCTCGATATAACCCGCACACGGATTTGGGCGTCCTGTGTAAATGCATTTACTCTCGAACCCTTTCACTAGCAATAGCGGATAAGTCGCCCCGTCATCGCTTCGAATCGGGCAGGGCATATATGGAGAATCGGTCGCCATGTCGCGGGCATGAATATAAGCAGACCTATATTCCATGCCTATTCCGGCAGAGACTCCGTCCACAAAAACGCTGTATAATCTCGTGTCCATAACTTTGTTAAAAGGCCGGTTATCTCGCCTTCCCCGGCCCCGTGTAATGCCACCAGCTTTCCGTGGTGGTGTCGGATCTAGATTTTTGCAATAGCCCAAAGCGTTAATAGCGAAAGGGCTGCAATGATTAGTTTGTAAAGTCTGTAGTTCATTTGTTTTGCCCGTTCATCTCATCGACTACAGGAGCGTTTTCAAAAGGTTGCGGTTTTGCTTTTGGCTCGATTACCGCTTCGATATTGGAAGTATACGGTATACTTGTATACAACGTCAAGTAAAAAAATAGCAACTCATGATTTATTTTTATGGAGGTTTTCACGTAACTTTCGTATCGCGGCGCGTAACCACTCCTTCGCGGATTCAAGGTCGTGTTCCTCAATGCTCACGATCAGGCATTCATATTGCTCGATCATCGCAACGGTATACTCGGCGTCAGTCTGCGGTTTACTTGGAATAACAAGCATTATCGGTGTATTTGGAAACAGACCTCTTTACCGCAAATGCACAGCTCGTTAACCGCAACAAATTCAGAGCCCCCAACGTGCGAGTGCTGCCACTCGGTAAATTGGATCTCTACTTGCTCACGACAAAAGGAAAGCGCTCGCGGTTCCCGGCGAGCGTCGAACTCGGCCTCAATAGAGCGAACGACAACGTGACCAGGAACACCGCGATCCTGCCAACTTTCCGCTAGCGCCCAATCCTGTGGATTTAACGTAAATCGTTTGCCTCTGCGTCGAGCAAAGACGGCCTCAATGTCTGTGAAATATTCGTGGTCCTGATTCAGAAAGAATCCGCCCATAAAGATAGTCTCCTTAGTTTTAGATACAAGGCGGCAATCCCTATCTTTATCTTGCACTTCCTAGCAAATTGCTATACAATGCTGGATAAGGTTAATCGCCTTAACACTGTTAATTTCAAAAAGGGAGTGCTTTTAGGGGCACTCTTTTTGTTCAAGGATTTCCGATAACCCGTCCGACCTTACACACGCTTTTCTATTACTGATAGGATGACCGGGACGTTTGCCGCCTTGCGGGATCGAATACCCGCCCGTTGCCCGGAAAAGAACCAACTTCAATTGGAAGAACACGCTTTCAGTCATCACGATTCGAGTCACCCCTCACCTTTTGGCTACCTGACTCTGGCTATCTTCGGACACAGCTTATCCGACCTCTATCGCCCGGTATCTACCTACCGCGTGGCGATCAGCAGTTAATTGAGCTTTACGTGCGGATAATAGCTCGCCCAAAACGCACGAACCATTAAGCCGCTGCCTGAGCGGTCTTTTCTAGATGTCTTTTGTAGTAGCGTTCGAACGCGGGAATAAACACGGTCTGTAAGACCTTCTGTTTGGACCCGCGTGGTATTTCGTCTGCCACTTTGTCGATCTTCTCAAGCACCGTGTTTGGCACTCGAAAGCTCACCGGCGTAGTTTTTTCTTTCTTCATACGAACGATATTTTAGCATTGTATACGGTATACCGTCAACAAGTATATTACAGCCTCTTGGCAAAGGAATTGACTAAATGCAAACTTGTTTACAAACTAGCTTTCACGTGGAAAAGAATCTCGATAACGTGGTGCTGTCTTTACGACTTCGCGGGGCCGATGCCGCGAGGTTTTGGCGCATTATGGATACCGCAAAAGCAAAGAATCCATATATTGATAAATCCGATGTAATCAGAGAATTGATCGGCCTCGATCCGCCGACGATCCTTTCTTTATCTGAGATTGAGCATTTCAGGGGCGAACAATACCGCCTCACCAAAATAACGCCAATAGGCGAAACGAAAGATGAAAGACCAGCGAAAAAGAAAAGAGCCTGAGCTTAGATTAAGTGCCGTGCCTCTATACGGAGAAGTGGGCGCCGGCAAGGTCGTGGATTTTATCCCCAGGAACAAGACCGTTACCGTTGCGTTGCCCTCGACCATAAAAGACGAGGAAGTAGGAATGCTTATAGTCCGGGGATGCTCTTTAGAGGACGAGGGTATCTATGACGGGGACCGGCTTATATTCACAAAGAGATTTACCAAAAGAGATGTGATGTTCAAGGCGATCTGTGTTGTTTTTATCATCGCCACCGGGGAACTCGTAGCCAAGAAGCTCTTATTTGGCAGAGATGGTCACGTTACGTTAAGGGCATCGGGAGGGGGCATAAAAGACCTGAGCTACCACGCGGACGATATTGAGATAAAAGGGATCGTTACGGACTTTCAGAGAAGCGTGAGGCCGGGAGACAAGACAATACCATTTTGAACAAACACGAACTCACAAAATATAACGAACGCTGGCAGATGCGCAATATCTCGCGGATCGTGGCTATTGGAATGTTTATTGTTTTTCTGGTGAAGTTTTTCCTATGAATATCAAAAAGCAAAATCTATTGAGTGATGATGAAATAAAGCGTCCGGCGAATAACACGCTTGTCACCATCATTGTTATCGGGATTGCTCTGATTATCGTGGCGTATGTTGTCCCAAAGAATTTACGCGAAGAAGCTGAAAAAGAACTGAAACTTGAGGAAGGAATAACGGCGGCACTCAATGAACAAAATCTCGCCGTGAAGAAGTTGGCGGACGAACGAAAAGCCGCGCAGGAAGAACGCGAGTTAAATCATCCGATTGTGGCAAGTCCACCTTTTCCCGTCCAATCATTTGAGCAACCCCGCGTACAGCAGCAGCGAATTGTGACGGACATTACGGTTGGTGTTAGTTGGGATCGGTTTCGCCAGATTTGCGGAATGCCTGAGGGTGACGATGACGATCTAAATACCTACGAAACGGGAAATGGTTCTTACAGTGTATATCGTATGGCCTTTAAGCCGGGCCGACCTTATAAATGCGTCGGAAACTTCACATTTCGGGATACCGAGTTGATTTCGATCTACAGATGATAAAAGTCAACCGCACAATCTTTGATGAGTCCGCCGTTCTTTTTGCTTGTTGGGATAAAGAGGAGCTAGTTCTAGCAATCGGTACGCATCTGCTAAGATTCGACAAAAGCGAAGCTGAGAGAGTTTGGGCGTTGCTAGGCGGATATGCTGCCGATGCGGATGCACCGAAAGAGGAAGTTGAAAGATGGAAGGATTGATGCTATAATTCTCATTACTCACCTTCCCCGGCCCGTCAGACATGGCGGGAAATGCAGCATATATCATTAAAAGAAATGGCGGACTTTCTTGGCATATCCGCTAAGACGTTCCGTAAGGACATTGCCGAAAAACAGATCCCTTTCTATCCTTCGGGTAAACGTATGCGCTTTGACCCATACGAGGTAAAGGCGTATCTTAAAACCACTGAGCAAGTCACTGAATCTAACGTGCGGCTGTTTCCTGTAACGAAGCACCGCAAGGTTGTTACATCTAAGAAATTCGCGGAGGCTTAATGACAGATTGGGAATGGTGGCGAGACCAAAGCACCATCTTAAAAAATCTTGTCGAAGATGACCGTGGCATATCATCATTACACTGTAAGATGATTAACGGCATTTTCGAGTATGCGATTGTCTGGTGGTTTCACGGAACGCCAACGTTAAATCTCTACTTCGTTGAAGGCATAGTTCAATTCGACATTTCACAAGGTGGCAATATACCTCGATAAACGTTCAGGACGGTTCTTTGTCCAATTCGATTACAAAAAGCAGACGTTTAAACAATATCTGCCGAAAGGCTCTACGCGCACGGCCGCCCAAAGGCTCGAAACGAAAATGCGGTCTGATGCGTTTTTTCAAGCGAACGGGATGACTCCGCGTGACGAGATTCTATTCGAGGATTGCGTTCAGGACTATCTAGCCCACATCAAACACACTTCGAAATACGACCGGGCGGAGGACATCTTAACCGCCGCGAAACCGTTCCTAAAAGGCAAGCTGTTACGCTCGATAGACTCGACCGATATTGAAAAATTCATCCACTTTCGCACGATCAAACCAACACCGCACGGGACCGCGAGAATGCCCGCTACGATCTGGCGCGAGGTATCAGTCATATCCGCTTTCTTTTCCTACGCCATTAAAAAGAAACGGTGTGAAACGAATCCCTGCAAGGCCGCTGAGAAACCGTCTTTCGATAATACTCAGATCAGGGTTTTGGAATATAAGGACGAAGCAAAATTCCTGGCATCGTTCGACGCAAAAGGGAAATTGGCACGGGATATTTGCATCCTTGTTCTCAATACCGGCCTCAGACAAAACGATGTATTAGGACTGACTGACTTTCAATGCACCGGCCATAGCATTCGATTGTTACAAGGAAAAGTAAAGAGAGTTGTCGAGATACCACTAAACCAAGCGGCCCGCGAGATCATTGCCAAGTATTCGGGTAAAGGCTTATTGTTCCCGTCGCCTAAGTTCAAAAATCCTCGCCCGATGCAGTACATCAGAAAAGCGATCACGGGAGCTTGTGAACGGGCAGAAATTCCAAAGGTCACGATCCGCGACCTACGCCGGACGTTCGCCACAAGATTAGCAGAAAACGGGGTGGATGCCCTGACTATCGCAATGCTCTTAGGGCACTCCGATTTAAGGATGGTTCACAGGTACGCGCGAAGCAGCGAAACGATGCGAAAAGCCGTCGAAAAACTGCCCGAATCTACCCTATATCTACCCTCGCAGAAATTACAGGTCGTTAAGTGATTTGTTTTCTTGAGTTAAGAGAGGTCACTATCTGCATTGCGAACGCAGCGCTCTGCCAACTGAGCTACATCCCCACGTCAATAATTATCGAACTAAAACGCCGTTTTCCACAAGTTCGCGGCGCTTAAAAGTGGACAAATCGGGAAAGTTTTTCCCTGTTCATCCTACGCACAATCTACCCGCTTAAATAAAACTATGAAACCATATCTCTGGATGGAGCGCCCATCCTACAAATTCCCTGCGCGTAATATCTACGGCGACCTTATCTGGTGCAATGATTCTGCTGCTGTGTACGGCGACGAAAATCTTTATGCCTGCTATGAGGAGGAACAGCTTGTTTTAACTACGAGGGACGATGAAAGAATGCGCAAGTTTATGGCGCAATATCTCCCGGCGGATAAACAGAAGTCACATACTGAGGAATAGAGACGTTGCACTCACTCGTAGCCGTCGTGATCCGCCCACCAGCCGCCACGCTCCAAACATAGTAGAAAGCCCCGTGAATCTTAAGGACAGCCATTAAAGAAGGTGTATCGGATAGATAATATACAGTTCCGTCTATCGTAGGTTCAGGGTTAAAGAACGTTTGCGCGGTCGAGCCTGAGTAGAACGTACCGGGGACTGCGGTGTTTTCTATCGTAGACTTCCAAGTGAAATTGCCGTTCTTAAAATCAGCAGGATCAAGACTGCCGGTTGTGATACCAAAAGCCCCGTCCCACGTCCAAAGAGAAGCAACGGCATCCGTTCTACTTTTCTGATATTCGATAAAGTCGTCTTTGCGCAGTTCCCAATCAGTTAAGACATAAGGATCAACATAAGCGGGCCAGTAGCTTCTAGGGAGCGCCTGATACCACGGGCCGAGAACTTGCACCCCCTCGGTTCCCTGATAACCTTCGTCACCGGGAGCTTCACGCGGCCCTTGCACTGAGGATGCGACGAACAGCCCCACTCGTGAGATAAGGTAAACGTCTATATTTCCTGAGAACGTAAGCGTATCCGACACGTCCGGCGCGCTCGAATCATTTGTTGCCGTGATCTTGAAATTAGTATCGTCAGTGTCTAAATTGAACCATTCAGGATCGGTTATCGAGGAACCAAAGACTCGCTGTGAAGGAGTGACCAATCTCAACCTGGTCATGTCCCGGTACTCCAAACCTCTCGAATCCCAACAGAATTTATAAGTGGATAGATCCGAAGTGCGCGCAGCCCTGCCCTCTGGTGTCGAAATATCCGCCGAAAAGTCATCGACAAAGATATGAGTAGTCGCACCGTCACGAAGCGCAATACTCGGCGGGTACGTATTTGGGATAGCTATGTTTCCCGTAGGTGACGAAATAGCGTTTAGCTCGTACTCGATCTTTCTATAATTGTGCTTCCACTCAGTAACCGGAACCTCAAAAAGTAAGTCTATATAAGCTGCAAAATCAGCATCTGTAAATGCCTCTGAGACGTATTTCGCCCCCTGAAAGAACGGGGTTGCCACTGCTGACACTGTGACACTAGGAACTTTTAATATAGGCAGATCACGGTAAGTGTCACCGTCTTTGATATACGCGGTGTCGTAGAAGGTAATGGCGGCGTTATGCAGCCGTCGTCGCCCGATATACTCAGGCCGCTTCGACGGTTGGACAAGCGTTTTCTTGTCGCTGCCCCGGCCTCTTTCGCGGTCCAGGATGGTGATTATTGTCTCGCTCACGATGGCCCCACAAACAGCTTGAAAGCCCAAATAGTATGGGTGGTGATAGTTCCCGCCGTGACCCTGACTTGAAACGTCCCAGTGCTTCCGGCGTATGGCGAAAGGTCTATCGGTGTTGTCTCAATATTCGTCCACGCACCCCCTGTACCGTGCCGTGCTTCTACCGTTAGACCTGTTACAGCTTCGCCTGATAGTTCCCGCCCGTCATAGCAAGGAATGGAAAACGTGATTATTCTATTCTCGCCGCTCTCAAGAGCTATAGAGAAAACATTATCCGAGCCTATTACAGGTTCGGCTATAACGTCAGCAGAACCTATCTGACGGGCGACTAAGGCGGTCAGAAACCGTCCGTCATTACCTGTTATCGTGCGGCTGGTTATTCGATATGTTCCGTAAGACACACCATCGCGGTCTTTCGGATTTATTGCCCTGCCACTTATTAAAGACCAGTCCATGCCCGAAACGGTCATAGACGCTCGTCCTGGATAGTACTGCCTTCTGTTGATTCTCGTCGCCAACGGAACGCCAACCGACAAAGGAGCCTCACCGACATTCAAGGGCATTATTCTTGTTGCAGTCGAGTCGGCCTCGTCAAACACATATCTCTGTCTTTGAAGATGCTTGGCAATAGAGATGCCAATATCGCCAATACGAACCTCATTTATATCCTCCGGCTGTGTGCCGGAGTTCATGTGATCTTTCGTCGCCGTGCGTATCCATACCCGCCTGTTAGGGAGGGGGGTTTGCCATTCCCGGTAATTGGATATGTCGCCCGTCGATCCTACAAGGGTGTCAACTAAGTTGCCCGAACGGTAAGATTGCAAAAGAGATTGTGAATAGTCCTCGCCTAGCTGCTGGTTATCTGAGTCGGTCACTATCAGACCCGTTTTAGCGATCTCTCTATAAGCACAATAAATGCTCTCAGCCTCGTAAGGATGGGCCAAATACGTAAGCGTTTCCGTCTCGTTCTCGGCCTCGAGTAGGGCAAAGGCAAACGACGAGCTAGGATCGGGCAAGCGGGATTCTGCCACCCGCGTTCTTTGCTGCAAGTTTCCAATATTGTCATAAGTGTAAGTTTCCCTGACCCTGTGAAACACAGTGAACACATCCGTTTTCGTCGTGATCGTCCGGCGTCTCAGTTCAGGACCGCGAACGGGAGTGTTTGGGAACGCTATCCTATAATAGTTCCGGTTTACTTCTTCTGTGGTGGTGACAAGATCGCCCAAACCGTCCGGGGGATTGACTGTGTAACTAACCGTCTCAGTCCAATAGTCCCAGCCCGTACCTTGCTCCTGGTACGTCATCAAAGAACCTTTATAGCGTCCGATCTCCCTTGAATCAGATAGAGCGGTGAGGTCATCGACGGTTAGGACGCGAGCGGCTGACGTGTCCGGTAATACGTCATTAGTGCCCTCTCGCAAGACAAGGGCATCATCTAGGATGTCGTAATCCTCTTTGACCTCAAAAGCACCTATCGTGCCTGCCAATGCGTTGTAATAAGGCTCACCGGGGCCGAAGTCTATCCTGCGAATGCCAAAGTCAGGAACGTTCGTTTTGCACTCAGCGAACCCGCAAACGTCAGCAACATAATCGGCTATCTTTTTCGTTGACAGTCCCGTTGTTGGAACGATGGTCACAGCATGATCTGTGCCGTCGATCTCCGTCATCGAGATAAACTCGGATTCGTTTACAGTGATCTTATCGGGATCGTGGAGAACGACCAGACCCAAGGGCGAAGTTTCGAGCCTTGCTTGTAGTAAGGGAGTGGCGACAATCGTGAAATGGTCATCCGGTGCTAGGTCTTTATTGGATAGAGCATAGTCGCTCTGAGACAAACGGGCGGTATCTAAGCGAATAGTCCAAGTCCACGTACCCGAAAGTTTCTCACCCGTTTCAAATCTAATAGACGCATCACGGGTTAGCACATCCCTGTCATCGTGCTTGGCAAGCTCGCAGTTAAGGACACCCGCGATGTTACTATCGTCGTCGTTTTCTTCGTAGGAAAACGATTTTATTGGAATGTTGACATAGCCTGTAATAACCTGCGGGATAGGATCGCCGCCGCCCTCTGGTGGTGCTGTCCCGCCGGGGGCGTCATCAAACACAAAAACATTGTCAGTGATCGTCCCGTCTGCAGTAACATCGCCGGTTACGTTTGAAATGACGGCAACAACGTCCCGTGTAAATGTGAAAGTATCATTAACGCCGTTGACCAATCCAACAGGTGTTTCGAGTATCGTCAGCCGTGCGTCCTGATATCGCTGCTGTGCATTTGAGGACGCGGGATATCCATCGACCAGAAACGAATATTCCGTTACAAGCTCTGTAGATACGTCGGGAACGCCTGAAAATTCTATGACAAAGGGCATTTATGCGTATTCGTTGGTAAAGTAGGTTTGTAATTCTGCCCGTTTTGCAGATGACGGCGCAGCCTCAAAAATGACGATCTCAGCGTATTTCTTATTCGACAATCGAATACCCGAACCGCCTGCGGGATAGCCACCTATAAGCGGGGTGGTTGAAAACCCTACGGTGTTAGTGATAGTCGAAAAATGCTGCACGTTATTTATCCAACTTGTCCACGCACTCGGCCCCGATGAGACCATATACGAATGCCAGGATACGAGGGCATTGGTAGCAGGGTCACCCGATGTTTTTCGTGCTGTCGTCCCGAACGTCTCATAAATACCAGAGCCGACAGAGTTATTTGTGTATTTATAGTAACCGTCTGTCGCGTTCCCCATTTCCCAGATGCGGCGGGTGTTTACTACGGTATTTGCCTCGTTCGTGTCGGTGTCGTTAATGATGTAAGCCGCTATAAATCCCCCAGTGAGTGCCGACATATCAGGAACATTTAGGCAGTGAGGGTCTGTGTTCGTGCCGAGAAATTCGATGGCAACCGTGTTGCCGACAAGTCCACTTGCGGTGGTTCTTAGCAATGGCTGTCTTTGAGATGTGCCTTGAGTAGCGTGATGCCCGCGTCCGCTTATATCCGTCCACGATGACACCGCGTTACCATCACCGATAGATATCATAGACGAGGCTTTATATCTCGCCCAGATCGTCGGCAAGCCTGCGGGCAATCCCCCGCCAGACATTAGACTGATAACTCCCTCGTACATTTAAGCCTCTTGACACACTCCCAGAACATCCCATTTTGAATCTGCGGAGTTATATACCATTCCGAGATACAGCGTCTTACTGATCGTCGTGGCCGTCGGCAAAGTGATCCCGATG
>Ga0068863_100004177_pt1 | contig 14258 bp, 13 predicted proteins | sample KBSSwiS62_FD_66596 | JGI IMG/M metagenome (GOLD analysis project Ga0068863, IMG submission 66596) | Switchgrass rhizosphere microbial communities from Kellogg Biological Station, Michigan, USA - KBS Switchgrass S6-2 | ecosystem: Host-associated > Plants > Roots > Rhizosphere > Soil ...
AACTGGCCATCGCGCTCAAAACCGAAGCACACACTTCGGACGATTGACGCCGTCTACTGCACGCCTTGACTTACAGGGCGAAAGCTAGCCGATCGGGGTGGTCCAGGTCTGCGACGGCAGCAGCGGCCCCGTAGTGATGCCAACCCCGCCACGGCCGCTACCGGCGTCTGGGCCGTAAATGCCCAGGTCAGGAGTGCCGACGTTGACCGGCTGGCCGTTCGAGTAGGACAGGCACTTGCCGTCGTCCTTGTTGCCGAACCACGCCAAGCAGGCCGGAGAAGCCGTGACCTGCGCGCTGTCGGACGACACTGCCGCGGCATAGCACGGAACAGCCACCGCAGCGGCCACAAAAACACCCGCGATCAGCTGAGTTCGGTTGGGTTTCCGATTGAACACGGGCCTCCCTTTCCACACGATCCCCGACAGCCCTAACACCATAACCTGCTTGATGTGTTCACGCAGTAAGGTCGTCGCCGCTGGCCTGTTCCAGCAGGCTGCGCCGATAGGCCTCCATCGCCACCAGGTCACCGAATAATGCGTGGTACTCGTCGCCCTGTTCCACCGGCGACATGCGCTGCAATTTCGACTTGACCTCGGCAATCTGGCGGCCGACCCACACTTCCTGGAGCCGGGCCAGCACTCCGGAGATGTACCGAGGCAATCTCTCGTCATCGTCCACGTTGATGGCCTCGACGCCCAGTTCGTTGACCAGGCTGGCCGCCGCCGGCGATGCCGTCTGGTCACGCACGGCCTCGATCCACTGCGCGCCGGCCAGGCCCGCCGACATTCCGCCTGCCGCCTCGATGGCCGCCCGGACCGCCGCGTACCCCGGATGGGTGAAGCTCTCGACGGTCAGTGAGTCGAACACCGGGCCCGCGACCGCGGGGTATTGCAGCGCCGACTTGAGCGCCTCGCGCTGCGGCCACAGCGTGGGGTCGGCCGGGTCGGGACGGACCTGGGCCGGTGACTCGGCGGCAGCGGGGCGGCGGCGCGCGGTGCGCGCTCCGTTTTGGGACTTTCCGGTCGCGACTTCACGGACACGGTTGACGACCTGCGCGACGTCGTCCCAGCCGACCCAACCCGCGAGCCGGCGCGCGTACTCGTCTCGCAACGCCACATCGCGGATGCGCGCCACCATCGGCACCGCGCGACGCAATCCGTCGACTCTTGCCTGCGGGTTGTCGTCGAGTTCCTTGTTGTCGGGCAGCAGTCCCCTGATCGCGAACTCCAGCATCGGTACCCGCCGCGCGACCAGATCGCGCAGCGCCCCATCGCCATGTTTGATCCGCAGATCGCACGGGTCCATCCCGTCGGCTGCGACCGCGACGAACGACTTGCCCGCGACGTTCTGGTCACTGTCGAACGCCTTCATCGCGGCCTGCTGACCCGCGGCGTCGCCGTCGAACACGTAGATCAGTTCGCCGCGAAAGAAGTTGTCGTCCATCATGAGTCGGCGCAACATCGCCAGATGCTCATCGCCGAACGCGGTGCCGCACGAGGCGACGGCCGTCGTCACTCCGGCCAGATGCATGGACATCACGTCCGTGTATCCCTCGACCACCACGGCCTGATGGGCCTTGGCGATGTCGCGCTTGGCCAGATCGAGACCGAACAACACCGACGACTTCTTGTAGAGCACCGTCTCGGGGGTGTTGATGTATTTGGCTTCCATCGTGTCGTCGTCGAAGATGCGGCGCGCCCCGAAGCCGATCACCTCGCTGCTGCTCGCCCGGATCGGCCACAGCAGGCGGCGGTGAAAGCGATCCATCGGCCCGCGCCGACCCTCGCGCGACAGCCCAGCCGCCTCGAGCTCCTTGAATTCAAATCCCTTGCGCAGCAGGTGTTTTGTCAGCGAATCCCAGCCTGACGGCGCGAACCCGCAGCCGAAATGCGCGGCTGCCTGCATGTCGAAGTTGCGGTCGAGCAGATACTGCCGAGCGGGCGCCGCCTCGTCGGACTGCAGCGCCTCGGCGTAGAACTCCTGCGCGGCGGCGTTGGCGGCCAGCAGCCTGCTGCGGCTGCCGCGGTCGCGCTGCACATTCGTCGTCGCCGACCCTGTGTAGGTGACGGTGTAGCCGACGCGGTCCGCGAGCAACTCGACCGCCTCGACGAAGCTGACGTGCTCGATCTTCTGGACGAACGCATAGACGTCGCCGCCCTCGCCGCAGCCGAAGCAATGGAAGTGTCCGTGGTTGGGCCGGACGTGAAACGACGGCGACTTCTCGTCGTGGAACGGGCACAGCCCCTTCAGCGAATCCGCGCCCGCCCGCCGCAGCTGCACGTAGTCGCCGACGACGTCCTCGATCCGGATTTTTTCGCGGATGGCCGCGATATCGCGATCAGGAATCCGGCCGGCCACCGGCTCAGTCTAGGCGGGCGCGCCGCGTCGGCTAAGCGGGTTCCAAACGCTCCAACCGACCCTCTGTGAATGACGCGATCTGGTCGACGACCACCCGCAGCCGCGCGCCGTCGTCAGCGGCGTCGATGAACGCAGTGGCAAAGATCGGATCGAGCGTCGCCGGGGCCCCGGCAAGGACCCACTGCGCGACGCGGTGGATCCGGTCGCGCTGTTGGGCCTGCAGTTCGAGGTGCCTCGGGTCGGACATGATGAACTGCAGCGCCAGGATCTTGAGCACGGTGACCTCGGCGCGAACCAGGTCCGGGACCCTCAACTCGGCGTGGTAACGGACCAGCGGACCGGGGCCGTAGGCCTCGCGCGTTGCGGCGATCGCTGCCGACGCAAACCGGCCGACCAACTCACTGGTCAACCGTTTCAGCGCCACCGAGGCGGCCAGCGTGGCGTCGTACTTGCCGACGGCCGCGACCACCGGCAGCGCCGATAGCCTCTCGGCGGCGGCCACCAGATCGTCGGCTCGCAGGCCCGCACCCATTCCGTGGGATTCGCCGAGCCGCCCGAGCACCGCGGCCGCATCGTCGTCGGCGAGCACCCGCATGTCGATGCGGCCGGAGACGACCCCGTCCTCGACGTCGTGCACCGAGTACGCGACGTCGTCGGCCCAGTCCATCACCTGAGCCTCGAGGCACGGCACGCCCTCCGGTGCGCCGACACGTACCCACTCGGCCACGGCGGTGTCGTCTTCGTAGAAGCCGAACTTGCGGTTTTCCGACCCCCGCGGCCAGGGGTACTTCGTCACCGCGTCCAGGCCCGCCCGAGTCAGGTTCAATCCGGCGCTATGGTCTTGGGGGTCAAGGACTTTGGGCTCCAGGCGGGTGAGGATGCGGAAGTTCTGCGCGTTGCCCTCGAAGCCACCATGGTCGGCGGCGAACTCGTCGAGGGCGCGTTCGCCGTTGTGGCCGTACGGCGGATGGCCGATGTCGTGAGCCAGGCCCGCCATGTCGACGAGATCGGGATCGCACCCCAGCCCGATGGCCATCCCGCGACCGATCTGCGCGACTTCCAGTGAGTGGGTCAACCGCGTGCGCGGCGTCTCGCTCTGGCGCGGCCCGACCACCTGCGTCTTGTCCGCCAGCCTGCGCAGCGCCGCGCTGTGCAGCACGCGGGCCCGGTCACGCGCGAAATCCGTGCGATGTTCGGTGTCGGTGCCCGGCAGCGAGGCACCCTTCGGCGGTTCGACCACCACACGATCGCGGTCGAACTCTCCGTAGGGATCTCCAGTCACAGTCACCGACGCACAGTCTGCCAGTACTACATTGTGGGCCATGCGCATCGCCCGTTTGCTCGGCCTCGTGCTCGCGGCCCTGACCGTCGGCGTTCTGCTGGCGCCGACCGCGACCGGGCAGCCGCCGTTCCGGCTGCCCAGCTATGTCAACGACGGTGCCAACGCGCTCAGCGGATCCGAGTTCAGCGACGTGCAGCAGGCCGTCGACAAGCTGTACAACGACCGGCACATCCGGTTGTGGGTCGTCTACGTCGACACGTTCTCCGGCAAGAGTGCGGTCACCTGGGCCGAGGAGACGAAGAGTTTCAGCGACATCGGCGGCCAGGACGCGATTCTTGCGGTAGCGACCGGCGACCGCGCGTATGCATTCCTGCCGCCGACGACCGGGTCAGGTGGATTCGACGTCACGTCGTTGCGCACCAACGAAATCGAACCCAAGCTGCGCCAAAGTGACTGGGCGGGGGCGGCGATCGCCGCGGCGCAAGGGCTCGACCCCGGAACTTCAACGACGAACGCGGACATTTCCTGGTTCGGCTTGTTGGTCGCGTTCGCGGTGTTGGCTCTCGCGGTCCTGGTGGTGTGGCTGTGGCTCCGGCGCCGCAAGCGCAAGAGGCGTGACGCGGAGTTCGCCGCGGCGCGTCGTGCCGACCCCGCCGATCCGAACGCCCTGGCCTCCGTCCCGATCGACGCTCTCGACGACCTGTCCAAGTCGATCGTCGTCGACGTCGACAACGCGGTACGCACCAGCGACAACGAATTGGGTTTGGCGGTGGACGAATTCGGTCCGGACGAGACCATGCCGTTCAGTAAGGCGGTCGCCAGCGCCAAGACCACGCTGGCGCAGGCATTCAACGTCCGGCAGATCCTCGACGACGCCGTTCCGGAGACCGTGCAGCAGCGACGCGACCTGCTGACGCGGGTGGTGGTCGCCGCGGCGAAGGCCGACCGTGAGCTGGACGCGCAACGCGAAGCGTTCGAGAAGTTGCGAGACCTGGTGATCAACGCGCCGTCGCGACTGGACACGCTGACCCAGCAGATGGTCGACGTGACCGCGCGGATCGCGCCGTCGGAGCAGGCGCTTGCGGCGTTGCACAAGCAGTACTCCGACACGGCGCTGGCTTCGGTGGCGGGCAACGTCGAAACCGCCAAGCAGCGACTGGCTTTCGCCGACCAGAACCTCACCAACGCCCGAGCGCTGGTGGCGCGTCCGGTGGGTCGACAATCCGGTCTGATCGACTCCATTCGCGGGGCAGAGTCCGCACTGGGACAGGCGCGGACGTTGTTGGACGCCATCGACAACGCAGGCACCGACATCAACCGCGCGGTGGCCACCCTGCCTGCGGCGATCGCGGACATCCAGCAGGGCATCAATCAGGCCGCAAGCCTGCTCGCCCAGGGCAATACACCGCATCCGACCGAACTCGGCGCCGCTCGCGACGCCGCGGTCAAGGCCGTCGCCGACGCCCAAAGCGCCGGAACTACAGACCCTTTGGGTGCCTTCACCAAGCTGACGCAGGCCGACGCCGAACTGGACCGGCTGCTGGCCAACATCGCCGAGGAACGTGAAGCCGCCGAGCGGCTCAGCCGCGCGTACGACCAAGCCCTGTTCACTGCCCAGTCACGAGTGCGGGGCGTGTCCGACTACATCGACACCCGGCGTGGCAGCATCGGCCCGGATGCGCGGACCCGGCTCGCCGAAGCGGTGCGCCAGTTGCAGGCCGCGCAGGATATGAAGGCCACCAACTTGAATGAGGCCATCGCGCACGCCAACGGCGCCTCGATGCTGGCGGCGCAGGCGCAGGACCTTGCCAATGCGGATGTCCGTGCCGCGCAACGTTCTTACACCGGACAGTACGGCCAGACCAGCGGGTCGAATATGGGCGCGATGATCGGCGGCATCATCATCGGCAACATCCTGTCCGGCGCGCTGCGCGGCGGCATCGGCGGCAGTATGGGCGGCGGCTGGAGTTCGACCTCGTTCGGCGGGTCGGGCTCGTCCGGCGGCTGGAGCGGTGGCGGCGGCGGGCGGTTCTAGGGGCCCCAGGTCACGGGCTCAGCGTGCTGTGCAGGAATTCGTACATCAACGCAGTCTGGTGGGCGGCCTGGGCATTGTTTGATACACCGCCGTGCCCGCCTTCGGTGTTTTCGTAGTACAGGACGTTGTGTCCCGCATCAGAAAGGGCGGCCGCCATTTTCCGGGCGTGACCGGGGTGGACGCGGTCGTCGTTGGTCGAGGTAGTGATCAGGATCGGCGGGTAACGGCGGTCGGTCCGGATGTTGTGGTACGGCGAGTATTGCTTGATGAATTCCCAATCAGCATCGTCGTCGGGGTCGCCGTATTCGGCAACGAAGGCCGAGCCGCCCAGTGCGGAGAACCGCCGCATGTCCAGTAGCGGCTGCCGGCACACCAATGCACCGAACAGCTCGGAGTACTGGGTCAGCATCACCCCCATCAACAGCCCACCGGCGCTTGCACCGCTGGCACCGAGTTGCGCCGGGGTCGTAAGACCACGATCTATCAGATCAGTGGCGACAGCGGCGAAATCCTCGGCTACCTTGTGCCTACCCTCCCGTATGGACTGTAGGTACCAGTCCGGTCCATACTCACCGCCGCCGCGTGTGTTCGCCTGCGCGTAGGCGCCACCGCGCTCCAGCCACAATCGCCCGACTGTGCCGAGGTACCCGGGCCCCTGCGAATGCGCGAAGCCTCCGTATCCGCCGAGCAGGACCGGACCAGGTCCGGCCGAATCGCGGTGGGAAACAAGAAAATACGGTATGCGCGTGCCGTCGGCAGACGTGGCGAAGTGCTGGCTGACCGCTAGATCGTCGGCCTTGAAACGGGCAGGCGACGATTTGATTTCGGAAACCGATTTATCGGCGTAGCCGTGCAGTAGCCGCGGCGGTTGGACAAAACCGTAAGAGACGAGAAAGATTTCGTCGCTGTCACTGTCGGCGGAGTAGACCCCTGTTTCGGTGTTGTCAGGCACACCAGGGATCGACTTGGCTTGCCAAGTGCCGGGTGTCATGACCTCCAGGCGGCTGACCACGTCCTCCATGGTGACAACAACCAGGTGGTTTTTGGTCCAGATGCCGCCTTGCAGGAACGTGTGTCCGTCGGGTTCAAACACGACACGCAATTGACCTGTCCCGGCGAGGAATTCGTCGATTTCGGCGACGAGCAGCGTTCCGGGCCGATACGTGATGTCCCCGCGTGTCCACTCGACGGGCACGGAGATCAACATCCATTGCGCGTGCAGGTTCACCGGCGCTTCTGAGGGGACGTCGAGGCTCACCAGTTGCCCATCGCGCACCAGCATCATCTCTCGACGCCTGTTGTCGATCTGACGAACGAACAGCGTGCGCCCACCGTACTGCCTCTCGACACCTGCGAACACCGCGATGTCACCGTCGGCGGCAGTGAAGACCGTTTCCGCGTCCGCCAGAGGCGTGCCGCGCCGCCACCGCTTGACGACAAGCGGGAAGCCGGCCTCCGATATCGTCCCTTCACCGAAATCGCTGCTCACCAGGACGGTGTTCTCGTCTTCCCAGTTGGCATCGTTTCTGGCCGCCGGTAGGTTGAACCCGTCTGCGACGAATTCCCTTGTGACCATGTCGAATTCGCGGACCACCATCGCGTCCGAGCCGCCCCGTGACAGATAGATCAGCGCACGGTTGTACTCCGGATCGATCACGTCGACGGTCTGCCACACCCAGTTCTCGTCCTCCGCGGCGGCTAACGCGTCGAGGTCCACGACTACGTCCCAACTCGGCTCGGCCTTGCGATACTCCTCAAGAGTGGTCCGCCGCCACAGGCCCCGCGGATGCTCGGCGTCGACCCAGTAGTTGTACAAGTAATCCCCGCGGCGCTTCACTGTCGGAATGCGGTCATCGGCATCGATCGATTCGAGCGTTTCGCTGCGCATTCGTTCGAACCGTTCACCGCATAACGTGCCTGCTGTCGCGGAGTTGCGACTGTCCACCCAAGCCCGGGTCTGCTCGCTGCCAGTGTCCTCCAACCACAGATACGGGTCATCGACTACGGATTTGCCCACATCACTCGTGGCTGTCATTACGGCACCCCTGTCCCCGGTGTGAGCCGCGCGTTCGGCACTTGAAGTGTGGCGCACATCAGCGAGGGGCGAGCGAGTAATCGACTACTCGACCAGCGTTCGACGGGGCGGTGCTAGCTACTTCCAGGCGAAAACCGGTTGCTCCAGCCCGTCGACCGCATCACCGCGGCCTTCAAGGCACAGCCATCGAAGCTGAAGCAGCACAGCACCTGTCGGCGCGTGAATGAGGTCATTTCCCAACGGAATCTGCACCACTGGGCGTGGGCTCTCCGGGATCGTGATGAACCGCGGCGAATCTTCGCGTTGCAGTTGGTGCAGCCCGACCCGATACACGGCGGCCACCTCATCGGGAGCGGGCTGCGGGGCGAGCCGTCCCCCACCCCAAATGACGACCGGCGTGATCACGTAGCCCGACCGGGTCGGGTAGTCGTCGAGCAAGCCCAGCACCGTCGAGGCCGATAGCGAGATTCCGACCTCTTCCTCCAGTTCCCGCAGGGCTGCCTCGACAGCGGTTTCGCCTGGGTCGAGGCGCCCGCCGGGCAGCGCCCATTGCGCTGCGTGAGAGTTGAGCCGAGATGCCCTGCGGCACAGCAGAAATGCGGCTCCGCCGGAGACGTCGACCATACGGCCGTCGAGACCGATCTGGCCGAGCAGCTCAGCGATCAACCCGTCGGCCCCTACCGGATCCACCCGGTCCTCACCGACTTCGGAGTCCACCAACACCACCGCGACGGCCGCATGCCGCTTCGTCGGATCCGTGACGGTGCGACGGTCGTGTGCCGCCAACCGTGTCCGGATCTGCTCCCGCAGCGCGTCGTCGTAGGTGATCGTCACCGGCTAGCAGCCCTTGAGTCGGGCCGCCAGATAGTCGCTGACCCCGTCGAGTGCCACGCGGTCCTGCGTCATGGCGTCGCGCTCGCGGATGGTCACCGCTTGATCCTCGAGGGTGTCGAAGTCGACCGTCACACAGAACGGGGTGCCGATCTCGTCCTGGCGGCGGTAGCGCCGGCCAATCGCACTGGCGTCGTCGAATTCGACGTTCCAGCACTTGCGCAACTCGGCGGCGAGATCGCGCGCCTTCGGCGACAGATCGGCGTGCCGCGACAGCGGCAGCACCGCGGCCTTGACCGGCGCCAGTCGCGGATCAAGTCGCAGCACCGTGCGCTTGTCGACGCCGCCCTTGGCGTTGGGTGCCTCGTCCTCGGCGTACGCGTCGACGAGGAACGCCATCAGCGAACGCGTGAGCCCGGCTGCGGGCTCGATCACGTACGGCACGTAGCGGGTGTCGGTGGCCTGATCGTAGAACGACAGATCGACACCGGAATGCTTTGAGTGCGTTGATAAGTCGAAGTTCGTCCGGTTCGCGACGCCTTCCAGCTCACCCCACGGGTTGCCCTGGAAACCGAACTTGTACTCGATGTCGACAGTGCGGTCGGAGTAGTGCGACAGCTTGTCCTTGGGGTGTTCGTAGAGCCGCAGATTGTCGGCGTCGATGCCGAGGTCGACGTACCACTGCAGTCGGGTGTCGATCCAATACTGGTGCCACTCCGGGGCGGTGTCGGGCTCGACGAAGAACTCCATCTCCATCTGTTCGAACTCGCGGGTGCGGAAAATGAAGTTGCCTGGCGTGATCTCGTTGCGGAAGCTCTTGCCGATCTGGCCGATGCCGAACGGCGGCTTGCGGCGCGCGGTGGTGACGACGTTGGCGAAGTTGACGAAGATGCCCTGCGCGGTCTCTGGCCGCAGATAGTGCAGCCCCTCCTCGGTCTCGATGGGGCCGAGGTAGGTCTTGAGCATCATGTTGAAGTCGCGCGGCTCGGTCCACTGGCCCTTCGTGCCGCAGTCCGGACACGCGATCTCGGTCATCGGCACCGACTCCGGGTCCTCGATGCCTTTCTTGGCCGCGTACGCCTCCTGCATGTGGTCTTGGCGGTGGCGCTTGTGACAGTTCAGGCATTCGACCAGCGGGTCGTTGAACACCTCGACGTGCCCGGAGGCGACCCAGACTTCGCGCGGCAGGATGATCGACGAGTCAAGGCCGACGACGTCGTCGCGGCTGGTGACCACCGAGCGCCACCACTGCCGCTTGATGTTCTCCTTCAGCTCGACACCGAGCGGGCCGTAGTCCCACGCCGACTTTGTGCCGCCGTAGATTTCACCGGCCTGGTACACGAGCCCGCGCCGCTTGGCGAGGTTTGCAACGGTGTCGATGATCGATGAAGACGCAGCCACGGGTGACAACCTTATCGGCCGCCCGCCAAGCGTTGACATGCGCGGTCACGCATGTAATCTGGCGGCATAATGAAAACCGTTTCCACTTTGCCCGGCAGTGGGTCGCACGACCACGGCGGCGTGCCGCTGCCGGATCTTCCGTCGCGCGACCTTCTCGACACCGCCGGCGACCTGTTGCGGGCGTTGGCCGCGCCGGTGCGCATCGCGATCGTGCTGCAGCTGCGCGAGTCGGCGCGCTGTGTGCACGAGCTCGTCGACGCATTGGCGGTGCCGCAGCCCCTGGTCAGCCAGCACCTGCGCATCCTCAAGTCGGCGGGCGTGGTGGCGGGCGAGCGCTCCGGACGTGAAGTGATGTACCGGCTGGTCGACCACCACCTCGCCGACATCGTGGTCGCCGCGGTCACGCACGCGGCCGAGGGCAGCGAGTGAGCCCGACGACGGGCGTGCGCGCCACCCGGCAGCGCGCGGCGATCTCTGCGCTGCTGGAAAACCTCGACGACTTCCGCTCTGCCCAGGAACTGCACGACGAACTGCGCCGGCGGGGCGAGGGCATCGGCCTGACGACCGTGTACCGCACATTGCAGTCGCTGGCCGCCAGCGGACTGGTCGACACGCTGCGCACCGACACCGGCGAATCGGTGTACCGACGCTGCTCAGATGATCACCATCATCACCTCGTCTGCCGCGCCTGCGGATCGACAGTCGAGATCCAGGGCGGTGACGTCGAGGCGTGGGCGGCCGAGGTCGCGCGCGAGCACGGCTTCTCCGACGTCAGTCACACCATCGAGATCTTCGGCATCTGCGGCGACTGCGCCGACAAGTAGCGGGTGTCGATCTACGAGGCGTTCAACAGCGACGGCGTCAGCGTGGTGGTCAGCGACGTCGAGCTCGATCGGGCCGCGCGCGACGGCGGGCCGCTTTCCACCGAGCTGGTCGATGCGGCCGCGCAGGCGCGACGGACCGACCTCGTCGAACAGCTGCGCCTCAGCCTCGACGGGGCCGAGCGCGCGCGAAAACTGGCCGCCGCCAAGGCGCTTCTGGCGCTGAACGACCGCAGCGCACGCAGCCTCCTCGAATCGCTCGCCGCATCGGAGCCCGACACCGTCGTCGCCAAGAGTTTCACCGCGGTCGCGACACGCTTGCGCGGACCTCAGGCGGCATTGCAGTTGTTTGACCATCCCGACACCGACCCACAGTTGGCCCGGCTTCTGGTGTCGAACTACAACAGCCACCTTCGACTCGAGGCCGGCGACATTCGGTTTCTGGTCACCGCGCTGCGGCACTATCTCGCCCGCAGCCTGCCCTGGCTGACCGAGCTGCCGTCCGATATCTGGGACAACGGCGTGTACCTGATCGTCAATGCGCTGTCGAACGACGCCGCGGTGCGCCTGTTGCGCGCCGACGAGGCCGACCGGTCTACCCTGCTGCAACTGCTGGCGGCGCTGCCCGAGCACACCGACGACGACATCGTCGCCCGCGCAAGGGAACTGCGGGCCGTGCTAGCCGACTAGATAACGGACGTGTCGAGATCGACGTTTTGGCGAGACTTACTCACATTTTCTCGCCGAAACGTGAGTTTGGGCGCGAAGGGGGCTACCCGACCAAGTCGCGTCGGATGTCGGCGCCGGTGCCGAGCACCAACAGGATCAGCGTGCGCAGGGCGTCGTCGGCCAGACCGACGCCCGGGAAGTTGTATCGCAGCAGCACATCGCCTGCCTTCTTCGAATTGCCTTTGGCGCCAGTGCTTTTCTCGACCATAGACACGGTGCCGAGCAGCGTGTTTCGGGCGTGGCGCGCGACGCTGTTACGAATCTTGGCGTCCACCGGCAGATCCCACGCCAGAATCTGGGTCAGCGACACCATTTCCAGCCCCTCGCCGATCGTCACCACTCGCAGCGACGCGATCGTCTGGTCATGGCGCACGGTGAGCGCGCCGTCGTCCTCCCGCTGGATCGACATGACGTCGTCGAGGATCGTGGCGAGTCGCTCCTGAAGCTCCATCAGGCCCTTCCGAAGCGCCGGTTGCGGTTCACGTACTCCTCGCACGCCTCCCACAGGTCGCGGCGGTCGTAGTCCGGCCACAGCTTGTCCTGAAAGACGTATTCGGCGTAGGCGGCCTGCCAGATCAAGAAGTTGCTCGCCCGCTGCTCCCCCGAGGTGCGGATGAACAGGTCGACGTCGGGGATGTCGGCGCGATGCAGATGCTTGGCGAACATCGCCTCGTTGATCCGGTTCGGGTTGATCTTGCCGTCGGCCGCCTCCTGTGCGAGCTCGCGGGCGGCCTCGACGATCTCGGTGCGCCCGCCGTAGTTCACGCAGTAGTTGATGGTGATGACGTCGTTGCCGACCGTCATCTGCTCGGCGATGTCGAACTCCTTGATGACGCTGCGCCACATCCGGGGCCGCGAGCCGACCCAGCGCATGTTGACGCCCATGTCGTTGAGGTTCTCGCGCCGCCTGCGCACCACCTCGCGGTTGAACCCCATCAGGAAGCGCACCTCCTCGGTGCTGCGCTTCCAGTTTTCGGTGGAGAACGCATACACCGTCAGGTGTTTGATGCCGATTTCGATGGCCCCGCAGGTGATGTCGATGAGCACCGCCTCACCCATCTTGTGGCCCTCGGTGCGGTGCAGGCCGCGCTGCGTGGCCCACCGTCCGTTGCCGTCCATCACGACGGCGACGTGATTGGGCACCTGGTCGGCCGGGATCTTGGGCGCTGCGGCCTTCGACGTGTGCTGGGGTGGGCGCGCGAATCGACCGTTGGTGTGCGCCGGCAACTCCGGGAACACCACCGGCCACGTCGATTTGTCGGGAAACGTCGGATAGTCGTCAGGCGCCGGGGGCAGCTGTGGGTAAGTGGTCTTGCCCCGCTTGATCGCCATGGCTGACATCCTGCCCGAACACGGATAGGCGGTGCTCAGCGACTGTGCGATCAACCCGATAGGTCCGTTCGACCAGCGGCAATGTTCGCAGCTGACGTTCCAGATGCCACTGCAGGTGCGCGGCCACCAGCCCGCTGGCCTGGCTGCGGTACGACGACGGCGACGCCTGTGCGTGCTCCCAGTCGCCGTCGTTGAGCGCGGCCATCAGGTCAAGCACCCCCTGCGGCGGGGTCGCCGACCCGGACGGGCGGCAGTGCACGCACACGCTGCCGCCTGCCGCGACGTGGAACGCCCGGTGCGGACCAGGTGTGGCGCAGCGGGCGCATTCGGTCAGTGCCGGCGCCCAGCCCGCGATTCCCATGGCGCGCAACAGATATGCGTCGAGCACGAGTTCGCGGGGACGGCTGCCATCAGCGACCGCCCGCAGCGCCGCCACGGTGAGCCGGTGCAGCGCGGGTGCGGGAGCCCGTTCCTCCCCCGCCAGCCGCTCAGCGGTCTCCAGCACCGCGCACGCGCACGTGTAGCGGCCGTAGTCGTTGACGATGTCGGTGGCGAACGCGTCGATGGCCTGTACCTGGGTGACGATGTCGAGGTTGCGGCCGGGATGCAGCTGAACGTCGATGTGCGCGAACGGCTCCAGCCGCGCCCCGAACTTGCTGCGCGTGCGACGCACACCCTTGGCCACCGCGCGCACCATCCCGTGGTCGCGGGTGAGCAAGGTGACGATCCGGTCGGCCTCGCCGAGCTTGTGCTGACGCAGCACGACCGCCCGGTCCCGATACAGCCGCATTAAGAAAGTCTCTCACCGCGATCTGACAGTTGCTGGTTGGCAACGCCGATATTCTCGTAATCGATGGTCGAACCTGCCGGACGCAACGCCCGATTTCCTACGATCACCAACCAGCTTTACCAGCTGGCCGCGGGCACGGTCACGTCGGACCAACTGGTACGGCGATCACTTGATGCCATCGAGGCGAGCCAGTCGACGCTCAACGCGTTTCGGGTGGTGCTGCGGGAGCAGGCGCTGGCCGACGCGGCCGAAGCCGACCGCAAACGCGCGGCCGGAAAAGAACTTCCGTTGCTGGGAATTCCGATCGCTGTCAAGGACGACGTCGACGTCGCAGGCGTCCCCACCCGGTTCGGCACCGCCGGGCATGTCCGCGATGCCGAGCGGGACTCAGAGGTGGTGCGCCGGTTGCGGGCCGCGGGCGCGGTGATCGTCGGCAAGACCAACACGTGCGAATTGGGTCAGTGGCCGTTCACCAGCGGGCCAGGGTTCGGGCACACGCGCAACCCGTGGTCGAGCGAGCACACGCCGGGCGGTTCGTCGGGCGGCAGCGCGGCGGCCGTTGCGGCCGGACTGGTCGCGGCGGCCATCGGCTCCGACGGCGCAGGCAGCGTCCGGATCCCCGCGGCGTGGACGCATTTGGTCG
>Ga0068863_100004180_pt1 | contig 14252 bp, 11 predicted proteins | sample KBSSwiS62_FD_66596 | JGI IMG/M metagenome (GOLD analysis project Ga0068863, IMG submission 66596) | Switchgrass rhizosphere microbial communities from Kellogg Biological Station, Michigan, USA - KBS Switchgrass S6-2 | ecosystem: Host-associated > Plants > Roots > Rhizosphere > Soil ...
CTCATCGCCGCGATCGGCTGGCGGAACCGCCGCTGGCGTGTGGTGTGGCTGCCGTGGGCGGCCCTGGTCGGGGTTGCACTCGCGGTGGCGGCGTACTGGTACATCGCTTCGCAGGGACTGAGCGACGACTCCAACCCCGCTCCGAATTCGCTGTGGATCTGGATCGGGCTGACGGGTGTGGCCGTCGGCGTCCTCATCGCGGGCTGGCGCGGCGCCCAATGGTGGCGACGCGGCGTGTCTGCGGTGGCGGTGCCGGGGTGCGTGCTGTGTGCGGCGCTCGCACTGAATCTGTGGGTCGGTTACTTCCCCACCGTGCAGACCGCCTACAACCAGCTGACCGCGGGGCCGCTGCCCGATCAGACGGACACCGGGACCGTGGTCGCGATGCAGAAGCGGCACGCGATTCCCCCGAAGGGCACCGTGGTGCCCGTCAACATTCCCGATGCCGGGTCGGGCTTCAGGCACCGCGGTGAGCTGGTCTACCTTCCGCCTGCCTGGTACGCGACCGACCCCCCACCGCCGTTGCCGACCGTGATGATGGTCGGCGGCGAGTTCAACACGCCGGCCGACTGGTTGCGCGCGGGCGGCGCGGTCAAGACGATCGACGACTTCGCGGCCGCGCACGGCGGCAACGCACCGGTTTTCGTGTTCGTCGACTCCGGCGGCGCCTTCAACAACGACACCGAATGCGTCAACGGCACGCGCGGAAACGCCGCCGACCACCTGACCAAAGATGTTGTGCCATTTATGGTTTCGAATTTCCACGTATCGGCCAATCGTGCTAACTGGGGCGTCGCCGGATGGTCGATGGGCGGCACATGCGCGGTCGATCTGGCGGTGATGCATCCGGATATGTTCAGCGCGTTCGTCGACATTGCGGGCGATCTGACGCCCAACTCCGGAAACAAGGCGCAGACCATCGCGCGCCTGTTCGGTGGCAATGCGGCCGCGTGGGCGGCGTTCGATCCGACGACGGTCATCAACCGCCATGGCCCGTACACCGGGGTGGCCGGCTGGTTCGCCATCAACGGCAACCCGTCGGCACAGCCGCATGTGGTGAATGCCGCCGCCAGCGTAGGCGACCAGACCGCCGCGGCGAATTCGTTGTGCGCGACGGGTAGCGCCAACGGCATCAAGTGTGCGGTGGTGATGCAGCCCGGTAAGCACGACTGGCCGTTCGCCGCGCATGCATTCGCTGCGAGCTTGCCGTGGTTGGCCGGCCAGCTGGGTACGCCCGGTATGCCCGTCCTGCCGCTGCCCCCGTCATCGCAGCCAATCGCGACGCCCGCACCACCGCACGCCGGGCCGAATCTGCAGGCGGCGGCGAAGTAGACCGGTAGCGTTACTGGCATGTCCGACGAACCCACGCCCCCGGAGCCCGTAGAACCGGCCGAGACCGGCTACACACCCGGCGGCGTGCCGACGTTCGATTCGGTGCGGGAGAAGATCGAGACGCGTTACGGCACCGCTATCGGCGCCTCAGAACTGGCCGCGGAGACCCCCGAGGGTCGCACCGTCGAGGAGCAATACGACGCCCGTCAGCGCGCCGCGGCCGAACGACTGGCCGAGATCCGCAAGTCGATGCACCCCGACGAGGACACTCAGTAATCCGACTCGGCGACCAGCACTTCAGCGAGGAACGCGTCGCCGGCGGGGGCCCGCAGTCGCGCCCGCGCGAATTCCCGGATCCGCTCGCGCGTCTGCGACGATTCCTCGGCGTCGGCCCCGACCGTCACTGCGGTGGCCCGCCAATCATGGTCCCACGCAGCCGATTCCGCGACCGGGTGCGGCCCGTCGAGAATCGGGAAGGCCGCGACGCCGTTGGCGTCGAGCACGCCGGCACCGCTGAAGTCACCGGACCGCAGCCGCACAGTGATCCCCGCAGCCAGCCCGGGACCTGATAGTTCAACGTGCACAACGGCTTTCGCTGATCCGCCGACCGCCTCGACCTGCCAATGGATGGTGTCCTCAGCTGCATCGAAGATGCCAGGCGGCACGGCGCCCCAATTGACCGAGCCGGTTCCTGTTGCGATCGAGCTTGCCGCGCGCCCGTTGCCGTCCGCCCCGGCGGCCAGCGCGTAGTCGTCGCGTCGCACCGCAACGCTGTCCGTCTCGTCGAACGCAACCCCGACGTCGTCGGCGAGATCGGCGCAGGTGCGCACGAGTTCGACGACGCGGGGGTCACCGCCCTGCAGGTGTGCGCTCAGCGCCGCGGTGTGCGGCCGCAGCAAGGCAGCCACGTCGGAATCGAAGGTGTCGTCGGTGAAGAACTCCTCGGCCCCTGCCGTGAGCATCGCGATCTCCGCGTCGAGCAGCGCGGCGTCGAGTGCCGCGATGCCGTTGCGCTGGCTTGTCGGCCACCACCGGCGCAGCCAATGACCCAGCGCCAGCCGGCGAAGCGGCTCAAGGGTTTCGGGCTTCAGGTCGACATCGGCGAGTTCGACGGCCGCTTCGGGCGTCCCTCCGTGTAGCGCGGCGGCCAGTGCGATGTGTCCCGGTTCGCCGAGCACCCGCCACAGCCAGTCTGCGCGGTCCGGATCGGTGAAGGTGATCTGCGCAGCGTGTGCGGCGTCGTCGACGGTCCACGACAGCACGGCGCCGCTGACTTCCAGCACGGCGACGAGTTGTGGCTGCGCTGCTTGTCGGCCCGTGCTCCACAAGCCGGAATCGGCGACGAGTCTCATCCGGCCACCTGCAGTTCGAGCATCGACTTGATCCGTTGCCGGTGATCGAGGCTGACCGACCTCGCGACACCCTCCAGCAGCGCGCGCACATCGTCGACGTCGTCGCAGGGCTCCTGCCAGACGTCGCGACCGTGCAGCCTGGCCCACAATCGGCTCAGATAGGGGCGGGCGAACGAGGCCAGGTCGTCGATCACCTGCTGTTGCCGAGGATGCATGGGGCCGCCGCCGTCGGCGAGATAGCGACGGGCGTGCAGCACGTACGCTTCCTTGCGCAGCCGGGCCTGAATCTGCGCGGCCAATTCATAACGGATATCAACGGATTCGGACAGCGGTGCCAGGCACGCGCCGACTTCGATCCCCGCGATCAGGGTGGCCTGCTTGTCCTCGGCCATCAGGCCCCACGGCGCGCATGACCGGTCGACCTCTTCTGCGCACAGCATCGGGATGTCGGGCAAGTCGTCGCGCCCCATCGCGCGCCGCAGCGTCGCCCGCACCCGGTCGACGACGCTTCGGTTCAGCGGGCGCTCGCTGTCTGAACCGCTGACGATGTCCGGTGGCAATTGCGGCTCAACGGAACTCAGGCCGAGGGCGGTGATCGACCACGGCAACTCCCCCGCACCGCGCGCTTTCGCTCCGAGGTTGTAAGGCGTGGCATCTGCGATCAATGCCGACCACACCCGCTGCCGCGCGACCGCGGCAGTGTGGCCCTGGGCCGGCCCGAGCACCGTGGTGAGGCCCGCGAGGAACGGGGTGGTGATCTCGGGGCCCGCCTGCACGTCGCTCCAACTGCGGCCTAGTTGATCGGCCAGCGCGGCCACCACATCAGGATTCGTCACATACTGGTTGAGCACCTCGATCGCGGTCCGGTCGCGATCCCCGTGAACCTCCCGTAACACCGACTCGGCGGACCCGTCATCTTCTTGTGCAGGTGCACCTTTCGTCACCGCAAGCTCGAAACAGACCGGGAAGTACAGCTCCTGCGCGTTGCCGGTGGTGATGCGCAGCCGGCGACGCTCACGCTTGAGCAGCTCGAACCACGCTGCAGCAGAGCGCAATTGGGGTGCGTGGCTGATGATCAGCTCGTGCATCGCCACCGCAGTGTCCGCGTCGACGAAGGGCGCAGAGTACTGGGTGTTCGAGCGCAGCCTCAGCACCAGCGGGTCGAGAATCCGTTTGACGGTGCGACGCAGCGGGCCGCCGTCGTCGCCGCTGAGCACCTCGACACCGGGACCGATGGCCCGCCATGCGCGATCGATCACCGCGCGGCGCGGTTGGCTGACGGCAACAGCCGACGTCGCCGTCTCGAATCCCGCACTCATCGGTCCAGCATAAAGTTGGGTTCGGTAGCCGGCACAAGGGCTGACCCTAATGGCATGTCCCCAGCATTGTTGCTCGGATTCGCCGCCGACCAGCTCGTCAACGTTGTCTTCTTCTGCTTCCTCCTCGCAGGTACCACCGCCACGCTCCTCGCTCCCGCCCGCGTCTCCGCCGGGCCCGCCCCCGAGTCCGACGAGGGTGCCGAGCGCCTGGTCACCGCCGCGGACATGCTGGTGGTCCGCGCGGAGTTCGAGCAGATGCTGGTGCGAAAAGGACTGCTCACCGGTGATCAACTGGACCTGATTCGCAACGGCACCAAGTCGCATGCGGTCGTCACCGGCATGCGTACCACCGGCGCCTCTCGCGAGGACCATCGTGAAGTCGTGCTCGACGTGATGGTGAGAAAGCCGGGTGGCGGCCAGTTTCCGGCTCACGAGACGGCGCTGATTCCCGCCTCGTCGTTGGCGAAAGTCTCCCCCGGCAGCATCATCGACACCTACTATTTGGCGGGAGACGAATCGGCAGTGGCCGTGTGCGTGCCGCCCAGCTGACGTGTTCATCGGGCACCGTCAACCGCGAAGGTGGCCAACGCAGCCCAATACAGCGGGCTCGCACTGGTATCACCGTCGCGCCACCGCCGCATCTGCTCGCGCTGCCAGGTGTTCACGGCACGTCCCGCATCTGCTTCTTGATGGGCGCGGTCCACGGCGATGATCGCCTCCGCCATCGGATCGTGATCGGCCGCGGCGGGCGCGAACTGGCGATAGCCCGCGGCGGTCGGTAGCGACCACAGCGTGGCGGTGACGAGTTGCGCGCCGCCGAGGATCATCGCGGCCACCAAGCCCGTGGCTTCGTCGAACTGGTAGTCACCACCGGACGCGCAGGCGATCATCGCGATTCGCGGCGGCATCGGCAGTTTGGCCGTCATCAGATCCGATGCTGTGAGTGCTCTTTCGTCGGCGAGATGGAGCGCGGCCTGGTCGGCGTGGCCGACGTCGCCGTCGGCGGCGGTGGCGTGCCCGACGTACAGCAGCCTGCTCGGTCGCCGGTCGAGCTGGCGGCCCAGCCACGGCCGATCGGCATCGGTGCGGCGAAACAGCTCGACCGCGCCTGCGACGTCGGGCAGTACCGCGCGTCGCTGCATCAGCTCCGTAAAGTGCTGCGCCAGTGCGGTTTCCGCTGATGGCCTACCGAGAACCGAGCCCAACGCCGAGTCGGGCCGCTGACCGGGCACGCGCGGGTCGAGTATCAGCAGGGGCGGACCATCGCGGCGATCGTCCCAGTACGCGGCTGTCCGGCCCGAATTCACGATGTTCGATGGGGCGGCCATCAGCACGTCCGCGAGTTCCATCAGCCGGAAACCGTCGTCGCCCGGCATCGCGAGCAGGCCCCAGGGCACCCGCGCCAGCCGGGAGCTGGGCGACACGAACAGCGCGGGCCGCGGTGACGTGACGCTGTCGATAAGCAGCTGCCAGGCCTCGGGCGACAACAGGCCTGCGCCCAACGTGCGGGCGATCGCCGATTCGGAAGCCGGTGCTGCGAAAGGACCTGAGGCGACTGCGCGCTCGACCGCATCTCGCCGCGTCTCGGATGCAAGGGGATCCGGCAGCGCGGTGGACAGTTGGTCAAGCGCCGCGACGAGATCGGCCTCGTGCACTACCCAGGTGACGGTTCGGTCGGGCTCTCCGATCACCCGGAGGCTGGCATAGGTGGCTATGCCGACGTCGGCGTAGCGAAGAACGAGGGTTACGGCCACGTTGACCAGGCAGGTTCGTCGGCGGTCACCGCACATCCGTACCGTTCGAATGCCAGTGTGCGATAACGACTCATGATCGGCCCCTTGGTCGGGTCCATCTGCAGCGGCGGCAGCGGGCCGAGCCGGGTCAGTGCCGCGCCTCCCAACACCGCAGGCCCGGCGGCGACGAGGGCGTACTCGTCGATGGTTTCGAAGGGCACCGCGGCCGTGGCGGTCTCCGTCCAGTCGGCGGCCTGAGCGTCCGGCTCGGTGCTGAAACTGCCGCGGGCACTGTGGTATTCGACAAGCTCGCTGACGAGCTCGGTATTGCCCCACTCCCACGCGACGGCGAACGCGCCTGCCAGAATCCGGGCGGACACGTGGTTTGCCCACCGCATGCGCGCGTCGGCGTCGGTCATCGCGTGCCGCACTGAGTCGACGGCCAGTGCCGCAGGGACCTTGAGCTGGGCGGCCTGCTCGAACTTGGCCGCCGCGTTGTCGGGGTCGGCCAGCGCCTCCGCACGCAGGATGCTGCCGAGATGGTCGTCGAGCCGGGCGTACTGCAACCAGCTGTGCCTCGGCCAGGCGTCGAGCAGCGCACGGGCCTCCGTGGTGCGTTCCTTGGCCGCGGCGAAGTCGCCGCGGAAGATGTCGACCCAGCTGCGCTGCAACAGAATCCGGTGAATGTGCAATGGCTTTTCGACCTCGCGCCAATGCCGCTCGGCATGCCCGAACCGCTCGTCGGCGTCGTCGAGCATTTCGATCGACAGGCTGAGCAGGCCGAAGTACAGCCAGCACCGCGACACGTCGTGAGCGCGGTAGCCCTCGGCGATCGCGGGGTACGCCTCGTGCACGAGGCGTTGACACTCGACTCGATCACCCGCCGCCCAGCGGGCCGTGGAACGTTCGAATTGTGTTCTGGCCGTTGCCAACTTCCATCCGCGTTTCTGGGCGCGGGCCCCGGCGCGGTGAAGCCACGGCTCCGCCTCGGATAACCGTCCCGTCTCGACGCAGAATCGGCCATACGCGGTGCCGGCCTGGACAAGCAGAAAGTCGTCGAATTCGCCATCACCGCAGGAGGTTTCGATCGCCTTGAGCACGTGCTCCCACAACGGAACGGAGCGCACGTGCAGGTCGTCATCGCAGAGTGCGGTAGCGCAGAGAATGCGCGCATAGGTGATCAGAAATGTGTGTTCGGCCGCGAGGTCGGGAAACGCATTCGAGGTGTCGCCGGTCAGTACCAGCAGCCCGGCCTCGGCGGCCTCGTGATCCCCGTGTGCGGCGGCGGCAAGCCCGGTCCGCAGAAACTGTGCCCGCCGCGAATACCGGCAGATCATGTGGTCGACGTCGACGTCGGACATCGTCACCTCGGCGGCCGCGTCGGGGTTGGTGCCTGCCCGAATCGACCGGTAGATGGCCAGGCAGTCGGTGATGCGGCGGAGGCATTCCTCGACGCCGTTGTAGGCCGTGCGAACCAGGTAGATCTCGCCGAGCTGGGCGTAGACCTCGAGCAGCAGATCATCGCGGTCGGCCCTTTCGATCTGCTCGTCGAGAGACAGCAGCAAGTGCTTCGCCGCTTCTTCATCCGCGGCGAAGATCAGCCGGCGCGCGCGCTCCAAGTCGCTGGCGATCGTCACAGGTGAATTGTAGGAAGCGGCGGGCGCGGGAGGGGCGCCCGCCGCTTCCAGTGTGCGGCCGATCAGCTGCAGGTCACCTTGACGGTGAACGGCTTGGTGATCATGCCTGCCATCGGGTTCTTGATGTCGGCGCCCGTGGCTTCACCGGTGATGGTGTAGGTGCTGCCGTCGACCTTCGCCTCAGCCTTGCCGACCTGCGCGCCGCCCATGCTGCTGACGGCGAGGGCATTGCCGTCGACAGACATGGCCACAGACTCGACGGTCGGCGGGTTCGCGTCGGTCATCACGACCGCAAGACCGGCCTGACCGTTGATCGCACCGCTGGCGACGTTGATCTTGCCGCCCTGCTTGACGCAGGTCACCGACTTCATATCCAGACCGGAGAGATCTTTGCCGTCGACCTTGACCTCGGCGTTACCACCTGTGCTGGCCGTTCCGCCGCCCGGGAGCGAAGTCTTGTTGTCCGAACAACCCACCATGAAAGCTGCGGCGGCGGCCAGTCCGGCCACACCCACGACAACCTTGTTCATCGATCTTTCCCTTCGTTGCGCGTCGCCCTGATGGCGTCCGTCGTGGCCTTAGTCAAGATCGGGGCAACGGCTACCGATCCCAACCTTTGTCGGTCTGCGCAGGTACGGTTCCTCGGCGATGAGGTCATTCACTGTTGAGGAGCGACGGGCAAGGCTCGCGCGGCGGCATTTCCTCGCCGACCCGGCGGATTCATTGGACGGCGTGGTGACAGATCTCCTCGGGCTGCACGCCACCGACCCGGCCACGCCCTATCTATCGCTGTGGGCGCGGATGGCTAGGTTCGCCGTGGCCGACCTGGACGCCGAGTTGTACGAGCGCCGCACGCTGCTCAAACACCTGGCCATGCGCCGCACGTTGTGGACGGTGCGGGCAGAGGATCTGCCGTTGATCCAGTCGGCCGCGAGCGACCGGGTGGCAGACAACGAACGCAGGCGGTTGGTCGCCGATGCCCAGAAAGCAGGGGTGGCCGCCGACGGCGAGGGATGGCTGGACACAGCCTGTGCGGCGGTGTTGCGTCATCTCGCCGAACACGGCGCGGCGAGCGCGAAGGAATTACGCGAGGCGCTGCCCGAGCTCGCGGGCCGGTACGACTACGCGCCCGGCAAACGGTGGGGCGGCGAAACTCCCTTGGCGCCAAGGGTTTTGACGGTGCTTTCAGTGCGCGGCGATATCGTCAGGGGTCCCAATCACGGCGCGTGGACCATCTCGCGTCCGCGATGGACGCCGATGGATGCTTGGCTGCCATCGGCGTCGGAGTCCGCCGAGCCGGAGGTGGCCCGCGCCGAGCTGGTGCGCAGATGGCTGCGGACATTCGGCCCGGCGACTGAGACGGACATCAAATGGTGGTTCGGCAACACGCTGACGTGGACGCGCCATGCACTGCGCGACATCGACGCGGTCGAGGTGGACCTGGGTGGCACACCGGGTTTCGCGTTGCAAGACGACCTGGACGTCGAACCGGAGGTCGCGCCGTGGTGCGCGCTGCTGGCGGGCCTCGATGTCACGACGATGGGGTGGTACGGCCGGGACTGGTATCTCGGCGAGCATCGCGACCAGGTGTTCGATACCAATGGCAACGGTGGGCCGACCGCGTGGTGGTGCGGCCGGATCGTCGGCGGATGGTGGCAACACGCGGATGGTCGCGTAGAAGTGCATCTGCTCGAGAACGTGGGCCGCGACGCGAAGCGGGCGTTGACGAGGCGCGCGGACGAGCTGACGGCATGGCTGGACGGCGTGCGGGTCAGCCCGCGGTTCCCGTCGCCGCTGTCGAAACTGCGGTGAGATCGCGAAATCGCGCTCGATCGCGATCTGTAGGCAGTTTCGGCGAAGGAACCTAGGCGCTGGCCTTGCTCGCCTTGCGGGCGTTGCGCTTTGCAGGCTTCGGCCGCGGCACGTCGAGAATCTCAGCCAGGAAGTGCCCCGTGTAGCTGTCGGGGTTCACGGCGACGTCCTCCGGGGTACCCGACGCGACCACTGACCCGCCGCCCGCCCCGCCTTCGGGGCCCATGTCGACGATCCAGTCCGACGTCTTGATCACATCGAGGTTGTGCTCGATGACGATGACCGTATTGCCTTTGTCCACAAGGCCGTTGATCACGCCGAGCAGCTTGCGGATGTCCTCGAAGTGCAAACCCGTCGTCGGCTCGTCGAGGATGTACACCGTGCGACCCGTCGACCGCTTCTGCAACTCGGACGCCAGCTTCACGCGCTGTGCCTCCCCGCCCGACAGCGTCGGCGCCGGCTGACCCAACCGCACATAGCCGAGCCCGACGTCGACCAGCGTCTGCAGATACCGGTGAATCGAGCTGATCGGCGCGAAGAACTCCGCCGCCTCCTCGATCGACATATCGAGCACCTCGGCGATGGTCTTGCCCTTGTAATGCACTTCGAGCGTTTCGCGGTTGTACCGCGCGCCATGGCACACCTCGCAGGGCACATACACGTCCGGCAGGAAGTTCATCTCGATCTTGATGGTGCCGTCACCCGAACACGCCTCGCAGCGGCCGCCCTTGACGTTGAACGAGAACCGGCCGGGCTGATAGCCGCGCACCTTCGCTTCTGTGGTGGCCGCGAACAGCGTGCGGATCTTGTCGAACACCCCGGTGTAGGTGGCGGGATTCGACCGCGGTGTGCGGCCGATCGGCGACTGGTCGACCCGCACCAGCTTGTCCACCTTGTCCAGCCCGGTGACCCGCGTGTGCCGACCGGGCACCTGCCGTGCGCCGTTGAGCTTGTTGGCCAGCACCGACGCCAGGATGTCGTTGACCAGCGTCGACTTGCCCGAACCCGAGACGCCCGTCACCGACGTCAGCACACCCAGCGGGAACGACACATCGATCTCACGCAGGTTGTGCTCGCGTGCACCCACCACCGTGAGCTGACGCTTGCGGTCGGCGGGGCGCCGAATTGCCGGCACCTCGATCTGCTCCTTGCCCGAAAGATACGCTCCGGTAAGCGAATTCGGGTTGGTGAGCAACTCGTCGTACGGGCCGCTGTGCACGATGCGGCCGCCGTGCTCGCCCGCATAGGGACCGATGTCGACCACCCAGTCGGCGTGGGCGATGGTGTCGAGGTCGTGCTCCACCACGATCAGCGTGTTGCCCAAATCCCTTAACCGGATCAGGGTTTCGATCAGCCGGCGGTTGTCGCGCTGATGCAGGCCGATGGACGGCTCGTCGAGCACATAGAGCACACCCACCAGACCCGACCCGATCTGCGTGGCCAGCCGAATACGTTGCGCCTCACCGCCGGACAGCGTGGCCGCCGCCCGCGACAGCGACAGGTACTCCAGCCCGACGTCGAGCAGGAAGCCCAGCCGCGACTGGATCTCCTTGAGCACCTGCCCCGCGATCGCCTGCTCGCGCGTGCCGAGGGTGAGCCCGTTGAGGAACTCCGCGCACTCGGCAATGGAAAGCTCGGCGACCTCGGCTATCGACTTGTGCTTGCTGTCCGCCGCCAGCGTCACCGCAAGAATTTCCGGCTTGAGCCTGGTGCCTTCGCATTCCGGGCACGGCACGTCGCGCATGAAGCCCTCGTAGCGCTCCTTCATCTGCTCGGAGTCCGTCTGCTCCATCTTGCGTTGAAGAAAGGCCATCACGCCTTCGAAATCGGCGTAGTACGAACGGGTTCGGCCGTAGCGGTTGCGGTACCGCACGTGCACCTGCTCGTCACAGCCCTCGAGAATCGCCCTGCGCGCCTTGGCGGGCAACTTCTTCCACGGGGTGTCGACGTCGAAGCCGAGCTGATCGCCCAGGCCTGACAACATCCGGGTGAAGTACTCGGCCGTCTGGCCCATCGACCACGGCGCGATCGCGCCCTCGGCCAGCGTCAGGTCCGGATCGGGCACCACGAGTTCGGGGTCGACCTCTTTCTTGATGCCGAGACCGGTGCACTCAGGACAGGCGCCGTACGGCGAGTTGAACGAGAACGATCGCGGCTCCAGGTCGTCGACGGCCAGCGGGTGACCGTTCGGGCAGGCCAGTTTCTCGGAGAACCGTTGCTCGCGGTGCGGGTGGTCGTCCTCGCGGTCGACGAACTCCAGCACGACGATGCCGTCGGCGAGGTTCAGCGCCGTCTCCACCGAATCGGTCAGCCGCTGCTTGGAGCTGGCCTTGACGGTCAGCCTGTCGACGACCACCTCGATGTCGTGCTTCTCCTGCTTCTTCAGCTTCGGCGGATCGGTCAGCGAATGCACCACCCCGTCGACCCGCACCCGGCTGTAGCCCTGCGAGTTGAGCTTGTCGAACAGGTCGACGAACTCGCCCTTGCGGGTGCGCACCACCGGCGCAAGCACCTGGAACCGCAGGCCCTCATCCATCGCGAGTACCTGGTCGACGATCTGCTGCGGGGTCTGGCGCGCGATGCGCTCACCGCACACCGGGCAGTGCGGAGTCCCGGCCCTGGCATACAGGAGGCGCAGGTAGTCGTACACCTCGGTGATGGTGCCGACGGTCGACCGCGGGTTTCGGTTGGTCGACTTCTGGTCGATGGACACCGCAGGCGACAAGCCCTCGATGAAGTCGACGTCGGGTTTGTCCATCTGGCCGAGGAACTGCCGCGCATACGCCGACAACGACTCGACATAGCGCCGCTGCCCTTCGGCGAAGATCGTGTCGAATGCCAGCGACGACTTGCCCGAGCCGGACAGACCGGTGAAAACGATCAGCGCATCGCGAGGTAGTTCGAGGTCGATGCTTCGCAGGTTGTGCTCCCGCGCACCCTTGATGATCAGGCGCTCAGCCAACTCGATCCTTCCCGTCCCACCCACAGCACAGAACTGATGCCCATGCTATGTCCACCCACCGACAACTTCGCGGGCGCTGTGAAGCCATTCGCTAACGTGAGCACCATGACAACCGTCGACGACAACTACACCGGCCACGTCGAACCAAGGACGGCAGCACGGCGCACCCTGCCCGGCGCGTCGATCGTCAAGGTGTCAGTAGGCCCGATGGACAACAACGCCTACCTCGTCACGTGTTCCCAAACAGGCGAAACGCTACTCATCGACGCCGCCAACGACGCGGAGATCCTGCTCGAGCTCATCGAGCGGTACGCCCCTAAGCTGTCGCTGATCGTCACCAGCCACCAGCACCAGGACCACTGGCTGGCACTCGAGCAGGTCGCCAAGGCCACCGGGGTGCCGACGGCCGCGCATCAGCTCGACTCCGAACCGCTGCCGGTGAAGCCGCAGCGAGTGTTGGCCCACGGTGACACCGTCAAGATCGGCGAGCTGTCCTTCGACGTCATCCATCTGCAGGGCCACACTCCGGGCTCCGTCGCCCTCGCGCTGGACGGTGCCGACGAGGCGACGCACCTGTTCACCGGCGACTGCCTGTTCCCCGGCGGCGTCGGCAAGACGTGGAAGGAAGGCGACTTCGAGCAGCTTCTCGCGGGCGTCACCAGCCGGGTGTTCGACGTCTACGGCGATTCGACCGTCGTGTACCCGGGACACGGGGACGACACCACGCTCGGGACAGAACGCCCACACCTCGATGAGTGGAAACAGCGCGGCTGGTAGCGCTCAGTTCGGAGGTGTCCATTCGACAGGCAGCCGTTTGATGCCGTGGATGAACGCCGAGTGCAATATCGCCGGCTCCTCGACGGCCACCACATCGGGAATCTGTCGATAGAGCTCGTCGAAGAGCACGCGGATCTCACGCCGCGCCAGGTTGGCGCCGAGGCAGAAGTGCGCCCCGCCCGCGCCGAATCCGATGTGCGGGTTGGGATCTCGCGTTACGTCGAACAGCCACGGGTTCGCGAACTTGGATTCGTCGCGGTCGGCGGAGTTGTACCACATGGAGAGCTTGTCGCCCGCCTTCATCTGGATACCGCGCATCTCGATGTCCTCAGTGAGGTTGCGCCGCATGAAGATAACCGGGGAGGCCCACCGAACGATCTCCTCGACCGCGGTGCCGGCCACACCGTCGAAGTCTTTCCACCAGATGTCGCGCTGCTCGGGGTAGCGGGTGAGCGCAACCATGCCGTGGCTGATCGCATTTCGCGTCGTCTCATTGCCCGCCGCGGATAACAGGATGAAGAACGACGCGATCTCCGCTGAGGTCAGCCGCTCACCGTCGACCTCCGCCTGCACCAGGTTTGTGGTCAGGTCGTCACCGGGCCGGGCGCGCCGCTTTTCGGCAAGTGCAACGCCATATTCGGCGATCTCGGTGACAGTCGTGACGACCTCGTCGAACTCACCGGACTGCTCCTCGTCACCGACACCCAGGATCACATTCGTCCAGTGGAAGACCTTCTCCTCGTCCTCTTCAGGGATGCCCATCATGTCGCAGATGATCTGCAGCGGTAATGGACCGGAGACCTCGGCGACGAAGTCGGCGTGCGCGTCGAGATGGTTGACGATCATGTCCGCCACGAGCCTGCGCGCCCGGTCGCGCACGCTGTCCTCGATGCGGCCCACCACCTTCGGCGTGAAGGCGCGGTTGACGATCTTGCGCAGCCGAAGGTGCCGAGGGTCGTCCAGGCTGATCATCGAGCCCACGAACTCCGCGATTTCGGCGGGCACATCGTTGAGTGCGGTGCTCGTCGGGACCGAACTGAAAACCTCAGGATGACGGCTGGCGTGGTGTACGTCCTCGTAGGTCGTCAGCGCCCAGTGGCCGGCGCCCGGAGCGAAGCCGGCCACCTCGGGAACCTCGAAGAACGTGATTGGCGACTCGCGTCGCAGCGTCGCGAACGCCCCATCGCGCAAGTCGTCGTCCCACTGCCAGAACTCGAGTGTGCCCAGGTCGATCTCGGCGAGCGGGACATCCGGCGGCGGTGCGCCGTTCCTTCGACGCGCGATCCCGGCCTTGCCCATGGTTGCCGTCATGACTGACCTCTCCGTCA
>Ga0068863_100004187_pt1 | contig 14243 bp, 12 predicted proteins | sample KBSSwiS62_FD_66596 | JGI IMG/M metagenome (GOLD analysis project Ga0068863, IMG submission 66596) | Switchgrass rhizosphere microbial communities from Kellogg Biological Station, Michigan, USA - KBS Switchgrass S6-2 | ecosystem: Host-associated > Plants > Roots > Rhizosphere > Soil ...
TCGAAGCCCTCGACCGCGCACGGGCCGTAGTTGGTCCACACCACGTTGGTGAGCACGCCGAAGAAACCGTCGGCGTTCAGCCCGTGCGGTACGACCAGCCGATGCGAAAGCAGATGCAACCGCAGGTAGGCGTCGTACGCGTCGGTGGCCTTGTCGTCCAGCGACGCGATCGTCGTGCGCACCGCGACGGTCTCCACGTCACGGTCCTCGTCGCGACCGGTCAACTCCGCCAGCTCGGGCGGCACCTCGGCGACCGACAGTCGCACGGTGCCAGTAGGGCCGTCGCCTCCGAGTTCGGGCGAAGGGAACCAGGTGTCGAGGACGGATCCGCCGGCGGCGATGGTCGCCAGGCCGACGCCTGCTGCAGATGTCACGGTCCAAAACCGTACTCGACTAACCTCAAGCGGTGTGGGCCTGGACTTACGCGGCGATCCGATCGCCCTGACCGCGGCGCTGGTCGACATTCCCAGCGAATCGCGGCAGGAACAACGCATCGCCGACGAGATTGAGGCCGCGCTGCGCGAGCAAACCGAGAACTTCGAGGTCATCCGCAACGGTGACGCGGTGCTGGCCCGCACGAACCTGGGGCTGCCGTCGCGGGTGCTGCTGGCCGGCCACACCGACACCGTTCCTGCCGCGGACAACCTGCCCAGCAGGCTTGCCGGCGGCGAGCTGCACGGCTGCGGCACCTCGGACATGAAGTCCGGTGACGCGGTGTTCCTTCACCTGGCCGCGACCGTCGCCGACCCCGCACACGACATCACGCTGGTGATGTACGACTGCGAGGAGATCGAGTCGGCCGCCAACGGCCTCGGCCGCATCGAACGCGAGCTGCCCGACTGGCTGCAGGCCGACGTCGCGATTCTCGGCGAGCCGTCGGGCGGGTTCATCGAAGCCGGCTGTCAGGGCACACTGCGGGTGGTCGTCCGCGCCGCGGGCACCCGGGCCCACTCCGCGCGATCCTGGTTGGGCGACAACGCGATTCACAAACTCGGTGACGTGTTGGCCCGGCTGAAGGCCTATCAGGCCCGCAGCGTCGACATCGACGGTTGCGTCTACCGCGAGGGGCTGTCAGCGGTGCGGATCGACGGCGGCATCGCAGGCAACGTCATCCCCGACGCGGCATCGGTGACCGTGAACTTCCGCTTCGCCCCCGACCGCAGCGTCGAGCAGGCCCTACAGCACGTTCGCGAAGTACTCGACGGGCTCGATGTGGAGATCGAATTGACCGACTCCGCCGCAGGTGCACTGCCAGGGCTGACGAAACCCGCGGCCGCCGCACTCGTCGACGCGGCAGGCGGGCAGGTGCGCGCCAAGTACGGCTGGACCGACGTCGCGCGCTTTGCAGCGCTTGGCATTCCGGCGGTCAACTACGGACCGGGCGACCCAAATCTTGCGCACCGCGCCGACGAACGCGTCGAGGTGGCCGCGATCAGCGCGGCAACGGACATGCTGCGCAGATACTTAACCGCTTGACGGGGTGTCTACCCTGGAACACATGCGGTGAGACCCGGCCTTCGTTCCCCGTCGGCTATCCACGAGAGCTCTCTCGCATGTCTATTACCTGTTCGAATCTGTCATTTTCGTGGCCTGATGAAACGCCGCTGTTCACCGACCTGTCGTTCACCGTCGGCGACGGCCGCACCGGGCTCGTCGCACCCAACGGCGCGGGAAAGAGCACGCTGCTCAAGCTGATCGCCGGCGAATACCGGCCCACCGCAGGCACGATCACCGTCGACGGCGCTATCGGGTACCTGCCGCAGACGCTGCCATTCGTCGCGGACCGAAGCGTTGCCGACGTGCTGGGTGTGGCAGACATCTTGGATGCGCTGAAGGCGTTGGAGGCGGGCGACGCCGGCGACGACGTCTTCGCAACCATTGGCGACGAGTGGGACATCGAAGAGCGCACCCAAGCGCAACTCGATCGTCTTGGCTTGGGCCACATCGGTTTTGACCGTCGGCTTGGATCGTTGTCCGGTGGTGAGGTGGTTTCCCTGGGTTTGGCCGCACAGTTGCTCAAGCGGCCAGAGGTGTTGCTGCTCGACGAACCGACCAACAACCTGGACGTCGATGCGCGCCAGCGGCTCTACGACGCGCTCGACGACTATCCGGGCGCTCTGCTGCTGGTCAGCCACGACCGTATGCTGCTCGACCGGATGGACCGCATTGCCGAGCTGTATCGCGGTGAAATGCTCTTCTACGGAGGCGATTTCACCTCCTACCAGCAGGCGATACAAGAGGCGCAACAGGCCGCCGAGGCCAACCTCCGCAACGCCGAGCAACTGCTCAAACGCGAAAAGCGTCAACGGCAGGAAGCCCGCGAGCGCGCGGCCCGCCGGTCGAGCACCGCGGCCCGCAACATCAAGGACGCCGGCCTGCCGAAGATCGTTGCGGGAGCGATGAAGCGCAGCGCCCAGGAGTCGGCCGGTCGCTCCGATGACGTACACCAAAAACGAGTGAACCAGGCGCGGGCACAGCTTGACGACGCCGAGCGCGCTCTTCGCGACGACGACACCATCGTGCTCGATCTGCCGGGGACCAATGTGCCGACGGGGCGCACCGTGTTTCGCGCGGAGGGGCTTCAGGTCTGCCGCGGCGACCGAAAGCTGTTTGCCGACAACGGCATCGAGCTCAGCATCAGCGGCCCCGAACGCATCGCCTTGACGGGTGCCAACGGCGCGGGCAAGTCGACACTACTGCGCGTCATCAGCGGCGACATCCAGGCGGACGCCGGTACGGTGCAGCGCGCCGACGGCCGCGTCGCCTACCTCTCGCAGCGGCTGGATCTGCTCGACCCAAACGACACCGTCGCGCAGAGTTTGGCCGTGTACGCGCCAAGCCTGACCCACACCCGCCGCATGCATCTGCTGGCTCAGTTCCTGTTCACCGGCAGTCGAATTCATCTGCCGGTCGCGGCGCTGTCCGGTGGTGAGCGGCTGCGCGCCACGTTGGCCTGCGTACTGTATGCCGAACCCGCGCCGCAGTTACTGTTGCTCGACGAGCCGACGAACAACCTGGACCTCGCCAGCGTCGCCCAGCTCGAGGCCGCTCTCAACGCCTATGACGGCGCATTCGTTGTCGTGAGCCACGACGAACGGTTTCTCGCCGACATCGGAATCCAACGTCGGCTCCGGCTATCAGAGGGCCGGTTGGAGGCGATTTAGCGGACCGGCAGCTACCGCGGGCACGGTAAATTTGTCGTCATGCCGATCCCACCCGACCAAAGCCCCTATGGGTCGCAGACGGTGATGGGCCCTGGCTGGCCGAACGTCGACGAGGACATGCTGGCCGCCGCGGCCGCAAAGTTCGAGGCCCTGGCCGCCAAGATCACCGGCTCGATCGTGCCCCAGCAGCAGAGCCAGCTGATGAAGCTGTCCGACGTCTGGGAAGGCGCAGGGGCGCTGGCCGCGACGGGTGAGGCCACGACGATCATCGGCGGCCACGAGGCGAACGCCGCACACGCCGCAGCCGTGGCGGGCAAGCTGCGCGCCATGGAAGCCACCGTCGTCAAGGCAAAGATGTTGGCCAACGCGATCGCCCAAGAAGTCCAGCACGAGTGCGAGGCGCTCTCGGCGATGCCCTTCAGCAACACCCAGGAGCTGGTGCAAGGCCGCATCAAGATGGGGCTGTCGCAGAACATCGCCAACATGACCGCCCACACGACCGAACTGGCCAACACCCTCGGCGTGCCTCCGAGCATTCCCCTCGCCGGTGTCGCCCCGTCCGTGCCGGGCGGGAAAGAAGCCAAGGACACCACCGAAGAGGCCGCGAAACAAGCCGGCGGCGGATCCCAGCAGGCGATGCAGATGATGAGCCAAATGGGATCGATGGCCACCCAGCTCCCGATGCAACTCGGCCAGGCGGTCATGGCCGTGCCACAGCAGATGGGCCAGCAGTTGCAACAGTTGGCTCAGCCGCTGCAACAGCTGACCTCGATGTTCGGCTCCGGCGGCAAGGCCGATTCACTGGGTGCCGCGGGCATGCCGTTCTCCTCGTTTTCCAACCATCCGCTGGCAGGTGGCTCCGGTGCGGGCGGTGGTTCGGGCCTGACGAAGGCGGCGTCGTTGCCCGGCGCAGGCGGAAGTCCGCTGCAGACGCCGCAGATGGCCAATCTCGTCGGCACCAAGTCGGTGAGCACAGCGCCGCAGGAGGGCGCGGCAGCCGGAACCACTGCCTCCGGCGGCGTCGCCCCGGCGGCTGCCGGTGTCGGCATGGGCGGCATGGGTGGCATGGGCATGATGGGCCAGCGCGGCGAAAGTGGCGGCACCGCAGCAAGTTTGGCGATGCCCCCGCCGCTCGAATACGACCTTGCCGAGGACGATGTCGACGATGATTGGTGAGGTAAATGACTGACCCGCTCCGAAAACCAGACGGCCTGAGTTGGGATCCGGCGGCGGTTGAGCTGCCCGACATCCCGATGATCCCCGCCGGGCAGGACGCGCTGAGCGCGACGATCTCCGCTGTGCTTCCGACACTGGCCGCGCCGCTGGCGGCGAATGTCGCGACGCTGCAGGCGAAAGAGGGCATGTTCGCAGGCAAGCTCGGCGTAGCGCAGGCGGCCTACCAGGGTTCCGACGAAGCGGGCTCGCAATCCGTCGGCCAGGTGGTCGGCATGCTCGGACAACTCGGCCAGCAAGCCGGCCAGATGGGTCAGATGGCCGGCGCGCCCGGGCAGATGCTCAGCGGTCAGACCGGCATGTTCGGTCAGCTGATGCAGCAGGCCATGCAGGGGGCGAAAGGCGTTGGTGGTGGCGGCTCATTCGGCGGTCAGGAGGCCAGTGGCGCCGGCGGTGTGGCCGGCGGTGGGGCCCCGCCGGCCTCGGCGGGTGCGGCCGGGCCAACGCCCACGCGCGACGATGCCGTCGACGCCAAAGACGACCAACCAACCCAGCACGAGCCTCAGCGCGAGGAACGCGAACCGTTGCACCGCGCCGAGACGAACGACCACGCCGCGGCCGGACCTTCAGAACATGGCCCGGCGCCGGTGAAGTCGCCCGAACACCAAACTCACCGTGAGGATCTCGGCCGCAACCTCTAGAAGTGATCGGCCTGCGCTGCCGCCCCGGCGGCCGCGCGCTTCATCCCGATCGAGTCCAGTCGCGTTGAGACGTCGTTGAGCGCCGTCGCGTCGCGTGCAGTCACCGCTCGCGCATAGTCGAGCGCCAAACCGCTTAGCGCACAGTCGATTTCGCCGGTGAGGCGCGCAATGGCGTCGGCCGCGCGGAGGTCACCGAGCCGCACGGCGTCGAATTGGGCCCGCAATGCGATCGCCCATTGACCGCCACGCTCGGCGGCTTTGGCAGCGTCGCGCGCAGCGGCGACGGCCCCGTGCTCGTCGCGTCGCGCAGACAACGTCCACGCCTGCGCCAACGCCAGCTCCGGCGCGAACAACATCGACTTCAAGCCATGTCGAGACTCGGCCCGCGACAAGATCTTTCCCGCCTCGACCGTCTCACCGAGCTGACCGAGCGCCTGCGCCAACAACATCCACGCCAGCGGGCCCCACGAATACCCCGTCGGCGCCAACGCCGCCGCGGCCTCCCTCAGTAGCGACACCGCCGCCTCGAGCTCGCCCTTGGCGATCAGCACGTCGGCCACCAACACCTCACCGATCGCGCGGCCGGGCTGCTGCATCTGCGCGAAGTCCGTGAGCTGCTGGCCCAATGCCTGCGCGCGGTCCAGCTCGCCTGCCATCACCAACGCCGTCGTCTGCCCGAATCCGCTGGTGAACCGCAGCAGGCCGGGATGCCCCGCGGCGATCGCGCGCTCGGCCAGCGCGTCGACCTCACCGAAGCGACCCATCCGCGCCGAGCTCAACGCCGCTGCGGCCGCCGCCCATCCGACCGCGGTGTCGTCGGCGGCAGGCGAAGTCAGCACTTCGTCGGCGATCTGTTTGGCGCGGCTGGGACTGCCCGCGTTCATCGCGAACGTCGCCGACAGCGCGTCGAGAGTCGTCTGCGCGGCCGGCGTCGACACCCGGCCACGCGTGGTCTGCAGAAACGCCGTCGCCCGCTCCGGTTCGCTCAGCATCCAGAACTGGTTGGCCGCGCGGGGCAGCGCCCACGCCATCAGTTCGGTCTCCGACAGCGTCGCAGGATCCACGTCGGCCAGCACGGCATCGGCGTCTCTGCCGAGGCCTTGCCAGGCCAGCGCATAGGCCAGCGTCAGCCGAACCGATAACTCCGGTGACCGCGCGACCGCAGCGCGCCCGAGGTGCTCGCTGAGTTCGAGATCGCCAAGCCGCAGCGCGTCCTCGGCCGCGGCGGCCAGGTTGGCAACCGGCTGGGGGCTGTCGCTGTCGAGCGCTAGCACCGCGAACCGCAGCCGGTCAACGACACCACTCGACGGCGTCAGCGCGTTCACCACCTCGGTGCGCGCCCGGCGCAGCTCGGGTCCGCCCATCGCATCGCGGACTGCGTCGACGAACAACGGATGCGCGGGCCGCACGAGCTCTCCGTCGATGACGATCGCGCCCGCCGTCTCCGCGGCGTCGAGGTCGCCTGCAAGCGCCGAGATGTCCGCGACCGGCAGCGGGTCGGCGACAGCCAGATACTCCAGCACTCGGTGGGCCGGCTCTGGCAGCGCCGCGACGAACTGTTCGACAAGCGTGGCCTGTCTGCTGTCGTCGTGTCCGGGCGGCTCGATGTCGACCCTCGCGAGTAGGTCATCACGCCATAGCGCCGAAACCTCCTCAGCGACAGCACCATTCGGCGCGACAGTGACGATCAGCTTTACCGCGCCGCTGACCGCCAACTGGTAGACGAGCGCGGCGGACAGCTTGTCCAGCAGATGCGCATCGTCGACGATCAGCAGCCTGCCGTCGCTCAGCGACTCGCGGGCCGCCGACAGCACGGCCGCCGTCTTGCCCGTGTCGGGCACGTCGATCAGGTGGTTGAACGCGGCGAACGGGACAGCGGGCGCAGTCCCGGTGACCCAGTCGATGCGATCGAATTGCGACGCCAACCGGTCTGCTGCCGCGCGTGCCAACCACGTCTTGCCGACACCGGCGGAACCGATGAGCACCGCGCCGGCCTGCTCACGAAGACCCGTCTCGATCGATTCCAGTGCCGGTTCGGTCGGCGTGGTCACCCACTCAACAGGCACCGCCGGAGACTATCGCTAGCGTTGTCCGCGTGTCCCAAGAACCCGACCGCCAATGGGCGGTCTGTGTGTACTGCGCGTCCGGGCCGACGCATCCGGACCTGCTGGCCTTGGCCGCCGAGGTAGGAGAAGCGGTCGCCGAGCGCGGCTGGACGCTGGTATCCGGCGGCGGAAACGTCTCGGCCATGGGTGCGCTGGCGAGCGCGGCGCGCGCCCGCGGCGGTCGAACCGTCGGCGTCATCCCGAAGGCGCTGGTGCACCGGGAGGTGGCCGACACCGAGGCCGACGAACTCGTCGTCACCGACACCATGCGCGAACGCAAGCAGATCATGGAGGACCGCGCCGACGCGTTCATCGCGCTGCCCGGCGGCATCGGCACCCTCGAGGAATTCTTCGAGGCCTGGACAGCGGGCTATTTGGGTATGCATGACAAGCCGGTGGTCATGCTCGATCCGATCGGGCATTACGACGGGCTGCTGGCCTGGCTGCACGGGCTGGTCGACAGCGGTTATGTCGCCGAAGGTGCGCTGGATCGGCTGGTTGTGGTGAACGACGTGGGCGCTGCGATGGCGGCGTGCGCGCCGACCCAGTGACAACGGTCACTAGGGTGTGCGACAACAAAACAGTGGAGGGGACGTATCGCCCATGAGCGACCAGAAGTCGGGGACTCGCAGCAGCGTCGGGCTGCTCGACATCGCCAGCCATGTGCCGGGTCTGTTGATGGACCTACCGACCATCCTGAGCGGTGTGGTCACTGGCTTCGGGGCCCGCCCCACCGCCAAGACCTCCATCGGCCGGGTGTTCCAGGAACGTGCTGCCCGCTACGGCGACAAGGTGTTTCTGCGGTTCGAGGACCGCGACATCACCTACCGGGAGGCCAACGAGACAGCCAACCGATACGCCGCGGTGCTGGCTGCCCGCGGTGTGGGCCACGGCGACGTCGTCGGCATCATGCTGCGCAACTCGCCCGAACCCGTACTTCTGATGCTCGCCGCGGTCAAGTGCGGCGCGATCTCCGGCATGCTGAACTACCACCAGCGCGGTGACGTCCTCAAGCACAGCCTGGGACTGCTGTCGGCCAAGGTGATCGTCGCCGACCCCGAGTTCGTCGACCCGATTCACGAATGTGGCGCCGACACCGAAGGTCTCGTGACACTCGACGAGTTCAACCGTCTCGCCGAAACGGCGCCGACCGGGAACCCGGCGACCGCATCGGCCGTCCTCGCCAAGGACAAGGCGTTCTACATCTTCACGTCGGGCACCACCGGCATGCCGAAAGCCAGTGTGATGACGCACTATCGGTGGCTGCGCGCGCTCGCGGGGTTCGGCGGCCTGGGAATGCGGTTGAACAGCAACGACACCCTGTACTGCTGTCTGCCGCTTTACCACAACAACGCGCTGACGGTGGCGCTGTCGGCAGTGCTCAACGGCGGATCGACGCTGGCGCTGGGCAAGTCGTTCTCGGCGTCGAAGTTCTGGGACGACATCATCCGCTACAAGGCAACCGCGTTCGTCTACATCGGCGAGATCTGCGCCTATCTGCTCAACCAGCCGGAGAAGGACACCGACCGCAAGCACAAGGTTCGGGTCATCGCCGGAAACGGTCTGCGCCCGGCGATTTGGGACGAGTTCACCAACCGGTTCGGAATCGACCGGGTGTGTGAGTTCTACGCCGCCAGTGAGGGCAACACGGCGTTCGTCAACGTGCTCAACGTCGACAAGACCACCGGCATCTGCCCGACGCCCGTGGCATTCGTCGAATACGACTCGGAGACAGGCGATCCGGTGCGCGACGACAACGGTCGCGTCAAGAAGGTCCGCAATGGCGAACCCGGTCTGCTGCTGTCGAAGGTCAGCAGTTTCCAGCCCTTCGACGGTTACACCGACAAGGACGAGTCCGAGAAGAAGCTGGTGCGCGACGCCTTCAAGGACGGCGACGTGTGGTTCAACACCGGCGACCTGATGCGCTCGCAAGGCTTCGGGCATGCGGCGTTCACCGACCGGCTCGGCGACACGTTCCGGTGGAAGGGGGAGAACGTCGCCACCACCGAGGTGGAGGCTGCGATCTCAACCGACCCGCAGGTCGAGGAGGCGACGGTGTTCGGCGTCGAGGTCGAGGGCGCAGGCGGAAAAGCGGGCATGGCGGCGATTCAGCTCAAGGAGGGCGAGGAGTTCGACGGCAAGGCGCTGGCGAAGGCGGCCTACGAGCGGCTCCCCGGCTATGCGGTGCCGCTGTTTGTCCGCGTCGTCAAGGAGTTGGCGCACACGTCGACGTTCAAGAGCCAAAAGGTCGACCTTCGCAAAGAGGGATACGGCGGCAACACCGGCGAGGGCGACGAAGAGGCCGAGAAGATCGAAGATCCGATCTACGTGCTGGCAGGCCGCGACGAGGGCTACGTCGAGTTCTACGACGACTATCCGAAAGAGGTCGCCGACGGAAAAAAGCCCAAAAACTAGCGATTTCTGTGCGATAGAGAGCGCTGAGCGCTCCTAAACGCGCACAAATCGCTGGCCCGTAGCCTGGAAGGCGTGTTGTCGACGTTCTTGGGCCGTCCGGTGGCCGGCGATCGCGCCTTGATCATGGCGATCGTCAACCGCACACCGGACTCGTTTTACGACCGCGGCGCGACGTTCACCGACGAGGCGGCCAAGGCTGCGGCGCACCGGGTGATCGAAGAAGGCGCCGACGTCGTCGATGTGGGCGGCGTCAAGGCGGGTCCAGGGGGGCCCGTCGAGATCGACGAGGAGATTGCCCGCGTCGTGCCGTTCATCGAGTGGCTGCGCGACAGCTTCCCCAACCAGCTGATCAGCGTCGACACCTGGCGCTCCGAGGTGGCCAAGCAGGCCTGCGCGGCCGGTGCTGACCTGATCAACGACACCTGGGGCGGCCACGACCCGGCGCTGCCGGAGGTCGCAGCGGAGTTCAACGCCGGCCTGGTGTGCTCGCATACCGGCGGTGCGACGCCACGCACCCGGCCGTTCCGGGTCAACTACGGCATCACCGAACGCGGCGTTGTCGACGACGTGATCGCCGAAGTGACCGCCGCCGCCGAGCGCGCGGTGGCCGCCGGGGTGGCCAAAGACGCCGTGCTGATCGACCCGACCCATGATTTCGGCAAGAACACTTATCACGGTCTTAGTTTGTTGCGCCAGGTAAAAGAGCTTGTAAAAACTGGATGGCCGGTCCTGATGGCACTGAGCAACAAAGATTTCGTCGGGGAAACTCTGGGTGTGGGTCTGACCGAACGCCTGGAGGGCACTCTCGCCGCGACCGCCTTGGCCGCCGCGGAGGGAGCTGCCATGTTCCGCGTGCACGAAGTCGGTCCCACACGGCGCGCACTGGAAATGGTCGCGTCGATTCAGGGGGTGCGTCCGCCGACGCGCACGGTTAGGGGACTGGCATGACACTCACACCAGAATTGCCGGGAACGGACGTCGTCACCGGCAGATGGTTGACCGACCACAGTTGGAACCGGCCGTCGTGGACGATCGACGAACTGGTGGCAGCCAAGCGCGGACGGACCATCTCGGTGGTGCTGCCCGCCCTCAACGAGGAAGACACCGTCGGCAGCGTCGTCGAGACCATCACGCCGCTGCTGGGCGGGCTGGTCGACGAGCTGATCGTGCTGGACTCCGGCTCCACCGACGACACCGAGATCAGGGCCGTCGCGGCCGGTGCACGGGTGGTCAGCCGCGAAGTCGCGCTGCCCGAAGTCGAGCCCCAACCCGGCAAGGGTGAGGTGCTGTGGCGGTCGCTGGCCGCGACCACCGGCGACATCATCGTGTTCGTCGACTCCGATCTGATCGACCCCGACCCGATGTTCGTGCCCAAGCTGGTCGGCCCGCTGCTGACCACCGACGGCGTTCATCTGGTCAAGGGCTTCTACCGCAGGCCGTTGAAGGTCAGCGGCAGCGAGGACGCCAACGGCGGCGGCCGGGTCACCGAGCTGGTCGCGCGCCCGCTGCTGGCGTCGCTTCGGCCCGAGTTGAGCTGCCTGTTGCAGCCGCTTGGCGGCGAATACGCCGGCACCCGCGAGCTGCTGACCTCGGTGCCATTCGCCCCGGGCTACGGCGTGGAGATCGGGCTGCTGATCGACACCTACGACCGCCTCGGCCTGGACGCGATCGCGCAGGTCAACCTGGGTGTGCGCACCCATCGCAACCGGCCGCTGACCGAACTCGCGTCGATGAGCCGCCAGGTCATCGCGACCCTGCTGTCGCGCTGCGGGGTACCGGACTCGGGCGTCGCGCTGACCCAGTTCTTCGCCGACGGCGACGACTACACCCCGCGCACTTCGTCGGTATCGCTGGCCGACCGGCCGCCGATGATCACGCTGCGCCCACGCGGCTAATCGCCCTGGCTAATTGACCTGGCGGCCTCCACAGGGCACTATCAGCGTTTATGTGGGGGAAGCACAGGCGATAGCGACGTGACGGTCGACGTCGAGTACGCCCGTCGGGGGGACATCTGCATCGCCTACCAGGCGATCGGTGATGGACCCGTCGACATCATCTTTGGCGCGGGGCTGGTCTCGCACCTGGATCTGGTGTGGGCGGATCCCTATGCGACTGCGTTCATCCGCGAACTTGCGTCGGTCGGGCGCCTGTTGCTATTCGACAAGCCCGGCACCGGGCTCTCCGATCCGGTCGCAGGCATTCCGACCGTGCAGCAGCGCGCCGACGATTTTCTGGCCGTGCTCGACGCGGCCGGCTCGAAGCGGGCGGTGGTCATCGGGTACTCAGAGGCAAGCGCGCCCGCGATCCTTCTTGCCGCAACGCACCCCGAGCGGGTCGAAGGCCTGATCGCGATGAGCGGCATGGCGCGGCTCACGCCCACCGAGGATTACATCCCCGGCACCGAGCACCGTTTCGATCAGATGTGGTCGATGATTCGGCATTGCGCAGACCATTGGGGCGACGGGTCGATGCTGCACACTCTGTCCCCGTATTCGCGGCAGAACCTGGTGTACCGCAGGCTGGCTCCCAACGTCGAACGGGCTTGCGCCAGTCCCGGCATGGCGCGGGTGATGATCAACGCGATGTGGGACTACGACGTCACCGGCGCCCTTGATGCGGTCGACGTGCCGACGCTGGTGGTCCACCGGACCGGCGACGTCGTCCCTGTCGAGGGCTCACGCTGGATCGCCGACCACATCGCCGGAGCCAAGATGCTCGAACTGCCTGGGGCAGAGCACATTTGCTACTTCAACGGCGACGACATCCTCGCCGGCATCGAGGAATTCATCGGCGGCAGGGCACCGCGCGGGCCCATCTCACGCAAGCTCGTCACCGTGCTGTACACCGATATCGTCGGTTCTACGGCGCGGGCGGTTGCCATGGGTGACGAGACGTGGTCGACGCTCTTGGGCGTGCACCATGGCGCGGTGCGGGATGCGGTCGAACGCCACGACGGCACGCTCATCAAAACGATGGGCGACGGCGTGCTCGCCACCTTCGATCGGCCGACACTCGCGGTCCGGTGCGCGCTGACGATCTCGCGGCATGCCAGCGATGAAGGTGTCGAAGTGCGGGCAGGCGTGCACGCGGGCGAGTGCGAGGTCACCGACGATGACATCAGCGGCGTCGCCGCCCACATCGGGTCTCGCATCATGGCGCTGGCCGGGCCGGGCGAGGTCCTGGTGTCTGCGACCGTGCGGGACCTGGTCTTCGGCTCGGGCGTCGAATTCGAAGCGCGTGGCGAGCACGAACTGAAGGGTGTGCCCGGCAGGTGGGCGGTGCATTCCGTGGTGGCCGACCGCCGCGAGGATCAGCGGCCGGCCGCCCAGGCCACCCCCGAGCAGGCGGCGTTGACCCCGTCGCCCGGCGCGACGATGAAGCCGACGGATCGGGCTTTGGTCCAGGTAGCGAACCGGGCGCCCCGCCTGAGCAGGCTCACGCTGCGGACGCTCAGCCGCCGTCCCCGCTCGAAACCGGCCTGATCCGGCGACCGCTTTGTCAGGCCCGTCGGGCAGTATCGATACGTGACCTTGGTTCTGCTGTATCTGGTTGTGCTGATCCTGGTGGCCGTCGTGCTGTTCGGCCTCGGCAGCGTGTTGTTCGGCCGTGGCGAGCCGTTGCCGCCGCTGCCCGCCGCCACCACCGCCACCGTGTTGCCCGCCTCCGGTGTCACCGGCTCCGACGTCGAGGCCGTCAAGTTCACCCAGACCCTGCGCGGCTACAAAACCAGCGAGGTCGACTGGGTACTTGACCGGCTCGGCCAGGAACTCGACCTGCTGCGGGGCCAGCTCGCCGCGGTGCGCGCGGCCAACGGCCTCGACGACGAAACAGAGGACGCCGACGGACGCGCCGAGGGACCAGCGCATGCGCTACCCAACGGCGAGGAAGACTCGTGACCGTAGCCGACGACGGCCGAACCCGATGCGGTTGGATCGACCAAAGTCGTTTGGCCCCAGAAGATTTCGCCCTCTATCGCGACTACCACGACACCGAGTGGGGCCGGCCGCTGCGCGACTCCGCGGCCCTGTTCGAGCGGATCAGCCTCGAGGCCTTCCAGAGTGGCCTGTCGTGGCTGATCATCTTGCGCAAGAGGGAGAACTTCCGTCGCGCGTTCCACAAGTTCGATGCCGAGCGCGTCGCCCGCTACACGAAACGCGACATCGACCGGTTGATGGCCGATACCGGCATCGTGCGCAACCGCGCGAAGATCGAAGCCACCATCGCCAACGCGCGCGCGGTCGCCGACCTCGCCGAGGACGGGGCGGATCTCAGCGAATTGCTGTGGTCGTTCGCGCCACCGTCTCGGCCGAGACCGGCCGACCTTTCCGCCGTGCCCGCGGTGACACCGGAATCCACCGCGATGGCCAAGGAATTGAAGCGCCGCGGCTTCCGATTCGTCGGACCGACGACGGCCTACGCGTTGATGCAAGCCACTGGAATGGTCGACGACCACACCGCCGATTGCTGGGTTCCAGCCATCAAAGCCGCATCGTAACGACGGTCATAGCCGGGTCTTTGCACACCGATCGCTGCCGATAGGGAACAATGGGAGAAGATCTGGACGCCCGACGACGGGCTGGCTCATGTGGAGGGAGCACTCGATGGCGGCGATGAAGCCCCGGACCGGCGACGGTCCACTGGAAGCAACCAAGGAGGGGCGCGGCATCGTGATGCGGGTACCACTG
>Ga0068863_100004195_pt1 | contig 14237 bp, 16 predicted proteins | sample KBSSwiS62_FD_66596 | JGI IMG/M metagenome (GOLD analysis project Ga0068863, IMG submission 66596) | Switchgrass rhizosphere microbial communities from Kellogg Biological Station, Michigan, USA - KBS Switchgrass S6-2 | ecosystem: Host-associated > Plants > Roots > Rhizosphere > Soil ...
GCCCACACCAAAGGTAAAGTGTGCGGCGCGAGACGCACGGGGAGCCGCAGCCGAAGGCGAGGCGACCACACGACGGGAAGTACGCCGGTCCGGGCGCCCACTGCCGACACCAGACCCAAGGGGTGCGGCGCGAGACGCATCGAGAGCCGAAGGCGAGGCGACAAACCCAGCGCTGCAGCCCAGAAATGTTGGCGACGGCGCAGGGGCCCCGGTTATGATGATCGGCGACAGTCGAGCCGCCTACGTTCTGAAGCCAGCCTAAGGGGGAATCGATGGCGGGACGCCCTGGAATGTATCGCGGCGACCGGCGCCGCAAGGAAGACGCGCGCAAGGCGAAACAGGAAGCCAAGAAGGCGCGCAAGGCCGAGCGGAAAGAAACCGGCGAGTCAGGCCCGGAGATGGGTGAAGCCGCCGAAGCGCTTGGTCAGGGACAGGTGGAGTGGGTGTGGTTCTCGCCCAGCAAGGGACGAACCCTCACCACCTCTTCCGCCGCCGCGCCTGATGTTCCCGGCGTGGATGACTGGACCCTGGTGAGCGGGCCTCCCGCCCAAGGGTCCTAGGCGCGGCGCCCGCCGCGCTTGAAAAGATCCGGCCGCCGCCATGCCGGCGGCCGGTGAAGTTGAGCCCCTCACACCGTGGTGGCCCCACGGGACAAGGCCGTGGAACCCGGTGCCCGCCAGGGCCCGATTGTTAGGAGTGGCGGACTAGAAGCGACGTTCCCTGCGAACGCTCACGCGCGCATAAGCTGCGCGACTGAGCGGCAAGATCCAGAAGAACGGTATGAATAGCGTCCCCATCACCATCCAGAATTCCTGCCTCATGTACAGCGGTGGCCGCGTCATGCTCGATCTCCCTCGTGAGGTCTCTGTCGCTTGCGTGTTGCTGATCCATGGAGAGAGCAAGGGTGGTGCCATCGCGAGGAGGGCCAACAACCATAGAAATCCGCACAGCTAGCGTGTATGTCGCCCGGATGACACTAGCGGTAGCGACGAAAAAGGGAAGAGGCTACGACGGAATGCGGAGCGGAGACGACAGCTAGGACTGCGTGACGGTGACGACGAGTCCGGTGGCGGCCAGGATATTGCCGACCCGGACGCACTCCGTTTCCGGCCCAACCTTCACCACGGCCTTGCCCGTGTTGTGAACTTCCCAGGCAATCTCCCAGGCCCGGTCCTCCGAGCACGCGATCGCTTTGATGAGCTGCTTCACCACGTCCTCGAAGGTGTGGCAGTCGCAGTTGTGGAGGATGGTGATCCAGGGCGGGGCGAGGGCGACGTCGACCTCCTCGATTTCCTCGACCTGAGGAGTCGTCTCGGTGGCGTGGAGGGTGGGCCCGGCGCTCACTTGCCGATGACTCCTTCCGCCCGGAGCCGGGCGATGGTCTGACTGCCGTAGCCGAGGATGCCGCTCAGGATGGCCTCGGTATGCTCGCCCAGCGCCGGCGCGGGCGCGGGCTGCCGGATCTCACCGTCGGTCCGGATGGGGCTGGCCACCTCGCGAATGCGTCCGAAATGGGGATGCTCGACCTCGAGGATCATCTCTCGCGCGCGCACCTGCTCGTCGTCGAGGGCCTGGGCCACGCTGTTCACGGGCGCGCACGGCACATGGCCGCGGAGGAGGCCCAGCCATTCGGCGGTCGTTTTCTCCTTGAAGCGTGCCTTGAGGAGGGTGACCAGCTCGGCCTTATGGGCGAAGCGCTCCGCGAAGCCCGTGAAGCGCGGATCGTGGCCCAGGGCGGGCAACTCCATGCGCTCGAGGAGGGCCTGCCAGAACTTCTCCTTGTTGCAGAAGATGACGATCCAGCCGTCGCGGGTGGGAAAGTTCTGGGCGGGCACGAGAGTCTGATGGCCGGAGTCGGCGATGCGCTCGGGCTGCCACTCGCGATTGAGGGCCCAGATGGCGAAGTAGGAGAGCATGCTCACCGCCGTGTCGAGGAGGGACACGTCGACGTCGCGGCCTATGCCCGTCCGCTGGGCGTCGAAGAGGCCGACCATGAGCCCGACCATGCCCGCATAGCCACCCGCGAAGTCGATGACGCTCACGCCGCACTTGCCGGGCGGTCCGTCGGGCTCGCCGGTGATACCCATGTAGCCCGCGTAGCCCTGGATCAGGTAGTCGAAGCCGGGCTCACTCGCCCGTGGCCCGGTGGCGCCGAAGCCGCTGACGGAGCAGCAGACGATGCGCGGATTCACGTTCTTGAGCTCGCCATAGGTGAGCCCGAGCCGGGCGGGCAGATCGCCCCGCACGTTGTTGAACACCGCGTCGGAGACCTTCACGAGATCGTGCAGAACGGCGCGGCCCGCCGCGTGCTGGAGATTGAGAGTGAGCGACTTCTTGCCGCGATTGAACGACTGGAAGTAGAGCGAGTCCTGCTCGTGCAGATAGGGGGGCACGTAGCGGGCGCTGTCGCCGCCTACCGCGGGATCCTCGATCTTGATCACCTCGGCGCCCAGGTCGGCGAGGACCTGCGTGCCGAACGGGCCGGCCCCGAACTGGGACACGGCGAGGATGCGGACGCCGTCGAGCGGTGGTCGGGTCATATCAGTACGGTAGCCGGCCTTCGCCGAGGGTCGGATGATTCTTCTTGGGCACGAGGACCTTTCTCGTATAGGAGCATACCTGCTCGCCCCGTTGATTGTCCGCGGTGGTTTCCACGGTCACGATGCCCCGGTCGCCCTGTCTCGACTCGCGCAGCTCGAGCACGCGGCTCCGGGCATACAGGGTGTCGCCGATGAAGGTGGGCTTCTCGTGCTTGAGCGCGTTCACCTCGAGATTGGCGATAGCCCGCCCCGAGATATCGGCCACGGTCATGCCGATGACCACGCTGTACACGAGCGGTCCCAGGACCACCCGCTGCTTGTGCTGAGTATACGTCTCCGCGTAATGGGCGTCCGAGTGCAGGGGATGCTGGTTCATGGTGAGGAGGGCGAACCAGGTGCAGTCCGCCTCGGTGATGGTGCGGCCCGGCCAGTGCCGGAAGGCCTGGCCGATCGAGAACTCCTCGAAGTAGCGTCCGTAGCTCATGGCGCTCCCACGTTCAGATGGACGCTGGCCACCGCGTGGCGGGCGATGGCGTCCCGCAGGTCACCGCTCCCCGCGGCGGCGGCGAGAAGCATGGCCGCGTCTCGATAGTAGCGCTCCACGGGGAACTCGGCGGTGTAGCCGTAGCCGCCGTGGATGCGCATGGACTCGAGCGTCACCGCAGCGGCTGTCTCGGCGGCCTGGAGATAGGCCATAGCCGCCTCCGCGATCGCGCCGTCGCCGCTTCCTCCCTCCGCAGCCGCGCGGTGAGTGAGGAGGCGAGCCACCGCGATGGCCGTCGCCATGTCGGCCAGCTTGAGCTGTATCGCCTGGTGCTGGCAGATGGGTACGCCGAAGGCCGAGCGCTGCTGCGAATAGCGGAGGGCGCTCTCGAAGGCGGCCTGGGCGAGGCCGACGGCGCCGCCGGCCTCCCGCACTCTCGACTCGCTCTCGAGCGCGGTCATAGCCGCCGGCTCCGGAATGAGGTCGCCCCCGAGCACCTGTGCCGGCGGCACGAGGCAGCCCGTGAGCTCGACGTGGCGGAGATCGGCCCCGCGATGTCCCACGGTCGGGAAGGGACCGATGAGAGCGAAACCGGGTTGACCGGCGTGGAGGACGAAGCCGCGCAGCCGATCATCGATGGGAGCCATCACCACGAAGAGATCCGCGCGCCCCGGGGAGGCGATGAGACCACGGCCGGTGATCACGAAGCCATCCGCCTGCCTCGCCACGCTGAGCTCGCGCTCCTCCGATCTGTCCAGCCGCGTCAGCGTGCCGCCGCGCAGCTTGCCCGAGGCCAGACCGGGCAGGAGCCGCTTCTGCTGATCGACAGAGCCGAGCCGCCGTATGGCCTCCGCGGCCTGGAGGTGGCTCGAGAGCACGGCGGCCACGGTGGCCGAGCCACGGCCGATCTCCTCGGCGATGAGGACGTAGGCAGTGGCGTCGAGGCCCAGGCCGCCCATCTCGGGGGGAATGGTGGCTCCGAAGAGACCGAGCTCACCGAGCTTGTCGAGCGACGCCGCGGGAAAGCGGTCCGAGCGATCGTCCTCGACGGCGGCGGGCGCGATCTCGCGCTCCACGAGCTGGCGGACGGCGAGGGCCATCAACCGGCAGTCTTCCGGCTCGGTGTCGAGCGAGGTGAGGGCGCCCAGCCGCTCCCCGTGTCGCTGGAGCAGGTTCTTGGCGATGATGGTGCGCTGGATCTCGTTGGTGCCCTCGCCGATCACCATGAGAGGAGTGTCGCGATAGAGGCGCTCGGCCGTTCCCGACGTCGCCAGTCCCCGACGGCCGAGAACGCGCAGGGCGTCGGTGGCCGCCTCCTGGGCGCTCTCCGAGGCGTAGAGCTTGGCCATGCCCGCTTCGAGATCACAGCGCTCGCCGCGATCCTTCATGCCCGCCGCCCAGTAGGTGAGAAGCCGCGCGCCTTCCACCCGGAGGGCGATGGAGGCGAGAGCGGGCGGCGCTTCGGGCAGGCCGAGGGCGGCGTGGGCCGCCTCTTCGAGGGCGGCCTGGGCCACTCCCACCGCTCGCGCCGCGATGTTGATGCGCCCGGTCTCGAGCCCCGAGAGGACGTGCCGGAAGCCGCGGCCTTCGATGCCCCCCACGAGGTTGTTGACCGGACAGGGGAACTGGTCGAACTGGATCTCCGCGGTATCCACGCCCTTGTAGCCGAGCTTGGCGATGGACTTCACCACCTGGAGGCCCGGCTGCCCCTTCTCGACGATGAAGCAGGACAGGCCGGCGTGGCGCGGCGAGGCGGCCGGATCGGTGACGGCGAGGAGAGCGAAGGCATTCCCCTCGCGGCCATTGGTCACGAACATCTTCGAGCCCGAGATGAGATAGCGGTCGCCGTCTCGCCGGGCCACCGTGCGGATGGCCTGAACGTCCGAGCCCGCGTGCGGCTCGGTGAGGCAGAGGCCGCCGCGGGCCTCGCCGCGGGCGAAGCGCGGGAGGAGACGCCGCCGCTGCTCGTCCGTGCCGTTGGTGAGCACGATGAGGGCGGCCATGGTGTGGCTGTTGATCACCCCGGCCAGTGACATGAAGCCGCGGCAGATCTCCTCGATGACGCGGGCGTAGGTACCCACGTCGAGGCCGAGCCCGCCGTAGCCCTTGGGCACGAGCGCTCCGAAGAGCCCGAGCTCGCGCATGCGCGCGACGAGCTCGTGCGGATAGGCGTCCGCGTGCTCGAGGGCGGGAGCGGCGGGCGCCACTTCCTTCTCCACGAAGCGCCGCACCGCCGCGATGATGGGGTGCGCGTCGGAGGACGGCGTCGACATGCCGGGGTCCCGCGCTACGGAGCGCCCGCGAGAGTCGAGGCGGCGAGGAGCAGCGTGTTCGCGCCGTGCTCGATATCGTCCATCGGGGTGAACTCCTCCTCGCAGTGGCTGCGTCCGTCGCGCGACGGCACGAAGATCATCCCGGTGGGGCAGATGGTGGCCATGTACTGCGCGTCGTGGCCCGCGCCGGACAGGATGCGGCGGTGGCCGCAGCCGAGGCTTCGCACCGCGGCTTCGATGGCGTCGACCACCTCGAGAGCGAAGCGGGTGCGGGGCACGCGCCAGTAGTGCTCGAGTTGGTAGCTGACGCCCTCGGCTTTGGCCGCCTCCTTCACGATTCGGTCCACGAGGCCGAGCCCTCGCGTGATGTGGTGCTCGTCGGGCGCGCGCAGGTCGATGGACATGGACACGCGCCCCGGGATGGCGTTGGGAATATTCGGCGTCACGTCGAGCCGCCCCACGGTGGAGACCATGTCGCCGCCGATCTTTCGCGGGACCTCGCGGACGCCGCGAATGATATCGGCGGCCGCGACCAGCGCGTCGTGGCGGATGCGCATGGGGGTGGGGCCCGCGTGGTCCTGCACGCCGGTGAGGGTGACCCGCGACCAGGCGATGGCCACGATGCCCTCCACCACGCCCACGGGGAGGCGCTCCTCTTCGAGGATGGGTCCCTGCTCGATATGGAGCTCGAGATAGGCGCGGAGGGGACGGGGGATGCAGGGCTCGGGGCCCAGGTAGCCGATGCGCTCGAGCTCGTCGCCGAGGCGCAGGCCGTCCCGGTCGCGCGCATTGTACGCGTCCTCGAGAGGGATCTTGCCCGCCATCACGCCCGAGCCGATCATGGCCGGCTGGAAGCGTGCGCCCTCTTCATTGGTGAAGATGGCCATGGCCATGGGGTGCCGCGTCTCGATCTTCCGGTCGTTCAGCGTTCGAATGGTCTCGAGGGCGCACAGCACCCCGAGCTGCCCGTCGTACTTGCCTCCGGTGGGGACGGAGTCGGCGTGCGAGCCCATCAAGACGGGGGGCCGGCCGTCACCACCCGCGCGCTGCCCGAAGATATTGCCCATCTGGTCCACGGTGACGGTGAGCCCGGCCTCGCGCATCCAGCGCACGAGGAGATCGCGCCCCCGCCGATCGTCATCGGTGAGGGCGACGCGGTTCAGGCCGCCCTTGGCGGTGGCCCCGATGCGACCGAGCGCCTCCATGCTCTCTTCGAGCCGCTTGCGATTGATGCGCACGGTCCCTCCGGGCCTAGAGTCCGAGATACGCCTTCTTGAGCCGGTCGTCGGCCGCCAGATCACGCGCGGCGCCGCGCAGCACGAGACGACCATTCTCCAGCACACAGGCCCGATGGGCAAGCGCCAGCGCCCGGCGCACGTTCTGCTCGACGAGGAGGATGGTAACGCCGGCGCGATTGATGGCGGCCACCGTCTCGAAGATCTTCTGCACGAGGACGGGAGCGATGCCGAGGGTGGGCTCGTCGAGCATGAGGAGGCGCGGCTTGGTCATGAGGGCGCGGCCGATCGCGCACATCTGCTGCTCGCCGCCGGAGAGCGAGCCGGCGAGCTGGCTCGTCCGCTCGCCGAGGATGGGGAAGAGATCGAGCACGTAGCCAAGGCTCTTCGCCTGCTCGGCCCGCGCCGCCGCGGGATGGGCGCCGAGGAGGAGATTCTCGCGCACGGTCATGAAGGGGAAGAGGCGCCGTCCCTCGGGCACCTGCACGATGCCGTGCCCGACGCGATCGTGGGCGGCCACGCGCGTGAGATCCCGGCCGGTGAAGGTGACGCGCCCCGTGCGCGCGGGCAGGGTGCCCGAGATCACGCGAAGGGTCGTGGTCTTGCCCGCGGCATTGGCGCCGACAAGGGCCACGATCTCTCCCTCCTGCACGTCGAGGCTGACCCCGTGGAGGGCCTGGAGGTCGCCGTAGAAGGCGTCGATGCCCTCAAGCGTCAGCAAGCACGAACTCCTCGCCGAGGTAGGCGTCGACTACGCGGCGGTCGCTCGCGATCGACTCCGGTGTGCCTTCGGCGATCTTCTCGCCATGGTGAAGCACCACGATGCGCTGGGCCAGCCGCATCATGGCCGCCATGATGTGCTCGATGATGATCAGCCCGACCCCTTCCCCGTGGAGGGAGCGGATCAGGGTGATCATCTCGCCGAGCTCGGTGGCATTGAGTCCCGCCATGACCTCGTCGAGGAGGAGCAGGCGAGGCCGGGTGGCGAGGGCGCGGGCGACTTCGAGCCGCTTGCGCAGGCCGATGGGGAGCGAGCGCGCGGCGCTCGCCGCGAATGGCTCGAGGCGGCACAGGGCGACGACCCGTCGCGCTTCCTCCCGCGCCGCGGACACCGAGGTGAGGCGGGTGAGGGCCCCGATCATCACGTTGTCCTCGACGGAGAGATTGCCGAAGGGCTTGACGATCTGGAAGGTGCGGCAGAGGCCGAGGGCGCAGATCTCATGGGCGGGCATGCGCGAGACGTCGCGGCCGTCGAGGAGCACGCGGCCCTCGTCCGGAGCGAAGAAGCCCGAGATGACGTTGAAGAGCGTGGTCTTGCCCGCTCCGTTGGGACCGATGATGCCCACGATCTCCCCCGGCCCGGCGCGCAGCGAGACCTCGCGGACCGCGGTCAGGCCCCCGAAGCGCTTGGTGACCGCGTCAAGCTCGAGCATAGCGGCGCGCGGCGCGGATGCGCTGGCCGAACCATCCGACCAGGCCCTGAGGGATGAGGCGAACCACCACGATGAGGAGGCAGCCGTAGATGATGAGGTAGATGCCGACGAGGCCGCCCCTGATGTCGCTGAACACGGCGCGGAGGGTGGTCTCGAGCGACGTGATGAGGAGCGAGCCCACGAAGGGTCCCATGGCCGTGCCCACCCCGCCGATGATGGCGTTGAGAGCGAAGCGGACGGAGAGATCCACGGAGAAGACATAGAAGGGATCCACGAAGCCCACGTACTGCGCCCACAGCGTGCCGCACACGCTGGTGAGGGCGGCGGAGGCGGCGATGGCCCGCACCTTGAGCCGGCGGCTCGGAATACCGAGAGCCTGGGCGGCGTCCTCGTCCTCCCGCACCCCGGCCAGCTGATAGCCGATGCGCGATCGCTCGAGGTAGACCTGCACGAGGTAGATGGCGAGGGCGAGACAGAGGACGAGGTAGACCCAGGAGACCTTGCTCGCGAAGCCGAGGGTCCAGAAGCCCGGGCGAAAGGGCACGGGCACGCCTTCGGAGCCCGCGGTGAAGGCGCGCCAGCGGCTGGCCACGATGAGGAGGACCTGGGAGAAAGCGATGGTGGCGAGGGCGAAATACGGCCCCTTCAACCGATTGGACAGATAGCCGATGACGAGCCCGGCGGCCGTGGCGACCACCGCGCCCGCGAGCATCCCGAGCCACGGAGAGGCGTGCAGGCGCGTGGCCATCAGAGCGGCGGAGTAGGCGCCGATGCCGAAGAAGGCGGAGTGGCCGAGGGAGACCTGTCCCGCGTAGCCTCCTGCCACGTTCCAGGCTCCGGACACCGCACCCCACATGAGGATGAGGACCAGGCTGTCGAGGAAGAAGCCGTCGTGGATGACGAGGGGGGTGAGGGCGGCTGCGCCGAAAAAGCCGACGGCGAGGGCGTGGCGGCGCACGTCAGACGCCCAGGGCTTCGGCGCCCCGCTGGCCGAAGAGCCCGGCGGGACGGAAGACGAGCACGGCGATGAAGAGCACGAAGTAGATCACTTCCTTCCAGGCCGATCCGAAGACGTAGGAGCCGATGACCTCGACGCCCGCCACGATGAGGGCGCCCAAGAGCGCGCCCACCATGTCGCCGAGCCCACCCAGCACGACCACCACGTAAGCGAGGAGAACGAACTGGAGTCCCGCCGTCGGGTACACCGAATAGAGAGGGGAGACGAGAACGCCCGCCACCCCGACGCAGGCGATGCCGATGGCGAAGGCGAGCCGGTAGACGCGATCGGTGTTGATGCCCATGAGGGTGGCGGCCTCGCCGTCCTGGGCGGTGGCGCGCATGACCCGGCCGGCGTGCGTCCACTTCATGAAGGCGAAGAGGGCGAGGGTGAAGAGGAGAGCGACGGCGAAGGCGATCACCTGGGAGAGATTGAAGGCCGCGCCGAGGATGCGGACGACCACCGAGGACTCCCACGGCCTCACGAAGCGGAAGTCGCCCGTCCAGAGGACGAGGGCCACGTTCTGGAGCGCGGTGGAGAGACCGACGGTGGTGAAGATCTGGACGTTGTGGCTGGCGTGGATGACCCCGCGCATGACCAGGGCGTAGACGCCGAGGCCGATGGCGAAGAAGAGGGGCACGGCGACGACCAGGATGAAATACGGATCCACGCCCCACCAGGTGAAGGACCAGAAGGCGAGATACATCCCGAGCATCAGGAACTCGCCGTGGGCGAAGTTCACCACGCGCATGATGCCGAAGATGAGCGTCAGCCCCACCGCGATGAGGGCGTAGATGCCGCCCAGGAGCACGGTGGAGATGAGGAGCTGCGGAAGCGCGGTCACCTGGGCGAGGGGCCCGCTACTTCCTCTGGTCCCACGGGCCGAGGGGGATCCACTTCGCCCGGAGCGTGGTGAACTCTTCCGGCCACACCGTGTTCATCTTGCCGTTCTGCCACTGCAGCATGTAGTGCTGCACGCGCTCGTTGGCGTTCTGGCCGTTCTCGCCGAACTTGACCCCCCAGCCGTTGAGCATCGAGCCCACCGGCATGTCGATGGCGAGCACGGCCGCGCGGAACTTGTCGAGATCGTCCGTCTTGGACTGGTCGAGCACCACCTTGAGCAGCCACAGTCCCGACCCTGCGAGGCGATGGCTGGCCAGCGGCTCGTCGCCCGTGCGCTTCTTGATGGCCTCGCTGAAGTCCGTCTCGAGCTTGCGCGCCTCCGGCCGGAAGGCCTCCAGCCGCAGGCCCGCCGAGGGCTCGGCGAGCACGAAGGGGCCATTGCCGTCCGCCCCGAGGGCCTTGCCGAAGTCGATGGAGCCGTAGCCGGTGGCTCCGGCGTGGATGAGGGCCTTGAACATGAAGTTCTGCTCGCGCGACTGGCGCCAGAAGAGCACGGCGTCGTTGCCCCGCGCGATGTGGTGGACCACGTCGGGGTTGAGCTGCTTGAACTTGGCGATGATGGGCGAGAAGTCGTTGGTGGAGGCGAAGGCGTAGTACTCGAGGGCCACTTCCTGCATGCCGAAATCGGCCTTGGCCCGCTGCCGCGCCGACTCCGTCACGCCCTGACCGTAGGAGGAATCCTCGGCGAGGAAGGCGACCTTGATCTGGTTGGGGGCGAGGTTGAAGCGCGGGGCGAGGTGCTTGGCGATGAACTCAATGTTGTACCAGCCAAACCCGGTGGCATCGATCTCCGTCCGGAACACGTTCTTGAGCCCCCGCTTGTTGAAGCGCGGGTCGACGCAGGACGATTCCCAGTAGATGACGTTCTGCCTCGAGGCGGCCTCGCTCGCCGCTCCGCACAGGGTGGACGAGTACGTCCCCGTGATGATCTTCACGCCCTCGCGCGTGATGAGGCGGTTGGCCTCGCTGGCCGCGGCGGTGGGGTCGGTGGCGTCCCCCACCACGAAGACGAGCTTCTTGCCCATCACCCCGCCCTGCGCGTTGATGAGATCGCGCATGACCTCGTAGCCGTCGATGTGGCGCTTGCCTTCGAAGGCGAGCGGTCCGGTGAGGGGCTCCAGCACGCCGATCTTGTACTCGCCCTGCGTCGCCTGTCCCTCGCTCCACGAGACGAAGGCGAGGGAGAGGAGGGAGAAGCCCAAGAGCGAGACAAGGGCAGAGAGAACGATAGAGCGACGGCGCATGAAAGCTCCTCCTCCGGGAGGGGTTGAGTGCTGGCGACCGCTACGGTAGACCGCCTTTCTACCATCGGCGGCGCGCGGGTGTCAACGCCCGGCCCCCGCGCGATGGTAAACTGGACGGGTCATGAGCGACGCGCACGTCCATCATCAGCTCTCGCCGGAGAGCATCCGCTTCTGCCCTCTTTGCGGTGTCGGTCTCGAGCGCCGTGCCGTGCCCCCCGAGGGCAAGCAGGAAATGGTCTGCGGGGGCTGCTCCTTCATCTTCTATCTGAACCACAAGGTGGTGGCCGCCACCATTCCCGAACACGAAGGGCGCGTGCTCCTCACGCGGCGGACCATCCAGCCGGCCCGGGGCAAGTGGACGTTCCCCGGCGGCTTCGTGGACTGGGGCGAGCCGGTGGAGGACGGGGCGCTGCGCGAGACGTGGGAGGAGACCGGGCTCAAGGTGGATCTGGACGGAATCCTCGGCGTCTACTCCTACGCGGGCACCCCCATCGTGATCGTCGTGTACCGGGCGCGGGTGGTGGGCGGTGAGATCAGAACATGCAGCGAGAACGACCGCGTGGAGTGGGTGCACCCCGCCGACATTCCCTGGGACGATCTGGCCTTTCCTTCGACCCAGGCGGCCCTGCGCGATCTACTGTCCGCCCGCTCCGACTGACCCGGGTCAGCCGCGCGAGATGAGGGCGGCGGTGGCCTTGCCCGTGATGACCTTCTCGCCCTTCTGATTCTCCGCCCACAGCTCGAGATCGACAACGTAGGGGCCGTCGCCGTCCTTGGCAGGTCGCTTGGCCGCCACCTTCCCGCGGCAAGTGACCACGTCTCCCAGGCGCACGAGGGCCGCGAAGCGCACGGCGAGCTTGCGCACCGTGCCCACCCCGAACCAGTCCGTGACCGACTGTGCGACGAAGCCCATGGAGAGCATGCCGTGGGCGAAGACGTCGCCCATGCCCGCGGCCTTCGCGAAGGCGGCGTCCTGATGTATGGGATTGAAGTCGCCGGAGGCGCCGGCATAGCGGGTGAGCTGGATCTGCTGTATGGGCGGCTTCACGAGCGGCGGCATCTCGCTCCCGACCTGGACGTCTTCCGCGTAGACCTTGGCGTATTGCATGGCTAGAGCCTCACCACCGTCGTCCCGCGCATGACGGCCACGATGTCGTTGTCGGCGTCGGTGACCGTGGTCTCGCGCACCACGAAGGCCATGGGCCCCGACTTGCCCGCCTTCTCGTAGATGTCGGTGACTCGGTTCCGGCACAGGTAGGTCTGGCCTGGGCGAACGGGCTTGAAGTGCTCGAACTCCTGCTCGCCGTGCAGGATGCGCCCGAGGTCGACGCCTAGATCCCGCAGGAGCACGCCCGTGTCCGCTCCCTCGTCGCGAAAGGTGATGGGGAAGGTGGGCGGGGCGATGATGTCGCCCCACGGGCCCGCCGCCGCCACCTCGTCGTCGAGATAGAGGGGAGAGAGGTCGCCGATGGCCCGGGCGAACTCCTTAATCTTGCCCCGCTCCACGCGGACGCGATACGGCGGGTATTCCTTGCCTTTGACCGAGGTATTGATCTGTATGGCCATCAGGACTTGCCTTTCGCCATGGCCCGGGTGAGGAACTTCTCCAGATTGGGGACGACGAAGCGCTCGTGGCGCCCCTCCGCGATCTTTTCCACTTCGTCGAAGACGTCGACCTGGAACAGGCAGCGCTTCCCGTCCGTCTCGAGGAGGGCGGCCTTGGCACGCACCTTCATGCCGAGAGGGGTGGCGGCGAGGTGTTTCATCTCGACCATGGTGCCCACACTGATGGCGCCCGCGGGGAGATGCGGCTTCATCGCCGCGTTGCAGGTGAGCTCCATGAGGTTGATGACGAACGGGGTGGCGAACACCCGGACGCCGTGGTTGCCGAGCGCGTCCGCGGTCAACTCGGGTACGACCACTTGCTCGATCTCGGCGGTGAGCCCGGGCTGGAGCGGCATGGCAGCCCCTCTTCTACCCTGATTTCCCGGCTCCCGTCAATGCATCGACGGGTTGACTCACCGCCCCCGGAAGGTGCCGGCCTTGGCCGACCACCGGCCGGTCGAGAGATCGAGCACGAAGTTCTGGGAAGCGGTGCTGCTACCGGGCCGCACGGTGGCGAGGGTGGAGGTGGACGTGAGGGCCACCTCCGTCGGCGAAACGGTGGCCGGCGTCACGACGAAGCTGCACACGACGTTGCCATTGGCGTCGATGGTGCTGCTGAGGAAGGGCGCTCCTCCCGGCACGTTCATCTCGGACAGCGCGTACTCGAGGCCGGCCTCCGCGCACTGGCGAGCCTGCGCGGCCGCGGTGAGGTTGGCGGCGATCTGCACCTCACTGCTGCTCATGGACAGCAAAGGGAGAAGCAAGGCGGTCATCATCAGGAGCGAGAGGAGGGCGAGGGCGAAGGCCATGTCCTATTGTCGCTCCACTGCGGAGAGTACACCAGAGGTTCGTGATGATATCGGCATGACGCCGACCCGGGTACAAGCGGGGCCCGCCCGCCCCGGGTGGGGCCGTATACTCGACGCCATGCCGGTGCTCCTGGCGGCAGCGGCCTTCCTGCTCGTCGGGCTCGACGGCTCCGTCAACATCGCATTTCCCGCCATGTCGGCGGCCTTCGGCGTCGGCCCGACCACCATTCGCTGGGTCATCATCTGCTACGTGGGGACGTACTCGCTGACCGCGTTCGCTGCGGGCGTGCTCGCCGATCGGCTGGGCCCGGGGCGCGTGGTGCGCGCCGGCCTCGTGCTCTCGCTTCTGTGCTTCGCGGGCTACGCGCTGGTGCCGTCCTTCGCCGTCTTCCTCGTCTTCCGCGTGCTCCAGGGAGCAGCCGGCGGCCTCCTCTACGGCGCCTCGCCCGCGCTCGTCACGCTGTCGCTGCCCCCCTCTCGCCACGGCTGGGGCCTGGGCTGGGCGAGCACCGGGCTCGGTATCGGGCTCAGCCTGAGCCCGCTCATCGGCGGCGCGCTCGTGGGCGCTTTCGGGTGGAAGAGCGTCTTCCTGTTTCGCGTGCCCATCGTCGCCCTCTTCGTGGTCCTGGCGGCGTGGACGGTCACTCCGCGCGCGGGCGGACACGGCGCGCGGATGGTCGCGCCCACCGATATTCTCCGCTGGCCCGTCCTCCA
>Ga0068863_100004198_pt1 | contig 14226 bp, 16 predicted proteins | sample KBSSwiS62_FD_66596 | JGI IMG/M metagenome (GOLD analysis project Ga0068863, IMG submission 66596) | Switchgrass rhizosphere microbial communities from Kellogg Biological Station, Michigan, USA - KBS Switchgrass S6-2 | ecosystem: Host-associated > Plants > Roots > Rhizosphere > Soil ...
CGATCAGGTCGATCGCCCAGTAGAGGAGGGCGAAGAGGGCGAGCGCGATGATTACGGCGAGAAGGTCGAGCACGAATCGATCATGCGCCCGCTCCCGTCAAGGCCGCATGAAGTTCAGCCGCGCCGCATACAGATCCTGTGAAGAGGCTCGCTCGCCACGGTTCCGTTCGTCGCTTCTCGGTCGATAGACGACAAAGGACGAACGGAGCTAGGCGAAGCGGTAGCCGACGCCGGGGTCGGTGAGGACGTAGCGGGGGCCGTCGGGCGGCTCGATCTTGCGGCGCAGGTTGGCGACGTGGGCGCGCAGGACCTGGAAGTCGTCTTCGTACTCGACCCCCCAGACCGCGACCAGCAGCGCGCGGTGGGTCATCAGCTTGCCGCGGTTGCGGGCCAGCTCGCGCAGCAGGCCGAACTCGGTCGGGGTGAGGTGGACCGGCTCGCCGTCGCGGCGGACGGCGCGGGCGGCGAGGTCGATCTCCAGCCCGTCGGCGGCGATCAGCGGCTCGGTCGCCTCGGGCTGCGCCCGCCGCAGCACCGCCCCCAGCCGCGCGACCAGCTCGCGTGGGCCGAAGGGCTTGGTCACGTAGTCGTCGGCCCCGGCCGCCAGCGCCTCGACCTTGCGGTCCTCCTCGCCGACGGCGGAGAGGACGAGGATCGGCATCTGGCTCCACTCGCGCAGCCGCCGGGTCAGCTCGACCCCATCGATGTCGGGCAGCATCAGGTCGAGGATCGCCGCCTCCGGCGGCTTCACGGCGGCGCGGTCGAGCGCCTCCTCCCCCGTGCTCGCCGGCACCGCCTCGTAGCCGGCGTCGCGCAGGATCACCTTCAGCGCCCGCAGGATCTGCGGCTCGTCGTCGCAGACGAGGATGCGGGGGAGCTCGCTCACGCCTCTCCCCCGGACCGCTCGCCGGGCGCGTCGAAGCTGACGACGAAGCTGCTGCCCTGGCCGGGCAGCGACTCGACCGCGATCTCGCCGCCGTTGGCCTCGACGAAGCCCTTGGCGATCGCCAGGCCGAGACCCGAGCCGGCGCCGGCGCCCGTCGCGACCCCGCCCCCGGCCGGCGCCCCGGCACGGAAGAAGGGCTCGAAGATGCGCTCGCGCTCCCCCTCCGGGATCCCCGGGCCCTGATCGACGACGCGGACGACGAGCCGCGGCCCGACCAGGCGCCCGCGCACCTGGACCGGCTGGCCGCCGCCGTGGACGACGGCGTTCTCGAGCAGGTTGGCGAAAGCGCGCTCGAGCTGGGTCGGGTCGGCGCGCAGCGGCGGCAGCTCCGGGTCGAGCGCCAGCCGCACCGGCTCGCCGCGGGCGCCGATCGAACTCCGCGCCGCCGCCAGCAGCTCCCCCAGCTCGACCGGCTCGCGCCGCGGCTCGGCGTGCCCGGTCTGCAGCCGCGAGACGTCGAGCAGGTTCTCGACCAGGCGCGAGAGCCGCTGCCCCTGCTCGACCACCGCCTCGCTCAGCTCGTGGCGCTCGGTGGCGGTGACGCTGGGCGAGTCGAGCGCGGCACCGGCGGCGATGATCGAGGTCAGCGGCGTGCGCAGGTCGTGGGAGACCGAGCGCAGCAGCGACGTCTTGAGCTCGTCGCTGCGGCGCAGCGCCCCGGCCTCGATCGCCTCGGCCTGCATGCGGTCGCGCTCGCGGGTCAGCTCCTCCAGCTCGGCCAGCGCCTGATCGGCCTCTTCGCGGCGGCGCTCGGACTCGGCGGCCCGGGCCCGGGCCAGCTCGGCCAGCGCCCCGCTGGCGGCGGCGGCGATCACGAAGACGACGAGCGCGACCAGGTCATGGTCGGCGGAGACATCGAGGGCGCCGACCGGGGGCAGGTGGAACCAGTTGAAGGCGGCGGCGCTGAGCAGGGCCCCCAGCAGGCCCAGCCGCAGGCCCCAGACAGCCGCGATCAGCAGCACCCCGGGGATGTAGACGACGCCGAGCGAGACCGCCGGCGCGACCGACTTCAGCGGGTAGACGAGCAAGGTCCCGGCGGCGACGGCGGCCAGCGTCGCGGCCAGGCCGAGCCAGGCGGACGGGGGCTCGCCCACCAGCCCGAACGAGATTCGACGCGGCCGCATGGCCCCAGGGTATGACGGCGAGCGCCGCCTGGCGAAATCCGGGTCGCCGACACGCCCTTGCCTCACCAACCTTGGCCTCGCGTAGCATCGGCGCCATGGAGATCCTGGTCGTCGAGGACGAGGCGGGGATCGCGGACTTCCTGGCGCGGGGGCTCGAGGCCGAGGGCTACGGGGTGACCGTGACCGGCGACGGGATCGACGGTGAGCGCCTCGCCCTCTCCCCCGGCACCGACCTGGTCGTGCTCGACCGCATGCTCCCGGGCCGCGACGGGATCGAGGTGCTGGCGGCGATCCGCGAGGCGAAGCCGGCGCTGCCGGTGATCCTGCTGACCGCGAAGGCCGAGGTCGGCGACCGGGTCGAGGGGCTCGACCTCGGCGCCACCGACTACGTGACCAAGCCGTTTGCCTTCGAGGAGCTGCTGGCGCGGATCCGGGCGCGCCTGCGCGAGATCGACGGGGCCTCGGAAACGGCCCTCGAGGCGGCCGGGATCCGGCTCGACCTGCTCAACCGCGAGGCGATCCGGGAGGGCGAGGCGGTCCACCTGCCCGAGCGCGAGGCGGAGCTGCTCGCCTACCTGATGCGGCACTCGAGCCGGGTCTGCCGGCGCGAGGAGATCCTCGCCGCGGTCTGGGGCTACGACCACGACCCCGGCACCAACATCGTCCAGGTCTACGTCGGCTACCTGCGGCGCAAGCTGGACCGTCCGGGCGCGCCGGCGCCGATCGAGACCGTGCGCTCGGTCGGCTACCGGCTGCGTGAGCGCGGCTGATGCGCGCCTGGTCGCGGCTCGGCCTGCGCGGGCGCCTGGCGCTCTCGATCGGGGCGATCGTCGTCCTCGCCTTCGCCGTCGTCTTCGTCGCGGTGCGGGTCGAGATGTCGCACGAGTCGAACCTGATCGAGCGCCACGAGGCGGGCGAGCCGAGCGACCTCGGCTCCCGGCCCGAGCCCGGCGAGCGCGCCTCGATCTCGCCGATCGCCGACGCCCAGTCCGACGTCGAAAAGACCTTCCTCCTGGTCGGTGGCGCGACCCTGCTCGCCGCTCTCCTGGCCGGCTACCTGCTGGCCGCGCGCACGGCCTCCCCCCTGCGCCGCTTCGCCGCCACCGCGACCGAGGTCGACGGCGGCGACCTCACCCCGCGGCTGCAAGTGGACCCCGGGGCGGCGGTCGAGCTCCGCACCCTGGCCGAGGCCTTCAACCACATGCTCGACCGCCTCGACCGTGCCTTCGCCCAGCAGCGCCGCTTCGTCGCCGACGCCTCGCACGAGCTGCGCACCCCGCTCACCGCTGTGCGCGGCCAGCTCGAGGTGCTGGCGCGCAAAGAGAGCCCGGACGGCGACGAGGTGCGCCGGGTCGAGGCGATCGCGATGACCGAGATCGGGCGGATGGAACGGCTGCTCGACGACCTGCTGGCGCTGGCCCGGCTCGACGAGGGGGTCGGGCCGGCGCCACGGCCACTCCCCGCGGCGCCGTTCCTGCGCTCGCTGGCGGCCGCGACCGCGGGTGAGCGCACCGAGCTGGGGGCGCTGGCCGAGGGGTCGCTGCGCGCCGACCCCGACCTGCTGACCCAGGTGCTGCGCAACCTGATCGCCAACGCGCACCGCCACGCCGCGCGCGTGGTCCTCTCCTCCGAGGCCGGCGGCGCCGGCCTGACGATCACGGTCGACGACGACGGGCCCGGCATCCCCGTGGCCGAGCGCGAGCGGGTCTTCGACCGCTTTCACCGCAGCGACGCCGGCCGCGACCGCGGCTCCGGCGGCAGCGGCCTCGGGCTCGCGATCGCCCGCTCGATCGTCGCCGCGCACGGCGGCCGGATCTGGGTCGAGGGCTCGGAGCTGGGCGGCGCCCGCGTCAGCCTCGAGCTGCCCGGCTTCACGCCCGGATGAGAAAGCTCTCAGCGAACGCTTAGCTGTCGGCAACGGGGCGAACCGAGCATCGCCCCGGTGTACAAGGCCATCGCAGAGAAGACCCGCGACGGGGTCGCCGGCAACGCCCGCCTGACCGGCGCCACGGCGGCGGCGCTGCTGGTCCTGCTCGCCGCCGAGGGGGCGACGATCCCCTTCATCGGCTCGCTGCTCGAACCGCACATCTTCATCGGCATGCTGCTGATTCCGCCGGTGGCGCTGAAGCTCGCCAGCACGGGCTACCGCTTCGCCCGCTACTACACCGGCAGCGAGCCGTACACGCGCAAGGGCCCGCCCCACATCGTCCTGCGGCTGCTGGCCCCGGGCGTGGTTCTCACCACCGTGGCCCTGTTCGGAACCGGGGTCGCGCTGCTGGTCGACGGCCCGCCGAGCGAGACCCTGGTCTTCCTCCACAAGCTCAGCTTCATCGCCTGGGTGGCGCTGATGACCCTGCACGTGCTCGGCCACCTGCTCGAGGTGCCCTCGCTGGCGACGGCGGACTGGCGCCGGAGTGGCCCGCGCGAGGCGCGCCTGGCCGGGGCCGGGGCGCGGACGCTGGCGCTTGGCACCTCGCTGCTGGCCGGCGTCGCCCTCGCCGTGCTCACCTTCTCCGCCGCCTCCCCCTGGTTTTAAGAGAACTCTCAGAGTCCGTTTAGCGGCCGTTTCCGACCCCCGACGAAGGTGTGCCGATGGATCCGATCGAGAAGCTGGAACGGAAGCAGGAGGCGCAGCGGCACCTGCGGGCGCAGCGGCAGCGGGCCGGCCTGCTGCGCGGGCGCGTGGTCGCGACCTCGCTGATCGCCTTCGTCCTGCTCTGGGGAATCGTCTTCGCGCAGATGGCGACCGGCAACGACCCGGTCCTCAGCGCCAAGGCGCCGGCCACCCGCAGCGGCTCGGCGGCGGCGAAGGAAGCGATCGAAACGACCGCGCCCGAGGAAGTGAGGCCGGAAGCGAGCGAGCCCGAACCGGTCGAAGAAGAAATCATCGAAGTCGAACCGGAAGAAGCCGAACCGGAATTCGAAGAAGTCGCACCCGAAGAAGAAATCGAATTCGAAGAACCGGCGCCGGTGACGACCAGCCAGTCATGAGCGCCGAAGCCCACCGCAGCTTCGCCTGCTTCGGCGGCGTCGCCACGATCCACATCGGCGAGAGGGAGCCCGGCGCCGGTGAGGCGGCGGCCTCGCGAGCGCGGGAGCGGCTGCTCGACGCCCACCGCCGGCTCTCGCGGTTCGAGGCCGGGAGCGAGCTCTCGCTGCTCAACCGCGATCCGCGGTCCGAGGTTCCCGCGTCGGCGCTGCTGCGCTCGCTCGCCGGCGCGGTGGCGAGCGCCGGCAGCCACAGCGACGGCCTCGTCGACGCCACCCTGCTCGGCGCGATCGAGCGCGCGGGCTACCGCGAGTCGCTGGGCGAGCAGCGTCCGGTCCCGCTCGCCGAGGCGCTCGCGACCCACCCCGAGCGCGCTCCGGCCACGCCCGACCCCGCCGCGCGCTGGCGCCTGGTCAGCGTCGATCGGACCGCCGGGACGATCTCCCGTCCCCCCGGCCTGGAGATCGACAGCGGCGGCATCGCCAAGGGCATGCTCGCCGACCTCCTCGCCACCGAGCTCGGCTCCGCCCAGGCTTACGCGATCGACTGCTGCGGCGATGTCCGCATCGGCGGCCGCGCCAGGCGGCCGCGCCGGGTGATCGTCGACAGCCCCTTCGGCGGCGAGCCGCTGGGGGAGCTGCGGGTGACCGACGGCGCGGTGGCGACGAGTGGCATCAGCCGCCGCTGCTGGGTCGGCCCCGACGGTGCCATCGCCCACCACATCCTCGACCCCTTCAGCGGCAAGCCGGCCTTCACCGGCATCGTCCAGGTGACCGCGCTCGCCCCCTCGGCGCTGCTGGCCGAGGTCTACGCGAAGGCGGCGCTGCTGTCCGGGCCGCAGGCCGCGCGGCGGCGACTCCCGCACGGAGGCGTCCTCGTCTTCGACGACGGCGAGGCCGAGTTCGTCGGGATCGAGAGCGGCGCCGGCGCGGTCGCGGTGGCATCGTGAACGTCGGCCCCCACCTCTTCTGGATCACCAGCCGCGCCGCCGGCGGGGCGGCGCTGATGCTCTCCAGCGCCAGCGTCGGCCTCGGGCTGATGATGAGCTCGAAGCGCAAGTCCGCCAGCAAGCGCGACCTGCGGGCGCTGCACGAGGCGCTCTCGCTGACGACCCTGGCGATGGTCGCCCTGCACGGGGCCTCGCTACTCGAGGACGCCTTCCTCGACCCCGGCCTCGGCGGCATCGCGATCCCCTTCGTCAGCGCCTACCGGCCGCTCTGGACCGGGCTCGGGATCATCGCCGGCTACGGCCTGGCGGCGCTCGGCCTCACCTATTACCTGCGCGACCGGATCGGCGCCGCCCGCTGGAAGCGCCTGCATCGCTTCACCGCCGTCTTCTGGGTGCTGGCGATCGCGCACACGGTCGGCGCCGGAAGCGACGCCGCCCAGCTCTGGTTCCTCCTCGCCAGCGGGGCCCTCGTCGTCCCCGCCGCCCTGCTGCTGGTGCTGCGCTGGCTCGGGCGCGCTGCCGACTCCCCGGCGCCGGGGGGCGAGCCGGCGCCGCGCGTCAATCCGGTCGGACCGTGAGCACGGCGGCGCCGCGAAAGCGGCCCGCCCGCAGGTCCGCGAGCGCCTCGTTGGCCCGCTCCAGCGGGTAGCTCGTCACCTCGGTCTCGACCCCGAGCCGCGGCGCCAGCGCCATGAACTCCTCGCCGTCGGCCCGGGTCAGGTTGGCGACCGAGCCGAGGCTGCGCTCCTCCCAGAGGATCTCGTAGGGGAAGGCGGGGATCTCGCTCATGTGGATGCCGGCGCTGATCACCCGGGCGCCCTTGGCGCTGGCCCGCAGCGCCACCGGCATCAGCTCGCCGGCGGCGGCGAAGACGATCACGCCGTCCAGCTCCTCGGGTGGCAGCTCCTCCGAAGACCCGGCCCACTCGGCGCCGAGCCGGCGCGCGAAGGCCTGCGTCTCTCCATCGCCCTCGCGGGTGAAGGCGAAGACGCGGCGGCCTTCGGCGACCGCGACCTGGCAGAGGATGTGGGCGGAGGCGCCAAAGCCGTAGAAGCCGAGCCGCTCGGCGTCGCCGACCAGGCGCAGGGCCCGGTAGCCGATCAGCCCGGCGCAGAGCAGCGGCGCCGCCTGCGGGTCGGGATAGCCGGCCGGGATCGGGAAGCAGAAGCGCTCGTCGGCGACGGTCAGCTCGGCGTAGCCGCCGTCGATGTCGTAGCCGGTGAAGCGGGCGTGGTCGCAGAGGTTCTCGCGGCCGGAGTGGCAGTAGCGGCACTCGCCGTCGGTCCAGCCGAGCCAGGGGACGCCGACCCGGTCGCCGGCGGCGAAGCGCCCCGCCCCCTCCCCCGCCGCGGCGACGGTGCCGACGATCTGGTGTCCCGGCACCAGCGGCAGCTTCGGCTCGCTGAGCTCGCCGTCGAGGATGTGGAGATCGGTGCGGCAGACGCCACAGGCGTGGACCTCGATCAGGACCTGGCCCGGGCCGGGCGACGGATCGGGCAGGTCCAGCGCCCGCAACGGCTCACCGGCCCGCTCCAGCACCATCGCCCGCATCAGGCGGCGATGTCGCTTCTCAGGCCCGCGGTCTCGATCGCCTTCACGGGATCCATGCTCTCAACATCCTCGAACAGCGCAAGTATGCGAGCCGTGCCGAGACCCCACGCCCACCGCACCCCCGGCCGCCACACCCACTGGCGGCTCGCCCGGCACCGGCCGGCGCTGCTGCGCGCCGGCGGCGTCGCCGCGCTGCTGGCGGTGGTCGGGCCCGGCGTCCTCGCCGGCCTCTCCGACGACGACCCCGCGGGCATCACCACCTACTCGATCCTCGGCGCCAAGTACGGCTACGAGCTGCTCTGGGTGCTGGCCCTCTCGACGGCGGCGCTGATCGTCTTCCACGAGCTCGGGGTGCGGCTCGGGATCGTCACCGGCAAGGGGCTGCTGACGCTGGTCCGGGAGCACTACGGGCACCGCGCCGCGGCGCTCGTGCTCGGTGCCCTGGTGATCGCCAACACCGGCACCCTCTGCGCCGAGTTCGCCGGGGTCGCGGCCGGCGCCGACCTGCTCGGCGGGGTCAGCCGCTACGTCAGCGTGCCGCTGGCGGCAGCCGGCGTCTCGCTGCTGGTCCTGCGCGGCAGCTTCCGCTATGTCGAGCACGTCCTGCTCGCGCTGAGCACGGTCTTCGTCGCCTACATCGTCTCCGGCTTCCTCGCCCACCCCGACTGGGGCGCGACCGCGAAGGGCCTGGTGGTCCCCAACCTGCCGCTCAACCGCGAGGCGGTGCTGGTCGCGGTGGCGACCGTCGGCACCACGCTGGCGCCCTGGGGCCTCGCCTTCATCCAGTCCTACGCGGTCGACAAGAAACTGCAGGTGAAGGACCTCCGCTACGAGCGCGCCGACGTCATCGTCGGGGCGCTGCTGACCGGCATCATCGGCCTCTTCGTCGTCGTCGCCTGCGCCGCCACGCTCCACGCCCAGGGCATCGAGGTCAACGACGCCCGCGACGCCGCCCGCGCGCTCGAGCCCCTGGCCGGGGCGACCGCGGCGACCCTGTTCGGGCTCGGCTTCCTCGGCGCGGCGCTGCTGGCGGCGGCGATCGTCCCCCTCTCCACCGCCTACTCGGTCTCGGAGACCTTCGGCCGTAAAGCTGACATCGACGACAGCTTCGAGGAGGCGCGGGTCTTCTACCTCAGCTACGGCGCCGTGGTCGTGGTCGCCGCCGTCCTCGTCCTCATCCCCGGCGCGCCGCTGATCCCGATCCTCTTCCTCTCCCAGGCCCTGAACGCCGTCCTGCTGCTGGTCCTCCTCCCCTTCCTGCGCTCACTGGGCAAGAACCGCGAGCTGATGGGCGCGCACGCGCTCGGTCGCGCCGGCCGGATCGCGACGGGCCTGGCCCTGGCGGTGATCGCGGCCTCGGTATTCGCCCTCGGCGTCCTGACGATCCTCTGACAGCGTCCCCAAAGACCCTGCCCGGCCGAACTGCATCACGTTCGTAATCCTGAAGATGTCAAACGTGATGCAGTTCGGCCGACCGCGGGTCTCAGACCCCGAGCAGCAGGCTCAGCCCCAGCATCAGCGCCGCGCCGGCCGCGATCCCGGTGCTGGGGGCGACGCGGCCGGGGCCCGCGTAGGCCTTGGGCAGCATCTCGGCGACGATCAGGGCCAGCATCGCCCCGGCGGCGAAGGCGAAGGAGAACGGCAGCAGGCCGCTGACCTGCTCCACCGCGAAGAAAGCGATCAGGGCGCCGACCGGCTGCGGGGCGCTGGTCGCGACCGCGGCCCAGAACTGGCGCCCGCGCCCGAACCCGGCCTCCGCCATCGGGATCGCGACGCTGGTCCCCTCGGGCACGTTCTGGATCGCGATCGCGAGAATCACGAACAGGCTCAGCCCGGCCCGGTCGGAGGCGAAGGCGGTGCCGACCGCGAACCCCTCGGGCAGGCTGTGGACGAAGAGGACGAGAAAGACCAGGGCCGAGGTGCGGGTACCGGGGCCGCTGCGTCCCAAGAACGAGGCGTCAGGATGGAAGCGCCAGCGGACCAGCGCCAGGAACCCGATCCCGACCGCCAGCCCGGCGGCGACCTCCAGCGCCGATCCTTCCTCGGTCGCCGGAATCAGCAGCCCCGCCACCGCCGCGACCGCCATCACCCCGGCCGCGAAGCCGAGCAGCAGCGGCGCCAGCGCCGCCGCCCGGGCCCCGAGCAGGAAAACCGGCACCGCCCCCAACCCGGTCGCCAGCGCAGTGCCACAGGCGGCGAGGAAGAGAATTACGACTTCAGGCACGCACTGAAGCTACGCCGTATTGGCTGGCCCGTAGGCCGCGCGCGCTAGGGAGCCAGCAGCCCGACCTTCCAGCCGCCGTCCTCGCGCTCGAACAGCCGCCGCTCGTGCAGACGGTCGTCGGCTTCGCACCAGAGCTCGATCGTCCGCGGTCGTACCCGCAGCGCCCCCCAGTCCTCGGGGCAGACCGGCGCCGTCTCCTGCACCTCGGCCAGGTGGGCGAGGCGGTCGCGCAGCGGCTCGAGGTCCTCGATCGGCTCGCCCTGGCGCGAGACCGTGGTCTGCAGCTGGTGCAGCAGGTCGCGCTCGTCGAACAGCTCGACTGCGAGCGCCCGCTCCGCCAGCTCCGCCTCCCCGGTGATGTGGACCTGGCGGCCGAGCGCCGGCCAGTGGAAGAGCAAAGCGACCTGGGGATTGGCCTCGATCTCGCGCGCCTTGCGCGTCCACAGGGCCGAGGTGAAGAGCAGCGCCTCGGCCTCGATCCGCTTCAGGTTGACGGTGCGGGCCGAGGGCCGCCCGCCGCCGCCGACGGTGACGAAGGCGACCGAGCCCGGCTGCGACAGCCCTTCCTCGCGGGCATCCGCGATCCACGCTTCGAGCTCTCGCAGTGGGTGCTCGGCGGGCACGGCGCCAGCGTATTCGAAGCATTGTGGTTGCTATGGCCACCAGGATCCTTCGAGAATCGACTGGCCGGCGAGCCAGTGCGGAGTAGGCTGAGCGGGAGCGTGCCGAGTGGGATCGGCCCAACCCGAGGAGGAGATCGATGTACGACTACGTGATCGTCGGAGCGGGCTCCGCCGGATGCGTGCTGGCCGCGCGCCTTTCGGAGGATCCCGAGGTCAGCGTGCTGCTGCTCGAGGCCGGCCCGCCGGACGTGAAGGAGAACATCCACGTCCCGCTCGGCTACCTGCAGCTGGCCCGCACCGACGTCGACTGGGATTACGACAGTGCCCCGGAACCGGGCTGCGGCGGCCGCCGCCTGCCGCTCCCCCGCGGCAAGGTCCTCGGCGGCTCCTCCTCGACCAACGCGATGGTCTACATCCGCGGCAACCACGCCGACTACGACGAATGGGGCGTCGACGGCTGGGGCTGGAACGACCTCTTCCCCTACTTCCTCAAGGCCGAGGACAACGAGCGCGGCGCCTCCGAGTGGCACGGCGCCGGCGGGCCGCTGGCGGTCTCCGACCAGCGCTCCGGCAACAAGATCACGCCGGCCTTCGTCGAGGCGGGAGTCGAGGCCGGGCTGGCCCGCAACGAGGACTTCAACGGGGCCGAGCAGGACGGCGTCGGCATGTACCAGGTGACCCAGCGCGGCGGCATGCGCGCCAGCGCCGCCGTCGCCTACCTGCACCCGGCGATGGAGCGCCCGAACCTGACCGTGATGCCGTACATGCTGGTCGAGCGGGTGCTGTTCGAGGGCAAGCGCGCGGTCGGGGTCGAGGCCAGCCAGCTCGGCCAGTCCCAGGAGCTGCGGGCCGAGCGCGAGGTGATCCTCTGCGGCGGCGCCTACAACTCGCCGCAGCTGCTGATGCTCTCCGGCGTCGGGCCCGCCGAACACCTGGCGCTGCGCGAGGTCGAGCTGCTGCTCGACCAGCCCGCGGTGGGCGCCAACCTCAGCGACCACGCCTCCCACTACGAAGTCTGGACCACGCCCGAGCCCGAGAGCCTGCTGGCGGCGCTGGAGCCGGCGGCGCTGGAGGAGTTCGCCGCCTCGCAGACGGGCCCGTTCGCCTCCAACCTGGCCGAGGCCGGTCTCTTCGGCCGGGTGGACGCCGGCGCCGAGGCGCCCGACACCCAGTTCCACGTGGCGCCGATCCACATCGTCGAAGAGGGCATGGGCGACCCGCAGGCGCACGGGGTCTGGGTCTCTCCCTGCCTGTTGACCCCGCGCGCCCGCGGCTCGGTCCGGCTCGCCTCCAAAGACCCGACCGCGAAGCCGATTGTCCGCAACGGCTTCTACGCCGAGGAGGAGGACATGGCGCGGGCGATCGCGGCGGTGCGGCTGGCCCAGGAGATCTGTGCCCAGCCGGCGATGAGTCGCTACTGCGTCGAGCCGTTCACGGTGCCAGCCAGCGACTCCGAGGAGCACCTGCGGGCCCACGTCGCCGCCACCACCTACCCGATCTACCACCCGGTCGGCACCTGCGCGATCGGCTCGGTCGTCGATGCCGAGCTGCGGGTCGAGGGCCTGGAGGCGCTGCGCGTCGTCGACGCCTCGGTGATGCCGGTGGTGCCGCGCGGCAACACCAACGCCCCGACGATCGCGATCGCCGAGCGCGCCGCCGACCTGATCAAGGGCGCGGTGCCGCTGAGCGCCGCGGAGGCGACCGCCTAGCTGGTGCCCAGCGCCCGGTCGATGAACGGGCCCAGCAGATCGGCCATCGAGGCCGCCGTCGTCTCCGGCGAGCCGCTGGGGCCGGTGATGTAGCTGATCGCCAGCCGGACCAGGGCTTCGGAGAGCAGGGCGACGTCGGCTTTCGCCGCCTGCGGCCAGCCCTGCTCGATCACGGCGCCGAGGCGGGCAGTCGCCCACTGCACGACCGGCAGGCCCTGGGTGGTGACGAAGGGGAGCATGCCGCCGGTGCCGTCGTCGCTGAGCAGGATCCGGATCAGCGGGTCCTCGCCGGCGGTGCGGAGGAAGAGCTCGAGGGCGGCGCCGACGGCGGCGCGGGGGTCGTCGACGTGCGCCAGCACGGCCGCCTCGACGTCGTCGAGGAAGCGCTCGCCCTCGTGGATGACGAAGGCGAGGCCGAACTCGTTGCGGTTGCCGAACTCCTTGTAGAGGGTCTGGCGGCTGACCCCGGCGCTGGCGGCGATGTCCGACATCGTGATCTCCGACCAGGCCTGCTGCTCGAGCCGGTCGCGCGCCGCCCCGAACAGGGTCTGGCGCAGCAGCTCCCGGGCCGCCTCGGGGTATGGGGTTCGCGCGCTCGCCACCGTCCGCCCCATCGTCGCAGCGGGAACGGTCACGCGGCCTCCCCGTCGGGCTCGAAGTCGACCTTGTCGCGGACGCCGCAGTCGGGGCAGGCCCAGTCGTCCGGCACCTCGGCCCAGGGCGTTCCCGGCGGGAAGCCCTCGCGCGGGTGACCGGCCTCCTCGTCGTAGACGTAGCCGCAGCCGGGGCAGCGCCAGCGGCTCACGAGGTGGCCCCGCCGCTCGCCGCCCCGTACAGAGCGAGGATCTTCTCGCGCTTGCGCGGCTGGATGTTGGCGCGGCTGACGTCGCCCTCGAAGTGGTCGAGCAGGCGCGGGTCCATCACCCGCCGCCACAGTGGTGGGAACCAGGCGAGCACGATCATCCCGGCGTAGCCGGTGGGCAGCTGCGGCGCTTCTTCGACGTGGCGCAGGGCCTGGTAGCGGCGGGTCGGGTTGGCGTGATGGTCGCTGTGGCGCTGCAGGTGGTAGAGCAGGACGTTGGAGGCGACGTTGTTGCTGTTCCAGCTGTGCTCGGGCAGGCAGCGTTCGTAGCGGCCGTCCTCGCGCTTGTTGCGGCGCAGGCCGTAGTGCTCGAGGTAGTTGACGACCTCCAGCAACGAGAAGCCGAGCACCGCCTGCAGCAGCAGGTAGGGCAGGACGACGGGGCCGAAGGCGATCGTCAGCGCCGCGAACAGGGCGACGGTCATCGCCCAGGCGCTGAGCAGATCGTTGTGCCGGCTCCAGTGCGACTGGCCGACGCGGTCGAGGCGAGCGCACTCGATCCCCCAGGCCGAGGTGAGGCTGCCGGAGACGGTGCGCGGCAGGAAGGCCCAGAAGCTCTCCCCCAGCCGCGAGCTGGCCGGGTCCTCGGGGGTGGCGACGCGGACGTGGTGGCCGCGGTTGTGCTCGATGAAGAAGTGGCCGTAGCCGGTCTGGGCGAGGGCGACGCGGCTGAGCCAGCGCTCCGAGTCGGCGCGCTTGTGGCCGAGCTCGTGGGCGGTGTTGATCGCGATGCCGCCGACGACGCCGACCGTGAAGGCGAGCCCGAGGCTGTCGAGCGTCGAGAGGTCGCCGCTGGACCAGAGGTAGCAGGCGAGGATCAGCCCGGCGTACTGGATCGGGATGAAGACGTAGGTGCACCAGCGGTAGTAGCGGTCCTGCTCGAGCCACTTGAGGACGCTGTCGGGCGGGTTGGTGGCGTCGACCCCGACGGCGATGTCGAGGATCGGGAAGGCGACGAAGACGAGGAGCGGGCCGAGCAGCCAGAAGAAGCCGAGGCCGGTCAGGGCGACCGAACCCCAGGCGAGGAACGGCGCCATCGGCACGATGATCCCCAGCAGCCAGGCGTAGCGCTTGGAGTCGGTCCAGGTCGCCGGGTTGACCTCGACCTCGTCGTGATGGTGGTGATGGTGATGCGAATCCGCGGTGGTGGCCTCCATGGGCCTCCTCCTTGTCAGAGTTTCAAAGAACGTCTGCAACCTAGACAAAGGCCGCTACTTTGTCAACCGCGCGGACAATCACGCCTGACTTG
>Ga0068863_100004205_pt1 | contig 14218 bp, 16 predicted proteins | sample KBSSwiS62_FD_66596 | JGI IMG/M metagenome (GOLD analysis project Ga0068863, IMG submission 66596) | Switchgrass rhizosphere microbial communities from Kellogg Biological Station, Michigan, USA - KBS Switchgrass S6-2 | ecosystem: Host-associated > Plants > Roots > Rhizosphere > Soil ...
GAGATGAGTAGCGCTCAGCCATATACCTTCATTTACTGCGGTTTCATCAAAATGTTCGTCTTTAGGTACAAGACCTGATACGTTTGTATATTTCATAAAAAATAAATTACTTGTTTCGTTTGCCCAACCAGGCTGCTTTACTGATTACCTGTTCAAAACTTTTTAGCCCATCTACCAAACCCAATTTTTGCGCTTCACCCGCATAAAACATTTTGCCCGTTCCCCATTCACTTGCGGTTGCGGCGCTCTGCGGGCGTTGCGTTTTTATATAATTGATAAATTCATCAACGTGTAGCGCCAGATCCTTTTGCACCGAACTATAGTCACCTTTTAATGCGTCCTTATAACCCTTATTCTTATCGGTGCTTTGCGGTGCATATATTTCATGCAGCTTAATCCCTTTTTTTTCCAGCATGCCGGTAAAATCTGCCAGCATTACATAACTGCCTACACTCCCTACCTGGTCTAAACTGCTGCTGAGATAAGTTTCTTTGCTGCCGGCAGTTAACCACATTCCTAAGCTTGCACTCATGCCATCTACCAGGCTTAAAACAGGTTTGCCCATTCTTGCCATGGTATCCGTAAGCACATTTGCTGCCCGGGCTTCTCCGCCAGGAGTATCCATCAGCATCACCACGCTGCCAATGTTGGCGCGTTTATTCATGTCAGATAAATAGCCGGCTCTTTGAATCGCACCTGGTTCGCCGCAATCGCCATTATACTTTGTAATGGGGCCACTAATAGGTAAAACCCCAACGCTGCCTTCTGGTATATCTGCCCTTGGTTTCCCATTCCAACCGTACATATCATATCGCTGCATGGTCTTAGGGTCAACTGCAAAGGGCATTTCAACAGCCTCGTTGCCGGTGCGCTCAACTGCGCTAATAGGATTGCCTCTTAATATGGAAAGAACTAATGGAAGATGCGCTTCTGCCCAACTTCTTTCTATCATCCATGCCCCGCGTAAAATGGCAGATATTGTGTGGCTGTACTTCACGGATGTAAATGTGAAATATTATAGTGTGCAGGAAAAGGACAGGAGCCTTTGATATATTTTTGCGGGATGGAGGATCATAAAATTCCCGTTTCGTTTACGCATGGTGGCAAAGAATATCATGGCGCACTAGCACCGGTTTACGGCGGCGGCGTACACGTATACCATTTAGAAATTAATAATTATTATTTCGGTCGATTAAGATTTGCAAATGACCGATGGATGTTTGATACCAATAAGCTGAGTGAAGGATGGGAAGTCTTGGCGGATTATTTTGGAGAGATTGTTATAGCCTGGCATTAATAAAAAAGCCGGGTAGAAACCCGGCTACGTAACCAAAACTACTGCTTATGAGAAAAGACCGCGTTATAACTGCGACACTAGCTCACTGGTTCCATCTAAATAATTTACGGTAATATTTTTTATCTTTCTTGTGGCGGTAACCGTTCCACTTGTGGGGGCCGTAACTGTTGTTTTTAAACCAGTTCCGCTATCTGAAAAAGACACATGACAGAGCATCCACTGATAAATATTCATATTCACCCCATTGATATTCTGCACCCAGGCTGGATCATACTGCCGGTCCCAGCAACAATGACCGCCAGTTACCTCAGTATAGTGAGAATCCCCCGGTAATGTTGCCCAAATGCCGTTTACAGCGTTTTTACTATTGCCAGTGTTAGTTGCCGGGGCTATATCATCAACGCCGTGTATAGCCCAAAGCTTAGCCTTACGGTTAGTTTTCCAGTCAGTGATATTATAGCCGGCCGTACTCATGCTTACCGCTGCTGCGTAACGATTACCGGCATTTACGATAGACATTAAAACGATAGTTCCACCAAGAGAAAGTCCTGTACAATAAATTCTATCGGTTGCAATTTTATAAGTGCTTACCAATGATGTTATGACAGGCTCCAATTCACTGGGAAAAACAGGGGTATAACCGGCGCCCTGCAAGGCCAGCACAGCAAACCTATATTTAATACCGGTGTAAGGATCTCCTATGCCATTTAAAAGGCCGTCGCGTGCGCGGGTAAGCGCGGCATTGTTATTATATAGGTAATCCAATTTTGATAGCGTACCATCGGAAATATGTTCATCCCGTCCGGCTGTATAAACTATTAACGGCATTGGATCGCCCGTCAAATAGTCATCAGGCATGATTAATCTGCCAGGATGCACTCCAAAAAATTGATCTATTATTTTCATAAAAAATATTTTTATTTATAAAATTTTATTGGCACGATTGAAAATGGCCAATCTGTCGTCGTAGCCATTCAGGCCGCCATTAATCATTATAGTTATCCATTGGAATTTTGAATACTTATGAGGCCCGGGCTTTACCCAGGTATCAGGCATATCAGCAATAAAATTCAGTCCCTTCGCCTTTGCCCAAAACCAACAAGCTGACTCTGTAGCCGGCGCTGGCTTTTCCAGTAACAAAGGATTTAGTATGAAATTTATTTTTAGTGCGTCACTAACCGCCTGGTAATTTCTGCGGCCTGTTATCTGAATCAGACCACGGCCTTTATAGCGTTCGCCATCTCCATCATCTTCCAGGGTATTGCCAAGCCGCTCAGCCAACTTGCCAACGTCATATGCAGCCCCTGAATCCCTTTCCAGCGTGCAATTGAAGTGAGCGCTTTCATGCGCCGTTTGGGCTAGGAATGACGTCATACGGGCCTTTGTCGTTATACCATACAGTGGCATATACTGATTTAACAAAGGCACATACATTTCAAGATTAGCCGGTTTGATGGCCGGCGCTATAAATTTTAATTGTTCGGCAGTCATAAAATTTATTCTGTGGCTACATTGTCGCCGGTTTCTTGTTCAGCAGCTGGTGTCACAGGTTGGGCTGGCGCTAATGTCTCTGCCGGATGATTATCATACCAGTATTTTAAAAGACTTGCTGATTCCGCCAGTGAAAGTTTATCATCCTGCATTGCAGTGGCCAGCATTCCGCTAAATTCAATCCAGAACGCGGTTTGTGTAATTGCTGCAGAAGAGCCAACCAGCTTCATAATATTTGCCAGTGTTTCATTCGGGCTAAGGCCTTTGAACTGTTGGGCCAGCTGCAGCTTAGTGATGATATCAGGCAAAAGATTTTTTATCTTTTCTTCTGCAGCGGCGCCGGCCTGGCCAGCTATATGCCCAATGATATCTGCCGTGTCTAAGTCAGTTAGTGTTTTTAAGGCGTTGGTAACAGCGATGGCTGCAGGTAATACTACATCGGTTAGTGTGTGGCTGGCTTTGGAAAAAAGTCCTTCAATCCAGTCGATTACTTTTTTGAAAATTGACATTTTGGTTGAGTTTTATAAATGAAAAATTGGTTATTTACTCAGGTCAGCGTCAATGTCAGATACATCGATGCCAAACAGCTTACTGAAAGAATGCACGGCAGTTACCAGATATATTGAATATTTGCCAATCAGCGCCTTTACATCTGGCGGTATTTCTGTTACAATGCCCAGGACTATATTAATAGCTGCGGCAGTATAAAGCGCAACTCTGAACATTTGCTTTGCCCAAACAGGCGTTGGTTGAGTAATTTGCTTAATACCAAAAGGCATGATGTTTATTTTTGAGTGTTAAAAAAGCGTTTTGTTTTCTTATCAGTCTTTGGTGGTGTTTCCCTGAGATTTTTCCTTATTTGTACGATTAAATGCACGGATGTAATACCAGCAACTATGAGTCCGGCAAGCGACGTACATGTTGATAGTGTAGGCAAGTTGATTGCAGCGAAGACCTTTCCCATTATTATTGTGAAAATGCTGCCTATACTTGCCAGCGTCAATTTGAAGTTGTGTATATCCCACATTCTTGACATTGGATTTTGAATTAATTTAATATGCCTCTGAAAGTATATTCCATTGGCCTGGATATGCCGAGCCTGTAATCCCAACACCGGTTGCGGTTTTTAAAACTGTTGTACCATCACTTGCTATTATGCTAAATACCGGTGACCCTGTAAAGCTTGATAATGGGATCCTGAACGTTGCATAACCGCCGTACGGGCCAACGGTAAATAAAGATGAAAGCGTGCTGTTTATTTTTAGATATACAGATTGATTGGGCGCTATGTGGGCACCCATCTGTATATCATCAACATTGGCCATTGCTTTTATGCCGGTAACTATGGCATTGCCATTATACGCCGGCTGCGCAATTGAAGGAACGCCTGTGCCGCCGCTGCCTTGCCAATAATTTTGGGTGAATAGTCCACCTTGTGACGTGAAAGCTGAGGGCGCCGTAGTTATGAATGATGCTGTTTTTGGATGCAGCATGTAGAAAGAAAAAATTCTATTGGCCGGGAAGTACGCGCTATCTTGGTCATTTAAGAAAGCATCAACAAACGGCCTCACAAACTCTTGCCACCCCGCATGGTTTAAAAGCGGTTCCCTTAGCCCAATTCTGTAGCTGGCAGATAATGAGGGGACGGAAAATGTACCGCCGCTTGTTCCTGCAAATAATGTAGTATAGGATTGCTCTATAAAATCATTGGCGGTTGTTACCATTAATGCGGCCGGCCTTCTATTGATAGGCAGCTTTATCATTGGCGCAACCATAGCCGCAATGCCATCAAGCCCATACCGGTAAAAAGAAGCTGAAGTATACCAGGCATTAAGGCCAGCCCAATAACCGGCTGGCAACTTTCTGCTTTTTGCCATTTCAGCCAGGTTATCATTGGTGCCTACAATGGTGGTACTATCCATATCACCGGCAAACATCATTACACCATCTACCCAGGGCCAGCCATCAATGGCGTGGTTCATATCCGTTAGAAAGCCCGTAACTTTATTATGCCAGCCTGCAATTGACCATTTTGGAACGCTATTAGCGCCGGTGGCGGCACCCTGCCAGGTGGCCCTATCATCAAAACTGTATGGGTATTGCATCTGCGCCACCAGATACCAGTCAGACTTTAGATAACCGCCTAAAGTCAGCAATTGATTGTGTAAATCAATCTGGTTAAATGTGCCCGCTTCACCAGCATAGTTATAGCCAGCAAATACACGTTTTCCGTCAATGCGCAGCAATGAAGCCCTATCCCACCACCTTGCAATTAAATTTCTGGCTTTGTTTGTGCCCGTTGTGCTGCCCGTGGTTCCATAGTCCATGAATCCTGGCATAATATAAATACCGCCAAGCTTATCGCAAGCGTTAAAAGCGCTATCACCATTAGATTCATAAAACGTCTGGCTGGGATCTGAAAACTCATCAAAAAACAACCAAACTACATTATAGCCCTGTGCTTTTAAACCGGCGAAGTAAGAATATATAGACCCAGTATGGTGCAGAAAAGCATCCATTACGTGAAGACCGAATATCCTTTTTGCAGGCTGTACCGTGGTTACTATAGGATCATTGCTTACAGCAATTGAAGGGAAATAGGCGTTTAATTTATTTATTGCATCCTGCCTGTTAACTGCCTGTGTGCTACCCACCGTCAAATCAGTGTACAAACACTGCATAGTAGTCATACCAGTGCCGTGAAATCTTATATAGGTGGGTCCAGCGTCGAATCCGAAAGATGTACTGTCAACAGCAATTATGCCGCTGGTGCTTTGTATCCTTACTTTGGCGGTAGCCTTTGTAACGGTTATTTGCGCGAATGACGCTAAAGCAACTAAGGTTAATAATAGACCTGAAAATATTTTTTTCATTGAAATGTTATTTTTATGGTGCGTAATTAATGCGGGTTACTAATTTTTTACTGACGCTGCTTATATTCGTTGAGGCCTGCCCGGTGAATTGAGTAATGATATTGTTGCCAGAAATAGCGAACGAAAAAGTACACGATGTTAATGAGCCGAAATTATTGTCAGACTGTATATCCAGTGTGCTGCCCAATTGAGTAATGCTTGAACCATCATTTCGGAAGGTGGCTCTTTTCTTGGCAAAATAATTTCCTGCAGTTGATGACTGGTTGACGCTGGCAAGATCCACCTCAATGGTAATCGTCTCATAATTGCCGGCCAAAGCAAGCACTGTATCTACATTTTTCGCTGTCGCGTTGGTGGTAGAAAAATTAGTGGTTTTGAAATCACTGCCTCCCCCCGTATGGGCCAAAATGGCGCTATCAACTTGCGCGCGGGTGTAAAGAGGTCCGATTGCGCGAACTACCCCGCTTGATGCTTTCACCAGGCCACTATCAGCATTATTATTACCCGCCGGTGTAATGCCAGTAATTGTAATAGTGCTGTTTGTGTTAAATGCCATTTGCCCGGTATATGAGCCAACGCCAATATATAATGGACGGGAAACTCCTGAGCCGCCCTTAAGCGTGGTCAGATAAAATGCGGAGCTACTGGCATATAGAGCAGCCTTCTCAAAATCAGTTGTGCTGGGAGAAAGATTATTAACTGATATCTGTGCATTCAAGAAATTGCCAGAATATCCTAAGCCGTTAGGAAATAAATCAAGCAATGCCGCTGAGTTAGATGGGCCGCCCTGAATGGCCAATCCTGCCTGGTTATTGATACCAGTGTTAAAATTAAATATTGTAATGTTACGGTTGGTGCCGGACGTCGCGGGATATCCAGTGATACCCGGAGATTTAAATTGCCAACTACCAAGAGCCGGCACTGTATATCCTGCCTTGCCATAGGACTGGCCTATAGCAGAAAAAGACAAAGAGGCAACAAACGCGATTATTGCTAATTTTTTCATACTAAGTAATTATTAAATTCATCCCATCAGCATAAATTATTTGCCCCGCTGTAGATGGGTGCAGCGCATCGGCGAATAGAGAATCACCACCATTAGCAGCAAACCGTGCATTGCAGTCATATACATGCAGTCCACCAAGTTCACTGGCGATTTGATCGATGTAAGTAAATACAGGGGCCATTATAGATTGCCTTGCTGTCGTTGTAGGCGCTTTTACAAGAATCATTTTACTTACATCATATCCATGGTCAATGAATTCTTGTATATAGCCTTTATACCCGATTTTCCAGTTAGCGTCTACCAATGATTGATTGGCATCGTTTGTACCGAAAGCAAAAACAATCCACTGCCCTGCATAAGGCCTTTCAAAACTGTAACCCTTCTTATCGACGAAGTTGCTACCAGGTACACCGGATGTTAAATTGCCGTTTTGAAAACCGACAGTGCCACCCTGGGAGTTGCTGACCATATCATAACCCTTAGCGTCGCTCACCAGGAATGGCCAAACATATCTCCCGTCCAGATTGCCTGTACTGATGCTGTCGCCATATACCTCGAAAAATTGTTTTGGGGTTACTGGGTATTTGTTTGCAAGCCAGGCGTAGATATTATTTTCATCTGTGGTTGTCACCGAGCCGTTAACAATAACAAGTGCTGCTATTTCCATTTCTGTAGGCAATGTGTAATAGCCGAGCCATATTTCACCAGCTCCGATTGCACCGAGGTCAGTAGTATACGTAACACCAGGAGGTTGATTATTTATCCTTGTTTTACTGTGCGCCAGGAAATCAAAATTTACAATCTGCCAATTGGTGGTTTTTAAACTTTCCACCAGGCCGCCGCCAGTTGTGCCACCACTTTGGAGCTTTGGAACATAATGCCCTGTTTCAAAAACATCATCCACTACTAACCCTGTTGAACGGCCGCCAAATGTTATTGCAGTTTTCAAAGTGCCCTGGCCGGACACGTCTGTTCTCGTAAAATTTTTAAACCGAAATACAGCGTACACGCTCACAGCGCCACTGATTCCAGTAGAGCTATTTTTCATAGTACCGCCGCCGGGACCGAGAGTAATAAAGCCGGTATTATTAACGCCTCCTGTGGCGGTATAAGAAGGGTATGGTATTGACACATCAAATTGTTCAGTTATGTGTCTGCCATGGCCAGATATATCATGCAGACTGGTGGCCTTTCCACTCACTACAGTAACATTGGCCGGGTCGGTCATATCATAGTATGCCTGCAGTCCTGAATAGGAAAGCAAATCAAAAGGCGGAGGTGGCGGAACATAGGGCAACTGTCCGCCATTACCTCTTGCTGTTGCCCGTAATATGTTCATTGTTCCCATAGTTATGCTATTGCTACTTCGTCAAAGCCTTCGTTGCTATTGTTTCCGTAGAAGATTACTCCGAAATAATAAGCGCCGCTCGCACTAAAGGCGTGTATTGTTGTATATGAAGTGCCTCCATTATTGGAAATTTCAAATGTTACCGTACCGGAAGCATATCTCAACCTGACGAAATCACCTGCATTGCCGCCGGCAATTCCGCTATCTGTACTACCTGGTGTGTATAGGTAATTTCCAGCAGGCTGAACACCGAGGCTATACATTGTAGCTACATCACCGGTATTGCTTCCACGGGTTGCATTTAAACCGAACATCATATATCCGGTAGTTCCCAATTTGATTGTTATAGAGCGGCCTGTAGTTAATTGCTCATTACTCCAAGCCATGTGATTACCCCATGTAGCTCCCTCACTGGCTTTAACCCTAACGCCTTTTGAAGAATTGTAGACTTCCAATCCAGATTCCAGGCTATTCCAGGTTACCCATGGACTTGCCGGAGTTCCATTGGCAGTGGCATAAGAACTGTCAAGATATCCGGCGCCGGTTGACCTTATACGGTAGTAATAGGTAGTTCCATTTGTGAGGCTTCCGTCAGTGTATGACATACCTGAGCCAGAATAAATACCATTCGTTACACCCGTGGTGAAGCCAGAGTTAGTTGCCCTGTCTACAACATATGCGGTTGCACCGCTAACACCCGTCCATGACAATGCATTTTGGGTATCTCCTGGCGTGGCCGTAAATGAACCAGGCGCAGAAAGCGTAGGCGTTGATTGATAGATGGTACTTTGCCAAGTCCAGTTTGTGCCATTATACATGCCACCCAGTACGGTTAAGTCTCCTGCATTTGTAGCCCAACTGAAATCCCATGTTAGAAGACCTGGCAAATTATTAATGATGGTACCGGCATTTGTATGCGTCAACTCTATTGTTACATAGCAAGGTGTAGCTGGATTGGAAAGTGTAACGCCAATGTCCGCGGCCGCAGAAATTGTGAAATGAGAATACTTACTCAAATCAAGAACAACCGTTCCGGACGAAGCTCCTTTGGCTTGTATTTTTGGTCTCAATAGTTCAATAACTTCTGCTTTTGTCATTGCTTAATTTTTGCGGTACCAGATGGTACCAATTTTTTTAAAAGATATTGTCTCACCAGCCTCAACACTGCCGGGTGTTACTGCCTGTATTAGGGTCGTTCCTGATGGCGGAGTGAACGCCATGGATGTTATCACTGTTCCACTTGTTATTGTACCGCCATAGTAGAACTGTATTTCATTGCTGTTGTGAGCCGTTGATGGTAGTGTTATTGTAAGTGCCGATATAACTGAGGCGGGGTTTATTTGTACGACATTCACCGCATTACCCACAGTCATAGTAGAACCAGATGTATAATTTTGTGTGGAATCTAGCGCTATCCTTGCATTGATACCAGCCGCTTGTGCAGTGCTTATTGGCTTATTTATATCGCTGGTATTGTCGATGAGATTTAAACCCAACAACCCTTTTACTGTTGAACCGATCTGTTGTGTACCATCGCCAACTAAAATTTTTGTATTGTCGCCGGGGGGAGTATAGCCGCCACCTCCGCCTCCTGTACCTATGCTGTCATTGGCCGGAGCCCACATGGTACCATTCCATTTTAATACCTGATTAATAACAGGGGTTGTTGCCGAAACCGGATTGCCTTTTAATTTACCGGCATTCCAGATTGAGCTGTCATTCTTTGCCGATATAACATTTGCGATAATGCTTATTCCTGTAGATGGAATTAACGCATCCTGTTTACCATTCCAGTTTGATTTATCTGTACTGGTAATTGTTTTTGCTGCAGCATTTACTGTAGGATCCGATTCTGAAGGTGCGCCGCCCGTATTTAATGTAACCTTTAATGTAGTGAAGCCCCCACGACGTGACAAAAATAATGTGTCTGCAACCCGGTAAACACTGTCAACAGCATAAGCTTTCATCAACCCCGTAATACCCAGCATCAAATTGCGCATTTGTAGCGCGGTTATTTGCTTGCTGCCATTTGTTACAAGTACGGTCTTAATGGCATTGTTAAGTGCAGCAGTATCACCAGGTATCTGTGCAGAAGCCTTAAACTGCACCAACATTAAAAAAGGGAGTAATATTTTGAAAATTGGTTTCATAAATTATCAGTTGTAAAAATCATCGTTGAAATCGCTGTTAAAATCTCCCAACCCTGCAAAAGGAGGTACCATAATATCATTAAGTATTTGGTCTACGCCGCCAATATAAATAGGAGCGGGAGTGGTATGCTGCCATATAAATTGCATAATTCCTTTCCTGCTTCCCTCGCTATCTCCGCTATTGTAACTGGGATTAATTGTTGCACCGGCATCCTCATTGCCGATAAATCGGATACTGCCGTACCTGTCTTTGAACATGATTACAAATTCTTCAAATGGCATGATGGCAAAAGCCAGGATGTGACAATCTGTAGTTCCACCTTGGTAACCGTTCACTTGCATATCCCAATAAGGACCTGCAGGCGTATCTTTTTGAACCTCAGAAAAAAACTTATCCTTATTTACCAATTTCAGATCATACCATGTTTTGCCGGCGGCCAGTACGATTGGCGTGTAAGCTTTCCCGGTTTCAGGATGCATGATTGGCCATTGTTGTACATCTGCCTTGCGGGCAAATACCGTCCAACATAGGCCCCCAGGATTTACTGGCGGTGTACGCAGGTGCTGTAATGGCGTATAGATGTTTTGGTACATGCAACACGAATGTGTTGCTATTTTATGTGCAGGTAAAGGACAGGCTGGCTTGTGAACCGGACGGAGTTATTTGAATGGAGAAGGATCAATATTTTTATTGGAATTGCATTAGAATGCGGCCTCCGTTCACAGTCGGGACAACTTCCGAAAAAGTTTTCTTAGTCCTAAACCGGTACTCCATTTTCTTTAAAGCTTCAAAAGAAATATCTTTTTCAATTTCTATAGAAAGCTTATCGGCAAAGGCTTCCAGGGCATATTTTAATGTGGGTTCCCGCTGTAATTTCCGTACCTGCCGGGCCTGCACTTTAATTTGATAGGTTTCCATAAAGGCAAAAACAGCCTTTTTGGCCACGTCCTGGTATTTCAGGAAATCTTTACAGAAATTGTATAGTTCCTCATCAAAAAGTGTCTCGATGTAGTTATTTAAATCCATCACCTTCCCGGGCGGGATGCCATACCCATTTTTTAAGAACTGGCTTTTTGTAAGGAAAACCACGAGGGTGTCATTAAATTGATAATTGAGCTGGTTAAAATTGTAGTTATAGGAGTTTTTTTGCAGGATAGCGCTTAAATATTTCTGAATGTGATGAGGCCCTTCAGAAAAAAAATCATTACCCAATTTGTAATGGGTGAACTTTTTTAGGTAGGTGCGGGTCGGCACTTTTATGGACAGATATTTTTTAGCAGGGATCATGTAAAAGGGTTAGGCGAAATTACAAAAAATTTTGTTTCACATTCATTTTTAACGATTTATGCGGCTTTTATTGTTGCTATAAAGGAAAGGAAATCTATAAGGGAGTTCGATAGGAACCCGCCGGGCTCCACCTGAGCGGGTTTTTGCAAAAAGCCATCAATTTCAAGCAATCCTTTTTGCTTCAAAATGAGGGTGTTATGTGCAAAAATCGGCATGATATAGGGAGTTCGATAAAGCCGGTCTTTGTAGTACAGGCTATTATCGAACTGTACCCGTAAAAGCTGCTGCTTCTGAAGAGTAGCAGCTTTTTCATATAAAGAAGGGATATCTGTCAGCTTTTTCAAATTTTCCTCTAAAAGCAAAAACGTCTGTTTATGATTTTTGCCCAGGGTATCAATCTGGCTTTTTAAGTACTGCCTTTTTTGGGTAAGCTCATTGTGCCACCGATTGTATGTATCATGCTGCATCTGGTTATTAATCCACTTTTCTTCTACGCTGGTCAGTTGAGTTTCCACCTGCAGCAATGCATTGTTTTTTGCCTTCAATTCAGCTGAATTTTTGTTAAGCTTTGCATTCCATTCTTTGGCGCTATTGTCAATTATTACATCAATTATTCTTTCAGGCAAACTCATAAGCGATAATATATCATTCAATTGCTGATGCGCTCTTACTGCACTGATATTATTGTGTTTTGAATGCATGCACTTGTAATAGTAATAATAACGGCCTGTTTCGCTTCGGCTAGGGGCCCCCGTAAGCAGGCAACCGCAATGGCATTTTAAAACCCCACGCAGGGGCATATTATCTTCGATTGTAATTCTCGGTCTATCCTTCTCTTTAAGCTTTTCCTGCACCTTCTGCCAGGTAAGCATATCAATAATTGGCTCATGACTTGCGGGAAAAATGCCACCGGGATTTTCTTTCCATGCTTTTGCAAAAATCTGTCCGCTGTATATCGGATTGGTGAGAATATTTAAAATTTCAGATTTGCCTGTGCTTTTAAAACCAAATTGCCTTGCACGTTCAAGTATCAAATACTGCGGCGTGTTTCGCAGGAAGGCATCATATATATAATTTACAATGGCGGCTTTTTCGGGATCGGGAACAAGTTTCCTATGTTCCTTTTCACCTTCTTTTTTGTAACCATAGGGCGCGCGTGAACCAATATACCTGCCTTTAATTGCCTTTGCCGTATAAATGCCGCCATTGATATCATTTTGCCGCTTAATGTTTTCGCTATTCCCCAAAAGAAATTCCAGCCCCATCATGAAAAATGAATTGCTGTCATATATATCGTATATGCAGCTACGGCTTGCACTTACAATGCTTATGCCATATAGCTTCTGTATTTCCTTTACAAGGTTAATGGCGTCACCTACTTCCCGGCTGAACCTGGTTAACTCAGAAACTACCAGATAATCTATATTTCTATAATTTTTTCGGACAAATGCCATCAGCAATTTCATGTCTGGCCGGTCAAAAGAACGGGCTGAAATCCCTTCATCTTTAAATGTATCTACCACTTCAATTTTATTGTAATTAGCCCAACTGGTGGTTACCATATTTTGCCGTTCAATGCTGTGTTGCGATTGATCATCGCTACTGAATCTAAGATATATTATAGCCTTCTTCATTAGCCTGTTTTAGGGTTGCATCTACAATAATGGTTACAAATAAAGCTACTAAAATTTCTTCTTCAGGGGTTAGTCCTGATTTGGGAAGGGTTAATATCGTGGCCTGCTCGTTCAAGCATCAATTTTTTTATAGAAGAAAATTGCGAGCTTAGAAATGTCTTTTTTGCCGGCGTACATTTTTACCAGCCACTGGTAAAAGTCGGCAGAATCCATTCCGTGACTGGGGTAGGTGAGTGCCCCGGCCAATTGGTTACTGCCCAATCTTAAAAGGTCAAATAATTTCCATTGAGTAGGTGGGTAACTGCCATCGGCCGTCCGAAATTCAATTACTGATTTCTCCATTGAAGATTCAGGGATAACATCCCATGGCTCTAAATCAATATGCTGCATTATTGGGCATGCAAGCTTATTATTTAGATTTGTTGGCAACGTAATTATTTTATCTGCTTGCATAAAGGCAATTTGAATTTTAAAAAATCCCGGCGAAGCCCTCGTATTTAAGTACGCATTACTTTATACTTCTCCGCCGGGTTGACAAGCGCACAATGCCCACCTGTCATAGCTATTTTACCAATATGTTACAAACCCAATGAACGGTAATTCATGCGTTTGTTTCCACCATTTGCGCATAACGCTATATGCTTGTTTTGGGTTTGTAGGTCTAAATCCATCGGCCCAGGCAAAATTGTTGGGTAGGTGAATCCTTTGCTTTGGATGCCGGCAGTATTTTATGCCGCCCGTAGAAATTTCATGCCGCTCTAATTCAGTTAACCAGTTTGTATCAATCAAAAACATGCTGCCATTGCTAAATATGGCAATAGCCTTTACGTCAACTATTGGAGTGGATTCAATTATCTTAATTGGTTTGAATCTAGGGCCGGTGACAGCCACCATTGGCTGGCCAATCCTAACCGGATATTTTCTAAATTTTCTTATTGTCTGCCGCTTGCTTCCTTCTCTCACAAACGGTACAAATCTTTCCTGAAAAGTGTATAATGGCATGATTAAAGATTTTCTTTAAAAAAGGTCTTTTGATGTTTATTTATTTCTCGATATATAGGCTCAATCCATGGTATTTGTAACCATTGAAAAAATTGCTCTTCGCTTTCCCATTCCGGTGGAAGCGTGGGG
>Ga0068863_100004206_pt1 | contig 14217 bp, 8 predicted proteins | sample KBSSwiS62_FD_66596 | JGI IMG/M metagenome (GOLD analysis project Ga0068863, IMG submission 66596) | Switchgrass rhizosphere microbial communities from Kellogg Biological Station, Michigan, USA - KBS Switchgrass S6-2 | ecosystem: Host-associated > Plants > Roots > Rhizosphere > Soil ...
ATGAAACGCCGAAAGGCGATCTGGTGGCGTTCTTGCGCACCGAAGGTTTCGATGACCACACCGCTCTGGGACGCTCAACCAATCACGGCAAAAGTTTCGACCATTGGATCGATGCCGGTTTCCAGGGACATCCCCACTACGCCCTGCGGTTGCCCGATCAACGGGTGCTGCTGGTTTACGGCTACCGGCACTCTCCTTTCGGAGTCCGCGCTCGCGTGTTGGACGCCGAATGCGCTCAACCTGCCGCCGCTCCGGAACTCGTTTTGCGGGACGATGGCGGCAATGGCGATTTGGGTTATCCCTGGGCAACCTTGATTTCCGATCGCCTGGTCCTGGTGGTCTATTACTTCAACCAGGGCGATGGCACGCGGCACATCGCGGCGACGTTCCTGAGTATTGAGGCCGAAAAATAGCCGGCTCAGGTGCCATCTTGCGAGCGGTGCAGGCCATATTTGAGCAACTTTTCCCGCATGGTCGGGCGGGAAACGCCGATCCAGGTGCCGGCGCGGGTTTGGTCCCCGTTCGCCAACCGGATGGCCTGCGCGTAGAGCTCGCGTTCGACGGCTTCCGTTAGCGCCAATTGCACATTCTCCAATTCGCCACGCCGGGCCCGGGCCAAAAGTTCGGAAATGAAACCGGTTATGGTCTGGTCGCCGGCTGGCCGGGGGATGCTGGTTTGGGCCAACGCGCGTTCGAGCAGTTCGCGGTTGATCGAGTAGCCCCGGGAGAGCAGCAATGCCTTGCGCACCACGTTTCGGAGTTCGCGCACGTTGCCGGGCCAATCCTTCTGCTGCAGATAACCGACGGCTTCGCCCGTGGGCATGCTGGGGTTGGGGGATCCCAATTCGACGCCATAACGTTCGATAAAATAGCGAACCAGGTCGGGGATATCCTCACGCCGCTCGCGCAAAGGTGGCAGGGAAATAACCGCGTCGTTCAAGCGATGGTACAAATCCTCCCGGAAATGCTTTTCGCGGATGGCGGTTTCAAGGTCGCGATGGGTAGCGGCCAACACCCGAACGTCGACCGGGATCAGATCCTTGCCGCCGACGCGTTGAATCGTGCGGTTCTGCAAAACGCGCAGCAGCTTCGCCTGTGTCCCCGGGCTCATGTCGCCGATTTCATCCAGGAAAATCGTTCCCTGATTGGCCTGTTCGAAGCGGCCAATACGACGGCTTTTGGCGTCGGTAAACGCACCCGGCTCATGCCCGAAGAGTTCGCTCTCGAGTAGATTTTCCGGAATGGCGACACAATTGACTTCGATAAACGGTTTGTGGGCGCGGTTGCTGTGCTGGTAGATAGCGCGCGCCACCAGTTCCTTGCCGGTGCCGGTTTCGCCTCGGATCAGCACGGTCACCGGCATGGCGGCGACCCGTCCGATTTCCTTGTAGACATTCTGCATCCCGCGGCTGCTGCCGATAATGGCGTCCTTGGCGGGCCGGGCTTTGCCCAGGTCGACCGGCTCCGACATCAAGCGGCTGTTGGCAACCGCTTTGTCGATCAGCGCCAAAAATTCGGGCGGGTCCGGGGGTTTGAGAATGTAATCATACGCGCCGAGCTTCATGGCCTCGATCGCCGCTTCGGTGGTATGGTGGCCGGTCATCAGGATAACCGGCAGTTGGGGCCGGGAGTCATGCAAGGTTTTGATTACCTCCATGCCGCTAACGCCCGGCATCTTCAAATCCGTGACCACAACCTGAAAATCTCCATCCCGCGCGGCAGCCAGGCCCTGGGTGGCATTGCTGGCGGAGACCACCTGGTAGCCCTCTATCTCCAGCACCCGCTGCAGCGCCGCGGCCAGCGAGGTTTCGTCTTCGATCAACAGGACCTTGTTCATGCAGGTTGGGGTTCGCGGCACGCCGGAAGCACGATCCTGAAGACGGTGCCTTTGCCTGGTTCAGTGTCAAACTCCAGATTCCCACCGTGTTTGTCAATGATCTTGGCCGCGATGGCCAGCCCCAGGCCGGTCCCGTCCCCCTTGGTGCTGAAAAACGGATCGAAGATTTTCGACTGAATTTCCGCCGGAATCCCCGGCCCGCTGTCCCCGACCTCGATCAGGGCTACGTCCGTTTCCTCGCCGTTCAGCCTGGCGGTGCTGCGCCGCGCGCGCAGGGAAACTTCACCCTGGTGTCCGACGCTCTCGGCGGCGTTTTTCAGCAGGTTGATCAGCACTTGCTTTAACTGTTGCGGATCGGCTCGGAATTGCAGGTGTTCTTCGCAGTCGAACTTGAAATCGATCGATTCCTGCTCTAACTGCGACGCCATCAGATCCTTGATGTCGCGCAAGGCTTCTTCGGCCGTCAAAATGACCAGCCGCGGTTCCGGGGGCCGCGCCAGCTGCAAGAAGTCCTTCACCGTCTGATCGAGCCGCTTGATTTCGTTTCGGATAATGACCGCATCCTTATGTTCCTCGCTGCCGGGCGGCAGCACTTTTTGCAATGTGTAGGCGCGGGCGTTGATCGCGGTGAGGGGTTGCTTGATTTCATGGGCCAATTCCTGGGCCAGCTGGCCAAAATGCGTCAGCTTGTCAACCGTCGCTTCCTGCTCCTGGTGCTGGTGCCGGTGCTGTTCGATCACCGCCGCGCTTTGGGCAATCTGAGTGCGGTAAACCGCCACGATCAGCAGGAAACACAACCCGACGATCCCCAGCAGCAGCGCCCAGCGCAGGTGTTGAAAGCGGCTCTGCAATTCACCTAACTGCTGTTGCGGTCCGTAGAGCGCGAGTTCCAAGGTGTCACCCAGCATGCGCGCGCGCCGCGATTGGTTAAGCAATCGCTGGCTGTTGCGCTGGACTGATTGTTCCCGTAATTCCAGGCGGTCGCTGATCAAGGGCCGGCCGCTGTTGGTCATGATGTAGCCGGCGGCCCGAAGGAAATTGGTTGTAGCCTGGGCGACCTGGCCCAGCAGGGGCAGCATCTGATTCTTGATTTTAATCGAAGCCCCCGAATTATTGGTCACCCCAAAACCCGCCGCCTCCGCCGCCGTCCATCGCCGCTTTTTGCCATCGACCCAATGGGTCAACTCCGCCGCCTGACGTTGAAACTGTGCCAGCTCAGCGGGCTCTCTCCCCCGCGATCGGTTGGTCAATGCATCATTGAGCAGCGCAACCGAGGCCTGCAGATGATCCGAAATCTCATAATAATCCGTTTTTAAGTCATTGAGCTGGCTCCGGGCGGGGTCTGCGGCAGGTACGACTTCGTACAATCGAAACGCGGTCCAGCCAATGAGCGCCAGCGCAATTACCGCCGCTACCTCAAAAACTGGAAAACCCTTTTGATTCCGCTGGCTCATACAACGTCAGGTTTGAATCAGGTAATTTTGACACCCGTACTCCGTCCAATCCCAGTCCAATCGAAACGGGTTATCACTCTTGAACTTACTGCGATGGCGCTGAAATGACAAGCACCGGAAAGGGGAGGCGCTCAAAGTATCGCGCTGCTCAGAAAGGTTGGCATCGGCTCTGAGCCCAGCGCCTCGCTTCGTGGGGATCAGATTTCCTGGTACGGATTGAGCCCTCCCGAACCAGCCGGTTGCCCTTCGGCTTCAGCCACCTCTATAAAGCAGCGTCCCTTTTTATAAGAAATCGGGCTTTTCCGGGACTTGGTGGCATGAAGCGAGCTATGGAAGCGTGGCTCAACGCATCCAAATCCTGGTCGTCGATGACGATGCCAGCATCCGCAAATCGCTGATGCAGGTGTTGCGGGCCGACGATTTCGAGGTCTTCGGAGCCGCCACAACCGACGAGGCCTTTACCCAGTTCACACAACGCCCCATCGATATCGTCCTGCTCGATATCAACCTGGGCGACGACAACGGCTGGGATTTGCTTCAGAAATTGCGTGGCCTCCAACCGGGTTTGCCCGCGGTCATGATGACTGGTAATGCCAGCGAACTCCACCAGTCGCCCAACCGGCGAATCGCGGTCCACGCCCTGCTGGAAAAGCCCTTCGATCCACCGGAACTTTTCAAACAGCTGCGCGACTCGCTGGTCACGCCGCCACCTCCTGCTTTGAACCGGCCCCACCCCGCTTGACCAGAGGCGAGTTACGCGCCACCGGTCGGGGGATGCGCCTGGCGGTAACTGCTCACTACCCACTCGCTCAGGACCTTCTCCGGAGCTTTCAAAACTTCCGGATCGATGACGAATTCACGCTGGCCTGAGTTTTGGGCAATTAAATTCAGCCCAAAATGAAAATCTTTGAGCCGTTCGGAGCATAGATCCCGCACCGACTTGGACCGGTCCAGCGCTTCGTTGACGAGCAACTCAGTTGCCGGTTCGGTAAAGCGAATGGTCAACCCATGGTTCTCCTGGAACCGGCGGGCAAACTCGTCGACCAATTGCCGGGCGACAATGCGTTCCTCCTGGTTGGGGTCGAGCAGGATCTTTTTCAACTCATTAGCCGGGTCCTCGACCAAATCCCTGGTCACGACAAACCGTTTGACCTGGGTCGAAGGCAACTCAAACTTGATATCGCGAAACACCCGCTCGCAAACCGTCATCAGGCCGCGGGCACCGGTCTGTTCGTCGCCGGCCCGCTCCGCGATCCGCCGCAACCCCTCATCGGAGAACAGGACCTCGATCCCGTATGCGGAGAAATCCTGCTCATATTGCCGGATGATGCTGCCCTCGGAGTTTTTAAGGATGAGAAACAAATCTTCGACCGCCAGCGGATGGCAGACCACGCGTACGGGCAGGCGTCCGATGAATTCGGGTTCAAACCCGAACTCGATGAAGTCACGCGTTTGGCTGAGGCTGAGGATATCTTTGGCTGCCTGCCCCGGCTGTTCTTTGGCGGCAAAACCGATGGCTGATTCCCGCAAGCGCCGGCCCACGATTTTTTCCAATCCGCCGAAGGCCCCGCTGACGATGAAGAGAATGTGTTTGGTGTTGATGGTGCTGGGTGGTTTTCGCCCGCGCTGGCTGAAGTCCATCATGGCCTGGATTTGGCCGGCAATGTCGTTCGGCGATCGGGCGGGCACCTCCGTTTCTTCCATCAGCTTCAGCAGGTTGGTTTGCACCCCGCGCCCGCTGACATCCCGCCCCTGTATATTCGTGGCGGAAGCAATCTTGTCGATTTCATCGATGTATATGATGCCGTACTGCGCGCGGGTGACGTCGCCATCGGCCAATCTTACCAGGTCACGGACCATGTCCTCGACATCCCCGCCGACGTAGCCGGTTTCCGAGAACTTGGTCGCGTCAGCTTTGACGAAAGGGACGCCGATCAGGTCGGCGGCGCTCCGGATCAGGAAAGTCTTGCCGACGCCGGTGGGGCCGATGAGCACGATGTTTTGCTTGGCATAATTGGGGGATTCCTTTCCTTCCAGGGCCAAACGGACGTGGTGGTAATGATCGCACAAGGCCACGCTGAGCACCTTTTTGGCTTCGTCCTGTTGGATAACGAACCGATCGAGGTGCTCTTTGATCTCGCGCGGTTTGTAATTGAATTCGAATTGGTCGCGTTTGCCGGCTGACGCCGGCCCTTCGGGCGCGCCGGCGGGGTCAGTTTGGCCGGCCGCGCCGCGCGCTTGCTGAAAATGTTGGCGCACAAAATCCGACAGTTGCCTCTGAAAATCCTCCGGTGAAGGAGGCCCGCTCAAAATGCTTCCGGTCATAGTTTAGTGGCAGGCACACCCACAGACCGACTTCTCGCCGGCCACGTCGCGTCACCCGCCGTATTCACTCTTGTCACATTACCACAGTTTTGCAATATGGCGGCGCATGGCCCTTCCGCAGCCGATCCTTGACAACGCTCGATTCGAAGCCGCCCTGCGCCGGTTCGACGAGGAAAACTCGCGTGATCCCAACACCGAGGTGGTCGCGGGCGTGTCTTATCCGCGGGAACGGATTTATTCTCAATGGCTGACCGATTGGGTCCTTAAATTGCGCCCGGACGCCTCGGAAGCACTGCGCCTGGCCGCGCGATGCCAGCACCTATGCCGCTGGCAAGTGCCGCGCTCTAATTACCCGATGACCCGGGGAGGCTACCTGCAGTGGCGCGAGGGTTTGAAAAAGTTTCACGCTCAAAAGGCCGGCGAACTTTTGCGCGAAAGCGGTTACGACGAATTATTTATCGCCCGGGTTCAGGCGTTGAACTTGAAAAAACATTTTCCCGACGATCCTGAGGCGCGGGTCCTGGAGGACGCGCTTTGCCTGGTCTTCCTGGAGCGCCAGCTCAAAGAATTGGCGGACAAAACCGCCGAAGACAAAGTCATCAACGCCCTGCGGAAAAGCTGGAAGAAAATGACCCCGGCCGGCCAGGCGCTGGCGCTGGGCTTAAAACTCGGCCCGCGCGAGCAGGCCCTGGTCCAACGCGCCTTGAGCCCTGGCGAAACTTGACGCTGCCCCGGGCCCGCCAAATTAGGATAGACCCAGGCAAAAGGTTTGTTGCATGCTGCGCTCCGGCAAGCGGCCCGGGCCGCGACGCCAACGAATCCAAATGAAATATGGTTTGAATATTCCGCCGGGCGGCGCGCTGGATTTTCTGGCGCTGGGGGCGCTGGTCAATCGTCTCGACCCGGGCATCGTGCCCTTCCGCAAGGCAACCCACTGCCAAATCCATGTCAGCGGCGGCGAGTTTAACACCGCTGCCAACCTGGCCGACTGTTTCGGACTTCGCACCGGTGTGGCTACGGCCATGGTCAATTATCCGCTGGGAGACCTGATCGCCGAACGCGTGCGAGCGATGGGCGTCAAACCATTCTACAAGACCTTCGCCCATGACGGTGTCCACGGACCGAACATGGCCACCGTGTATAGCGATCGTGGCCAGGGCGTGCGCGCGCCAGTGGTTTTCTATAATCGCTCGAACGAGGCAGCCGCCCAGCTCAAGGCCGGTGATTTTTCCTGGAAAGACATCTTCGCCGGCGGAGTCCGCTGGTTCCATAGCGGCGGAATCTTCGCCGCGCTTTCAAACACAACGCCGGAAGTGATCCTGGAGGGCATGCAGGCCGCCAAGGCAGCCGGGGCCATCGTTTCCTTCGATCTCAACTATCGCGCCAAGCTCTGGAACATTTCAGGCGGCCATCAACGCGCGGTGAGCATCCTGGATCGCATCGTGCAACACGTCGACGTCCTGGTCGGCAATGAGGAAGATCTCCAACTCGGCCTGGGGATCCCCGGCCCTGAAGCGAGCGCTAAATCCAAACTCGATCCCGGCGCGTTCATCGGCATGATCGACCAGGTTACCCACAAGCATCCGCAGATTAAGATCGTGGCTACCACGCTGCGTGAAGTGCATTCCACAAACCACCATAACTGGAGCGCGGTCGCATGGATTAATGGCAAGATCTACCAGGCTCCCGTTTGTGAGCTGGACGTGCTGGATCGGGTCGGAGGCGGGGACGGTTTCGCTGCCGGATTGTTTTATGGTTTGCTGGCGGGGGAGTCCGAAGACGCCGCTATCGCCCTGGGTTGGGCTCATGGAGCTTTGCTGACCACGTATCCAGGTGACACCACGATGGCAACTTTGGACCAGGTCCGAGCGTTCGCCAAAGGCGGTTCGGCGCGCATTCAACGTTAGCTGGGGGAAACCTCCAGAGGAACCCCAAACCTCAAACCCTCAAGGCCCGCTTTTTCGGAAGTTGGAGGTTGGGAGTTGGAGGTTCGGGGTTCGGCGTTCGATTTTGGAATTTTTGGACTTCGGGAGGGTTTGCTCCGTTCCAGTTGTCCAGTTGAAAGACAGCAGTGTCCTGGGTTTTTTGCATAACCTGGCCAAAATCAAAGGCCTAGCGTGGGGAGCGGCGGTTTGCCGCCTCCGGCAGGGCTCTCCCCTCGATTTCTAACCACCAATTAAAGAATGGAACGAAACTGGCTACTCTAACGGAACGGCATGCCTCATGACGGGGTGTGATAACAAAAGAACGTAAACATTCGGCCGCCGATTTGTGTTGAAATAAGGCGCAACAGGGTTCTTTGATGGGCCGATCAGAGACACGAAGAATGAACCTAACTATGAAAACCATTATGAAGTTTGTCAGCAGCTGCTGTTTGCTCAGCCTGCTCACGGGCTGCGCCTCGATCCTGTGCGGCCCGCAACAAAAAGTGGCGATCGATTCGCGCCCTGGCGGCGCCGAGGTCCTCGTGTATGATTCACGCGGAGAAGTCGTCCTGCAAAAGACCACCCCTTGCGTCGCTCGGCTGGACCGCCGGGCTCATGACTTCCTGGAGAGCGCCAACTATGTCGTGCTCATCCGCAAGGAAGGCTACGCTCCCGTCCAGGTGCCGCTGACCGGCATCGTGAACCGGGCGTATTTTGCCAATATCCTCTTTGGCGGTGTCGGGTTGATTGTGGATCCTATCACGGGCTCGATGTGGACCCTCAGTCCGGAAACCGTCAATCCCAGGCTGTTGAATGAGAACGCCGCGTTCTTTAATGGCAAAGACGGCCTCCTCATTTGCCTCAAGGAGCAGGTCCCACAAGACCTCGTTCCTTTCCTGGAACCGGTTCAGAACTAATCAGGTCCGTTTCGTTTTAACTATCGGGGCGCAGAGCCGGTCTCTGCGCCCTTTTTGTTTTTTGGGCCTTTCCCGCTTGAGCCCCCTGCCCCGGCCAGGGAAGATTGACCCCCGATGACCATCGCCGACCTGTTCCCCGACCAGGATTACCGGTTTTACATGCGCTTTGAGCGGGCAACCATCGAGGAGTTCTTCGGCCCCACCGCCGCCCACGAAACCCTGGTCACCGAACGCCGGCATTGGCTCCAAACCTCCCCCGAACTGCACAGCGCGTTGCTCGATGAAGGACTCCCCCTGCTCCAGGAAACCATCGAACTGGCACGAACCTCCGGGACGGTGTCGGCGGATTGGGTCCCACCAAGGACGGGAACTGCGAATGATTGCGCCGCTTTAGGCACGGCCTGGGAACCGGACTTTTTGTTGCTCAAATCCGGCTCCGAGGGAGAACTCCGACTGGTCGCCGGCTGCGTTTGCTTTCCATCGTCCTGGAACTTCAGTGAAAAGGTCGGCCAGCAAATCGAATCCATCCATACTATCGTTCCGGGGCTGAATCCTGCCATTGGCACGCAGATACGGGGATTCCTGACTAAATTGCGACCGGGTGTCGCCTGGGTGCGCGGCAACTGGGGCCTCAGCCGTTCACCCGAACTCAACCAGCATCCGGCGCGGAAACTGCCCCGGCTCGACGCCACCGTCCCGCTCGGCGAAGTATGGGTTCGTGCCGAGCATCAAGCGCTGGTAGCCCTGCCGCGAACCGGTGGCATTCTCTTCGGCATCCGAATTCTGGCCCAATCGCTCGCGGATTTTCGAAACGATCCCGCGCTCGCCCGGAATCTGGCTCGCGCTATCCAGACCATGCCGCCGGAGATGGCCCAGTACAAAAATATTCTCGCCGCCCGCGAACAACTCCTGGGCTTCCTCCAGTCGGGATAAAAATCAGCCGCCCGCTCCGCCAAGAAAAATCCGCCATCCTTGGAGTGGCGGATTAACCGGATTGGAGAATTGTGTTGTGGCGCTAAATATGGAGCCGCGGCTGGTAAAGAGAAACGGAGGACAAACCCACCGGCCTTTATGGGTGGTCGCCCCCCCGACACTCGATAACGTCGTGCAGCCAGCTGGCTGCAAAATTGGAGGTTTTTTGAAAAAAAAAGAGCGACTTTAACAGTCGCTCCCGTCTCGATTGTCCTTTAACCCATGATTAGTGAACAAAAGGCCAATCAAGTCTAATACAAACTAAACCTGGGCCAAATTAAGGCAACTGGGGTCTTCCCCTAACATTTCACCCCGATTTTCGACCAATCCACCCCTAAATTCTTTTTCATGCTTGCATCCATACCCAAGGTGGAGTCATTCATAACAATAGTCCGGGTGATGTACGATTTCTTCCGCAGGGTCCCTCACCCTCACTCCTTGGCGTATGTCGCCCGGACTCTTTTCTTAATGCCCCACACCAATCTCCTTGCCGGGAAAACCATATTTCACCAAATGGCGGTGGAGTGATGGAGCTAACTCCACCACTCCACTACCTCAATCACTTCCCCCTTCGGCTACTGCACCTGCGCGATTTGGTAAAAGCGCTGGGTCTTGCCGATGGCGGTCGCGTCGACCCAGGAGGTGGTCGTGCCCGTCGCCGGCAGGTTCCCGCTGGCGTCTATCCAACTGGTGTCGCTCAGGCTGTTTTTGTAAGTAACCCGGTAAACGCTGCCAGGAGTACTGGTCCAGGTGAGGGTTGCCCCGCTGGCCGAGAGCGTCAGTTTAGGGGCCCCGGGGCTGACGGTTTGGAGCTGGCTCTCGCGGCCAGCTTTGTCCCACGCGGCCCGCCCCCCATACAATGTGAAGGCCATCCCGTTAAGTGTACTGCCCTCAAGATTGACCTGTTTGGCAGGAATCGAGAGTTTTTGCCACTGGCCTGGAGCCGGGAGTGGCCCGATATAGCTGCGGCTGGGGGTGCCATCGATGCCATATCCGAGGGCGTTGGCTCCCCAGTAAGCGCGGTGTTCCCACGTGCCGTCGTTCCATTGGAGCATCAGTTCGCTCGGCGGATTGGCCGGGTCCAAAAATACAAAGGCATATAAGACATCGCCTGTCCCGATCGCCATCGTGGCGGTGGCATTCGCGAAATAATGCTGGTGCGGTCCGCTTGCGACCGCTGATTGATGATCCGACCCTCCGGAAAGCGGCGCCGGGTTGTTGTTGAGCCAGTTCCAGGAGTCACCGCCGTCACCGCCGGTAGTCGCGCCCAACGGCACACTGTCGTCCACCCAAACGATATTGGGCGAATTCGCATTGAAGCTGGCTTTGGCGAAAACCCGGCGGCCGTCGGGAAGCTGTGCTTCGGCCTCCACCCACTGGCTGCCGTTATTCTTTGGAACGAGCACCAGTTGAGATCCGAATACCGGCTCCTGGTCGCGGGCTTCCCAGGCAATCCTGGCGGTGGAAAGGTCCAGACCCGGCGCCTCGAGCCGAAGCGTCACCGGCGCACCCACTGCCACCGTTGCAGTCGGGACGATAATTTGAGCCGGCGCCGCCCGCCATGCCTGCGTTTTGAGCGACGTCTGGGCTGCGAGATAGCTCAGGCACGCCAGGCTCCTCGCCTGGTTCAACACCACCATTTCGCCCATCACGTTCCAGCTATCACCCCAGCGATCATAAAACGGATACGGCGCGGTATCGCTGGTGTCGGAGGGATAACAAAGGCCGCTGAGCATGCCATTATAAGTCGACATATATGGAAACATTCCCGTCACATTGCCGACCGGAATCCCGGTAGGCGGTAACGTGCTCGGCGCAACCGAATGCCATTGGCTGACGATATCCCGCTGACGTTTATACCCCATCCCGGTGACATAGGCCACGTTGACGGGGTTGCAGCCACCCTCATAATTCATATTGGCGAGCAGGGCGGTAATGTAATCCGGCTTGGCGTTGATTTGGTAGGCAACCGCCACGTCGAGGGCCTGGTCGGTCGAGAAGTACCATCCCGCGCCGCGAACGCGCTTGGTGGCATCCGGGAAACTGGTGCCGTAAGCGCTCATTTTCGACCAGTTCATGACATCGTCGCCGGCGGCCACGACTTCGGTTTCACATTTCGAAAGGAACGTGGCGTTGAGCGCGCCGGCCGCCACCCGGCCGCTCCGCGCGGCGAAGGCGTAGCTGCGAATGGCGTGGCCATAGCATTCAGTCAAATGATGCCAACCGTACTGGCGGGTTGCCGGGTCGGCCGGATCGAACCAGGTGAGCAACATCTGGTGGATGCCGGCGTCACCGGTAGCGAGGTACATTTCGCACGCGGCCCAGGCCAGTTCATCCTGGTCGGCAAAGACATCGCCGTAGTGCGTGATCTTTTGATATGCCCCGGTTTTGCCGTAGCGAGAGATCGCGGTCATGAGGAACTGCCAGCCGAGCTGGGCCTTTTGCAGGTACAGGGCGGCGGCCGCGGGATAAGCACGCTTAAATGCCGGAGAGGAGGCACACTCAGCCAAAGCGGCTACAGAAGCCGCGGTAACCGAGGTGGTTTTGGGCCAGACCACCTGCGGATCGCCATGGTCGGGAGTGACCCAGCCTTCGTACTCACGGTTGACCGGGTAAGTCAGGAAGTAAAAGCCTCCGTCGGTGTCCTGGATTTTGGCGAGGTAATCGGCCTCCCACTTGGCTTCCTGCAGCACGTCGCTGATGCCGTCCCCGCTTTCGGGAATGCCGAGGTTGTCGAGTTGGGCCACGCCCGGGAGTGAATCGACCGCGAACATCAGGTAATGAATGAGGTTGGCGCTATTGCAGGTGTACTTGCTGTAATCGCCCGCGTCATGGTGGCCGCCGCTGGTGTCCAGGGTGCCGTTGCGAACAAACGGGTACAATTGAGTCGAGGCATTCAGATCCGGGGCGATTTGCGCCGGGTTATCCGAATTATGGATTTTCGCGTAATTGGAGATCGTGGTCCAGGTGAAGCTGTACGAGGACACCGGCGTGGGGACGCTGGCCGGGGCGATATGACACGGGTCATGCGTATGGCGCGTGAACGGCATGGCCGTATTGGTGCCACAACGCTGGTGGTAAAGCCCCAATTCGTATGCCCGGGCGAAATTCATCGCAATCCCGCTATCGATAAGGAACGGCAGGGACCCGCCCATGCCCGGAACCACCAACCGATAAGCGCCGGGGGTGTTGAAGCTGGTGAAATCGGCCTCGTACACCTTCTGGTAAGGCGTGGGGCTGTAGAGGTAGCCGACATCCGCCCGCACCGTCAGCGATCCCTGAAAAACGGTCGCCCCGGTGTTGGCATCGACCAATTTGAAGCCTCCCGCAGTCGGAATCGCCATTTCGCCCAGGTTGCCAAGGTATTGGCCCACCATCGCTTTTTTCGCGTAGTTGGGCATATACCCTTCCTGGTTCACGTGAATGGCCTCGTTGTAACGCAGGGGGTCCACGGGCGCCGTGAACTGCATGCTCGCCGGCCAAAGATTCCCGCCCGGGTTTTTCACTTCGATGACCTGGCTATCGGCCACGGGTGAGGCCAATTGGAGATACATCGAATTCTCGATGCGCAAATCATACATCTCGAACGGCGCGTACAACGGTCGTCGTTTGAACCCGACGCCGGTGACGGCGATGGGTTGGCCGTTAGCCGTCACGGTGAAGGCACTGGCCGACGGGGCCAGGAAGTTGCCGTTCGCATCCACCAGGTCCCATTGGGACGGCGAGGCCGCACCGAGTGCCTTGGTGTTGATAAGCTTCAGTTCGAGTACCGACGGAGCCAGCACGCGCAAGGCATTCGTGCCCACCGGCGGCAGGGTCAGCGACGCATAATCAATGATGCTCAAGCCCGGCATGGCGTTGGTGGCGCCGAGCCCGGCTGAGGCGGAGTTGGTTGCCAGGGGATCCGGCGGCGTGGAATTCGTCGCTGGCGGAGTGTTCGGAACCGAATTGGTTGGGTCCGTCGGCGGCAAATTCGTCAAGGGAGGATTGGCCGGGGTGTTCGTGATCGCCAGGGCGCCCTTCCCGGCAGCATCCCAGGTCGCCCGACCGTCTACCACGCTGAACGCCATCCCATTGACGGTGCGTCCGCCGAGGTTCACCGTGTCCGCGGGCACCTCTAATCGTGTCCATTGCCCGGCTGCGGGCAAGGCACCCATGTAATGGCGGCTGGCGGTGCCGTCGGTTCCGTAACCAATTTTGTTCGCTCCCCAATAGGCGCGGTGGTCCCACGAGCCGTCGTTCCATTGCATCATAATCTCGCTCGGCAAATTCGCCGGGTCGAGGTAGACGTAGCCGAACAAGTTTTCACCGGAATTGACGGACAGGGTTGTGGTTGCACCCCAAAAATAATGCTGGTGCAGTCCGGCACCGGTCGTCGACTGGTTGGCAGTTGCGCCGGAGATGGGCGTCGGATTGCTGCTGACCCAATTCCAGGCGTCCCCTCCGTCGGATCCAGGGATGCCGCCGGCCGGGACCGCATCGTCCACCCAAAGCGCGCTATCGGTTGTCGCCGGGGTGGAATTGGTGATCGGATCGGGAGTGGTTGTGACGGTGACCGCCGATTTCCCGGCGTAGTCCCAGGTCGCGCGTCCGTCGAACTGGCTGAAAGCCATACCTTGAAGCGCGCTGCCTTCCAGGCCAACCTGGCTGGCGGGCACTTCCAGGCGGACCCATTGACCCGCTGCTGGTAAGGGGCCCATGTAACGGCGGCCGGCGGTTCCGTCCGCTCCATAAGAAATGAGGTTCGCCCCCCAATAGGCCCGGTGTTCCCAGGAGCCATCGCTCCA
>Ga0068863_100004212_pt1 | contig 14206 bp, 15 predicted proteins | sample KBSSwiS62_FD_66596 | JGI IMG/M metagenome (GOLD analysis project Ga0068863, IMG submission 66596) | Switchgrass rhizosphere microbial communities from Kellogg Biological Station, Michigan, USA - KBS Switchgrass S6-2 | ecosystem: Host-associated > Plants > Roots > Rhizosphere > Soil ...
ATCGACATGAAGCCGCAGACGCTCGAGCTGAAGCAGGGCGTCGAGGTGCTGGTGGCTACGCCCGGGCGCCTCCTCGACCACATCGAGGCCAAGAACTGCGTCCTCAACCAGGTCGAGTACGTGGTGCTCGACGAGGCCGACCGGATGCTCGACATCGGCTTCCTGCCCGACCTGCAGCGGATCCTCTCCTACCTGCCGAAGCAGCGCCAGACCCTGCTGTTCTCGGCCACCTTCTCGCCCGAGATCCGCCGCCTGGCCGAGAGCTACCTGCAGAACCCGCTGATGGTCGAGGTGGCCCGGCCGAACGCCACCGCCACCAACGTCGAGCAGCATTTCTACAGCGTCTCCACCGACGACAAGCGGCGCGCCGTGCTGAAGCTCCTGAAGGAGCGCTCGCTCACCCAGGCACTGGTGTTCGTCAATTCCAAGATCGGCTGCGCCCGGCTGGCGCGCTCGTTCGAGCGCGACGGCCTGCGCACCAACGCCCTGCACGGCGACAAGTCGCAGGACGAGCGGCTGAAGGCGCTCGAGGCGTTCAAGGCCGGCTCGGTGGACGTGCTCGTCGCCACGGACGTCGCGGCGCGCGGCCTCGACATCGTCGACCTGCCGGCGGTGTTCAATTTCGACGTCCCGTACAACGCCGAGGACTACATCCACCGCATCGGCCGCACCGGCCGGGCCGGCGCCTCCGGTCTGGCGATCACCCTGGTGTCGCGCGACGACACCCGGCTGGTCGACGACATCGAGAAGCTGATCAAGAAGAAGATCGAGATCGAGCCGCTCGAGCTCGAGGACGAGGCCCCGCCGCGCCGCTCGCCGCGCGAGCGCTCGCGTGACGACGAGGATTTCCGGCCCCCGCCGAAGGCCGTCGTGTCGCCGTACTCGGCGCGCACTCCGGGGCGCGAGATCTCGCTGCCGCCGGCGAAGCCGCCGAGCGATCCGTTCTTCGACAAACCCTATGAGGCGAGCGCGACCACGGCCGAGCCGGCCTGGGAAAAGCGCGCCGCGCCGGTCGCCCGCGGCCTCTCGCCGAACATCAAGCCGAAGAAGAAGGTCGCGGCGCTGTTCGGCGGCAAGGTCCCCGAGCCCGAGACCACCTCGTAAGGCTCCTCAGCGCCCCGCGAGCAGGGCGAAGACCGCCGGCACGTCGGCCGGCAGGGACTTCGGCCGCTGCCGCCACTGGGCGACGCTGGCGCTGCGGGTAAAGCCGCCGGGCAGGGTCAGGCCCACGCTGACCGACAGGGTGGTCGTCGGCTGCAGATTGGCGAGCAAGGCCTCGAGCAAGGCGGCATTGCGGTAGGGCGTCTCGATCAGGATCTGCGTCTGGTTGTCGCGGCGCGACGCCGTTTCGAGGACACGGATCCGCGCCGCGCGCTCGTCGGCCGGCACCGGGATGTAGCCGACGAAGGCGAAGCTCTGGCCGTTCAGGCCGCTCGCCGCCAGGGCCAGGGCGATCGAGCTCGCGCCCGGATGGGTGACGACGGCGATCCCGGCGGCATGCGCCGCGGCCACCAGCGCCGCGCCCGGATCGGCGAGCGCGGGCAGCCCGGCCTCGGAAAGCAGGCCGAGGTCGTGCCCGGCGCGCGCCGGAGCGAGCAGGGCATCGATGCCGGCCGGCCCGGGGGCCGGGTCGCGCCCCTTGTTCGGCCGGGGCAGCTCGACGATCGTGAGCTCCTGCAGCGGCCGGGCCAGCGGGCAGACCGCATCGACACGCTTGAGGAACGCCCGCGTCGTCTTGGCGTTCTCGCACACCCAGTGGTCGAGGCTCGCGGCGATGCGGATCACGCCGTGCGGCAGCAGCTCGTCGAGGGCGGCGGGCGCGCCCGGAGCGCCGAAATCGAGCGCGTTCGGGACCAGGTGCAGGGCGCCCGGCACGGTCATCGTCGGGCATCGCTCGCCGGCGTGGCCACCGGTGGCGTTAGCGGGTTGATCCCCGCCCGGCGCAGCAGGGCACAGGTGCGGATCAGCGGCAGGCCGATGAGCGCGGTCGGGTCGTCGGACTCGATCGCCTCGAGCAGGGCGATGCCGAGCGTCTCGGCCTTGGCGCTGCCGGCGCAGTCGTAGGGCTGCTCGGTGCGCAGGTAGTGCTCGATCTCGGCGTCGCTGAAGTCGCGAAAGCGCACCGTCACCGAGGCCACGTCCGCCCCCCGGAAGCCGCTTTCCATGCAGGCGACGGCGACGGCGGTGTGGAAGACGACGGTCCGGCCGCGCATGGATTGCAGCTGCGCCACCGCTCGGACGTGGTCGCCGGGCTTGCCGATGGCGATGCCATCGAGCTCGGCCACCTGGTCGGAGCCGATCACCACTGCGTCGCGGTCGAGGTCGGCGACGGCGTCGGCCTTGGCCAGCGCCAGGCGAAGCGCGATCGCCCGCGGCGCCTCGTCGGGCAAGGCTTCCTCGTCGACCCCCGGCGCCCGCACCGTGAACGACAGGCGCAGGCGCTGCAGCAGCTCGCTCCGATAGCGCGAGGTCGAGGCGAGAACAAGGCGCCGTGCGGGCATCGGCGGATTGTCCCTCGGCGCGGTGCGGCTCGGCCGCGCCCTACACTGGACCGATGAGCTCGCGCCCTGCGTTCGATCCGGCCCGCCTCGACGTCGCGGCGTTCGCTGCCGGCCGCGGCGTCGTCGACGGCAGCTGGCCCCTGCGCAGCCTCGGCCGCCTTGCCGAATCGACTCTGCCGCTGGCCGACGGCGGGGAGGATCCGGTGCGGTGGCGGGCCGAAGGCACGCTCGCCCCGCTGCTGGGCGCGGGCCTGCAGCCGGCGCTGCGGATCGTCGCCTATGCCGCCGTCGGCCTCGCCTGCCAGCGCTGCCTGCAGCGCATGGTCGTGCCGCTGCAGGTGGACCGGCGCGTCTTCTTCGTCGCCGGCGAGGACGCCGCCGCCAGCCTCGACGCCGAGAGCGACGACGACGTGCTCGCGCTCGAGCCGGCGCTCAACCTGAAGAGCCTGGTCGAGGACGAGCTGCTGCTGGCGCTGCCCCTGGTGCCGCGGCACGAGGTCTGCCCCGAGCCGCTGCCGTTTGAGCCGGAACCCGAGGCGCCGGCATCGGAGCATCCCTTCGCCGCGCTTGCGGCGCTGAAGCGCGGGCCGGGCCCGTCCTGAGTGCGGCGCCCGGCGCGGGCCGGATCATCCCCGCGCTGCTACAATAACGGGCTTTTCGCGGTCGACCGGGCCTTGCACCGGACTCGCCTGCGCCGCCCGCGCGACGCGGGCCCTTCGGAGAAATTTCATGGCTGTCCAACAGAACAAGAAGTCGCCTTCCAAGCGCGGCATGCATCGTGCGCACAACGCGCTTCCCAAGCCCGGCGTGGCGATCGAGCCGACCACGGGCGAGACCCACCTGCGTCATCACATCAGCGCCACCGGCTTCTACCGGGGTCGCAAGGTGCTGAAGACCAAAGCGGACGCCTGACCTTCCCGCTGGCGTGACCACGGCTGCCGAGAGGGCCATGCCGATCGCGCCCTCGTCCATGGCGGCCACTTCCGCCCCTCCGATCCGCCTGGCCGTCGACTGCATGGGCGGCGACCACGGCCCGTCGGTCATCCTGCCGGCGTGCCGTGCCTTTCTCGCCGCGCATCCCGCGGCCGAGCTCGTCCTCGTCGGCCGCGCCGAGGCGCTGAAGGCGGCCGAAGGCTGGGAGCGCTGCACCCGGGTCGAGGCGACTGAGGTCGTCGAGATGAGCGACTCGGTCGAGGTGGCGCTGCGGCGCAAGAAAGACTCGTCGCTGCGGGTCGCGGTGAGCCAGGTGAAGCCGCTCGCCGACCGGCCCTCGCTGGCGCAGGCCTGCGTCTCCGCGGGCAACACCGGCGCCCTGATGGCGGTTTCGCGCTACGTACTGAAGACCGTCGGCGGCATCGACCGGCCGGCGATCGCCACGGTGATGCCGAACGAGCGCGACGGCTACACCACCGTTCTCGACCTCGGCGCCAACGTCGACTGCAGCGCCGAGAACCTGCTCCAATTCGCGGTCATGGGCAGCGCCCTGGTCGGCGCCGTCGAAGGCAAGAACGAGCCCACGGTCGGTCTTCTCAACATCGGCGAAGAGGCGATCAAGGGCGGAGAGACGATCAAGCAGGCCGGCGAGCTGCTGCGCGCGGCCGGCGCGGCCGGGCTGATCAACTTCTATGGCAATGTCGAGGGCAACGACATCTTCAAGGGCAGCTGCGACATCGTCGTCTGCGACGGCTTCGTCGGCAACGTCGCGTTGAAGACGGCCGAGGGCCTGGCCACGATGCTCACCAGCTTCATCAAGCAGGAATTCACGCGCAACCCTCTGACCAAGCTGGCGGCGCTCGCCGCCCTGCCGGTGCTCAACCGCCTGAAGCACCGGGTCGATCACCGCCGCTACAACGGCGCCGCGCTGCTCGGCCTGCGCGGCCTGGTGTTCAAGAGCCACGGCTCGGCCGACGCCTTCGCCTTCGAGCAGGCGCTCAACCGCGCCCACGACGCCGCTCGCAACGACCTGCTCGAGCGCGTCGAGCGCCGCATCCGGGCGACCCTGGCGGCGATGCCGGCCACGGCCGACGGCCTGCCGTCGAACGCCGACGCCGCTGCCGCCGATCCCGCAGCCGACGCCACCCGGCCGACGCTCGCCGCCGTTCAATCCGCATGAGCGCCGCGACCGCCCGCTACTCGCGCATCGCCGGCACCGGCAGCTTCCTGCCGCCCGGGCGGGTGAGCAATGCCGAGCTCGCGGCCCGGCTCGCAGCCGACGGCATCGAGACCTCCGACGAGTGGATCGTCGAGCGCACCGGCATCCGCTTTCGCCATTTCGCCGAGCCGGAGGTCACCTGCAGCGACCTCGGCGTCGAGGCGGCGCGGCGCGCGCTCGCCGCCGCCGACTGCGATCCGCAGGCGATCGACATGATCATCGTCGCCACCTCGACGCCGGACATGGTGTTCCCGTCGGCGGCGAGCATGGTCCAGGAAAAGCTCGGCATCCACGGCTGCCCGGCGTTCGACGTGCAGGCGGTCTGCTCCGGCTTCGTCTACGCCCTGTCGATCGCCGACGCGATGATCAAGACCGGCAGCGCATCGAAGGTCCTGGTCATCGGCTCGGAGGTCTTCTCGCGGATCCTCGATTTCTCCGACCGCACCACCTGCGTCCTGTTCGGCGACGGCGCCGGGGCGGTCGTGCTCGAGGCGAGCGAGGCGCCCGGCATCCTGGCGAGCGAGCTGCATGCCGACGGCCGCCACGTCGGCATCCTGTGCGTGCCGGGAACCGTCTCGGGCGGCAAGGTGCTCGGCGACCCGCTGCTGAAGATGGACGGCCCGGCGGTGTTCAAGCTCGCCGTCTCGGTGCTCGAGTCCGTCGCCCGATCGGTGCTGGCCAAGGCCGGCCGGACCGAGGCCGACATCGACTGGCTGATTCCGCACCAGGCCAACATCCGCATCATGCAGAGCACGGCGAGGAAGCTCAAGCTCGCGCCGGAAAAGCTGATCGTCACCGTCGACCGCCACGGCAACACCTCGGCCGCATCGATCCCGCTCGCCCTTGACGAAGCCGTCCGCGCAGGCAAGATCAAGCGCGGCGACACGGTGATGCTCGAAGGCGTCGGCGGCGGCTTCACCTGGGGCGCGACCCTGTTCGATTTCTGAAGCCACGGCCCCGAAGAGGGCACGGCGAGGAGACATTTCGTCATGAAACCATTCGCTTTCGTTTTTCCCGGCCAGGGCTCGCAGGCCGTCGGCATGCTCGAGGCCTGGGGCGACCACACGGCCGTCCGGCAGACGCTCGAGGAAGCCTCGACCGCGCTCGGCGAAGACATCGGCAAGCTGATCCGCGAAGGCCCGAAGGAGCGGCTCGACCTCACCGCCAACACCCAGCCGGCGATGCTCACCGCCGGCATCGCCTGCTATCGCGCCTGGCTCGCGGAGACGAAGCTCGCCCCGGAAGTCGTTGCCGGGCACTCGCTCGGCGAGTACACGGCGCTCGTCGCCGCCGGCGCGATCTCGCTCGCCGAGGCGCTGCCGCTGGTGCGCTTTCGCGCCGAGGCGATGCAGGACGCGGTGCCGGTCGGCGCCGGCGCGATGGCGGCGGTGCTCGGGCTCGACGCCGCCGCGGTGCGCGCCGGCTGCGACGCCGCGCGCGAGGCGACCGGCGAGGTCGTCTCCGCCGCCAATTACAACGATCCGCGCCAGACCGTGATCGCCGGCAGCAAGGCCGGCGTCGACAAGGCCTGCGAGCTGCTCAAGGCCGCGGGCGCCAAGCGGACGCTGCCCCTGGCGGTCTCCGCGCCGTTCCACTCGCCGCTGATGAAGCCGGCGGCGGATCGGCTGCGCGAGCGGCTGGCGGGCGTGGCGATCGTCCGGCCGCAGATCCCGGTCATCAACAACATCGACGTGCGCATCGAGACCGAGCCCGCGATGATCCGCGACGCGCTCTATCGCCAGGCCTACGGCCCGGTGCGCTGGGAGGAAACGGTCCGGGCGATCCGCGCCCGCAGCGTCACCGACATCTTCGAGTGCGGCCCCGGCAAGGTGCTTTCCAACCTGACGCGACGGATCGACGCCGGCTCGGAATCGGTGGCGGTGCACGATCCGGCATCGTTGGCCGCCGCCCGGGCGCTGCTCGGATGAGCGCCTCTGCGCCTCCCGCGGCCACCCAGGTCGCCCTCGTCACCGGCGCCTCGCGCGGCATCGGCCGGGCAATCGCGACCGCGCTCGCGCAAAAGGGATTCCGGGTCGTCGGCACGGCAACCACCGAGGCCGGCGCCAAGGCGATCGGCGAAGCGCTTGCCGCCTTCCCGGGGAGCCGCGGCATCGTCCTCGACGTCACCGACGGGGACGCGGTCACCGCCACGGTCGATGCGATCGTCAAGGAAGAGGGTGCGCTGCACGTCCTCGTCAACAACGCCGGCATCACCCGCGACATGCTCTCGATGCGCATGAAGGACGAGGACTGGAACGCCGTGCTCGCCACCAATCTCACCGCCGTGTTTCGCGCCAGCCGCGCCGCGATCCGGCCGATGATGAAGCAGCGCTACGGCCGGATCGTCAACATCACCTCGGTGGTCGGCGCCAGCGGCAACCCGGGCCAGGCCAACTATGCCGCGGCCAAGGCCGGCGTCGCCGGCATGACGCGTTCGCTCGCCCGCGAGGTGGGCAGCCGTGGCATCACGGTCAACTGCGTCGCCCCCGGCTTCATCGAGACCGACATGACCAAGGGGCTCGCCGAAGCGCAGACCGCGGCGCTGCTCGCGCAGATCCCGCTCGGCCGGCTCGGCCAGGCGAGCGAGATCGCCCACGCCGTCGCCTTCCTCGCCTCGCCCGAGGCCGGCTACATCACCGGCACCGAACTGCACGTCAACGGCGGAATGTTGATGAACTGAGCCGCCCGACGGCGCCATGCGGCCGAGCGGAATCGGCCGCTGCCGTGCGCCATTCGAGGGCATTGTCAAGCCGTAGAATCCGCGTCTACTTTTTCACACTCCCGGAGGAGTCATGAGCGACATAGAAGCACGAGTCAAGAAGATCATCGCCGAGCAACTGGGTGTTCCCGAGGCCGACGTGGCGAACGAAAAGGCGTTCGTCGCCGACCTGGGTGCCGACTCGCTCGACACGGTCGAACTCGTGATGGCGCTCGAGGACGAGTTCGGGATCGAGATTCCCGACGAGGAAGCAGAGAAGATCACCACGGTCCAGCTGGCGATCGACTACGCGCAGAAGAACCAGAAGGCGGCCTGAGGCCTTCGCGCCGCGAAAGCATCGCTCGAATGAGTTCCAGACGCGTCGTCGTCACCGGCCTCGGCCTCATCAGCCCGGTCGGCAACAGCGTCGACGAGGGCTGGCAGAACCTGGTGGCCGGCCGAACGGGCATCGCCAACATCACGCGCTTCGACGCGTCCGCCTTTGCCTGCCGCTTCGCCGGCGAGGTGAAAGGCTTCAAGGTGGAGGACTGGTTCTCCGCCAAGGACGCGCGGCACATGGACACCTTCATCCACTACGGCCTCGCCGCCTCGATCCAGGCGATCCGCGATGCCGGCCTGCCCACCAACGAGCAGCTCGGCGAGAACGAGGCGGAGCGGATCGGCTGCCTTGTCAGCTCGGGCATCGGCGGCCTGCCGCTGATCGAGGAGACCAAGGCGGAGCTGATGGCGCGCGGTCCGCGCCGGGTGACGCCGTTCTTCGTGCCGGCTTCGATCATCAACATGATCTCGGGCCATGTGTCGATCATGTTCGGCTTCCAGGGGCCGAACCTGGCGATCGTCACCGCCTGCACCACCGGCCTGCATTCCATCGGCATGGCCGGACGGATGATCGAGCACGGCGACGCCGACGTCATGATCGCCGGCGGCTCGGAATCGACCATCTCGCCGCTCGGCGTCGGCGGCTTCGCCGCGGCGCGAGCCCTCTCGACCCGCAACGACGACCCGGCGACCGCCTCGCGCCCCTGGGACAAGGACCGTGACGGCTTCGTCCTCGGCGAAGGCGCCGGCGTCCTCGTGCTCGAGGAGTACGAGCATGCGAAGCGGCGCGGTGCCAAGGTCTATGCCGAGCTGGTCGGCTTCGGCATGGGCGCCGACGCCTTCCACATGACGGCGCCGAACGTGGACGGTCCGAAGCGGTCGATGATCGCCGCGCTCCGCTCGGCCGGCATCAACGGCGACCAGGCCCAGTACCTCAACGCCCACGGCACCTCGACCCCGCTCGGCGACGTCAACGAGACCAACGCGATCAAGCTCGCCTTCGGCGACCATGCCCGCAAGCTGGTCGTCAATTCGACCAAGTCGATGACCGGGCACCTGCTCGGCGGCGCCGGCGGCATCGAGTCGGTGTTCACCGTCCTCGCGGTCAAGAACCAGATCTCGCCGCCGACGATCAATATCTTCAACCAGGACCCCGAATGCGACCTGGACTACTGTGCCAATGCCGCGCGGGAAATGAAGATCGAGCACGCCGTCAAGAACAACTTCGGCTTCGGCGGCACCAACGGCACGCTTGTCTTCAAGCGGGTGTGACGCCGCGCGGCGCGGCCGATGCACGGCTCACCTCCCTGCGCCCTCACCGTCGCCCGATTCGGCGCCTGGCGTGCCGCGGTGGCAGTTCTTGCGCTCGCGGCGCTGGCATCGCTCCTCGCCTGGGTGCTCGGCTCGCCGCTCGGCGAGGGCCCCTGGATTCGTGTCGGTGTCGGGTTCGCGGCGCTCGCCACGCTCGCCCTGGCCACGTCGCTCTGGCGTCAGCCGGGCGCACGGCTTCGCTGGGACGGGCTCGCCTGGACGGTCGCATCGCCGGCGAGCGCGGAGCCTGTCTCCGGCCGGCTGGAAGTCGCGATCGACCTGGGCTCGTTCCTGCTGCTCCGATTCACGCCCGTGGGCCGTTCCCGGCCGGCCGCCGCCCTCCGGATACCGGTGGGCCGGGCCGGCCAGGAGCCCGAATGGCATGCCTTTCGCTGCGCGGTGCATTCGCCGCAGCCGGCCGCCGGTACCGCCGCGGCGCAACCGCGCCGACCCTGAACGATGAACTCCCCGGACGCCGACGCCCCGCTGGTCGAGCGGGTCAAGCAGGGCGACGTCAAGGCCTTCGAGATGCTGGTCGTGAAATACCAGCGGCGGATCGAGCGGTTGATCGGCCGGATGGTCCGCGACGTCGATCTTGTGCCGGACATCGCGCAAGAGACATTCATCCGTGCCTATCGCGCGATCCCGCAGTTCCGCGGCGACAGCGCCTTCTACACTTGGCTGTACCGGATCGCGGTCAACACCGCCAAGAAGTCGCTGATGGACCTCAAGCGCGACCCCCTGGTCACCGAATCCGCCCGGGCGAGCCGGGACGAGGAGGACGAGCGGGCGCCGGCCGACAGCGAACTGAGCGACGGCGAGACGCCGGATGCGGTATTAGCCAGCAAACAGATCGCCGCTGCAGTGAACTTTGCGATCGAAGGCTTGTCCGAAGAATTGCGGCAGGCGATCACCTTGCGCGAGATCGAAGGCTTGAGCTACGAGGAGATCGCCGAGTTGATGAATTGTCCGATCGGGACGGTGCGGTCGAGGATCTTCCGGGCTCGCGAAGCGATCGCGACCCGGTTGCGGCCGTTGCTAGACACCCGCGAGGGCGAGCGTTGGTGAAGTTGCTCGAGCGGCGGACTTCGTGGTCCGGCGCTCCTGTTTTCGGTTGAAGTGGAGATTGACATGTCGTCAGGGTTTGAGAAGGGTTCGGCAGCGGCGGAGCAGCTGTCTGCGCTCGCCGACGGCGAGGTCGACGCCACCGCCGCCGGGGTGGCCTGCGGCGCCTGGAAGACGGACGTCGAGCTGCGCCGGACCTGGCACGCTTGGCACCTGATCGGCGACGTGCTGCGTTCCGAGGACCTGGCGTCCAGTGCCGAGAGCGACCAGCGCTTCCTGGTCGCCCTGCGAGGGCGGCTCGCGCTCGAGCCGGTGGTGCTGGCTCCGCAGGCCCGGCCCGCGGCGGCGGCATCCGGTCGCCGCATCGGCCGCCGCTGGCTGCTGCCTTCGGCGGTCGCGGCCGGCTTCACGCTGGTGGTCGGCACCTTCGTCGTTCTCGGGCCGACCGGCGCTCCGGCTCCGCCGACGACGCTTGCCCGGGTTGCACCGGCCGCCGCGGTCGAATCGCCGATCGTCCAGGCATCGGTGCGCGAGCCCGCGGCGCCGGAGCAGGTGGTGGCGCTCAACGGCCGGATGATCCGGGACCCGCGCCTCGAGCGCTACCTGGCAGCCCACAAGCAGTTCGCCGGCACCTCCGCGCTCGGCGTGCCCTCCACCTTCCTGCGCAGCGCGACGGTCGACGCCGAGCCGCGCTGAGACGACGGACGTTCACCGCCCGAATGCTGTTGTCGCGCTCGCTCGTTCCGCTCGCTCTCGCTTGCGCGGCGATCGTGGGCGTGCCGGCGGCGCTGGCGCAGACCCCATCGACAGCGTCCTCGCCGCAGGCGAACGAAATGCGCGCCTGGCTGCTGCGCATCCACGAGGCCGCCAGCGGACGCAATTTCCAGGGAACGTTCGTGGTGAGCGGCGGCGGCGGCGTCGCCAGCGCCCGGATTTCGCACTTCCACGACGGCACGAACCAGTACGAGCGCATCGAGTCGCTCGACGGCCGGCAGCGCAAAGTGTTCCGCCACAACGACGTCGTCCACACCCTCTGGCCGGCCAGCAAGGTGGCGATGATCGAGCAGCGCGGCCAGCTGAGCTCGTTTCCGGCCCTGCTGCAGTCGAGCGACGACCACCTGGCCGAGTGGTACGAGATGCAGCTCGAGGGCACCGACCGGGTGGCCGGCCACGAGGCCGACGTGCTCGCGGTCAAGCCGCGCGACAAGTCCCGCTACGGCTATCGCCTCTGGGCCGACCGCCCCTCCGGGCTGCTGCTGCGCGTCGACGTCATCGGCGAGCGGGGCGAGACGCTCGAGACCGCGGCCTTTTCCGAGGTCTCGATCGGCGTGCGCTCCCAGCCCGAAAGCGTCGTCCAGGCGATGAAGAAGCTCGACGGCTACCGGATCGTCAGGCCGGCGTTGACACCGACCCGCCTCGAGGATGAAGGCTGGTTCATGCGGCCGGCCACGCCCGGGTTCCGGCTCGTCAGCTGCGTGCGCCGGCAGATGGAGATGCCCGGCGAGGCCGCCGGCGACCCGAACGCGGCGCCGGTGCTGCAGACGATCTATTCCGACGGCCTGACCTACGTCTCGGTCTTCATCGAGCGATACCGCGCCGACCGGCACACCGAGCCGGTATTCGTCAGCCTCGGCGCGACCGTCACCTTCGGCCAGCGCCAGGGCGACTGGTGGGTGACCGTGGTCGGCGACACGCCGCCTTCGACCCTGAAGACTTTTGCTGCTGCGCTCGAGCGCAAAAAGCCGTAGAAACGGCTTTCGCGTCGCGAAGCCGCACACTTCCGTCCGTTACTTCGCCGCCTCCCTTCGACTTCGACAGGTGTTTCGAATGCAACCGCTTCTCGCCTCGCTCGCCTCCGCCGCCGGCCACGGCCTCGGTGCTGTCGCGCTTTCGCTCAGCCTGGTCGCGACGGCCGTGTCGCTGCCGGCGAATGCCCAGGGTCTGCCCGACTTCACCGAGCTGGTCGACAAGGTCGGGCCGGCGGTGGTGAACATCCGCACCACCGAGCGGCCGCGCGCCGGCCGTGGCCCGGGCGGCGCCGAGATGGACGAGGACATGCTCGAGTTCTTCCGCCGCTTCGGGATCCCGGCGCCGAACCGGCCGAATCCGCGCTCGCCGCAGCCGCCGGGCGACGGCGACGCCCAGCCGCGGGGCGTGGGCTCCGGCTTCATCCTCAATGCCGACGGCTATGTGCTGACCAACGCCCATGTCGTCGAGGGCGCCGAAGAGGTGATCGTCACCCTCGCCGACAAGCGCGAGTTCAAGGCCAAGATCATCGGCGCCGACAAGCGCTCCGATGTCGCCCTGGTGCGCATCGACGCCAGCGGCCTGCCGACGGTGCGGATCGGCGATGTCTCCAAGCTCAAGGTCGGCGAATGGGTGATCGCCATCGGCTCGCCCTTCGGCCTGGAGAGCACGGTGACGGCCGGCATCGTCAGCGCCAAGTCGCGCGACACCGGCGAGCTGCTGCCGCTGATCCAGACCGACGTCGCCATCAACCCCGGCAACTCGGGCGGCCCGCTGATCAACATGCGCGGCGAGGTGGTCGGCATCAACTCGCAGATCTACAGCCGCTCCGGCGGCTACCAGGGGATCTCGTTCGCGATCCCGATCGACGAGGCGGCGCGAGTCTTCGAGCAGCTTCGGGCCGGCGGGCGGGTGATCCGCGGCCGGATCGGCGTGGTCATCGACCGGGTGACCCGCGAGGTCGCCGAATCGATCGGCCTCGGCAAGCCCGTGGGCGCGCTCGTCCGCCAGGTGGAAGCCGGTGGCCCGGCCGAGAAGGCGGGAGTCGAGGCCGGCGACATCATCACCAAGGTGGACGCCCGCAACGTCGAGAGCAACGTCGATCTGCCGCGGATCATCGGTGGCATCAAGCCGGGCAGCAAGGCGAGCCTGCAGGTCTATCGCCGCGGCGCCTACCGCGACCTGCCGGTGATCGTCGCCGAGCTCGAGCCGGAAAAGGTCGCGGCCAAGAAGCCGGCCGAGCGCGAGGGCGCCGCCAAGCCGGCGCCGCAGGTCGGTACCCTCGGCTTGGCGCTCAGCGATCTGACCGACGCCCAGAAGCGCGACCTGAAGCTGAAGAACGGGGTTCGGGTCGAGAGCGCCGAGGGCATTGCCGCCCGCGCCGGGGTGAAGGAGGGCGATGTGATCGTCACCGTCGACAACGTCGAGGTGACCAGCGTCAAGCAATTCGACGCCGCGGTGGCCAAGCTCGACAAGGCGAAGCAGGTCACCCTTCTGGTGCGCCAGGGCGAGGTCGCCAAGTTCCTGATCCTCAAGCCGGCGCACTGACGCGGGTTTACCCGGGCAAACGGTGTGCAGGCGCTAACATTGCGGGCTGAGGCGAGGTGCCGGACTGCGTCAGCACCATATAAGAGAGGCGCCTTGCCGGACCTTCCGGAGCAGTCCCCGAGAGCAAGAAAATTGCCCCCAGAACGTCCACAGGCATATGTGGATAATCTGTGGATGAAAATCCCTGTTGGCGGCCCGCAACGGCGACAAATCAAGCATTGGCGCGGCTTGCGGCCGGGCGCTTTTGACTACAATGAAGTCCCAACAAGCAGTTGCCATACGTTTTGTTGGAAGGCGCGTCAGTCATTCGACGTGCCTTTTTTTTAGCTCCAGCACGGCGCTTCGCGCCTTCACATCGCTACGCGATGTGAGCTTGCGCTGAAACGGCATCGCCGTTTTATCTCCGGCTCAAGGCTCACGCACACGACACTCGCGCAGCATGGATCAGATCCGCAATTTCTCGATCATCGCCCACATCGACCACGGCAAATCGACCCTGGCCGATCGCCTGATACAGCGCTGCGGTGGCCTGAGCGACCGGGAAATGGAAGCGCAGGTGCTCGATTCGATGGACATCGAACGCGAGCGCGGCATCACGATCAAGGCGCAGACCGCAGCCCTGAGCTACACCGCGCGCGACGGCCGCGTCTACAACCTCAACCTGATCGACACCCCCGGGCATGTCGACTTCTCGTACGAGGTGAGCCGCTCGCTCTCGGCTTGCGAGGGGGCGCTCCTGGTGGTGGACGCGAGCCAGGGCGTCGAGGCGCAGACGGTCGCCAACTGCTACACCGCGCTCGACCTCGGCGTCGAGGTGGTGCCGGTGCTGAACAAGATGGATCTGCC
>Ga0068863_100004218_pt1 | contig 14194 bp, 15 predicted proteins | sample KBSSwiS62_FD_66596 | JGI IMG/M metagenome (GOLD analysis project Ga0068863, IMG submission 66596) | Switchgrass rhizosphere microbial communities from Kellogg Biological Station, Michigan, USA - KBS Switchgrass S6-2 | ecosystem: Host-associated > Plants > Roots > Rhizosphere > Soil ...
TGGGCCCCCGGCGTCGCTGCTGGATCAGGAGGTGGTCGCGGTCAGTTCGGGTGGCGAGAGCGTGGGCATCCCGATGCGCTGCGTATTCGCCCTGACCGCAATGGGTTTCCTGCCACAGTCGGCCGAGCAACTGGACCCTGGTACCGTCCCCGCCGACGAGATCGTCCGGGTGCGCGCGCTGCCGTCGTGGTTGCGCATCGATGCCCGCTTCGGTTCGGTGTACCGCCGGCGCGGCGACCCCGCTTTGGTCCTGCGCTAACTTCAACTACCGCGAGCGTGCGTGTCTGTACGTCGAAACGCCGGTATACCCGTACATTTTGCGCACGTTCGCACGGCAGTCAGACCAGCCAGGCGGCGGTGTTCGGCGGCAGCCCGTCAGCCATTGGGCCGCTGGCCAACAAGACGTCACCCGGGGGTAGCGGGATCGCCTGCGGGCCGGTGTTGACGACGCAGACCAGCCCGCCGCTGTTGCGGAACGCCACACTGTCGGCGGGGGTGTCCAGCCACTCGACGGCCGTCCCGTTGAATTCGGCTCGGTTGCGGCGCAATTCGATCGCCCGCCGGAAGAACGACAGGGTCGAGCCCTCGTCGACGAGCTGCTTCTCCGCCGTCAACGCCGCCCACTCCGCCGGCAGGGGCAGCCAGGTGTCGGCATTCGACGAGAAGCCGAACGGGGGCGCCTCGCCGTCCCACGGCATCGGCACCCGCGAGGCGTCGCGGCCGCGGCGAGTGTGTCCGGACCGCTCCCACACCGGGTCTCGCAGCGCCTCGTCGGGCAGGTCGACGTTCGGCAGCCCGAGTTCTTCGCCGTTGTAGATGAACACCGCGCCCGGCAGTGCCAGCATCACCAGCGCCATCGCCCGCGCGCGGGCCAAGCCGATCTCACCGTCGCCGTAGCGTGTCGGCTCGCGGTCGACATCGTGGTTGGCCAGCGTCCAGGTCGGCACCGCATCCGCCAAAGCCGCTGCGGCAAGCGAATTCTCGATCGCACCGCGGATATCGGCCGCCTCGAATTTTGCCCGCAACAGCCGGAAGTTGAAACCGAGATGCAGCTCGTCGTCGCGCACATACCGCGAGAACTGCTCGTTGTCGTACACCCACACCTCGCCGATCGCGACGGCGTCGGGATAGTCGTTGAACACCCGGCGGATCTGGCGGTGGATCTCGTGCACACCGTCGTTGTTGAAGCGCGGGTCGTCGTCCATGTCGGCCAGCAACACCTCGGCCTTGATGACCTCCATGTCCGGCAGCCCTGGCGGCTTGGCCATGCCGTGTGCGACGTCGATGCGGAAACCGTCGATGCCGCGCTCCAGCCAGAACCGCAGCGTCTTCTCCAGGTCGTCGAACACCTCGGGGTTGTCCCAGTTCAAGTCCGGTTGCTCGGCGTCGAACAGGTGCAGATACCACTGGCCGGGATTACCGTCGGCCTCGACGACGCGAGTCCATGCCGGGCCGCCGAAGATCGACACCCAGTTGTTCGGCGGATGAACGCCGCCGGGTCCGGTGCCGTCGCGGAAGATGTAGCGCTCGCGTTGGTCGCTGCCCGGGCTCGCAGCCAGCGCCGCCTGAAACCACGGATGCGCCGAACTGGTGTGGTTGGGCACCAGGTCCATCGTCACCTTGATACCCAACCGGTGCGCGGCATCGGTCAACCGGTCCAGCGCATCGATGCCGCCGAACAGCGGGTCGACATCACGCGGATCCGCCACGTCGTAGCCGTTGTCGGCCATCGGCGAGACCATCACCGGGTTGAGCCAGATCGCGTCGACACCCAGCGCCTTGAGGTAGTCCAGCCTGGCGGTCACGCCGTCGAGGTCGCCGACGCCGTCACCGTCGCTGTCCTGAAACGACCGGGGATACACCTGATAAAAGAGCGCGTCGCGCCACCACGGCTTGGGAGACGGATCAGTCATCAGAAGGGGGAGTTCACCATCGAATGCGCGGCCATTTCCAGGTAGCTGAGAAGTTCCTGTCGATGCTCGTCGTCGAGCGTCTGCGAATCGATCTCCGCGACGGCCGTGTGCATGCAGCGCAGCCAGGCGTCGCGCTCAATGTAGCCGATCTTGAACGGCGCGTGCCGCATCCGCAGCCGGGGATGGCCGCGCTGATCCGAGTACGTCCGCGGGCCGCCCCAGTATTGCTCGAGAAACATCCGCAACCGCACCTCGGCGTCGTCGAGCTCGTCGGCCGGATACAGCGGCAGCAGGATCTCGTCCTCGCGGACCAGCTGATAGAACCGCGACACCAGCTTGTGGAAGGTGTCGTGGCCACCGACTTCGTCGTAGAACGAGCGCTGCGCCTGGGTCACGCGCTCCATTGTCCAGATCGCAGGTTGCGGGCCGTCAACCGGTGAGGTCACCGACTGTTCACTGGAGCGACCAGCGAACACGGGCAGAATTGTCGTGCGATTGTCCGCAATCCGTGGTGAACTGTCGATCGGAGGACGTATGGCGCAGCGCAAGAAGAGTCGCGGCCACCGGCACCACCCGGCCGCGGCGGGCTTATCCGGGCCCGCGATAGCCCACGCGCAGTCGCGCGTCTTGCACAGCGTCGACACCCATCCACCGAGTACGAACGAGGCCTCGATCTGGGGCCGCCGGCGAGTACTACTACTGAATTCCACCTACGAACCGTTGACCGCTCTGCCCATGCGGCGGGCGGTCATCATGCTGATGTGCGGCAAAGCCAGCGTGGTGCACGACGACCCGAACGGCCCGGTGATCCACTCCGCGACCAGGTCGATCGTGGTGCCGTCGGTGATCCGGCTGCATTCCTTCGTCCGGGTCCCGTACCGGGCGCGCATCCCGATGACGCGGGCGGCGCTGATGCACCGCGACCGGTTTCGCTGCGCCTACTGCGGAGGCAAGGCCGACACCGTCGACCACGTCGTGCCGCGCAGCCGCGGCGGCGACCACTCCTGGGAGAACTGCGTGGCGGCCTGTTCGACATGCAATCACCGCAAGGCCGACCGGCTGCTCGCCGAGCTGGGCTGGACGCTGCGTGCCACGCCGGTTCCGCCGAAGGGTCAGCACTGGCGGTTGCTGTCGTCGGTAAAGGAACTCGACCCGGCATGGGTGCGATACCTGGGTGAGGGCGCGGCCTAGTCGCTCGTTGTTGTACGGTTTGCGACGTGAGCATCGCATTGACTCATTCCCTGCTCGGTGGCGTTCCGCTGGTTGTACTGCTGGTGTTGATCGCGCTCATCTGGGGCGTCGGCAAGAACCGCAAGGGCCCGCACCCGGAGACCTACAAATTGACTGAGACGTGGACGCACGAGCCGATTCTGTGGGCGTCCGACGAGCCAGCAGAGCACGGCCACGGTGGCCATGGCTCGCACGTGACGGTAGGAGGCGGCGCAAGTGGCAAGTGGTGAAGTCGCGGTCGTCGACTCTGCGCTCCCGGCAGAACTGCCGCGCGGATTCGTCGTAACCACCAGCGGCCGGATCTCGGGCGTCACCGAACCCGGCGACGTGTCGGTGACCTACCCCTTCCCGGTGAAGGACTTGGTCGTTCTCGACGACGCGCTGCACTACGGCTCCCGCTATGCCGGCGCACGTTTCGCTGTCTACCTTGGCGATCTCGGCGCGGACACCGCGGCCACCGCACGCGAGATCCTCGCCAAGGTGCCGACACCGAATAATGCTGTGCTGCTTGCGGTTTCGCCTAACCAACGCGCGATCGAGGTGGTCTACGGCGCCGATGTTCAGGGTCGCGGCATCGAGGAGTCCGCTCCGCTGGGCGTGTCGGCGGCCGCCGCGTCGTTCAAGGAGGGCAACCTGATGGACGGCCTGATCAGCGCTGTCCGCGTGCTGAGCGCCGGCGTCTCCAAGGCCTGACCTTTCGTCGGTTTGTGGAGCGCTACCGGCGGCCACCGCCGGCGCGACTCCACTAATCGCAAGCTACGCGCCTAGCGCAGACCGGATTTCGACGTAGCGCGTCAAGAACATGCGCTCGTCGAGGCGCTTGCGGCGCAGCCAGGTGGTGACTTCTTCATTGCACTTGCTGGTGTTGCAGGACGCGCACGCAGGTACGACGTTGTCGATCGTGTACCGGCCGCCGCGCGAGATCGCCATGACGCAGTCGCGTTGCAGCGGGGTGTCGGTCGCGCCGCAGTAGGCGCATCCATTCCAGGCGGCCTGGATTGCTGCCCACTGCTCGGCGGTGAGGTCGTTGACGACGGCGCCGAGCCGCCGCTTCCGCTTGCGCGCAGCCCTGGCCCGACGGCTTCGACTGACTGCCATTCATAGAGCGTATGGGTGACGAGCGTGCGCGAAATGTACGCCAGACACGGCGTGTCGGGGTACAGACACGCACGCTCGCCGTAGTTGGTGGCTAGGTGACGTCGAAGGCGCGGGCGCGCAGGGCGCGCTCGACACCGGCGCGGCCTTCGAGCACCAGTCGCCGCAGCGCCGGGGGCACGTCCGGGTCGGCCAGGAAGCGCTCGGCGGCGTCCAGGCCGGCTTGGCTGACGTCCCATGCCGGATATAACCCGATCACCACCGTCTGCGCGACCTCGCTGGACCGCCGCGCCCACACACCGGAAATGGCATCGAAGTACTTGGCGCTGAACGGGTTCAGCACGTCTTCCTGTCCGGGTCGGACGAAGCCGCCGATGATCGCCCGCGCGGTGATGTTGGCCAACGTGTCATCCTCGATGACCTGCTGCCACGCCGCGCCCTTCACCGCGGCCTGTGGTCGCGCGGCCGCTGCCGCCGCAGCATGCCGCTTGCCTGCCGCGGTCGGGTCGCGCTCGGCTTCAGCATCGATGAACGGGGTTTCCAGGCCGTCGGCGTCGACGACGCCCGCTGCGGCCAGCGCCGTGACGATGCGCCAGCGCAGATCCGTGTCGATCACCAAACCCGGCAGGTTCACCGCCGCAGGCTCGTTGTCCAGCAATGTCGACAGCACGGCGACGTGATTGGGCGACAGCACCGATGCGCACAGCGCGTTGACGAACGCCAGCTGATGATCTGAGCCCGGCGCCGACTCGCGCGCCAGATCCAGCAGCGCATCCCCGAATGCGGGCCAACCGTTTTCGGTCGCCCACTCTCGATCCGCGTAGGCGCTCAGCGCCGTCTGCGCCTGCAACAGCAGCCGCTGCGCAACGCCCACTTCGGTTTCGGCATGCACACCGCTGATCACCAGCGCCACGAAGTCGCGAGCCTTGAGCTCGGCCTCGCGCGTCATCTCCCATGCCGCCGACCAGGCCAACGTGCGGGGGAGCGGGTCGGCGATATCGGCGATACGGGTGAGCGCCGTGTGCAACGACGCAGGGTCGAGGCGAAGCGAGCAGTACGTCAGGTCGTCGTCATTGACCAGAATCAGCTTGCCCCGTGAAACTCCCTGCAGCGCAGGAACATCGGTGGTTGGGCCTTCGACGTCGAGCTCTTCGCGATGGATGCGGACCAGCTTGCCGCTGCCGTCGTCGTCATAGATGCCGACGGCAAGGCGGTGCACCCTGGTCTCACCGGCACCCGGCTGCGCCCCACTTTGCGTGATCGCAAACCGGGTGAACCGGCCCTCGGCGTCGAGATCGAACGCGGGCCGCAGCGTGTTGAGCCCGGTGGTCTTGAGCCACTGCTGCCCCCAGCCGGACAGGTCCCGGCCCGACGCCTTCTCCAGCGCGCCAAGCAGATCCCCGAATGTCGCGTTGGCGAAGGCGTGGTCGCGGAAGTAGTCCCGCAGACCCGACAGGAACTCCTCGAGCCCGACGTAGGCGACGAGCTGCTTGAGCACGCTGGCACCCTTGGCGTATGTGATGCCGTCGAAGTTCACCTCGACCGCGGCCAGGTCGGGGATGTCGGCGGCCACCGGATGCGTCGACGGCAGCTGGTCCTGCCGGTAGGCCCACGACTTCTCCACATTCGCGAAAGTCGTCCACGCCTCGGTGAATTCGGTGGCCTCGGCCTGGCACAGCACCGAGGCGAACGTCGCGAACGACTCGTTGAGCCACAGGTCGTCCCACCACTGCATGGTGACGAGGTCGCCGAACCACATGTGCGCCATCTCGTGCAGCACCGTTTCGGCGCGCCGTTCGTAGGACGCACGGGTCACCTTGCTGCGGAAGACGTAGTCCTCCAGGAACGTGACCGCGCCTGCGTTTTCCATTGCGCCAGCGTTGAATTCGGGTACGAACAGCTGGTCATACTTGCCGAACGCGTAGGGCACGCCAAAGTTGTTGTGGTAGAAGCCGAAACCCTGCTTGGTCTGGGTGAAAAGCCGATCGGCATCCATGAATTCGGCAAGCGACTTGCGGCAGTACAGGCCGAGCGGAATATCGCCGTGGTCGTCGCTGTAGGTATCGGTCCAGTGCGCATAGGGCCCGGCGATCAGCGCCACGAGGTAGGTGCTCATCCGAGGTGTGGTGACGAAGGTGTGCTCATGCGCGTCGCCCACGCCATGCACGTGTCCGCTGGCTCCGTTCGAGATGACTCGCCAGTGCTTGGGCGCGGTCACCATCAGGTCGAACGTGGCCTTCAAGTCGGGCTGGTCGAAGCACGCGAACATCCGCTTGGCGTCGGCGGTTTCGAACTGGGAGTACAGATACACCTCGCCGTCGACCGGGTCGACGAAACGGTGCAGGCCCTCACCGGTGTTCGAGTAGCGGCAGTCGGCGTCGATCACCAGCACGTTGCGTTCGGCGAGCCCTTCCAGGGGGACGCCGGTGGACTCGTCGTAGCCCGACACGTCGATGCTGCGTCCGTTGAGGGTTGCGCTGCGGATCGCCTCAGCGGCGATGTCGATGTACGTGTCGGCGCCGGCCAGCGCGTCGAATTCGACCGTCGTCACCGAGCGGAACGTCCGCTCGCCTGGTTTGCCCTCACCGTCGGTGAGGTCAAGGGTGATCCGATAGCTGTCAACGGTGACGAGGGCGGCGCGTTCGACGGCCTGCTCGCGGGTCAGATTGGGAAGTGCCACGCGTCCAACCTAGTGGCCGCCCTGGCTGGGCGGCGGCCGAGCCGTCGTGTGGCTAGATTCCGGGTATCCCGGACAGGCCAGGGATTCCCTGCAAGCCCGACAGCGAGTTGAGGAACGTGCCGTTGCCAATCGAGGACATCATCGACGGGCAGTACATCGAGATCGCGATCCCTGTGAAGAACGACGCCATCGCGGGGTTGATGCCGTTGTTGGAGACGGTCGAGTAGATCGACGCCATGTTTTTACCCGGCTCGACCAGCATCGGGCAGATCGACTGTCCGAGCTGCTCGGTGCTGGTTGGATCGCCGTAGCCGATGCCGGCGTCGGTCAGCGCACCGAGGAAGTTGTTGTTGGTGACGGGGTCGGCGGACGCCGGTGACGCGAGGCTCAATGCCGTCGCGACCCCGACCAAAGTCACGGTCGAATATCGTTTCGCTTTATTCACGGAAACAACACTGGTTGACAGCAGTCACATAGACAACACGGTTAGGTCACCGTTTGCACACTATGCGTGTCCTATGCGCCTGGTCTTTGAACCGCGTGGCAGCGGGAACACGTTGATTGGCTGCACGGTTGTGCTGAACGGATTTCTGCCCACCTACCGAGAGGACCAAACAGTTATGGCTGAGAAGTCGGTTGCGGATTTCTGGTTCGACCCGCTGTGCCCGTGGTGCTGGATCACCTCGCGCTGGATCCTCGAGGTCGAGAAGGTCCGCGACATCGAGGTCAACTTCCACGTGATGAGCCTGGCCGTGCTCAACGAGAACAAAGAGGACCTGCCCGAGCAGTACCGCGAAGGCCTCAAGCAGGCGTGGAAGCCGGTGCGGGTGGCCATCGCCGCCGAACAGGCCAAGGGCTCGGAGATCCTGGCGCCGCTGTACGCCGCGATGGGCACCCGGATCCACAACCAGGACAACAAGGATTTCGACGTCGTGATCAAAGAGGCCCTCGAAGAGGTCGGCCTGCCGGCCGAGCTGGCCGAGGCGGCCGGCACCGATAAGTACGACGAGGCGCTGCGCAAGAGCCATCACGAGGGCATGGACGCCGTCGGCGACGACGTCGGCACCCCGACCATCCACGTCAACGGTGTCGCGTTCTTCGGCCCGGTGCTTTCGAAGATCCCGCGCGGCGAGGAAGCCGGCAAGCTGTGGGACGCCTCGGTGACGTTCGCGTCCTACCCGCACTTCTGGGAACTCAAGCGCACCCGCACCGAGGCGCCGACGTTCGACTGAGTCAGGCCGGCCCGTCCCACACCCGGTTGGACCGCACCGTGTCCAGCCGGTAGTCGGTGACGCGGATATCGAACAGCCGCGCGCCGAGATCGTGCGCGCACGACAGCGGATCGCTGGGGTCGCGCACGATCTCGCCGCGGCTGTTCGCGTTCCCGACGACGACGCCGACGAGGTCCTGACGCAGATATCGGGTCAGCTCCTGAAACTGCGCGACGACGCCCTGCGTCGCACCGACGTAACTCTCCTCGCATGAGATGAGCACGCCGACGCGCTTGTCCATGATCTCGCTGACGACTTGATCCTGCAGCGGCGCGCTGTTCGCGGTGTAGCAGAACAGTCGGTCGAACACCGTCTTCAGCCGGGCCGGCATGCCGTAGAAGTACAGCGGCATTGCGAAGATGATGCCGTCAGCGGGCAGGATGCGGTCGATCAGCAGCTCCTGGTAGCGGTCGTCCAGCGAGCAGCTACCGTCCGCCAGCCGGCACCGCCGGCAGTTGCCCAGCATGCGGTCGACGAAGTCGTCGAGAAAGACGTGCTCGACTTCGTGACCGGCCGACCGGGCGCCCTCGATCGCGGAGCGGGCAAGGACATGGGAGTTGCCGTCATCGCGCGGACTTGCGCTGACCACGAGTGTCTTCACGTGGGCTAGCAACTTGCTGCGTCCTCGGTTTGTTTCCGGCGGGTTTACTCCGGTTGCGAGGAAGGGTCGCGGGGATGAATGTATGACGGTGACACTGACCGAACCGACCGTCCAGACCGACGGCACCTACCGCGACCAAGTCGCCGCGGTCGAACCAGGCGGCAACGAATACATCGCCGAGGCTGACCGCCACGGCAAGCCCAGCCAGTTGTTCTGGACCTGGACCTCGCCCAATCTCGAGTTCGCCACGATCTTCGTCGGCGTGCTTTCCGTCGCCGTGTTCGGCATGACGTTCTGGCAGGCCGTGCTCGGCATCGTCATCGGCACCGGCCTCGGCGCGATCGCGCATTACTTCCTGTCCGCCCGCGGGCCGCTGCACGGTGTGCCGCAGATGGTGTTGGGTCGACTTGCGTTCGGGTTCAAGGGAAATGCGCTGCCCGCCGTGCTGATGTCAGTGACCGCCGGGGTCGGATGGTTCGCCACCAACAGCGTCAGCGGCGCGTACGCGCTGGCCACGCTGTTCGGGTTCGGACCGCTGGTGGGGCTGGTGATCATCGTGTTGCTGCAGACCGGCCTCGCATTCTTCGGGCACAACCTCGTGCAGGCATTCGAGAAGTGGACGTTCCCGGTGCTCGCGGTGATTTTCGCGATCGCGTCGGTGGTCATCCTGTCCAAGTCGCACTTCGGCGCGCCCGCCGCCGCCGGCGGTGTCGGTGGCATGGGCGGCTTCCTGCTGACCGTCGGCACCGCGTTCGGCTACGCGGCCGGATGGACGCCGTATGCCGCGGACTACACCCGCTATCTGCCCGCGACGGTATCGACCAGGGCCACCGGCTTCTTCGCGGCCGCCGGCCTGTTTCTCAGTTGCGTGTTCCTTGAGGCCGTCGGCGCCGCGTCCGTCACCATCGGGGGCGACACGCTGGACAATCCGACCGCGGCGTTCACCAGCCAGCTCGCCTCGCCGCTGGCCAAGGCGACACTGTTGGCGATCGCGATCGGCGCGGTCGCGGCCAATGCGATCAACATCTATTCGGGCGCAATGGCTTTCGTGACGCTGGGCATCAAGCTGCCCCACCACATCGCGAGGGCTCTTGTCACCGTGTTCTTCGGTGTGGCGGGATTCCTCGTGGCTTGGTGGGCGTTACCCGACGCCGCGCAAAGCTACGAGGCGTTCCTGCTGATCATCGCGTACTGGATCGGCCCGTGGCTGGGCGTCATGTTCGCCGACCAATACCTGCGCCAAAACCAGATCGTCGCGCGCTTCCTCTACGACCGCTCCTACGCCAATTGGAACGGGCTGCTGTCGTTCGCCATTGGCCTGGTGGTGTCTGTGGCGTTGTTCTCCAACCAGGAAAAGTTCGTCGGCTGGGTGGCCAAGGCATATCCGGCGCTCGGCGATGTCACGTTCTTCGCCGGCTTCCTGCTCTCCGGTGCGGCCTATCTGGTGCTGTGCCGGTCGAAGATCGCCGCGGAGCGGGCCGCTGTCTGAGATGGACGCCGAAGCGATGCTCGAGGTCGCCTACGATGAAGCTCGAAAAGGCTTGGCGGAAGGCGGTATTCCGATCGGCGCCGCGTTGTTCAGCGCCGACGGCGTATTGCTCGGCAGTGGTCATAATCGTCGGGTCCAGCACGATGACCCTTCGGTGCACGCCGAAACCGACGCGTTCCGTGCCGCCGGCCGGCAACGCGATTACCGATCCACGGTGATGGTGACGACGCTGTCGCCGTGCTGGTATTGCAGCGGCCTGGTGCGTCAGTTCAACATCGGGACGGTCGTGATCGGTGAAAGCCGCACCTTCACCGGTGGGCATGACTGGCTGGCCGAACACGGCACCTCGGTCACGATCCTTGACGACGAGCGATGCGTGACAATGATGGCGGAATTCATCGCGGCCAACCCGCAACTGTGGAACGAAGACATCGGGGTAAGTGAGTGATTGCGACCGTTGACATCTCGCACTGGCACGAAGGTGGCGCGACGGCCGCCAAGGTGGCCGCTGCTGTTGACGAGGGTCTGCAACGCGCGGGCTTCCTCCTGGTCACCGGACACGGAGTCGATCCGGCGCTGCCGCAGCGTGTGCGCGGCGCGGCGCGGGAGTTCTTCGCCCTGCCCGATGACGTCAAACGGCGATACTCAGTCCCGGTCGCCGGCCACGGCTGGCTGCCACCGGGAGTCGAAGCCAACGCGTACGCCGAGGGCACCGAGACGCCGCCGGACCTCAAGGAGAGCTACAGCCTCGGCGCAGAGACCGCGACCGGCGACCCCGAGGTGGACCGAATCTGGTTCGCGCCCAACGTATGGCCGGCCGAAGTGCCTTCGCTGCAGCTGCTTGTCAATGAATACACCGCGGCCATGCGTGGGCTTGCCGACGATCTGCTGGCGCTGTTCGCCTACGCGCTCGGGCTGCCGGAGAACCCGTTCGCGGCGCTGGCCAGTCGGCCGACATGGACGATGAACATCAACCACTACCCGCCGGTGAGCGTCGTCGGCGAACCCGAACCCGGCCAGTTCCGCATCGGCCCGCACACCGACTTCGGTACGGTGACCATCCTTGACCGCGAGCCGGGTGCCGGTGGCCTGCAGGTGTATTCGGACGACGACGGATGGACCGACGCGCCGTATGACCCCGACGCGCTGACCGTGAACATCGGCGACTTGTTGGAGTACTGGAGCGCGCAGCGCTGGCCGTCGGGCAGGCATCGGGTGCTGCCGCCGCAGCCGCACGCGCCCGAGGAGGATCTGGTCTCGCTCGTGTACTTCTACGAGGCCAACCACGACGCCCTCGTCACGCCGCTTGCACCGCCGATCGGGCGGGTGTCGGGCCTGGAAGCGGTTACGTCGTCGACGTTCATCAAGGAGCGGCTCGACGCGATCACCGTCGGCTAGACACCTCCGCCTTGGCGTGAGCGACCGCAAAATGCCAACATCTCTCGGCGTGTCGCGCACAAACACGGGCGCTCGCGGCAGCGGTGGGTGCACGCTCTGCCAGAATGACCGCCATGCGCGTCTACCTGGGAGCTGACCACGCCGGCTTCGAACTCAAGCAGGCTGTCATCGAGCACCTCCGCAAGACCGGCCACGAGCCGATCGACTGCGGGGCCTACGCCTACGACGCGGAGGACGACTACCCGGCGTTCTGCATCGCGGCCGCGGAGAAGACCGTCTCCGACCCCGACAGCCTCGGCATCGTGATCGGCGGCTCGGGCAACGGCGAGCAGATAGCCGCGAACAAGGTTCCCGGCGTGCGCTGTGCGCTGGCGTGGAGCGTCGAGACCGCGACGCTCGCCCGCGAGCACAACAACGCACAGGTGATGGGCATCGGCGGTCGGATGCACAGCGTTGAGCAAGCGCTGGAGATCATCGACGCGTTCTTGGCGGCCCAGTGGTCGAAAGCCGAACGGCACCAACGTCGTATCGACATCCTCGCCGATTACGAGAAGACTCACGTCGCGCCGCCGGTGCCCGGCGCGCCCGCGTAGGTATGCCGGAAGGTCACACCCTGCACCGGCTCGCCCGGTTGCATCAACGCCGCTTCGGCCGGGCCCCGGTGATGGTGTCCAGCCCGCAGGGCCGGTTCGTCGACGGCGCTTCGTCGGTCAACGGACGGGTGCTGAAGAAGGCCACCGCATGGGGCAAGCACCTGTTCCATCACTACGAGGGTGGCCGCGTCGTGCACGTGCACCTCGGTTTGTACGGCACATTCACCGAACTGCCGATACCGATGCCCCTTCCGGTCGGCCAGGTGCGGATGCGGATGATCGGTACCGAATTCGGCACCGACCTGCGCGGCCCGACGGTGTGCGAAGTGATCGAGGAGCCCGAGGTCGCCGACGTGGTCGCCAAGCTGGGCCCGGACCCGTTGCGGCGTGACGCCGACGGGTCCCTGGCATGGATTCGAATCACCAAGTCCCGCAGACCAATTGGCGCGCTGTTGATGGATCAGACGGTGATCGCGGGTGTCGGCAACGTGTACCGCAACGAACTGCTGTACCGACATCGGATCGACCCGTACCGCATCGGTACGCACATCGACGAGGCTGAGTTCCACGCCATGTGGACCGACCTGGTCGAGCTGATGAAGGTCGGCTTCCGCCGGGGAAAGATCATCGTCATGCGGCCCGAGGATGACCACGGGCTGCCCTCGTACGCCCCCGATCGGCCCCGCACCTACGTCTACCGCAGGGCCGGCGAGCCGTGCCGCGTGTGCGGAACGACTATCCGCACTGCCGAACTCGAGGGCCGCAATCTGTTCTGGTGCCCGACTTGTCAGACGTGACTTTCCAGTCTGAGATATTGTCGCGTACGCAAATCTTTGGTGTTTGCTCTGACGTTAACCCCGCAGCCGGAATGATTGCCCAGCCAACCACTCCGGCCCCAATGGTCAGGGGCCAGCGAAGTGGCGTCGAGGCGCGATTTCGGGGTTTATGTCGCGGTTCGTCTGCGAGCCTAGGTGCCAGCACAGGGACGGATGCAATCCGCCGCAAACCCACACCTTCCCCACTCAAGTGGATTCGACAGTCCAGCAATTCACGGGCGAATGGATCGCTCGAGAAGAATTAGCTGGATTTTTCAACATTCTTATGGTTGCTGGAGTTACCTTTGCTGACGGCCAGGCATCGCGTCGTCAAAGGGGTTCCCATGTCGAAGCACAGTCGGTATCGAGGCAACGGGCGTCACCGTGCGCAGACGAAGTCGCGTCGGCTGGTGGCGACGGCGGTCGCCGTGGGCGGGGCAGGCCTCGTCCTGAGCGCTCCCGCTGCGGCCCTGTTGGCCATGCCCGGCGAAGCGCACGCGGCACCGTTGGCACCGACGCCGAATGGTCTGTTCGGGTGCATCCTCGGTACGACGACGGGTGACGAGTGTCTTGCCGGCGACAGCGCCGGATTGGGCGACAGCCTCACGGCGAGCCTGGCGACGGTCCAACCCTTTCTCGATGTCGCCGGCGGCATTCCGATCGTCAACATCTTCATCGGCAACGGCGCGGACGGCACCGCGGAACACCCCAACGGCTTCAATGGTGGCCTGCTAATTGGCAACGGCGGCAACGGTTTCAACGCAACGAGCGTCGGCGCAAGCGGCGGCGCGGGAGGCCGCGGCGGATTCGTGATCGGCAACGGCGGCAATGGCGGCAACGGCGCCGACGGCGACGCCACGCACGCGGGCGGTAACGGCGGCGACGGCGGCGCCAGTGGGTTGCTCATGGGCAATGGCGGCAGTGGCGGCAACGGTGGCAACGGCGCCAACGGCGCGAACGCCGTGAACCCGACGACGTCGAACACCGCGGCGCCCGGGCAGAACGGCGTCGGCCTACAGAACGGCGGCAACGGCGCGAACGGCGTGCCCGGACCAGAGCCTGGGTCACTGGGGAAGGACGGCGGCGACGGCGGACCCCTCGGCGGTAAC
>Ga0068863_100004219_pt1 | contig 14194 bp, 16 predicted proteins | sample KBSSwiS62_FD_66596 | JGI IMG/M metagenome (GOLD analysis project Ga0068863, IMG submission 66596) | Switchgrass rhizosphere microbial communities from Kellogg Biological Station, Michigan, USA - KBS Switchgrass S6-2 | ecosystem: Host-associated > Plants > Roots > Rhizosphere > Soil ...
GCGCCCGCTTCGGCAACCTCGCGCGGTTCTCCTTCCTCGATACCCGCCAGTTTCGCACGAACCAACCCTGTAGCGACGGGTACAAGGTCGCCTGCGACGGCGTGACATCACCTCGAACGCACATCATCAGCGCGGCGGAAGAGGCATGGCTCGCGCGCAACCTCGCGCGGCATGACGCGCGCTGGAACGTTGTCGCTCAACAAGTGATGATGATGTCGATCGACTGGCGAAAATCACCGGCTGATGGACGGCAAAAGCTGCTCAATCTCGATAGTTGGGCAGGCTACGAAATTCAGCGCGAGCGCGTTCTGGCGCGGATGCGTGGGCTCGACAACATTGTCGTCCTGACCGGCGACGAGCACACGAACTATGCCGGACTACTCCACGATCGCGACCGGCCCGTGGCAGTTGAGTTCGTCGGAACTTCGATCTCGAGTGACGGCGACGGAGAAAACGAGCCCGCATGGGCCGCGCGAGTCATCGGCGACAACCCGCAGCTTAAGTTCATCAACAATCAGCGCGGCTATCTGACCTGTGACGTCAGCCCCAATGAATGGCGTACGAACTTCATGGTGGTCGACCGGGTGAGCACACCGGGCGGACAGCTTGGCAAACATGCGACGTTCGTGGTGGCGCGCGGCGAGCCTGCGCTGCATTCCGTCTAGTAAGCTTTCGGTATGTTTGACTCGCTCTCCCCGGCCCTGCGCCTCCTCACGGCCATCGCCATTTCGCTTGCCTGGTGTCCGCCGGCAGCCGCGTCTCATCTGGTCACCGGCAATGGCCATGGGTTCGCCGTCGTTGCGCCCGAGCGCGGCGCTGCGACAAGCTTCTACCCGCATCCCCACAGCTTCGTGCGGCCGGATCCATCCAACCCGCTTGGCGAAGGGATCGAGACAGCCAACTTCATCAAGTGGCTGAGCTGGGCTGAGCCTGGACGCGCGGTTAGCGCGGACTATGTCGATGACTCGCACATCATCCGGCTCAGCGATACGGACGGCAGCGCCGATATCTTCATGCCCTTCGGGCTCGAGCGCCCGGCGCTGATCATCGTCAAGAAAAGCGCAGCGAACTGGCGCGTCGAATGGAACCGCCCGCTTCGATCACGAAAAGTCGCTGGGGCGGGTACCGAACTGTTGCGGTTCGAGGGGATCGACGAGCCACTGCTGCTGATTCCCCTGGCCGCAACGCGTGAAGCTTCTGCAAGCCAACCTCTGGCGGCCAGCCCGGCCTGGGCATTGATCGCCCTCGACCGGGAGAGCGATGCCGGGGCTGCCGCTCGCGACTTCAACCGCTGGCGCGCCGGACTTTCCGCGCAAATGCTGGTCCAACGCGAGCTCGCGCGGTTCGGCCAATGGCGTGCCAAGCCAAAGGTGCATTTCAAGAGTGCGCAGGAGCGCCACTTGTGGCGGCAAAGCGAAGCGATGCTGCGGATTGCGCAAAGCCGCGAGCCCAATCATTCTGGCCGTTACGGCAACGGGCTGATCGTCGCCGCCTTGCCCGATGTCTATTCGACGCCGTGGGTGCGCGATATGGCGTGGGCGACGGTGGCGCTTGCGCGGATGGGTCATCAGCGCGAAGCGCGCGCCGCGCTGCTGGCCTATTTCAACGCCAGACCGACGGGCAAAATGCGCGGCGAAGTGAACGGCGCCGACTACCAGATTTCGGTTGTGCGCTATTTCGGCGACGGCGCGGAAGAGCCGTTCTTCACCCAGGAGGGCAGCACCAACATCGAGTTCGACAATTGGGGCGAGGTCTTGTGGGCGCTCGGCGAATATATGCGAAAATACGACGATCGGGGCCTGCTCGAGGCCGCCACCTATCGCGGACCGCTCTACGAGAGCGCGCGCGATTTTATCGTCAGGCCGCTGCTGGCCAATACCGAGCCTTACGGCGATGGTCGCATCGTCGCCGCCGATACCTCCATCTGGGAGGAGAGGCAGAAGGACAAGAAGCACTTCGCTTTCTCGACTGCGCTTGCGATCGTCGGCCTGAAAGAGTTTGCCGAAGTAGCTCGGCGCGCCGCCGACAAGCCTGCGCGCAAGAAAGCGCTCGAGCAGGCGGCATTGCTCGACAAGGGCTTTGCCGCAGCGTTCGTCCGCAACGGCAGGCTGCGCGGCACGCTCGAAGACGGCATCAAGAACGACATCGATGGCGCTTTGATTCCGATCATCAACTTCGGCGTCGTTCGCGACCCAGACGTGATTCGTGACACGATCGCGCGGATGGAGCTGCTCAAAGTCCCATCGGGCGGCTACCGGCGCGTGCGCAGCACCTACACCGATCCGAAGATCTTCGAATATTGGTACGAACGACAGGAATTTCTGTTCGTCGATCTCGCTTTGGCGGAACTCCTGCGCCGACGGGGCCGGACGATGGCGGCCGACACGATGCTGGCGCGGATCACGGGCAAGGCTAGGGATGACCACAACAACATCCCGGAAATGTACGTCGCGCTGCCGTGCGAACTCTTTCCCGGCAAAATCGGCGACCCGACCGGTGCCCTACCGATGGTCGGATACGGCGCCGGGGCTTATATCCTACACATCCTGGAGCGAGGCGGCGCCACGTAATCTGTCTTCGCAATCATCGAGTCGCCTAACGTGCGCTTTCGATAGCGAACTCTGCCGGCTGCGAGTTGCGTGTGCGATGGCCTGAGTGCCACCCTTCACCTTTGAGCTGACAGCGGTCGTACTCCTTTGATCCGATACATTTCTCGATCAGCTCGGACGAGCGCAGATTCTGGAGTGTCTCCGGGCCGGATCGCCGCAACCCCCACGGCAATGCTGAGCGGCAGCAAAGTGGAATTCACGCGGAACGCATGCTCGTCCACAGTTTCGACAATTCGCAGCGCCGTGTGCCACGCGTTCAGTTCATCCGTGTGGTCAAGGAGAATACCAAATTCGTCACCCGATAATCGCGCCACCCAGTCCGCCTTGCGGACGCATGCCACAAGCAAGCTCGAGACCTCGACTAAAACTTTGTCGCCTACAAGGTGACCGAACCTGTCATTTATCGCCTTCAGGCCGTCTACATCCGCGAACAAAATCGCGGCATGGTGGCCATGCCGCTCCACGCTCCCGATGAGATGTTCGAGTTTGGCAAAAAAGCTCCTGCGGTTGGCCAGATTTACCAATGGATCTCGGTGGGCGAGGCCATCTAATTCGGCAAGGCGCTGCTCGGCTTTTACGAGTTCCGCGCGCAAGCGTTCGATTTCCTCCAGGAGGATTATCGCGTCATCCAAGCTGAGTGCAGCGGCGTCATTTGCCGCCCGATTCTCGCCCAACGAGCTCCTCCTGCGAAGGGGAAGGCTTCCCCATCCAAACTCATGATAATAACCCATCTACTATTCCGGCGGTTTCCTCCAGTGTTGGTCGCCCTGCCCTCACCGTTCCACCGTTTCCGATCAGCAGGCTGCGAGTGGACGGCATCGAGTGATCTTACGAGGGATCGCGCTGCGCTCGACCTGCTGCCCGCCGAGGAACCGCGAGGAACCATCGCTGGTTGTCTTAATCAACCTCCGAGGAGGTGAGCGGGGCGGCGCGCAAACAGGAGGCGTCCATGAAAGCGCTCATCATCCCATCACTGCTTGCCGGCACGGCGTTCCTTGCCGCTTGTGCGACCGAGCCGGTGCCGGCTCCAGTCGCGGCGGTTGCGGCGGCGGAAGGCACCTGTGCAGCTTCGAGCCCGATCGACGTGAATGGCGACGGCTGGATCAGCGGCGACGAGTGGAACACGTTTCACACCAGCTCATACGGCGCTTGGGACATGAACCATGACGGTCGCATCAGCCGGAGCGAATTCGAGACCTGCTACCGCGCTGGCGGGTTTTATCCTGTCACCTACTACAAGCCGGATTATTGGACGAATTACTGGACAGCATTCGATACCAACGGAGATGGTTATCTGAGCGCCGACGAATATTGGTCGGCCGGAACCTGGGCACGGATCGATCGGAACCATAACGGCCGAATTGACGCCGACGAATGGGTTTGGTGGAACAGCTAAGCTGAAGTCCAGTCGAGTAAACTTCCGCTATGGCCGGGTGCGTTCGATCGTGCCCGGCCTTAGCGCTCAGTTCAGCTGCAGAGTGGGTGATACCGTACAGGTGCAGCAACGGGGCAGGACGCTGGAACCCGTCGCCCGCAACGTGCAGACGCTGATGTCTGCTTCGAAAGAAAAGGGACGCTGCGGAATGCGGCGCCCATTTTAAGCTTCTACCAAATGTGAGGGATGAGCCGGGAACGGACTTGGGCGCGATATTCTGCGTAACCGCCAAGATCACGAAGGAGGACGCGCTCCTCATCGATAAGTCGCCAGGCGAGTGCAGGTAAGAGGCCAAGCATCACCGCGACGCCCCACCAAGAGGCAAGTGCAAGTGGAATGCCGAGTAGCATCAGAAGCGCCGTCGCATACATTGGGTGGCGGACAATGGCGTACGGACCGGTTGAAATAACCGCTTGGCCCGCAGCTACTTGGATTGTCGCGGCAGCATAACTGTTTGTCCTGAAAACCGTCAGGATTCCGGCCCAGCCGGCGAGTAGCAACAGGTCGCCCAGGATCGCCACCGAGTTGGGTACATGCGACCAGCCGAACCGATGGTCGAGACCCGGTACTACCAGCAGTGCAACGAAGCCCAAGGAAGTAATAGTCATGATAATCTTCTGGTTTCGCTCGCTCTCGGCGATGGGTCCCCCGCGCATGCGTCGTTGCAGGAGCTCAGGATCGTTGCGCATGAGCCAGAGCGAAACCACGAGCGAGGCAGTGAGATAGCAGGCGAGGAATAGCCACGCCTGCCAATATGCTAGCGTCCCTGCAGCGACGAATAGGATTGCGGCCATGACAAGGATGAGGGTGCCCAGGGAGGTCAGCAATTTCACTAACACGCGGGCGACCCTCCTTTTTTCACGTCCCCGCCAGAACGGCTTCAGAAGCGCTCGTATCCCGCGCCTGATTCAACCCAAAAGCGGACATTGGCCAAATTCCGACCCAGTGTCTTCCAGCTTAGCGCGGCGCCGGACCCGACAATCCCCGTTCGCGGCAGGATTCCCGCTGCCGATCCATGGGCCGGGCCGCAGCCGCATGCAGATCGCAGAGGATCACGCCGTCGATCACGACAAAGGCCGCATTGTGACAGGCTCGTATCGAGCAAATAGCGGCAACGCGTTATGAATGCCGCAAGGGCTACGGAGGCGTGATTGTCTTCGCCTAACTCACTGATCCGATATGGTATGGACGAAGAAACATTTTTCATTATCGTGAGTTTATATAATCGCTCGGGGGAGGTCGATCTGTGTCTAGTCCATCAGACGTTGATTCAGAGCTGCTGGCGGTCGCCCACAAGCAAGCGCGTGACACGCTGAAACGCTGCGACGAATTGATCGAACGCGCCGAGAGAGAGCTTTCAAAGTTCACCCCGCAATCGGATAAGAAGCGCTCCCACGTGGTCGCTATTGCTAGGTGCAGGATTGGGTGGTTCAGCCTCGCGTCGCTGACTGAACCGCCCTCACTTCGCCAGTCTGCCGCGAATTCTAACTGAGGCGCTCGGAAAGCTTCCGGGCCTGGCGTAGGCACCGGGCATGCGGATCGGACGGACGATCGCTTCCTGGTAATTCTCGCCCGGAGCGACGTCGCGGCTGGATATCCAGCAGGGGGTGCCACGACTTTCGATGGCCTTGCAGGCCGACAGCGCTTGCTTGCGATCGCTTGTCGCACAGCTGGCGAACACCGGGTGCGAGATCCGACGGTCTTTGTCGCTGACTGGTTCCGGTTCGTTCACCGCCTGCCCCCTTGCCGGCGAAACTAAACCTACGGAAATTCGAAGTTGACGAGAAGCGCAATCGATGTGCGGCTTCATATCAACTTTCCACCCCATCACCCAAAGCCGACGTTGACGCCGATCTTTGCGGGTGTTCGCCGATGCCGGGTCGCGTTTAGTCGAACGGCGCTGCGTTTTAGCGACTTATGAATTGATGGATGATTGGCAGTTGCCATTCCACGCGGCTGGTTGCTCTGAGGTGAGCACGCCTTCGGTCTTAAGGAGATTGATGTGCCGATTGGAAAGCTCAGGTGGCACTCACTTGTCTGGCTTACAGCGAGCATAATGGTCGCGTCCTCTGTGGTTGCGCGCTCCGCTGAGCTAGACGGGCAGCGGGACTTCGACTGGGAAATCGGAACGTGGACCACCCACGTTCGCGTGTTGCAAAATCCGTTATCGGGCCAACCACCAGTTTGGGCGACCTATGACGGCACAAGCGTCGTAAAGCCGCTAATGGGGGGACGCGCCAATTTCGTCGAGCTTTCAGTTAGAGGATCAGCGGGCGCGATCGAGGGCGGTGCCCTTCGCCTCTACAATCCAAAGGCAAAGCAGTGGAGTCTGAATTATGCCAGCCTTGGAAACGGCCTCCTTACCGCTCCGGTCTTTGGCTCGTTCAACGAGGCCGGGAAGGCCGTGTTCATTGGTCAGGACCAATTGGCCGGCCGCACCATTCTGGTCCGTTTTGTTATCACCAGGCTGTCGGCCGAAACCGCGCAATTCGAACAATCGTACTCAGCCGACGGAGGTTCGAGATGGGAAACGAACTGGATCGCGGTTGATACTCGAAAGTGAGTAGGAACTCGGCGATAGACCGCTATTCGGGAAACCCCACGCGGCCAAGCCGCGGGCGCTGATTATTCGAGCAGGCGCCAAAAACCGCCCGCGCTCATCTGCCCTGCCGCAGCGACCAGCCGCTGGGCCTGGGACCTGATGCTCGGCGAATGGATTCGCCAGCGACTGCGCTCGAGGCTGTGCCTCAAGAGTAGTTGCGCAATATCCACCTGGCCCGCCCCGGCCTGAAGTGCGTCGTGAGTGCGCAGCAGCTGAACCAGGCGATGCGCCCGACAAATCCTGGCGTGGAGCGAGGGACGAAATCGGCCGCTGATCGCCAGCGCGCGCAATCGGCGAAGGACCAGCAGCGGCCGCTCGAGCGCTTCAATACCGGCCAGCTCGTAAGAGAGATGGACGCGCGATCGGCCGATCCCCCCGCCGCGTAGGTCCAGCCGGAGGGACCGGCAGCCGTCCGACAGCAACAGACGTTCTTCGCCCCGCGACCGGACAACCGTCACAAGCGGGCCGAGCTGCTCGAGGTCGAGCGCATTTTCGTCGGCGCTCCATCGCTCGGCGGTTGCCCGAACGACCCACGGATGGGCAGCGGCGGTCCACACCGGCCGTGCCTCCTTCGCGGCGAGATCGGGATTCTCGAACGCGTGCAGGTTCCACGCAAGCGCGCTTTTGTCTTCCAAACCCTGGCCGGTCTCGCCGCGATCGAGCGCGCGGCGGCCTGCGGTTTCATATTCCGGCTGCCGCCGAAGCCACTCCCAGGCGAAGCCCGCGCGCTCGACTTCAAGCAGTGGGACATAGCCGGCCGCGTCAGTCCAGTCCGGAATGCCGGAAGCGCGACTCCGGGCCATGTCCGGGGCCGTTCCGGAGCCTCAGCCTGCGAGGCTGGCGCAGTGAATGGCGTGCTCGGCCATGAGGCCGATGACAGCCGAGATGAGGCGCCCGTCCTATTCACCCGTCTGGGGGAGTAGCGCTTCGGCGTGGTGGTCCGGGATCGCACGACGCAGGGAGCGCCGGCAAGGCTCGCGGGGGTTCCTGCGCGATCGAAGTTCCAACGCTGGTGCCGGTTGGCGATTGCGATCCGCTTACGCCGCTCGCGCATCCCCAGGTGATTGCATCTGCTGTTCGCGGAACTGACCTGAAGCTGGGCGAAGTGCGGCCAGCTGTCGTCGATGGACCGGCCCCGGGGGCACGTCTCCGGAGCGCTTGGGCAGCGCGTCTGGTACTAGCCGTCAGGATCGAGACTGCGCGGATCGAGCGCTTCGTCGAAGCTGATCCAGTCGTCGCGAAGTCCAAGAACAACGAGCTGGGTCCGTGTGAGGACGTCATAGGCCGCACGGGCGCGCTTCATATATTGCCGCGCGGTATCCGGGCTGATGCCGAGGATCAGTGCGATTTCCGGATCGGTCTTGCCGGCTGCCGCCAGCCGCAGGCACTGGAGCTCGCGCCGATTGAGTTGTGGCGGCGGGGAAAGGAAGGGTCGGCCAAGGAGCCGGCGTGCCGCAGCAAAGGCGTGGACGCCGACCAGTTCGGCGCATTGGAGACGCTGCTGCGGGAGTTCGGCGCCGCTGCGGACCGCGAAGGAGCAGGAGCCGCCGGGCTCGCCGGGAACGTTGACCGGCACGGTCATTCCTTCGCCAAGGCCGAAACGGCGGCTGCGCTCGAGAATCGATTTCTCCCGCGGCCCGAGGTTGGTCAGCCGGCTGAGCTCGCGCCACTCGAAACCCCTGCTCGCCCGGCGGCTGGCACGGTGGACCGGATCGTGACGGTAAAGGGTGCTTCCGATGAATTCCGCTGCCCAGCCTTCCGGATAATTGTCGATCCGAACGTAGGGCTTGCCCGGGTCCCTGAGGCTCGCGTGGTGGAGAAGCGCAAAATAGCTAAAACCCAGCTCGGCGCTCGCATCGGACACAAGCGCGCGAAGCTCTGTCATGGAGGCGCAATTGCCCGCGGCTTCGCCGAATCGGTCCGCCAGCCGTCTCACTTGCGGATGCTCATAGTCAAACGGCCGGCAAGCGAAGGTCGCACGGCGCCACCTCGTCTATTTCGGGCAATGAGGCTGGCGGAAAATATGTTACAAATTTGTGAAAGCAGCCGACCTGCTCGGCCGCTCGCAGCGGCTTTCTGATCCCGCTTGGCCCGCATTGGTGAATATATTTGAACCGAGCGGCGAGTGCGGATTAGAGCTTCAGGCGCTCGGTCGTCTGGGCCGCCGTCGCAAGCGCTTGAGAAGCCTGCGAGGCGGCGCGAGGCAGGAAAGAACGCTGTGGTTGCGGTGCCTTGGAACCCTCCTCCGTAGCGTTGCGGAAGGCCGCGCGCGGGGGATGTTCAATCGCGTAGAAGAATTCATCAGAGATGTCCGCGAACTCGCTAGCGAAGACGAACTCGCCGAGGCAATCGGCGCGGTCATCACAGACCTCGGCTTTCGCTATTTCGCGCTTGCCCATCATGTCGACGTGCGCCGCTCGAGTAGCGCGATCCGAATTCACAACTATCCGGCCGGGTGGGCCGAGTGGTTCGACGAGCAGGACCTCGGCGCGATCGACCCAGTCCACCGTGCAAGCAATCTCACGAGCGTCGGCTTCGCCTGGTCGAAGCTCCCCGACATGCTCGCGCTCACTCCAAAAGACCGGCGCGTCCTCGATCTCGCGCGCCGGGAAGGGATCGGGGATGGCTTTACGGTACCGGCCCACGTCCCTGGAGAAGCCCATGGGTCCTGCTCGTTCGCCTGCCCCGCAGGCGAGCGCATCTGTGCCGAGCATCTTCCACTCCTCCAGCTGGTCGGGGCTTATGCGTTCGAGGCCGCGCGCCGAATGCAGCGGATGCGCCTGGCGCCGGGCCCGGTCCAGCTGACCGATCGTCAGCGCGAGTGCGTGATGTGGGCAGCGCGCGGAAAGTCCGATTGGGAGATCGCAAAGGTGCTCGGAGTCAGCGAAGCGACCGTCGGGGAGCATCTGCGCCACGCCTATGAACGCTATGGAGTCGGCAAGAGAACCTTGGTCGCGGTTCATGCCCTCTTCGACGGGACCATCGGTTTCCTCGACGTCCTTCGCCGCTGATACCCACCGTTTGTGTAATATCGCGCAGCTTCGCGTACGGCGATGCTCGCTCCACTGAAATGAGGAGCGGCAGCCGCAATGATGATGATCGAGAATGGGCGTTCGGCGTTGCCATGCGACCGAACGCTTCGGGCAATGTTCGAGGACCGCAAAAGCGTCTTCGTCGATCTGTTGAAATGGGACGTTCCGGTTCTCGACGGCCGGTTCGAACTCGACCAGTTCGACAATGAGGCGGCAACCTACATCATCATCGCCGACGAAGCCGGCGATCATCTCGGATCGGCGCGGCTCCTGCCGACTGGCCGCCCGCACATCCTGGGCACGTTGTTTCCCGATCTGTGTGCATCGCCGCCGCCCGGCGGGCCCGACGTCATGGAGATCACGCGGTTCTGCCTGTCCCGCCGGCAGAGAGCGGCGGCGCGCCAGCAGACCCGCAACGACCTCGTAAGCGCCCTCGTATGGTATGCGCTCGACGCGGGCATCCGCACCTACACGGGCGTCGCGGAAGTGGGGTGGCTGCAGCAGATCCTTGCCTTCGGCTGGGATTGCCGGCCGCTCGGAGCTCCGGTGCGGTACGATTGCGGAACGGTCGGTGCGCTCGCGATTGAGATCACGGGTGAGACGCCTTCCCTGCTCGCGGGCAACGGAATCTGGCGGCCGGTCTGCGATCCCGCGACCCTCGTCCCGCAAGCCGCTTGAAGGAGACTTTTCATGTGCAACGCGCAGCCCGATTTCGCTCCGCAGGTCGAGAGCTGGACAGCAACCTTGCTAGGCCAGGGATGGTGCGTGATCCCGGGCCTCCTTTCGCCGGAGACAATCCGGGATCTCGACGGCGATCTCGCCGCCGATTTTGCGCAGACGCCCTTCTGCGAGGGCGGGTTTTACGGCTCGCGCACCAAGCGCTTCGGTCGCCTGCTCACGCGCTCGCCACTGGCCAAGAAGATCGTCGAGCATCCGCTCGTGCTCGGAATATCGCGCGAGGTGCTTGGACCCTGGTGCGACACCATCCAACTCAACCTGACGCAGGGCATCGCATTGCATCCGGGCGCGCCGCCGCAGCTCCCGCATCGCGACCAGGACATGTGGCGCGGCGCGATCGGCAAGACCGAATATCTGGTCAACGTGATGTGGCCGTTCACGCGCTATACTCATGAGAACGGTGCGACGGTGATCTGGCCGGATAGCCATGGCCTGCGCGCGCTCGATCCGGAGATTCCAACAGACGAGTTCGCCGCCGAGCTCGAGCCCGGTTCGGCGCTCCTGTTCCTTGGCTCGACGCTCCATGGCGCGGGCGGCAATTCAAGCAATGGGGTCCGCCGCGGGGCGATCGTCAGTTATTGTCTCGGCTGGCTCAAGCCCTACGAAAACCAGTGGCTCGCCTATCCGCCCAAGATCGCGCGGACCTTCTCGCCCGACCTGGCCGCACTCGTTGGCTATGCCCAGCATCGTCCGAATCTCGGCAATTACGACGGCGAATGCCCCTCGATCCTGCTGCGCGATCACGTGCCCGAACGCATCCGCGCGCGCGACGCGTTGCGGCCGGACCAGGAGGAACTGCTTGACGAGTTCGTGCGACAACAGACTTGGCCGGCGGCCGGGCCTGCGCACGCCAATGCGGTGTGATGGTCGGGCCCGGCACCTTCGAACGCGTCTATGCGGCTATCAAGGAGCAACTGCGCCGTGGATTTTACCGCCCCGGCGACCGACTTGAACCCGCGCTTCTTTCCGACCAGCATAACGCAAGCGTCACGCCGGTGAGGGACGCACTTCACCGGCTCACGGGCGAGCGCCTTGTCGAAGCCCCGCGCCACGAAGGTTTTCGAGTGCCCGTCATCACCGAGGGAACGCTCCGCCATCTCTATGCATGGCATCGCGACCTTCTGGTTCTCGCGATTCTGAATCGCCGCCCGGCGATCGGCCTCGAGGCTGAGGCGATTGAAGCGAAAGAGGCTTACGAGCGTCAGAACGCAGTCTTTCTCGCGCTGGTCCGGATGACAGGCAACCCGGAACACGCCTTCACATTCGAGACATTGGCCGAGCGCCTTGAACCCGTTCAGCGCCTCGCTCCTTTGGCACTCGACGCAGTCGAGCAGGAGACCGACGACATTATTGCGGCGCTCAGGGCGAACGACGCAAGGGGATTGCGACGAGCGCTCGTCCGTTATCACCGCCGGCGGATGCAGATCGCTCCCGAACTGATTGAGCGACTTTATTCCGGCGACCGAATGCAGAGCCCGTCGAAGTAGCGGGATCTGCGAACAGCGATTGTATGAGTCGTCCGATCGCGGCTCGGGTCTGATTTGGGTGGAAAGCGGGACATCACGCCAGGAGCGTGATTCCCGCCCCTTCGAGCGCATAAGGCGCATGGTAGAAATCGCGCAGGCGGGTGATTTTCTCTCCGGTCCAATCAATCACGATCAAGCTCACTTGGCGCCCACTGGGATCGGCCGGGTTGGTTACGACGGCAGCGAGCCTGCTGTCGACCCACCCTATGGAGAGGCGCCACGTGCTCATCTCGGCATATCGCGTGAAATAGGTCTCAAACGCAGATCTGCCGCCCTGCAGGCGCGCCACGAGGTCGAAACGAACCTCGTCGGCGAGCATCGTTCGAATGCCATCAAAATCACGCGCGTTGAAGCGGTCGACATAGGTTTGCAGCCGGGTCAGCTCTTCTGGATCCGACGACCGCACTGCAGGAGGGTCGTCGGCATAGATTCGCAGCTGTGCTCGGCCGCGGTGTAGTGCGGCTTTGCTCGCGGCGACGGTCGTTCCGAGGATGTCGGCGATCTCCTCGTTGGAATAGCCAAGCACATCCTTCAAGATCACGGTGCCGCGCTGCGAAGGCGGCAAGCGAAGGAATACCGACATAGCTGCCCTCGTCGCCAAACGGCGAGAAGCTTCGTCTGGGCCTGAGATCATGTCGTCATCCTCGACGTTCCGGTCAGGCGAGGCTCGCTCTCGGGACCTCAGGAAATCGACTGCTGCATTGTGCGTAATCCGGAACAGCCAGGGAGCGACATCGCCTTGAGGCGGCGCGCGGTCGAGTGCTGAAACTGCCCGAACGATAGCTTCCTGCACGACATCCTCGCCGTCGAGCACGGATCCAACCATGCGGGAGGCGTAACGGTGCAAGGCGGGCCGGAGCGCCGCAAGCTCATCTGCGGCGGGTGAGCTGGAGCTCCGGGAAGCTGACGATGCCATTCTCTTGTCCATATCCCAAGGACGATTGCCGCGCGTAAAAAGATTCGGTTCTGCGAATCCTTTTCAGCCGGCGTCCCGTCAATGTTGGCGAGGAGCGGCATGGCGCCGCTTCCCAAGGAGAAGCAGGATGAGACTTTACGCGCTTCCTAAATCACTCAACTCACGCAAGGTGCTCGCATTGATCCACCACCTCGATCTGCCGGTGGAGATCGTCGCTTTGTCCGTCGAAGACGTTCAATCGGACACATTCGCTGCAATCAACCCCAACCGGCTCGCGCCCGCGCTGGTCGACGGTGATCTGACACTTTGGGAGTCGAATGCAATTGGAATCCACCTCGCCCAAGGAAGCGCCATGCTGCCTTCCGGTCCGCGGTTGCAATCCGACATGCTGCGCTGGTTGTTCTGGGAAAGCACGCACTTCAACAAAGCGCTCGGCACGATCTTCTTTGAATCGGTCGTTCGACCGCAGCTGGGATGGGGCGCCGGCAACCAGGCGCTGATTGACGATGCTCTCGAGCAGGCCGAAAAATATCTGGCCGTGCTCGACACCCATTTGAAGGATCGACCTTTCATGCTCGGGGAGAGTCTCGGCTTCGTCGACTTCGCAGTCGCTTCCGCCGAGCCCTATCGCGATCGGATGGCGATCGACTTCGACCGGTTTACAAACCTCCAGCGCCATTATGACTTCATTGCGGAATTGCCCGCCTGGCAGAAAGCGCTGGGAAGGACCCCGACCGCTGCGGCGGCCTGACCGGCCTTTCCGATATGCACGCGACAGGTTTCTGCTGCGCTGGGGCACCTGCCGATCAACACTTTCTTTGTGAGCGCCCGACTCGAGCAAGCCTCTCGAGGCGGGCGCTCACAATCGGATGCTTTAGTCAGATCAGCCACTCGTTGCAGAGGTGTGTACCGGGATCACGTGACGAGCTGACGTTCCCAATGGGTGGAATGCGGATGCGACATGTCCGCGGCGGGCAGAAAGCAGACCTAAGCGGCTAACGGCAGGAATGGGTGGAAAGCGGGACACTGACGCCCCACGCAACGTTAGAACTCCCGCCAGATGGCTCTCCGCGGTCACCAGGCTCTGGGCGGTGTGCCAGTCCGAGTGCTGACGGCGTTTTCAATTTCCTGAAGTTGTGCTCGCGTCATGACTCCGCCCGCGAGGAGCGCCTTCATCAGCTCATCCACCAATGCTGCGAGAAAATGCAGTTCCGCGCGTTCGGAAGACTGGTCTTCGCTGTCGATTTGCATGCACCACACTCCGTACAAAAGGTGAGCCGTGATTCATCTCACGAGCCTCCCTTCGGAAACGCTAATATTGCCCCGCTGATAGCCG
>Ga0068863_100004221_pt1 | contig 14188 bp, 9 predicted proteins | sample KBSSwiS62_FD_66596 | JGI IMG/M metagenome (GOLD analysis project Ga0068863, IMG submission 66596) | Switchgrass rhizosphere microbial communities from Kellogg Biological Station, Michigan, USA - KBS Switchgrass S6-2 | ecosystem: Host-associated > Plants > Roots > Rhizosphere > Soil ...
GGCCGGCCTTGGCGCGGGTCGCTCGCCGCGTGCTGGCCGCCGATGTTTCCCACGTTCGATCCGCCATAGGCTCCAGCGTCGGTGTTGAGCAATTCTTTGTAATAACCGGCACGGGGTACGCCGACGATGTAGCCTTCGCGCACAACCGGCGTGGCATTGAGCACGACTACCACCAGATCGTCTGAGTTCTTGCCGGTGCGCATGAATGACAGCACGCTGTCGTCGCTGTCGTTGCAATCGATCCAATCAAAGCCCTGCCATTCAAAATCCACCTGGTGTAGGGCGGGCTCCGCGGCGACTAAGTGATTTAGATCGCGTACCAACTGCTGGACACCTTTGTGCGAATCCCACTGCAGCAAGTGCCAGTCCAGGCTGCGCGCTTCGCTCCATTCGTTGCGTTGCGCGAATTCCTGTCCCATAAACGAAAGCTTTTTGCCGGGATGCGCGTATTGGTAGGCGAGCAGCAGGCGCAGGTTGGCGAATTGCTGCCACATGTCGCCGGGCATTTTATGAAGCAGGGAATTTTTACCGTGCACGACTTCGTCATGCGAAAAGGGGAGCATGAAGTTTTCGCTGAAAGCGTAAATCAGAGAAAAGGTGATCTTGTTGTGTTCGTACTTGCGATAAATCGGGTTGGAGGAAAAGTATTTGAGCGTATCGTTCATCCAGCCCATGTTCCATTTCAGACTGAAGCCCAAGCCGCCGAGGTAGACAGGCCGCGACACGCTGGGCCAAGCGGTGGATTCTTCGGCGACCGTGAGGATGCCGGGAAAACGTCCATGCGCTTCTTCGTTGAGGCGCTTAAAAAAGGAAATCGCGTCCAGATTTTCACGGCCGCCATAGCGGTTGGGAATCCATTCGCCCTCCTTGCGCGAATAGTCGAGATAGAGCATGGAGGCGACGGCGTCCACACGCAAACCATCGATGTGATATTTATCGAGCCAGAAAAGCGCGTTGGAAATCAGGAAATTCTGCACTTCGTTGCGGCCGTAGTTGTAAACCAACGTGCCCCAATCGGGATGGGAGCCCTGGCGCGGGTCCGCGTGTTCGAACAAGTGCGTGCCATCGAATTGCGCCAGGCCGTGCGCGTCGCGGGGGAAATGCGCCGGAGTCCAATCGAGAAGCACGCCAATTCCGGCTTGATGGCAGCGATCGACAAACTCCATGAAATCAGCGGGCGAACCATAACGGCTGGTCGCGGCGTAGTAGCCGAGCGTTTGGTAACCCCACGAGCCATCGTAGGGATGCTCCATGATCGGGAGCAATTCGATATGCGTGTAGCCGAGATCTTTGACGTAGGGAATGAGCTGGTCGGCGAGTTCGCGATAGGTGAGCCAGCGGTTTTGATCTTCGGGAACGCGCTTCCAGGAGCCGAGATGGACCTCGTAGACAGTAATCGGCGAATGGAGCCAGTCTTTTGCGGCGCGTTCGGCGAGCCAAGCGGAATCGTTCCACTGGTACGTTTCGAGATCCGCTACCACTGAGCCGGTGTTCGGCCGCAGTTCGGAACGAAAGCCGTAAGGATCGGCCTTCAACGGTAGTATGTTGCCGTGGTGTCCGATGATTTCGTATTTGTAGATCGCGCCTTCGCCGATTTCCGGCACGAAGAGTTCCCAGATGCCACTGGGTCCGCGCGGTCGCATCGGATGCACGCGGCCATCCCAACCGTTCATGGTGCCGACCACGCTGACGCGGCGCGCGCCCGGCGCCCACACCGCAAAATGAGTGCCCGCGATGCCCGCGACGGTCTGCAAGTGCGCGCCGAGTTTTTCGTAGGTGTCATAGTGGCGGCCTTCGCCCATCAAGTGCAGATCGAAGTCCGTCAGCAAGAACGGAAACGCGTACGGATCGAAAATCTCGAACGATTCACCGTGATGAGTGCGACCCTGTATTTTGTAGCTGCCCGGTTCAGGCGCGGACGGTTGATCGGATGGCCAAACGGCTTCAAAGAAACCTTCGGGACGGAGCTTCACGGCATCCGCGATTTTGGCGGGCGAGTGGGCCGGATTTTTGAAGACGATGCTGGCTTCCGAAGCCCAGGGCAGAAAAAAGCGGATGGCCCAGCCGCCGGTTGCCGGATGCGGCCCAAGCAATCCGAAAGGGTCGGCGTTGCGTGCGGCCAGCAACGCGTTGATGCGCGCGTCTAGATCTCCGCGCGCCTGCTTTTCGGCGGCTGCGGGGGCGGCGAGCGGCTTCAGATTTTCGGGAGGCAAAAGTGGACTCTCCGACGATGACGAAAAAAGGGCGGCGCGCGTACCAGGGTTGGATGCCGACCGAAGGCAAGTGTAAACAGTCTGGCGGGAAATGGAAAGTTTCCCCGGAGGGAATTGCCGAGTATATTGTCGGCGTCGAAGAAACGGCAGGCTGAACTCGGGTTTGCATCAAGGTCTGTATCAAGAGGGGTGAAAATCAGTGGGCGAAACGGTCAAGAAGGTGATTCTGCCGAAGCTGTTATGGCTGGCGTCCGCCGGCTTGGTGGCGGGAGTACTTCCCGCGCAGGCGCAGGACAGAAGCCAAGCGCGGTCAATGGTTATCTCGAAGGGAGGCATCGTCGCCTCGGAATCGCCGCTGGCTTCGCAGGCCGGTGTGCGCGTTCTGGAGAGCGGCGGCAATGCCGTGGATGCGGCCATTGCGACGAACGCAATGATGGGCGTGGTCGAACCGATGATGAACGGGATCGGCGGCGACTTATTCGCGATCGTGTACGACGCGAAAGCTAACAAGTTGTACGGACTGAACGCTAGCGGCTGGGCGCCCAAGGGCCTGACGATCGAGTTCCTGCAGAAACAGGGGCTGAAGGAGATGCCGCAGAAGGGCATCAACAGCGTCACTGTACCCGGCGCGGTGGAAGGTTGGCAGAAGCTAGCGGACAAATTCGGTCGCAAGAAGTTGGCTGAAGACTTGGCGGCGGCAATCGCCACGGCGCGTGGCGGATTCCCGGTGCCGGAAATAACCGCGTTGTACTGGTCGGGCGACGTGGATGCACTGCGTTCGAACGAAGCGGCGACGAAGGTGTATTTGCCAGGGGATCGCGCACCAAAGACCGGCGAGATTTTTCGAAATGAGGACCTGGCGTGGTCGCTACAGCAGATTGCCGCGCACGGGCAGGGCGCGTACTACAAAGGGGAAATCGCTGCAAAGATTCTTGCGGCGGAAAAGAAGCACGGCGGAACCATGACCGCCGAGGACTTGAGCCAGTTTTCGGCAGAGTGGGTCGAGCCGATTTCCACGACCTACCACGACTGGAACGTTTTCGAGTTGCCACCCAATGGGCAGGGAATGGCGGCGCTGGAAATGCTGAATATTCTGGAAGCTACGCCACTTGGACAAAAAGGCTACGAATTCGGTACAGCCAAGGCGCTGCACCTGATGATTGAAGCCAAGAAACTTGCCTACGCCGATTTGAACAAATACATCGGCGATCCGCGCGGGCAGAAACTGCCGGTGGAGCAACTGCTATTGAAAGAGTGGGCGGCGCAGCGAGCCAAGCAAATCGGGGAACTCGCGAACTGCGCCGTAGGTGGCGGCGATCTGCCAGCCGGCAACGATACGACATACCTTTCCGTGGTCGATCGCGACGGGAACATGGTGTCGCTGATTCAGAGCAATTATTCCGGATTTGGTTCAGATATAGTGGCGGAAGGAACCGGCTTTGTTCTGCACAATCGCGGCGGACTGTTCGTGCTGGATCCAAAATCACCAAACGCACTCGCTGGCCGCAAACGGCCGTTGCACACCATCATTCCTGCATTCGCGCAAAAGGGCGACACGCGAATGGCGTTTGGAATCATGGGCGGATGGAACCAGTCGCAGGCACACGCGCAATACATCGTGGACATCGCCGACTACAAGATGAACATTCAGGCCGCCCTGGAGGCACCGCGCTTTACCAAAATTACGTTCGCCGGTTGCGATGTGCAGATGGAAAACCGCTTCTCGCAGAAATCACGCGACGAACTGAAAGCGCTCGGCCACGAAATCCAGTTGCGAGGAACGTTTTCATCGAACGTTGGTGGCGGACAGGCGGTACTGCGAGATTTTTCCACGGGCGTGAATTACGGCGCCTCCGATCCGCGCAAAGACGGCGCGGCAATCGCAGAGTTACCGATTCAATGAAATTGAATCGGCCAGAGACTTTGACACAGCGGCGCTCAAAAACAACGCCCGTCTCAGAAGGCGGCCACTACAAGCCGACGTCGTAGGCGGCTGCGGCGATTTCGCCGAGTGCCTGACCAACGATATTCTGCGCAGCCTCGGGGTCGGACGGTATCGCGACGTGGTTGACGTAGACAGCGAAGGCCAGCTTTCGCCCGGACTTGGTGATGACGTAGCCCGTCAGCCCTTTTCCATTCAGCATGCCTCGCGCGTTTAGGCGGTCCTCGGAGCCAAATGTTCCCGTCTTTGCGAATACATGGCCGGCGCCGGGATTTTCTTTCTGAATCTTGGCCAGGGTGCCGTCCTTACCGAGAACCGGCAACGCCCGAAAAAAAACGTCATAGTCGGGACGCGTCGTCCAATAAGCCATGTAGTGGCACATGAAATCGGGGCTAAAGAGATCGGCCCAGTCACCTCCGGCCCCATCGCCTTGTGAAGCTCCAGCAAGATCGAGTTTGGCCTGCTCGAGGAACGCGCGCTCCAGTTCAAAACCTTTTTTCAAAGGATTTGCCGTGTCCTTCCCAGCCAGCGCGCCGAGAAGGTAGGGACCCATGCCAGCGTGCAGGTTCTGGCTTACCTTCAGTGTGACCTTGATTTCCTCGGCGAGCGGCAAGGAAACGTGCTCGGCGACCTGATTTTCGTCGGTATAGGAATGAGCCAGCGGAGCAAAATCCGGCTGCGCCAGGACGACCGGACCTTTGAGTTCGATGCCCTCCGCGGCCAGCGATTCACGCAGAACCCATTGAGCGAAGATTGTCGGTGAAGGAACGCCGATCGAAACGGTTTGCGCTTCGATGCCCAGAGGAAGCGAACCGGCTAACGTGATGTTCACGGAACCATCGGAGTTGGTGGCAAATTGAGAATCGTTGAAGACGGGCGTCGTGCCCGCGGCCGTGGTCGTTGCGTGAATAGCGAAATGAGCGTAACCGGTTTTTGGCGAAGTAGTCACCCTAAGCGGGTCGCCTACTTTGGCGGCCGGCGCGGCCACGACATCGATGACATTGTCGTTGACCATGATGGAGGACATAACCACGTCGGTGCCTCCTTCGCGCGGGCCATCGGGAAACAGGGAAGTGTCGATCAAGACGCGGCCATCAATGCGGCGAATTCCTTTGGCTCGCACCTGTTTCGCGAGAAGTTTGATTACGGTCAGCGGATCGCCGGGCAGAGCAGGGCCGCCGTAAGAGTGATCCTCGTCAACGAACGCCAGTGTATTGTCCGGCTGAATGCGGTTGGAGAGATTCGGATCGCCCGCGGCAACCAGGATCAAATCACCTTTCAGGCGGCCCTTGCCGTCGATTCTCCCAGTTCGAAAGATTTTGGTGCGAAAGCGGTAGTCCTGGCCGAGGTTCGCGAGCAGCGCGCCTTCGGTCAGAGTCTTGGTCGTGGAGGCGGGCACGAACAGCTTTTCCGCGTCGTGCGCATAGACCACCGTTCCGGTATCCAACGCATAAAATTCGATGCCGAAGCTCGCGTGCTTATATTCGTGGCGGTCCATCACTTTTTGGATCGCGGAAGCCAGCGCCGGATTCTGCTGAGCGTGGCTACCCGCTGGTGTCAGCAAGAACAGCAAGAACAGCAACACGGCCAGCGCCGGGGGGACAAAGAAACTTCCTCGCGTCGGTCGGAATGACATCCGCAATTGTCCTATTCTCAAGTGCAAACTGGGGAACGACATCCTGCCTCCTGAACTATTTGTGTGCGACATCGAGCTTTTCGAACGGCACGTTGCCAATCGCGTACTCACGCCAGTCCTTGTAGTCGAAGTGCCACCACTCCGATTCAAAAACGGTGTAGCCCTCGGATTCCATTGCCCAGCGCAGCAGATCGCGGTGCCATCGCTGCAACGTAGTGCCGCCCGGATAATCGGGAAATGAACGCGGCGACATTTCGTCGTACAGCCCGGTCATTTCCACAGACTCGCCAGTTTTCAGGTCAAACAGCGTGAGATCGACAGCGCACCCACGGTTGTGGCGAGAACCTTGCGCCGGATCGGCAACGAAGATTTTTCCGTCCGCGGGCGTCGCGTCCCAGAAAATCTTGGTGACATACCAGGGCCGATAGCCATCGTGGATGCGCAAGCCGTAGCCTAGCGGCTCGAGTTTACGCAGCGCGCGAAGCAGCGCATCGGCCGCCGGCCGCTGCAAGAATGCCCGCGCCTGCGTGTACACTGGCATGCCAAGAAAATCGTTCGTGGTCGCATAGCGGATATCGAGACGGATGGCGCGATCGAGAAAGGCCAGTTCGACGAGATCGGATTGGCGGAAGGGGCCCTTCTCTTCGGGGGGAGCGGCGGCGAGGGCTTCCTTACGAATCTGGGCAAGAGGTCGATTCGGCCTAACGCGCACAACATTCGGACTGCCAATGGGCACTGAATAGGGAAGCCGGTGATAGGGACCAAGCTGCGTAAAGAGCTGCCAAATCGGTTCGGATTTGTACTGCTCGAAGGCAAAGACCCACGGATCGCTGTCGTTACTCGCGTAGGTATAGGACGTCTGATCGCCCTTTCTGGCAAAAGCGAGCGGACTGACCGGATGCTCGACGCCGGCGGAATCGCGGAGAATCAGATGGCCCGCCCGTTCCAGCACCAGGAAAACATCGGTTTCGTTCTGGTTGGCGAAATCTCCCGTCCTGTTGACCAGATCACGCGGTAATCGTGGAGGCGTCGAGCCGGGAGAGGGTGCGGGGGAACGTAGCGGCTCGCTTGACGTGCTTGATGACGTTGCGGGATCGGAGTATTTCGACGGCAGACGAACAAAAACACTGCCGCCGAAATTCAGCCCGGTGACGTTGCCAGAGCTGTCTCTGACAAATTTGACCTGCTGGCGGGTGGTGGCTTCCTCGATTTGAAAAACATCGCCAGGGACATTCTGTACAAGATGCAGTATCACGAGAGAAAGACCGTCGGCGGATTCGCAGATCAGCCGTCCATCTTTCTCCAGGACGCGCATTCTTTTTTCGCTCGATTGTTCTTTATAGGTGCCGACGAAATTGCTCGGCGAGTTGGTAATTGCGTTTGCAGCTTGCGCTCGGCAGAGCGGAGAGAAAGCCAGAGCTACTGCGAGGAAAAAAGTGGAGGTGCCCGCATGCCAGCGGGAGTGATTCTCAGGAGGCGCGGAAAATCTGTTTCTCAACGGTCCATCTTTCGATGAGGTCGTGGCGGACATGATAGCCGAGTCCGGGCGATTGCGGGGCGCGGATTGTACCCTGTGGCGAGACGGTGACCTCAGGTTCGATGACGTCCTCGACCCAGTAGCGCGCACTGGCGGAAATGTCGCTAGGAAGAGTGTAGCCAGGCAGCGTCGAGACAGCGATGTTGTGCGCTCGGCCGATGCCGCATTCGAGCATGCCGCCGCACCACACCGGAATATTTTTCCCAGCACAGTACGCTTGAATTTCGCGGGCGCTGGAGAATCCACCGACGCGGCCCAATTTGATGTTGATGATACCGCAGGCGCCGAGTTCGACGGCGGTTTGCGCGGCGCGCAAGTGCGGAATCGATTCGTCGAGGCAAAGCTGGGTTTTGAGTTGTTTCTGCAATTTGGAATGAGCGTAGATGTCGTCCCACCACAGCGGCTGCTCGATCATCAGCAGATTGAACTCGTCGAAGCTGCCAAGGTGCTCTAGATCATCGAGGGTGTAAGCGGAGTTGGCATCCACCGAAAGCAAAATGTCCGGGTGCGCTTGGCGAACGGCGGCGATGAATTCCCGGTCCTTGCCCGGCTTGATTTTGATCTTGATGCGCCGATAACCGGCGGCAACTTCGGTGGCCACCTTTTCCAGAAGCTTCTCCGGCGTGGCCTGAAGGCCAAGAGAGACGCCGCAGGGAATTTCTTGCTGAGTGCCGCCGAGGAGTTTCCAGAGAGGCAAGCCGCGCTGCTGGGCTTCGACGTCCCACAGGGCGTTTTCAATTCCGGCGCGGGCCATTTCGTGGCCGCGAACGGCAGCGAAGGATTCACGCACTCGACAGGCTGCGGCAAAGTTTTTGCCAAGTATCAGCGGAACGAGAAATTCGCGGAGCACTAGTGTGGCGGTGTCCACCGACTCGGCGTTGAAAAACGGGCCTTCGGTAGCGGTGACTTCAGACCAGCCGGTGAGGCCGTCGCTGTGGAGCTCGACGAGCAGAATCGGCCGGTCGTGCGTGACGCCAAAACTGGTTTCAAAGGGCGCTTTGAGGCGCATCTGCAGTCTGCGGAGCGTAATGGAGTCGACGCGCATGAACAATCCTTTGGGTTGAGCGAAGCGCAACCGTAAGCGGCACCTGGCCAATGTGGATTGGACGTAAGAAGTGCAACGTCTGTTTCACTGGCACGAAGGAAGTTTCACTCGTGGAACCAGCGGTAGCCGTGACGCTGCTCTTCGGAGATTTCACGCACGATTTGCAAGGTTTCCGCCGAGCGCGCTTGCCCACATGCGGCTAGAAGGGCGTTGAGGAGAACGACCGGGGCTGCATAAGAAGCACCGAAAGAAGTCGTTTCGATGCCGGCCAGGAAGGCTTCGTCGCCCGCGCGCGCAAGCGGCGAAAGAAACGTGTCAGTGATGGCCACGACATGGGCTCCGCGATCCTTTGCCTGCCGCGCGCCCTCCACTGTTTGCTTCAGACCGCGCCGGAAGGAGATGGCGATCACCAGGTCTTCTTTCGTCAATGAACGTGTCAGGTGGACGATGCGCCCAGAGGTGGTCGCGGAAAAGACGGGCAGTCCGAGCAGCGAGAGATGGTATTCGAGATAGTCGGCCAGAAAAGAAGCCAGATCGCCGGCCAAAATGAGAATTCTGCGCGCTTCATAAATACGCTTGGCAAGGTTGGCGAGCCTTGGCGCATCCACAGTATTTTTGAGTGCTTGGAGATTCTTGAGGTCGCGCTCGATGGAGTCCGAGACGTAGGAGTGGCGACCATCGCGGCTGGACCCAGTGGTCCGCATGGTGTCGGCAGAAGTCGCGAAGGCTATGGAGAGATCGTGCAGATGCTTTTGAAATTCACGGAAATTGGCGAAGCCGAGAACGCGGACGATACGGACAATGGTGGCGGGGTCGGTGTTAAGGCGCTTGGCCATATCGCGTACGCTGAGCAGGACGAAGCCGCGCGGCTGCTCCAGGACTGGCCGAAGGATTTCTTGCCGCTTGGCGGTGAGTTTGCCGAGACTTTCGTGAAGATTAACGGACGGAGGAGTAGAACTCGATCGTTTCATGAGAAGCCAGAGTTCCCCTAAACGAGATCTGCGCCGAGTAGTTTAGCGTGCTCTGCGGCGCTAGGCCAGCGCCCCGGACAGCCTCCTCGAATTCAAAGTGTACCAGGCGATATGCGCAATTCTTGAGCAAAGAGCGCGGCCGGGCTGGTGGTAAGAAGAAAGCGGGAGCCAGGCTCCCGCACTCCAAGATATTTGTCGCGGTTATTTGTCCGAGGTTGCCGATTTTACATTTAAGCCAGGAGCCACTACCGGCTGAAGGAACGGCATCATGGCACGGAGACCCGGGCCAAGCTGTTCGATCGAGTGCTGCTGTTCGGCTTTGCGCTTGGCCAGGAAGTTGACGCAGCCATTGTCGTTTTCGGCGATCCACTTCTTGGCGAAGCTGCCGTCTTTGATTTCGGCGAGAAGCTGCTTCATGGCCTTGCGCGTATCCTCGGTGACGATTCGCGGGCCGGCGGTGTAGTCGCCATGCTCGGCGGTGTCGCTGATGGAGTAGCGCATGTAGCTCAGGCCGCCGCGATAGATCAGGTCCACGATGAGTTTAAGTTCGTGCAGGCATTCGAAATAGGCCACTTCCGGTTGATAGCCGGCCTCGGTGAGCGTCTCAAACCCCGCCTTGATGAGTGCGCTCACGCCGCCACACAGCACCGCCTGTTCGCCAAAAAGATCGGTTTCGGTTTCTTCGGTGAAAGTGGTTTCGAGAACTCCCGCGCGAGTGCAACCGATGCCGCGCGCATAGGAGAGCGCCAGAGCTTTCGCTTTGCCAGATGCGTCCTGCTCGATCGCGAGTAGGCCCGGCGTGCCGCCACCTTCGGTGAAGACTTCGCGGACACGATGGCCGGGGGCCTTGGGGGCGACCATGGAGACGTCTACTTCGGCGGGAGGCTGGATGGTCCCGAAGCGGATGTTGAAGCCGTGCGCGAACATCAGTGTTTTGCTGGGCTTGAGGTTGGGTGCGATGGCGTCTTTGTAGAGCTTTTGCTGCTTGGTGTCCGGGACGAGCACCATGATGACATCGGCCCAGGCAGCCGCTTCGCTTGGCGACTTCACGACCAGGCCGTCTTTTTCGGCTTTGCCGCGAGAGGCGCTGCCTTCGTGCAGGCCGACGCAGACGTTGCCGCCTGAATCGCGAAGATTAAGCGCATGCGCGTGGCCTTGTGAGCCGTATCCGAGAATCGCGACCTTCTTGGATTGGATGAGCGAGAGGTCAGCGTCCTTATCGTAGTAGAGCTTTGCCATGTGTTTCCTTTCGTGAGGCCGCTTCGCGGCCGAGCAAATCGGTAGTCGGAAAAAGGACCGGTCTAAAGACCGGCCACTACAAAAAACGAAGCTGCCACGTGAAGGTGGCGTCTACAAACTCCTATGCGGCCGAGAGTTTGGCCGTGCCGGTCACGCCGGGCGGCTGTAACAGATCGCCCCCGCGAGTCATGGCTATGCGGCCGGTGCGGGCCATCTCCAAAACCCCATAGGGGCGCAAGACTTCGAGCAATCCGTCAATTTTGTCGACCGTGCCCGATACTTCGACGATCAGCGATTCCGGTGCAACGTCGACTACGCGCCCGCGGAACACTTTGATGAGTTCCATCAAGTGCGGACGGGATTTCTGATCCGCCGCAACTTTGATCAGCGCCAAGTCGCGTTCGAGTACCGAGCGTTCCGAGATATTTTCCGCGAGCAGCACGTCGACAAGTTTTTCGAGGCTGGCTTCGAGGCGGTGCGCGCCGCGTTCGTCGGTGTGAGCGACGATGGTCATGCGCGCCACTTCTTCGTTTTCGGTTGGCCCAACCGTGAGCGAATCAATGTTGATGGCCAGCCGCCGCGCAAGGGAAGAGACACGATTCAGGACGCCAGGCTTGTTTTCCACGTATGCGATTAGTGTTTGCATGTTCGTCCTCTTTCTACGGCTCCGCCGCAGTTTCCACCAACGGGTTGTGCGGGCGGCGAATCATTTCGTGCAGAGACGCGCCAGCCGGGACCATCGGGTAGACCGAATCTTCCTGCTCGACGCGGAAGTCGATCAGGACGGATTCCTTGGACGCACGAGCGGCGCGGATGGTGGAAACGACGTCGCCACGACCGGTGACGCGTTCGCCCCGAATGCCAAAGGCGTTCGCCAGCGCAGCGAAATCGGGAGCGACAAGCGGAGTGGCGACGTAGCGCTTGTCGTAGAAAAATTCCTGCCACTGACGAACCATGCCGAGATATCCGTTGTTGATGATGGCGATATTAACCTTTATCTTCTCCTGAACGATGGTGGCCAGTTCGCACATGGTCATCTGGAAGCCGCCATCGCCGACCACTACCCACACATCCGAGTCAGGCTTGGCGAATTTGGAGCCAATGGCCGCAGGCAGAGCAAAGCCCATGGTGCCGAGTCCGCCAGAAGTCACCAGCGTGCGCGGCTTGTTGTGGTGGTAATACTGGGCTTCCCACATTTGGTGCTGGCCGACGTCGGTAACCACGATGGCTTCGCCGTTGGTTTCTTTCCACAGATCGTTGATCACGTGCGCGGCGTAGAGATGGCCGGTATCGGGCAAGCTCTGGATGTCCCGCACCGCTGAATCGCCCTTCATTTCCTTGATGCGACTCAGCCACTCCGGCCGATCTTTTTTTTCTACCAGCGGGATCAGCTGTTCGAGAACGTCGCGAGCGTCGCCGACAAGAGCGGCGTCCACCGGAACATTTTTGTTAATTTCGGCGCGATCGATTTCGATGTGAATTTTGCGCGCGCTCTTGGCATAGGTGCGCAAATCGCCGGTCACGCGGTCATCAAAGCGCATGCCGACGGCGATCAGCAGGTCGGCTTCCTGAATCGCGTGGTTTACCCACGCTTCGCCGTGCATGCCCATCATGCCTAGGTTGAGCGGATGATTTGCAGGGAAGCAACCGATGCCCAGCAGTGTCATGGCCACGGGAAAGTGGCCTGCCGTCACAAATTTTTCAAATGCCTGCATGGCACCGGAAATCATGATGCCGTGGCCGGCCAGGATAAGCGGGCGCTTGGCGGAATGGAGAAGCTCCTGCGCGCGATCCAGTTCCGCTTTGTTGACGCCGGGGCGAATCCGCTTGGGCGGCAGTTGGGGTTCCGTCGTACTCCAATCAAACTCCGTCGAAGCTTGCTGCGCGTCCTTGGTGATGTCCACTAGCACCGGACCGGGACGGCCGGACTTCGCAATAACGAACGCCTCTCGAACGGTGCGCGCAATGTCTTCGACTTTGGAAACGACCACGTTGTGCTTGGTGATCGGCATGGTGATGCCGGTGATGTCGATTTCCTGGAAGGCGTCGGAGCCGAGGAGTTTGCTGCCGACTTGTCCGGTGATGCAGACGATGGGCGAGGAATCGAGCATCGCGGTGGCGATTCCGGTCACCATATTTGTAGCGCCGGGGCCGCTAGTGGCCATGGCCACTCCGACTCCGCCGCTAGCGCGCGCGTAGCCGTCAGCCATATGCGTGGCGCCCTGTTCGTGGCGCACCAGAATGTGATGCAGTTTGGATTTGCCGAGGGCGTCGTACACGGGCAGAATCGCGCCACCGGGGTAGCCGAATACATGCTCGACGCCAAGGTGCTCGAGAGATTGGCAGAGGATTTCCGCGCCGGTGAGTTTCATATAGTCCTTCCTGATTGGCCGGATGAAATGGTTTCCGTTTGCGGCAAGGCCGTGACTGCGCCACGCGATGAAGAAGAAACCAGAAAAGCGTATTTAGCCATAACGCCGTTGGTGAAGCGGGGAGCCGGTGCCTTCCAGCCGGCGAGGCGTCGCTGAATTTCTTCGGCGCTGAGTTCCACATTAAGCCCACGGTTCGAAATATCGAAGACGACAATGTCGCCGTCGTGGATGGCCGCGATCGGTCCGCCGCGCGCCGCTTCCGGTGCCACGTGACCTACCATCAAGCCGCGAGTCGCGCCGCTGAAGCGGCCGTCGGTCAGAAGCGCTACGGAATCACCAAGCCCTGCGCCGACGAGAGCAGCAGTCACCGCCAACATTTCACGCATGCCGGGTCCCCCGCGCGGCCCTTCGTACCGGATCACCACCACATCACCGGCCTTGATCTGGCCCTTGTCCACCGCAGCGAAGGCCGCTTCCTCATTGTCGAAAACACGAGCCGGGCCGCGGAACGTATGATAATCGTGGCCCGCGACCTTAATCACGCAGCCTTCCGGCGCAAGATTGCCTTTAAGAATGACCAATCCGCCGGTCGGCTTAAAAGGATTCTTCGCGCTGCGCACCACTTCCTGCATGGGTGCTTCTTTAGCGGCGTCGGCTTCCTGGCCGATCGTTTTTCCCGTAACCGTGAGCGTATCCGCGCTCAACAGGCCCGCCTCGATCATGCGCTTGGCAATCAATGCCGTGCCGCCGGCCGCAAAAAGATCGGTAGCTACGAAACGCCCGGCGGGTTTCAGGTCGGCGATGATCGGAGTCTTGGCGCTGATGCGATCGAAGTCGTCAATGGTCAGCGAAATCTTCGCTTCGTTAGCGATCGCCAGCAGATGTAGCACGGCATTCGTGGAGCCACCGCTGGCTGCAACTCCAGCAATGGCATTTTCAATCGCGGTCTTGGTGATGATTTGTAACGGCGTAACATTCTTCCTCAGAAGCTCCAGCACCATCTCGCCCGCACGTTCGCCAGCCGCCGCTTTGCCGGCATTCGTCGCCGGGACGCTGGAAAGTGTCATCGGCGCAATGCCCAGAAATTCGCAAACCATCGCCATGGTGTTGGCCGTGAACTGGCCGCCGCAGGCGCCGGGGCCGGGGCACGCAGACTTCTCCAACTCCAGCAGCCGCGCGTCGTTCATCTTGCCGCTCGAATGCGAGCCAATGGCTTCGTACACATCCTGAATG
>Ga0068863_100004223_pt1 | contig 14186 bp, 10 predicted proteins | sample KBSSwiS62_FD_66596 | JGI IMG/M metagenome (GOLD analysis project Ga0068863, IMG submission 66596) | Switchgrass rhizosphere microbial communities from Kellogg Biological Station, Michigan, USA - KBS Switchgrass S6-2 | ecosystem: Host-associated > Plants > Roots > Rhizosphere > Soil ...
CGTCGGGTTGGAACTACGAGATGAAGAAGGCGCGGTAAAATCGGGCTTTCCTAACTCCAAAAATAACAACTAACAATTAACTAATAACAAAGCACCCGGCTTTCCACGAGATGCAGGGTCAAGAGCCGGGTGCTTTGTTAATAGTTAATTGTTAATTGTTATTTTGGAGTTGCTAAACCCCCGCCGCCCGCAGCGCCGCCAAAACCCGCGCATCGCGAAACGGCACCCTGCGGATCCGAACACCCGTCGCGTCGTAGATCGCGTTTGCCACTGCCGCCAGTGTGGGCTTGCAAACGGTTTCTCCCGCACCATAATGCGGAAGATCCGGACGATTCGGAGTCGGATCTCCATTCACAATCACGACGTCGATCCTTTCCGGCGTGTCGAGATGCGTCAGGCTCGGATGCGAATTCCAGTCCAGGCTCGTGATCTTCTCCGTATCGAACTGCACTTCCTCGTGAAGTGCCCGGCTCAGAGAATGGAGCATTCCTCCCTCGATGGTCCGTTTGAGCGCCTCGGGATTAATCACCAATCCGCAGTCGTGAGCGCAAACTATTCGCTTCACCCAAACGTGTCCGGTCTGGCGATTCACTTCAACCTCGGCGATCTGGACGGCGATGGTTTGGCTGCGATACGTGTACGCGATTCCACGCCCGGTGAGAATATTTCCCGTCGCTCGTGGCCGCGGTGATGGCCGGGACTCCCAACGGTACTCTTGCGCCGCTGCTTTCATTGCCGCAATGGAGCGCGCTCTCCGAAAAGCGTTGTCGTCCGTTGTGCTTGCTGTGAGGAGCTTCATTCGAAACTCATAGGGATCGGCTTTCGCCGCTGCCGCAAGTTCATCGATGAACGACTCGGCTGCGAACGTGCATTGAGGGCCATTCGGATCGCGAAGATTGCCGGTGCGCAGAGGAGTTTCAAATACCAACGGCATGCTCACGACCTGTGCGTTCAATCGCTTGTGTGGGATCTCATACATGTCGGCAGGGCGATCAGCACTTCCGACAGCCGCGGCACGTGGCCTGCGTCCCATGAGCTGCGAAATCAGGACTGTATCTGCTTCGTTGTACCCGAGGTGGCCGTAGTCGGCAGCCCGAGCATCGTAGTCAAATGCCGTGAGATTCCCCTGGCCATCCAGTGCGCCGCGCATGTTGAACGTGAACGCAGGGCCTTTCGTGTCCCATGCGGTCTCTTCATTGCGCATCCACTGCAAACGAACAGGCCTGCCGATTTCCTTTGCAATGTAAGCGGCTTCGAACCCGGCGTCATCGGCCGCCGTCCGGCCATAGGCCTGCGGTCCTTCCATCCACACGACACGCACGCTCTCTCTAGGCATGCCAAGGAAGTCGGCCACGCCGTTCCGCATGCCGTACGACTTCATGTCGTTTGTATAAATGGTCATCTGTCCATTGGACGGATCGGCCGTGGCGTGAGCCGGGCCAAATGCCGTGTGCCCTTGAAACGGAACATCGTATTGCGCCTCGATTGTCTTAGCTGCGGCAGCGAAAGCGGCATCGGGATTACCGGTCACTGCGGGATTCGGTCGGGCCGCCGGCGTTGCGGCGCGCATGAACTTGTACAAATCCTCGGAGGACGGGAATGGCGCAGTCGCCGCCTTCTCCCAGCTACACTTCAGCGTTTGCGCGGCACGAACTGCCTGCTCTTCTCTTTCGCACACAACGGCAACGTAGTTCCCTTTGCTGACGACTCGGAGAAATCCGGGAATGCTGCGAACAGAAGATTCATCGATGCTGATGAGCTTTGCGCCCGCAGTTGGCGGCCGGACGTTACGCGCGTGAACCATCCCCGGCAGTTTGACGTCGACAGCCCACTTTAATGAACCATCGACCTTGGGCGGGATATCGTAGCGTTGCGGAGATTTGCCGACCACCTTGAGATCCTGAACGGCCTTCATCGGTGCGCGGCCCGCGGTGGCATTGATGTTCTGTCCCGTCAGAGCGATGTTGAATTTTTTGCCTCCAATCAGTTCGCCATAAGTAACGCGCTTAGAGGGATCGCTCCTCAAGGTGATGACACCATCGCTGACGGTGAGTTGATCGACCGGGACCGAAAAGCGCGTCGCTCCCATCTCCAGCAACACGCGACGCGCTTCTGCTGCAACGCGCCGCATCGGCAAGCCGTCTGTTTGAATCGCGTCGGAACCGCCGGAGCCGCCCTGATCGACAGTGACGTCGGTGCTGCCCATGATGCATGTCGTCTTGTCGTAGGCGATGTCGAGTTCGTCCGACATCATCTGTCGGAACGCGGTTCCCGTTCCTTGTCCGCAGTCCGTCTTGCCCACGTAGAAAGTCGCCGTGTTGTCCTGATGAATGACTATCCACGAATCCAGTTGCCGGTAGTCGGGATCGGGATACGGGCCGGGCGCCTGCTGGACTGCAGCGGACCCTGCGCCTCCGCGCATGAGGAAAGAACCGGCGCCTGCGGCTGCCGCGCCGAAACTGACGGCGAGCCATCCGGAAGTCTTCAGAAAGTTTCGTCGCGACGCGAGAGCTTCCGCGATTTGTTTCGGGAGTTTTGTGGATTCGCTCATGCGAGCACCTCCTTCTTCGGAATCTCAAGGCTTGCGCGCATATTCCTCGATGCGAGCTTGATGGCTGCCTGGACCCGATAGTAGGTCATACAGCGGCACAGGGTGCGCGCCATGCCCTCGCGAATCTGCGCATCGGTCGGATTCGGAGTCCGGTCGAGCAATGCCTTGGCGGTCATGATCTGTCCGTTCTGGCAGAAGCCGCACTGTGGAACCTGCTCCTGGATCCAGGCCTGCTGTACCGGGTGAAGCTTGCCGTCTTTCGCAAGTCCTTCGAGAGTCGTAATCTCGCCCTGAACAGAGGACGTCGGAGTGACGCACGATCGCGTGGCGACGCCATTGATAATCACCGTGCATGCGCCACACTGTCCAAGCCCGCAGCCGAACCGTGGTCCCTGCAGGTTGAGGTCGTTGCGCAGAATGTAAAGCAGCGGTGTCGAAGGGTCGATGTCGACGGTGTGCGTCGAGCCGTTCACCCTCAGTGTCACGTTGCTCATGATGGAGGCCTCCTCTACTGAGGCGAGAGTTTATACGGGCTTAACGTAGACCTCAACCTCGACAGTCTGTCCACGACCGCCAAGAGTAACGCCTTTGACGGGGGTGACATCGCCGTAGTCGCGCCCCCATGCCAGCGTGACATGGCTTTCGGAAGGCATGACGTCATTCGTCGGATCGAAATCCAGCCACCCGGTCCCGGGAAAATATACCGACACCCAGGCGTGAGATGCCTGGGCTCCCTGCACATCTCGACCGCTGCGTACATACCCGCTTACATACCGCGCGGCAAGACGCTGGGAACGAAGCGCGCCGATCATGACATGGGCGAAGTCCTGACAGACGCCACGGCGATTTCGCAAGACCTCAACGAGCGGGAGATCGATCGAAGTGGAGAGCGGCTGATATTTAAATTCCTCGTGAATGCGATGAGAAAGACCCCGCACGAGATCGATTAGCGGACGATCTTCGTCAAAATCCTCGCGGGCGTAGGTGGCGGTTTCCGGGGAGAGAGGGACATACGGAGATTCGTAGATGAATTCGGACGCGATCAGGCAATCCTGGTCGGCTTTCGCTGCGATCTGCCGGCGCGCGTCCTGCCAGTCGATCTGGTTCTGTTTCACGTCGATTTTGGACGGCTTCACTTCCACGTGACTCTTTGCCGTTGCGGTCAGGCTCTCGTGAGTCTCGAAAACTCCAAAAGTGGATACGTCGTTGCCGAAGTAGTCCCTGCGCTGGTAGACGAAGGCTGGAGCCGGCTCGACCTGCAGGCTTGAGACCTTGAGTTCCTGTGTGGAAAAGACGCGCGGGGTCAGGCGCACTTCGTTGAAGCACTGGGAGACGGGAGCTTCGTAGTGGTAGCGGGTTGTGTGGGTTACTTCGTAGAGCATAGGGGTATCACCACGACACCGTCAGTCTCGACGCTGTGAGGTGGCTCAAATAACTCGCCGTCAACAAATCCGAGATATCGTAGAGAGTCCACCGAAGATCCCCGATCAGTTCATCAAGCGCGACAAATCGTCCTTCGACACTGCGCTCCGCCAGATCCACAACATTCGAGTTCCGCACCAAAGCCAGCGCCTTCAACCCCAACTCTTTCTCTTTGCCCTGGCTGCCGCTGGCAATCTCGTGCAGTCGTTCGATCTGCTGGAGTAGCGTTGCGAGTTGAAAAGCTACTGCGCGAGGATTTGTTTCATCCGTCATCAGTACTTCAAGCACGGATTCCGCCTGCACAACGGTGGGGTAGCGTGTGCGGTACGTTATCGAGCTATCCGCAATCTGGAGTAACACCTGAAGGTGTGGCTCGAAATCAGACGGAGCAGACGCAAGAGCTGAAGAGAGAAGCTCCGCCGTCTGAAGAGCCCTTTCCATGCGACGGCCGATTTCCAGGAAGACCCATCCGAAACCTCGCGTCGTATTTTCCGTCAGCAGCCCTGAAAATGCCGACAACGTCACGATGACGCTATCGAGCAGGTCCATGCCCGCAAGATAACGATGATCGACACTGGCTGGAGGCACGCGCGAAAACTGCGCCTCGAGTTGTTGGAGAACACGCCAGGTATCGAGTGACAGTCGTTCTTTCAGATGCCAGGCGGCCCGGCGCATTTCCCTCAGGTTCCAGCGCAGACTCGACATCTGCGAAGGATCATAGATCATTTCAGTCAGAGTGCGCTGGACCTGCCAGTGTTGTTCACCGAGCGACGCAAACGCCGTTTCGGGCGGAAGGTAACCCAGGCCCGAAAGAAGCCGGGTCGCGGTTTCCAGGGAGGCGACGCGACCGAAATCCTCTTCGCCGGACAGCGTGGGAAGCAACACGCGCGCAAATCGCACCCGGCTTTCTACGCGTTCGGTGTAGCGGCCCAGCCAGAAAAGATTGTCAGCGACACGGCTGGGCAGCTCACGCGCCGCAACGCGCGGCCCCTTCGCGGTCACCACGGTACGCCGGACCGGCGCATGGTCCTCGGTGCCACCCAGCACCCAGGTATCTTTGCTGCCGCCGCCCAGCTGCATCGAGACCGCGCGCGAGGAATCCTGAGACGAAACACGAGTCAGTCCTCCCGGCAACACCGTATAGGAACTTCCATTCCATGCAGCGTAGAGGCGCAGGATTACATGGCGCGGCACAAAGCCCGTCTCATTGAAAACCGGCGCTGTCGACAGCGACACTCGCTCCTGGGCGACAAACTCCTCGGGCCGTGCTTGGATCCTCGCCAGAAGGTCCTTGCGACCGGTCTCATCGAGAACATCTGGAAACTCCGAACGAGCGCCGAACCGCGAGAAAGCGGGTTTGATCACCAGGTCCCTGAAATGCTCGCGCACATAGCCAAGCGGTTCATCTTGTCCGCACCACCATGTGGCGACCGAGGGCATCTTCAGCGGCTCCCCCAAAAGGTGCTCGCACAAATGAGGAAGGAAGGCCATCAACGCCGATGTCTCAACGAGTCCGCTACCGAGCGCATTATCGATCGCAACGGAACCGCTTCTCGCTGCATCAACCAGTCCCGGGACGCCAAGAAGCGAATCGCCCCGAAGTTCAAGTGGATCGCAGAAATCATCATCCAGCCGCCGCAAAATGACATCAACCTGACGCAGCCCCGCGAGCGTCTTCACATAGACTCGCCGGTCAAGCACCGTAAGGTCTGCGCCTTCGACCAGAGTGAAGCCCCATTGCCCTGCGAGGAACGACTGCTCGAAGTACGTTTCATTGTGGGGGCCTGCCGTCAGGAGAACGACGGTGGGACTCGACCGTTGCGTTGCCGCAAGCGACAGCAGCGCCTCACGTTTCAAATCGAAGAATCTTGCGAGTTGCCGCACACGGCATTGATTGAACACTCCAGGGAGTGTCCGCGCAGTGATCAAGCGGTTCTGCAGCGTGTAGCCGATCCCCGAAGGTGCCTGCGTTCGGTCCGCGAGCACCCACCAACGGCCATCGGGGGAGCGCGCGATATCGACAGCGTACGTCAGAAGATGAACACCTCCCGTGGGCTCGAGTTCAAAGCACGCCCGCATGAAATTGGGATTCGCAAAGACCAGAGCCGAAGGCACGAGCCGTTCGTGCAGCAGCCGTTGATCGCCGTAGAGATCGGCCAAAATGCCGTTCAACAGCGCGGCCCGCTGCGCCACGGCCGCTTCGATCGAGACCCATTCGCGCTGATCGATGGCAAGGGGAATAGGATCCATTGGCCATGTGTATTCGCTGCCTTCCGAAAGACTCGATGGGTTGTAGGTGATTCCTTCCGACTGAATGAGCTGCTGGCCGCTGTGCCATCGGCGATTAAGCTGACGCATTCCCATGCGTCCCACTTCGACGTAGAGATCTCTCCAATGACGGCGCGGGAGTCCTGAGTGAAGAACCGCCTCGTCCCAATGCCCGGGAATTCCGGCATACCGGAGCGGAGTCTTCTCAGATTCGGTCGAGGCGATCACGATGCAGCCCTTTTGAGTGCCAAAGGCGTTTTGGGGCTGGCAGTACTATCGAGAGGCAGTTGAGATGGTGCAGGCGATTCCAAGGGTACAACTTCAGGGAGTTCCTTCTGAAACCATCCTTCGCGCGGCCACTTCAAGCCGCGCTGTCCTCCACACCTAGGAGGGCCAAAAAAACGGTGACGTGCCGCAAGGATTCTCATGCCGGCGCTCCTCCGGTCTTCTGCCACTGACTCTGGGCGAGGCCCTGGGTTTGATTCTGGACGCTGCCTGTCCGCTTTTCCGGCCGCAACACAAAGAAGTCCTGATTCAAGCTGTCTCCAATCTCGTTCATCTTTGTTTGAAGCCCGTCGAGGTATTCGTGCAAGCCGGTCCGGATGACCACGTCCAACCGCGCATTCGCAAGCTCTCCCCGCAGCACATCCATCAATTGCTCGGACGAATACTTCAACGCGCCGGCCGGAGTTCCCGTAATCTGCCGGAGAGAGTCACCGGCAACATCAACACAGTGACGAATCGCGCGAGGAAACTCCTGATCCGTTACAAGGAACTCCACAATGTCGATCGGGGTAATCCGGCCGCGCCGTTTGCGATAAGTCTCGAAGCCGCTGACCGATTTAAGAACCGCTGCCCAGTGAAGGTCGTCGTATGGCGTCCCGACGTTTACCGGCGACGGCAAAAGGATGAAGTATTTCACATCGAGGATTCGAGAGGTCTTGTCCGCACGCTCCATCATCCGGCCGAGCCGCAGAAAGTTCCATGCTTCGTCATGCTGCATGGTTGCTTCCGTGATGCCCTGAAACATGTGGCACGACAGCCGAATGCTGCGAAGCACTTCAGGAAGAGCGTCATCCTGACGCATGGCGCGCTGCAATTGGATCTGCAGGTACATGCTGTTGATTTGTTCCCACATCTCCGAGGAAATCGTTTCGCGAACGGATCTCGCATTTTCACGCGCAAATCGCAGGCAGGAAAAAATGGAACTGGGATTCTGGTCGTCGAACGCAAGAAAACGGATGACGTTGTCTTCCGAAGCTTCTCCCCATTTTTCTTTGAAAACTGCGGTATCGCCGGACGTGTCGATGAGAGGCTGCCACTGGTGGGCCGGCGCTAGCGGCAGGTCCAATTGAAGATGCAGATTGACGCCGATGAATCGCGCAACATTTTCCGCACGTTCGATATACCGCGCCATCCAGTAGACGGAATCGGCTACCCGGCTCAATAACGGACGCTTCTCACGCATCATGGCGTCACCGCCTTTCGAAACCCGTTACTGAGCACCCATGTGTCTTTGCTGCCGCCGCCCTGAGATGAATTGACAACCAGTGAACCCTTCCTGAGCGCAACTCGTGTCAGCCCTCCTGCCATCACGTGAATATCCTTGCCGAAAAGAATGTAGGGACGCAGATCCACATGACGTCCTTCCATGTGATCTTCAATAAGCGTCGGAACCGTGGAAAGCGCAAGCGTGGGTTGCGCAATATAGTTTCGCGGATTGGCCTCGATTTTTTGAGCAAACTGCTCGCGTTGCAACGCCGTCGAATGTGGGCCCACAAGCATGCCATAACCCCCGGCCTCATTCGCAGCCTTCACTACCAGCTTGTCGAGATTCTGCTGGACGTGCTTTCTGTCCGACTCCTTCCAACAGAGAAAGGTCGGCACGTTTTGAAGAATCGGATCCTCCGCGAGGTAATAACGAATGATCTCCGGCACATAGGCATAGACAACCTTATCGTCGGCCACGCCGTTGCCCGGCGCATTGGCGAGCGCGACGTTTCCGGCGCGATAGGCCTTAAGCAAACCCGGTACGCCGAGGAGCGAATCCGGACGGAACGCTTCAGGATCGAGGAAATCGTCGTCAATACGACGATAGATCACATCGACCCGGCGCAAACCCTTCGTGGTCTGCATGAACACAACCTTGTCCTCGACGGTCAGGTCGCGACCTTCGACAAGCGGAATGCCCATCTGGCGTGCGAGATAGCTGTGCTCGAAATATGCGGAGTTATAGATTCCGGCCGTTAGAAGTACAACGGTCGGTGTATCGGAACAACCTGGAGGCGCTATGGCTTCGAGGGTTTCCAGAAGTTTGTCCGGATATTCGGCGACAGGCCGGACCTGCAGCCCTTCGAACACGCTGGGGAATGTCCGCTTCATCAGGTCACGATTTTCGAGAACGTAGGAGACACCGGACGGCACACGAAGGTTATCTTCGAGCACATAGATCTGCCCGTCGCTGTGCCGGACGAGATCCGTTCCCGTGATGTGACACCACACTCCCAGCGGGGGGTCGATGCCTTCGCACTGCGGACGATAAAACGTCGCCGAACGGATGATCTCCTCGGGAACGATCTTATCCTTGAGAATTTTCTTCCCGTGGTAAATGTCGTAAATAAACGAATTCAGCGCGTGGATCCGCTGCTTGAGTCCTCGCTCGATCCATTCCCATTCGTCCGCACGAACAATCCTGGGAATCAGGTCAAACGGGAAGATGCGCTCCGTGCCGGCGGAGTCGCCATACACATTGAAGGTAATTCCCATCTGCAGGAGCAGGCGCTCCGCAGCCTTCTGAGAGCGCAGCAACTGTCCTTCTTCGAGCGACTGTATGGTTTCGAGCAGCAGGCGAGCTTCAGGACGCGGGTTTCCCTGCGCGTCGAACATCTCGTCGTGAAAGCCTTGCGTTTGATAGGAGTCGAACAGCACCCCGGCACCTCTGGAATCTTCGATTGGACGGCGCTGTCGAAGGTACGGACGTTGTACCCGAACGTCAGGGACGGACGGATTTTAGCAGGAAATGTGGGCTGGTGGAATTCATTCTACTTTTTAAGGCTCCGCACGTAGTTCACCATTTGCCAGATTTCGGTCGGTCCGATCCCAGGGCGCCCATTGAGACCCTTCATTGCGCCGGGGCCTCCGACACCATCGCGAATGGCGACAAAGATTTCGCCGTCTGTGGATCCGTGATCCCAGGAGTTATCGATGAGGTTCGGAGGCCGAACTTCGTCGGCGGCCATCGCCGCAGCGATTTCACTAACCCCATCACCGTTCACGCCATGACAATCGGCGCAAAGTCTCTCGTAGAGTTTCTTACCGGATGCCAGAGACTCCGGAGTCGGCTTAACGGGGTTTTCGAGAGACGCGTTGTCGTTGGAGTTGTGTAGGCCTGACTCTGGAGAAGTTGACGCCCCACTTTGTGCTGAAGAACAGGCGTTGAGGGCAACAGCCAGAGCAGAAACCATTGCGATTCTAAGCATGAAATAAGGTTGTTGCATAAAGCGAAGATGGTAGCACGCAGCCGCCGGGAGAGATCTGGGGACAGCCTCCGAATTCGAACTAGAAAGTCTGTGACAGACTGAAAATCTTCCAGTTCGAATTCGGAGGCTGTCCCCAGGATCTCCCCGATTTTTCGGCATTCCGCATGCAACAATCGATGCCGTGGTTTCCCAGCAACAGTTTATTGGCATCCTGATCGCCGCTGTTGGCGGCCTGGCTGTCGGATTGGAGCGCGAATGGTCCGGACACGCTTCCGGCCCGCGCGCCCGGTTTGCCGGTGTGCGAACCTTCACACTTCTGGGCATGCTTTCAGGACTCTCGGGCTGGCTGTGGGTCGGGCACTTCGAAGTCCTCGGCGCGATCCTGTTAGCGGGCGCGGCAGGGCTTGTGATCGTTGCTTACCTTGCCGCATCCCGGCGCGAAGTTGAGGCCACCACAGAGGTCGCTTCTCTCGTGGTGCTAGCTGCAGGAGTCGCAGCTGGGCTCGGAGCGTGGGAACTTGCCGGCGGGACGATAGCCGTCACCACGCTGCTATTGGTGGAGAAATCCCGAATTCACGACGTCGCGCGAAAACTTGACGATGCCAGCCTGCGCGCCGGTGTCCGATTTGGGGTGATGGCCGTTGTCATTCTGCCGCTGCTTCCGGAAGGTCCGTTTGGCCCGGGCGCGGGTTTCCGTCCTCGCACGCTGTGGATTGCGGTGCTGATTTTTTCGGGCCTCAGTTTCGCCGGGTATCTCGCGCGCAAGGGTCTCAGCGACACAATGGGTTATCCCGTCGCGGGACTTGTTGGCGGTCTGATGTCGTCAACAGGAGTAACGCTCTCCTTTTCACGCCTCAGTCGAACGCAGCCCAAGGCCGGCGGGCCGCTCGCGGTCGGAGTGCTCGGAGCATGCACGGTGCTGTTCCTTCGAGTCCTTGTGGCAACAACCACGCTGAACTCCGCCCTCGCAGTTGCCGTCGCTCCTTATTTTGCGATTCCTTTCGCGGTGGGTGTCGTCGCTTCAGCAGTCATCTGGCGTATGGATGGTCACGCGAAAGACAAAGAACCGGAAGTCCGCAATCCCCTGCAATTTTGGAACTCTATGCAGATGGCCGTTGTGTTCCAGATTGTGCTTTATCTGATGCATTGGCTTCAGGGTAAGTTTGGAGATCGGGGACTGCTTGCAACCGGCGCGATTCTCGGTCTCACGGATGTCGATGCACTGACCATCTCCATGGCTCGCGGGATTCAGGTGACAGACTGGAGCGTCGCAGCCGAGGCTCTTTCCATCGGCATCATCTCCAACACGTGCCTGAAGGCCGCAGTAGCTCTCATTCTAGGCAGAGGCCGGTTTCGTTTGCTGACGTTCGGAGGCCTGGCCGGCATTGGCGCCGCGCTTGTTATTTCCATTTTGCTCTTTTAGAGAATTGGCCGACTGCCGGGAACTTGTTAAGATGACGCCGATCGTCATCAAGACAAAAGGGGTTCCCATGATCAAGCGAACGACTCTGGTTCTATTGGCAATGCTTTTGACCGTCATTCTGGCCGCAGCGATCGCTGCGCAAGGTCAACGCGGTGGCGCAGGCGGCGGAGGTGGCGGGGGTGGCGGTCGCGGGGGTGGTGGTGGAGGCGGCGCCGCGACACCAGCGGTGCAAATACCATCTCCCGCAGTAACCTCCGATCGATTGTTGAAGGCTACGGCAGAGCCGCAGAACTGGTTGATGTATTCCGGTTCGTACTCGAGCCAGCGGCACAGCCCATTGACTCAGATCACCACAGCAAATGCCAAGGATCTGACGCTGAAATGGGTTTTCCAGTCCCGGTCCCTTGAGAAGAGCGAAGTCACTCCGCTCGTCGTCAACGGCACCATGTATACCGTTCAAAGCATCAACACCGTGATTGCTTTGAATGCAACCACAGGGAAAACTCTTTGGACCTACACCCATCAGCCCGATGCTGCCGCAAAAAACTGCTGTGGCAATCTGACTCGAGGCCTGGCGATTTCGGGTGACACACTATTTCTGGCAGCCTACGACGTGAAGATGATCGCCATCGATGCGAAAACCGGCAAGGAGTTGTGGAAGACGGTCGCGGGCGATCCCAAACAAGGGCAGAGCTTCACGACCGCACCGCTTGTCATTAAAGACAAGGTCATCGCAGGAACTGCAGGCGGCGAATATGGCGTTCGCGGCTGGATCGCGGCGTGGGATGTCACGACCGGCAAAGAAGCCTGGCGTTTCTATACAACTCCGGGCCCCGGCGAACCGGGCAACGAGACGTGGGCAGGTGATTCGTGGAAGAGTGGCGGTGCGCCGATCTGGGTCACGGGTTCGTACGATCCTGAAACCAACCTCACCTTCTGGGGAACGGGAAATCCCGGACCGGACTGGGATGGACGCGCAAGACTGGGCGACAACCTTTATAGCTGCTCAGTGATTGCGCTCGACGCCGACACGGGCAAATTGAAATGGCATTATCAGTTCTCGCCGCACAACGAGTTCGATTGGGATTCCACGCAGGTTCCGGTCCTCGCGGACATTGACTGGCAGGGGCGTCAACGCAAGGTCATGATGTGGGCGAATCGGAGTGGGATGTTCTACGTGCTGGATCGCACGACGGGAGAATTTCTTAGAGGCACCCCTTTCGTAAAGGTGAACTGGGTGGATGGATTCGACGCGAAGGGACGGCCAAATCAAGTCCTCCATTCCACAAAAGAAGGGACACTGATTTATCCCGGCAATCAGGGCGGCACGAACTGGTACAACCCTTCGTACAGCCCTCGCACGGGTCTGTTCTACATTCCCGCTTGGGAAAACAGTTCAACAACGTATTGGTTGAACGAAGCTCCTCCGGAGTTCCATGAGGGACAAAACTTCGCCGGTGGGTTTCCGCGCGGTGGTTCGCGAGGAGATGATACCTACAGCGCCGTCCGCGCCATTGACCCGAAGACCGGTCAGAAGAAGTGGGACTATCGCATGGCGATGCCACGCACCGATGCCGGCATTCTCACTACAGCCTCGGATGTTCTGTTCAGCGGTGGCGCCGACGGAGGGTTCTACGCCCTGGATGCCCGAGACGGAAAGCTACTGTGGCAAGCGAATCTGGGGCCGTCGGTGATGTCCGGTCCGATGACCTACTCGGTCGACGGCAACCAGTACGTCAGTGTCGTTGCAGGGAATGCGCTCTACACGTTTGGTCTGAGGTAGAGTCGCGAAATCAGCACCCTGAAGAGGGTGCAAGAACGATAGCCAGGTGTGGAGCACGTCGCGCGACACGCCTGGCTCGCGAAATCTCGCGAGTCTGCGCAACCTGAAAGCGTGCGAGGGAACTCCTCGCCGCCCTTCGGGCTGCGTTACTTAAGGAAAACAAACCAGGGATTACGCTCACTTCACGCGCTTGACCCTGACTACCGCTCTTGCACCTCTTCGAGGTGTTCATTCGATGTAGCGGATACTGCTTCTATCTGCAGTGGATTAAAGTCTTCGAGCCGCTTTCGAAAAGCACGTCGACCTTCGTTCCGTCTCGAACGGCCGTGGCGACGCCCCGCCCGAACGTGGGATGTTCAAGGACATCACCCAACTCATATTTGCTGGCGGGTGAATAAGTTTTCACAGCAGAGTCGCCATTTGCTTTAAGCAATGATTGATAACGGTTCGCGCTTCGCCGTGGCGAAGCAGACCCAGGAGTCTTTCGGGAACCTTCTCCTGGAGGATTGGCCTTGTAACTGTGTTGCGATTTGCAGGTGTTACAACTTACGCGCGCAGGCTTTTTGCCAACCATCGCTTCTATGGTGTGCGCGAGCATCATCTTGCATTTGCCACACCAGGAATCGATGTTGTCGCCCGGCTTTGTACTGTCGGATGCGGTATTCATAATTCTCACACCCGAAAGGATACCCGAAAATGGTGCCGTTATTGCGTTCCCGTTGATCTCACCCGCCAAATTCGGTTTCCGGCGTCGTCGGCGATCGCGAGCGCTCCCCCCGGGAGGAGGGCTAATCCGACAGGCCGCCCATAGACTTCCTTTCTCTCTTCTGAGGCGATAAAGCCCGTCACAAAGTCCTCCACACCGCTGGTACTGCCGACATTAAATGGAACAAAGGCAACACGATACCCGCTGAACTTTGAACGATTCCATGAGCCATGTTGTGCCACAAATGCGCCATTGCGGTACCGGGCAGGGAACGATGTGCCTTTATAAAAGAGGAAACCAAGCGAAGCCGTATGTGCCCCCACGGGAACATCGGGTATCAACGCTTTCGCTACGAGTTCGGGTCTCTCGGCCTTATGACGTGGGTCCTCGATTCCGAAGTAAGCATAAGGCCAGCCATAGAACCCGCCCTCTCGGACGCTTGTAAGAAAGTCCGGGGGCACATCATCGCCTAGTTCATCGCGTTCGTTGACCGCCGCCCACAGCGCGCCAGTGTTAGGGGCCCAATCCATGCCATTGGGATTCCGAAGCCCCGA
>Ga0068863_100004230_pt1 | contig 14172 bp, 4 predicted proteins | sample KBSSwiS62_FD_66596 | JGI IMG/M metagenome (GOLD analysis project Ga0068863, IMG submission 66596) | Switchgrass rhizosphere microbial communities from Kellogg Biological Station, Michigan, USA - KBS Switchgrass S6-2 | ecosystem: Host-associated > Plants > Roots > Rhizosphere > Soil ...
CTGGAAGACATCACTGCGCGCAAAGAAGCCGAGCGATCCTTGCTGGAGAGCGAGGCGCGCAAGGGCGCCATTCTGAACTCGGCGCTGGACGCGGTCATCACCTTCGATCACGAGGGAAAGATCATGGAATTTAATCCGGCCGCGGAGAAGATTTTCGGCCGGCCGCGGGCCGACGTGCTGGGCAGAGATCTGGCGGGGCTGATCATCCGGCCATCACTATGGGAAAAACATCGCCGCGGACTGGAACGCCATGTCGCCACCGGCCAAAGCACGATGCTGGGCAAGCGATTCGAGATGACGGCCCTGCGCGCCGATGGCAAGGAGTTTGCCATCGAATTAACGGTAACGAAAGTAGAGCTGGACGGCCCGCCCGTGTTCACCGGATTTGTCCGGGACATCACCGAGCGCAAGCGGGCCGAGCAACGGTTTCGCGATTCCCGCGAGCAATTACGTGCCCTGGCCGCTCACTTGCAATCGGTCCGGGAGGAAGAGCGGAGCCGGATCGCCCGCGAAGTGCACGACGAACTGGGCCAGGCGCTGACCGGATTGAAGATGGATCTTGCCTGGCTCGACAAAAGAAACGCCGAGATCCGGAGCACCGACGACCTGGCGCAAATTCACAAGAAGTTGGGGGAGCTGCCCGGGCAGGTCGACGCGATCATCAGTACCGTTCGCCAAATCGCCGCCGAACTGCGGCCGCCGGTTTTGGATGCGCTGGGACTCGAAGCCGCGATCGAATGGCAAACCCAGGATTTTGAAAAGCGGACCGGCATCACCTGCCGTTTCCAATCCACGCTCAAGCACACTGATCTCGACCCGGACCGGGCGACGGCGGTCTTCCGCATCTTTCAAGAAACGCTGACGAACATTGTGCGGCACGCCGAGGCGACCCAGGTGAACATCCATTTGCGAGAGGAAGGCCACAAAGTGATTCTCGAGGTGCAGGACAACGGCCGGGGCATGACCGGCCGCGGGCTTTCGGACAGAGGGTCGCTTGGATTGTTGGGCATGCGAGAGCGGGCCACCATGCTGGACGGAGAGGTCAACATCATTGGCCGGCAGGGGAAAGGGACCACCGTGGGAGTGCGCATCCCGATTCACCGGCACTCTGAACGCTCCAAGGGTTGATGGCGTTCCTAAAGGCTCACGACAATGGATCTACGAACCACGAAGCCGTCGGGTAGGAAACCGCCCGCTTCGTCTCAGGGTGCGGGCGGACCATTCAAATCGCGGAGCAAACTCCGATAATTCTCCGACTGGCGCAGCATCCTGGCGGCGACCGCGCGCAATCGGTCCACTGTCGCCGGTGGCAGGTGGAATGACGTTGGGAGAGACTCAAAAAAACCGCGCTCGGCTTCATCGGAAAGGGAGTTGAAATTCACCTCGATGGCATAGAACTGAAGATCGTCCTGCGGCGAATGGCTCGCGTTGTTGCCGGGAGGGACGGATCGAAGGATTTGGCGGCGCTGGTTGATTTCACGCTGCCACTTTTCGACACTTTCTCTGAACAGTTCCACCGTTTCGAATGAATAGCGGCTAATCGGGACACGGCCCGCGGCTTGGGCCACTTGCCGCAGCGCGTGGCGACACCTCAATCCGGATTGCGCATCGGGTAACGGCAAGACTGTCCGGTTCTGGTTGCACCGCCACCATGGATCGGTTCATGGGGCGACAGCACCACGTGGATCATCACGGCGTGAAGGCGCGATAAAATCGGTTTGGGTACCCCGGTTGAGGATCCGTCCACTGAATGGTGCCGCTGTCCGATACATTGGTGGCAACGGAGTTCCAGTTGGCAAAGTTGCTGGAAGTCTGGATGACGTATTGACGGTCGGACAAGCCCTGGACCTGAATTCGATACTGTCCATCCGGCAAAGGCAGAATCGCCAATTGCGCTGCGATCGCGCTGTCTGGCAAAGGCAAATAAACATTGTCGATGAACGCCGCATCACGGCCGGCGCCGAAGTTGGCGTCTTTGGTGTAACGCCATTCCAGCGTGTTGAGGCCTGGCAGGACGCGGAACTGAAGTGTGTTCCAGCCGAGTTCCCCCGACCATCTTCCCAAACGAGCGCCGTTCAGGTAAAATTCCAACGCGTCCCACCCGGCTTCGGAACTGACCCGGTAATCAAAGGAACCCACGCCGGACAGAAGATTGGTGATCAATATCAAGGAACTCTTTTGATTGTCGCCAATCGGACCAGATTGTGCGGCGAATCGCCCCCCGGCAACAAGGTTGGACTGCACGTGCCAAGAAACGTTGCCACCGGCCAACCATGCCAGGGCCGTCAGACCGCCGGACTCGAAACCTTCCGTGTAGTTTTTCAACCGGAACAGCGCGGTCAGCGTGTAGTTCTGGTTTACAATCAACATGACCGGATTGTCCGCGGAATTCACCGCGCCCGACCAGCCGATGAACTCGAAGTCCCTCGACGGCGCCGCGGTGAGATACAAAGTCGTGTTGGACAGATATAGCCCGGACGGAGGACTGACACTTCCTCCCAGAGGCGGATTGATCGTCAAGCTATAGTATCTCTCGGTGGTCGTGAAGATGAATTGCAAGCGGATGTTCCCAAAGGTGCTGCCGTAGCCATCGACGGCGATGTAGTAGAGCTGGTTCGACACGACCGCTGTCGTCAATTGACTGTAATCACCCTGTGGAACGGCGTCGTCGTTGTTCGCTATCAAGGCGAGATTGGTCACGCTGTCGCCCGAGTAAACCGCGAGCAATGTGTCGAAGTCCGAATTTGTCGTGGACAGAAACAAAGTGCCATTGACCGGGGCGCGCAATCGATACCATATGGAATGCCCACCCTCGTTGCCGGTGTGAAGGGGTTCGCCCGGCTCGCGTGTGGCTCTCTCGTTGACCGCAGTCACGAAGCCAGCCAGTCCGGTCAGTTCGATCGCATCGACAAAATTGTCATTCGTCGGATTGATGAAACGGATGACAATAACATCCGCCGGACCGATGTTGCCGGCGATATCCTGCGCGAAGGCGCGAACGGTGTTTGTCCCGGGGGGCAGCAGGAGCTGGCCGAGCCAGTTTGTGGTGCCCGTCACTGTGAGCGGCGGATCGGCGTTTACCTGCAGGAAGACCTGGCTGACGCCGGTGTCGTCCAACTGCGGGTCCTTCGCCGTGCCCGTCAAAACCACGACATTAGTCGTGAAGAGCGATTCGCTCGCCGGGCTGATGATCGTCGTCACAGGACCATTTGTGTCGGGCACTCTTCCGGGAGCGACACGCAAGCGGATGTTTCCCACCCCGTTGGTGTCGTACCCCGCGACCGCGATGCGGTAGGTGACACCTGCCTTGGCGTCGAAATTGACATGCGCCTTCGGTCCGTCAGGCACATCGTTGCTCGAAAAGGCAACGGACTGTAAATTCGTCACAGTCGCGCCGGTGTAAACGGCGAGGACCGGACCAAACGAGCTGCCCGCGAGATCGATCAGCACATTGGTATTCCCAGCGGGAGACCAGGTCCACCAAACCGAGGCCGCCACGGAGGGCACAAGCGCATGCAAAGGCTCGCCTGGCTCGATGGAAGCGTAATTGTTGGTCGCGAGAATGATCGCTCCTTCCGCAGGGACTTTGAAGGCGTTGGTGAAATTGTCGTTAGCCGGGCGTGGCACCACGACGTATCTGACGATTGAGGTCGTGTTGAGGATTTCCGGTGGCGGTGGCGGGTCCGGCAGTGGATCTGGCGGGGGCACTTCGCCAGACACGACCAATCGCAGAATGACGTTGGACACGGTGCCAACCGGCACTTTGGGCATTATCAAATCGGCGCTGAACGTTCCGTCATTCACCATCAGGTCTGGCGGTTGGCCATCGTCGAGAAACGGAATGTTTTGCTGCGATAGAAACGATCCCAGGACGGTGATGTTGGTGAAGGTGTCAAAATTTCCGATCGCAACAAGAATTGAATTGGTTGTCTCGGTGATCAGAATCGTGCTACTGGGAGGCGAGACGCTGACCTGAGGTGGAGGATTCGTTTGAGCTGCGGCTGCGCAGGCAAAAAGCAGGCAACAAACCGAACCTTTGAGAAGGACGAAGGATTTAGATGTCTTCGACCATGACTTAGCGATTACGACCATAAAACTATCCTCAACAGCGGAACGAATTACCAACCCGGCCCCGACCATCTGCGATGACGTGGCAAATCGTGATTTGAGTGACGTACCCTGCAAAACTGATGGCGGACAATCCAGATTCCTCTCTCCATTCGACGATGCGTGATTTTCACGCAATATGCGTGAAATTCACGCATGGCGCAGTGGAGCGAGAGAAAGGATGGCAGTAACGCCGCCGGATGGAAATGAGCGTCTGGATGCACACCGCGAATTCATCGAAGCTGTGGAAGGAGGCTCGCTGACGGGCAGGTTGAGTCTGGCCAAGTCACGACCAGCGTTGCTCCGGTACCGTGAGCAGGAGCAAGCGATGAATCGGCGTTCGCGAGTTCGTGGAATCGTGTCGCCGCTTACGGCGTGATTGCGCGGTAGAAGCGGAAGGACGGGTAATTGGACGCTTGCGGATCGGTATACTGAACTGTGCTGCCATTGCTCAGCACGATGGTTGAGATGTCCTGCCAGGACACAAGGTTGGTGGCGCCCTGTATCCGCACGGATTGCGACGCCGGGCCTTGGAACTGAATCTGGAACCCGCCGACGGTCGGGTTCAACAAGCGGAGGGAAGTCGGTATGCTCGGCACTGGCGGAATAACCACATTATCAATGAACGCCGCGTCCAGACCGGCGCTGGTGCTTGGGTCCTTGAGGTAACGCCATGTCAGGGTGTTTGTTCCGGCTGGAACCGAGAATTGATAAGTGGCCCAGCCGACTTCGCCAGACCAACGCTGCAGCGGCGACGATTGGTTGGGAACTCCATTTATGTAAAACTCCAGCCAATCCCAATTCGTTTCCGAACTGACCTTGTAATCGAACGAACCGACGCCGACGCCGGAGAGGATCGTGAGCGACACGGTGCTCGATTCACCGTGGGTGATCACGCCCGAGCGCACGGCAGATTGGCCGAATGAAACGTATGTGGTTTCGGGCACCCACGGGTGATTCAAGTCATTCGCCCAGTTGAGCGAGGGGGAAAAGGTGGGTTCAAAGCCATCGGTGAACGAAACCGCGCGGAAGCGGGCGGTCAGAACGAGATTGGTGTTCACGACAATCGACAGCGGATTTGCTGTGTTGGTCATTCCTGCGCCCAACCAACCGACAAACTCGTAGTTGGGATCGGGCGTAGCCGCCAGAACAACCGTGGAGCCCTCGGCAAAATCGCCTGATGCCGGGATCACGGTACCGCTCGGTTCCATATTGATCGTCAGATGGAAGATATTGGATGAAACGAAACTGTGTGTCAGGTACGCGTTGCCCGAGGCGCCGTTAAAACCGTCAACCGCGATCCAATAAGTCCGATTGCTCACCGCCTGGCTGATCTTGCTGAAAGTAACACCGCTGTATGCATCATCGTTGCTCGTGACGGCGACAAGATTGGTGATCCTCGCTGTGGCGCTGTCTGCGGTGTAGAGCGCCATGATCGTATCGAACGTCGAATTCGTTGTGCTCAGAGTCAGGACGCCGGTGGTCGGCGGCGTGAAGGTCCACCAAACCGATTTTCCGCCCACATTTCCGGCGATGAATTGCGGCTCACCGGGCTCCTTGGTTGCCGGACTGGTGTTGAGTGAAGTGGTGCCAGAAAGACCAGTCAAGGGAGCGGCGTTGGCGAACAGATCGTTGGTCACCCCAGCCGGAAGGTAGCTGACTTGAATTGAGCCCGCGATCGAAGAATTACCGGCGGCGTCCAAAGCAACGGCCTGAATGACGTTGGCGCCTGGCTGGAGCAAAACCGACACATTCCAGTTCGTTGTACCGTTGGCGGGGTTCGCAATGCCGTTGTTCACTTTCACCAGGACCTCTGAAACTCCGGATGGATCTGGCGCGGAATCGAAGGCCGCTCCGGCGAGCGAAATTACTCTCTGGTTAACCGATGCGCCATTGGAAGGGTTGGCGATGAAAACACTGGGGGGGTTGGCATCCAGTTGGCCGCCCGGGGCGAGGCGCAAATGAATGGATCCAAGCGAATTCGTATCCAAGCTAGCGACCGCGATCTGGTACGCCACACCCGCCTGCGCATCAAAGCTGACGAACGCCGGCTTTTTTTGTCCCAGATTGCCAATCGAAGCTGCCACTTGCTGGAGGCGAGTCAATTCGCTCCCGGAGTAGACAGCGAGAACGGCCTCGATGGCACTTCCAGTGGCATCAATCAGGACGTTCGTGTTGCTCGTCGGAGACCAAGTCCACCATAGTGAGGCGGCGACGGTTGACACAGCGGCGTGGAAGGGTTCGTTTGTTTCTATGGTTGCGAATTTGTTATTCGAGAGCACAAAAGCGCCCCCAGCGGGGAGCTTGGTTGCGTTGGTAAAATTATCGTTCGGTGGAGGCGGAACGACAGTGTAATTGACGACATTCGTACTGCCGACCTTTCCCTGCGCCGATGCCGCCACCGTCATGGTGAAAGGGGCGGTTGAAGCCGGAACCTGGAGTGACGCGCTATAAATGGCGTCGCCAGCCAGTGCGTCAGGGGCATTTCCATCATCGGTGAACGCGAGGTTCGTGACGCCAGGGATTGAGGCGGTAACAATCGCATTGGTGACCCCAAAGATATCCTTCACCTTAACGAAGATGGGCTCCGAAGAAGCACTCAACAGCGTCGAACCGGAAGGCGGGGTCACACTGACTTGAAGGATTCCGCTTCCGGTAGCTGTCATCGCATTGAAAGCGTTCAGCCTGCCGCCTGTTACCGTCCTGCCATTCAAGGAAGGAATCGGCACTACGCCGGCCAGAATGCGGCCTTTCAATTCGTCCACGTCGGCGCCCGGGTACTGGCTTAGAATCAACGCGGCGACTCCACAGACGTGAGGTGCCGCCATGCTGGTTCCGTCGAAGAGCTGATAATCCGCATCCGATCCGGCGGTGCTGGAAAAGATGGCCACGCCGGGCGCCCCGAGATGCACGGTGGTCTGCCCGAAATTGGAGAAGTCAGCGAGGTTATCATTCCGATCAATTGCGGCGACCGCGATGATATTATCCAATTGATAATTGGCGGGATACGATGGCGTGAGATCGTTGTTATTGGCGTTATTGCCCGCCGACGCAACAAATAACACTCCTTTGGTCCGCGCCCGGTTTATGGCGTCGAACAACGCCAGTGAAAACGCACCGCCACCCCAACTGTTGTTCAATATCTTCGCGCCCTTGCTGACAGCGTAGTCAACGCAGGTGATGGCATCGCTGGTGGCACCGAATCCTCCCGCGCTGAGAAACTTACAGCCCATCAACTGAACATGCCAGGTGACGCCCACATGGGGATGGCTGTTGTTCGCGGCCGCGCCAATCGTGCCGGAGGTGTGCGAGCCGTGGTTGTTGTCATCAAACGGATCGCCCGAACCCGTAATCGCGTTGATGCCGTAAACGTCGTCCACAAAGCCATTCCCGTCATCGTCCTTGCCATTGCCCGCAATTTCGCGTGGATTGTGCCACATCTGGCTGGCCAAGTCCTGGTGCGTGTAGCGAATGCCGGTGTCGATCACAGCCACAATCACGTTGGTCGATCCTGTTGTGATCTCCCACGCGTTTGTGGCTGAAATGTCGGCTCCTGGAGTTCCACCATTCTGACCGTAGTTACGCAGGCCCCACAAAGTGCCATCGACGAATGCCTGGTCGTTGGGAGCCAAATCCGCGTGGACGATGTAGTCAGGCTCCACGTATTCGAACAGGCCGGATAATTTCAATGCTTCGATCCGGTTCGATAATCTGACCCGACGCGTCGCCTCGTCGTTGGCGGACACGGCAGCGCGGGAGAGGCCGCTGGCCTCGTCAAAGACGGCAAGGCCGGACACGAGATTGTAGCGCCGATGAATTTTTGATCCAATTTGATTGCCCACCTCAGTGGTCCAGGTGGACATCGCGGCGTCCTTGAACTTCGCCAGAATCCGCGTTGGATGAACCGTGTAATTGTCCAAAACGATAAAATTGGTCTGCGCTGACAGGGTAATCACGCTGAAACAGAACGGGATCGCCCGAAGCACTCGACGCAACGCGGCATTGCACGATTCCCTATGTGCGCCTACACCAGAGATGGCAGGCGACGCGGACTTTCTAGATCGATTCATATCATCTCGACGCCAAGGCACACAATCAACGACCGGTGACTCCGAATGTTTGAAATACTCCGCGCGCGATGCGGGGTTTTGGCATGTCCATTGTCGGTCACGATCACAGATCGGATTGCGTTCTGATCATTGGCCGAAGCGCAATCGGTAGTACCGTTGCGCGTCACCGCTCAGAATGTTCATGTCCTGAATCGCGATGACTCCGCTGGTTACGGGAACATTCGTGTAATTCGGGAGCGTTTGCCAGAACGCCTTGGAAAGACTCGTCGTATACTCGACCTGATAAATCCCGCTCGGAAGCCCGCTCCATGAAACAGCGACCGACCGCGACGCCGTGCCAGCATTGACGAGTACCGCCATCGGCCCAGGGCCGTTGGTTGACCCCGTGCAATTCCATGCCGTGGGATCCTGATAAGGATAGCAATCAAATCCGTTCGGAACGCCGTCACCATCGGAGTCTATGGTCGTGCTGAAGCGCAGAGCCCGGTTCATTTTGGCTGTCTGTCCATTCAACCGCAGGACGTCCACGGAACTGTTCGGGCCGGCGAAATCACTGACCCAACGGAGGCGGCCATCGGGTTTTTGCGCATCGGCGAATTTGCCGTCCAAGGATTGAGCCGGCACATTCGCATCTGCAAAGTAAATGACGATGTTCTTGTCGAGAGCGAGCACTGACTCGAGGTTCGTCTGTGCCGCGCCCCGCAGATCGAGGAAGTCCACGTACAGACCGTTGTTCGCGCCGGACCCCGAGAAGGTCAGGAAACTGGTGTTCGCGGCGTTGATCACCAAACGACCAATCGCGGCATTGTCGCTAAAGCCGGCCGGAGTTGGGCCGAGGTCTGCCGCCGCCCAGGTGTGATTGGCTTCCTGGAACTGCCCGGCCTGGGTTTGGAATGTCGTGCCGAACAAATCACCGATCCGCGGTTTGACGAGCAAATTAAACCCGTTGTTGCACGTCAAGGTGTTGTTGGCGCCGGCCCCTGCGTCCGTCAGCGAGTTGGTGACCGCGAGGTAGAAGGCGCCGCTGGATTGCTGGTAGCCGGTCAGCTTGAGGTCCTGCGCCGAGATCGAGAGATTATTGGCCGAAGCCACGTTGCCACCCTCCAGTTTGCCCGATCGCGTATTCACGTTAAGAAACCCGGCAGCGGCGATGGCGCCTGAACCCTGGAAGAAATCCGCATCGATCGTCACGCTAAAGGCTGAAATCGATCCCGCGGTGTTGTTGACGACGGACGCGTACGGCTGCGCGCTGCTGCCCAACTGCAGGACGTCAGCAACGTTGATGGTTCCATTGTTGGTGACAGACTTCAGATTCACATTCGTTGATGCCCAATCGGATGTTTCCACAATCAATGCCCCGTTGACGGTCAGAGTGTCGCCGGTAAGCGAGAATTTTGCGCCGGCATCCACAGTGTTGTTGAGCACGATGTTTGTGCTATTTGCGGTGAAATCGTTCAACAGCACCGGCGAAGTGGTGACCAATCCGGCGGCATCGAGGACGAGCACATGAATATCGACTTCGATCTGGTTCGTCGCAAGATTCGTGACGAGCATGGGCGGAATGTTGGTATCGTTCGGGTCCGGACCAATGTTGGTCACCACCTGGCTGTCGTAATTCGTCCAAAACCCGCTCCACGCGTTGATTAATCCGCCAAACCGTTGGACCTGGACCAGTGCCAGATCATCGCCGGAAACGGACAACAGGCCATTGGTGGAGCCGATGTTGTAATTGACGTTGGGAGCATCGACGACCAGCCCTGTGCTGCCCACCAGGTGTGGAGTTTTGATGGTCACGATGCTTTCACCGCGAATCCGCGTATGAGTCAGATCCAGATTACTGCCGTCGATTTCAATGCGGCCGGGAGTATTGGTTGGCAATGTGCCACCGCCGGTGGCTGTCGCCAGGAGCGCTCGGTAACCCGCATAATTTGCGGTGACAACCCGGTTCGAGTAACTGCTGGAGTAGATCATTGTGTTTGTGAAACCGGAGTTGGTCGAAGCGGCGTTTCCGAAAAAACTGCAAGGAGGGTAAATGTCCACAATGTAAGGCGCAGGGCGCTGAGTGCCATCGACCAAATTGGTAATCGTGTTGAGGTTCGTGGTGGTGGCCAATTGATCCACCAGATATAATGAGTATATGATCGGCTGGCCGGTGACGGTGTTCAGGGCATCCGATCTCAGCTCGACAACAGCGGTTCTGAATCCATTCTGTGGCGGGTTGTTGTCGGGGTAAGTGTTGTTGAGGAATCTCACCTGCGTCGTGATGTTTGTATCCAGCCTCCCGCGCGAACTTCCCACAAAAACCGCCTGCACAATCACGTTGCTGGGGTTGAGCGAATTGGTGCGGACGAAGGTGGCCGGACTGGACAATGGACCGACCGAGACTCTGCCGAACCCAAAATTGTTCGTTACATTGTGCAAAGGAGACTGGACAAGGATGCTCGCCCCTCGCTGTTGAACGATCTGGTCGGAGACGAGGTTGGTGACCGTGCCCGCTCCCCAGTAAACATCCTGAACAATTCCCGAGAACGGAAAGAAGTTGGTCGCAGTCAGATTCGGTTCCGAGAGCTGCAGGTCCGGAATGCAGGCGCCTCCCCCGCTGGCGGGGTCCACCAGCAGTCCGCTACGGGCGAGGTTCAGGGTGTTGCCGCTGAGCTGCATCAGGCCGGAGGGCCCGACCTCCAACAATCCCTTGTTGACCAGATTGGTGGCGGACAGGAGGACGAATTGTGTTCCGAAAATATTGGCCGGACCATTCGCGCCTCCGGCGTTATTGACAATATTAGCCGCCGGGTGATGAATCCCGTCATCGGTGATGTAGTCGAGTTGAAATCCGGGCCCCGCCTGCATGAGGCCGTTATTTGTGAACCAGAGCGTGTTCTGGGTCGTGTACGGAATCGCGAAGTTCGGAGCCGAGAGAATCAGCAGGAACGGGGTGTTTAATTGGACTTGCGCACAAAAGCTCCCATCATTCAAGAACACGCTGGCGTCAACCTGAGGGGGATTGTCGCAAACAACCGTGCCAATATTGTGATACAAGGCATCCGCGGCGCGGCCCGAGAAGGTGAGGAGCGCAACCGATAACATCACCAAAACAAAACGTTTCATATTATGCGCTTTCGATGCTCTTGCCGGGATTGATCCACTGATCTCTTGATAGGCCTGGTTTAGGTCGGCGCTCAGCTATAATCCGAGACGGAGCTGCTCCAATTGTTGAAGCGTTATGTTCCCGCCTTGTGAGAATACCACGGGGTCGTTGGTGGTTCCGTCAAATGCCCCCCAAACAAAAAACGGCAACACAAAAGGTCCGATGACCGCATTCCCAGAAAAACCGAATACCTCGTCAATCGTCAGAAATCCCACATTGTTGTAAATGATCTCCACGGCAGGTTCAATGACCCCGGGTCCAGCCCTTCTTGCTGCCTGTCCTATAGCATCGCTATTCTGCCAGCCGCCCGTACCGGTTCTTCCGGCGGTGGCGATCGGGATCCCGCCAGGAGAATCGGGCCCGTTGATATCTCCCGCCGTGAACAGGACATCCGGCACCGTAATTTGGCGTAGGATTGACTGGGATCTCGCAACTCCATTCGTAACGAAGTTGTCAGTGCGAACGTCGGTGATTGGCGTGAAGAACTGTCCTAAGATCGAATCGTACTCGCCCCGGATAAAAGTGACTTTGTCCACGCCCGGACGCAATACCGGATCCACCAGGCCGCTCGGGGCAACTGTACCGGGGGGGGCTACCACATTGGTGGTGGGTATGGACCACGGACTGCCTCCGCCGCCACCGCCAGTAATGGGCGTAAAACCTCCCGCGTTCGTGCTTCCTGGTATCGCCGCCTCCAGGTTTTGGTTCGGCGCCTGATAAATGAACTTGATGGCGCCAACGTCGTCGCGGGTCAGCCCAGTGTAATAACTGCCAGGGCCAAATCCGGTCCAGACACCGCCCAACCCGGAGACCGGCTCAAAGCGCCCGAAATCCAATGGGTCCAGCGTTGTGTTGACCGTAAAGGACCTTGCTGGAGTATCCAAATCCACAATGTCTACGTAAGTCCACAATCGACCATTGATATAAGGACTCTCGGCCGCTGTGATCGGATCGAAGTTTCTTCTGATGACGGTGAAAAAAACTGGGAACCGAGGCGGGCCAGGTTGGTACCGGTTCCGTAGCGCATAGACCCATCGGTTGGGAGCGGCCACCCCCATTTCCTCCAGAAGAAGACTCATGGTCCATGACTTCAGATCATGAAGGCCCAAGGCCCCGGCACGAAAATTCACCCGCTCAGAAGTCATTGGATAATCATCGACATTCAACAGCGAAGCCACAGGGAGGTCGTTCAGAGCCTTTACGGCCTTTTCGACTTCCTGTACTCCACGAGTTCCAAAAAAGTTCAGAAACGCAGCGTCATACGCATAGTAAACATTCGGTGTGTTCCAGCGGTATTCTTCCCCGGCGGGGGCATTCATCGGACCGCCAATATCACCGGGCAGATTGTAACCGATTCGCTCCACCTGCCAGACTGCTCCCCCATTCGCATTGATCGCGTAAGGGCCTAACAGCGAAAACGCGCGAGCCTGTGCCATCAAACCAGCCAGCAGCAAAAAGCTTGAGAATCTAGTTAATGTTTTCGACATAACACAAACGCATTAGCGCAATCGGACTACACGGTAGTATGCCGCGCTGCCACTTCCATTCACCGGAATTGAATCATTCGCACCCGCGGCGAACCGCGCCGATTCAAAATCTGTCCAGGATCCAGCGCTCAGGTTATCGGAAACCTGAACCTGATAGATAAACCCCGGCTGGCCATTCCAACTAAGCCGCGTGCCCTGGGTGGTGGAAACGAGCTGAACGCGCATCACACTGTTCGCGTCTTGAGGAGCGGTGCCGGCCAGAAACTCCTGCAGATTACTGGCACCATCGCCGTCGCTATCGTCAGCAGGTCCTGGCCACGTGAGCACATTGGGACCAAAATTGGCCGTCATCCATTCGAACGGAATGCCGCCATAACTCGCCCCACTCCACGTCGTCGCACTGGCTTGCGGCGAGAGTGGCGAATGCCGGCCGTCGGTCGTGACGTAATCCAACCGCAGGCTATGCGAGCTGCTCGGAGCGATTCCCGACAGGGTCCAGATGTTGGTGGTGGTGGTTGCGGAGGGACTTGCGGCGCCATCGACGTAGATCTCGTAATTTGCCACCGGGAGACCTTCCACAGCCGGCCAGGACACGTGCAACTGGGGTACGTAAACACCGGCGCCATCCAAAACAAACGGCGCCTGAACGAACGGAGCCGCCGGAACCGGCAGCGACTCACTGGCCGCGTAGCGCTGGGCGAGCAAGTCAAAGCTCGTGTTTCCGCCTATGAAACTCGTCCACACGACCAGGAACCGGCTGCTTCCGTCAGAAGCGATTGCGGGATGCATTTGCTGACTCAGGGTTGTCGTGTTGACGAGGACCTCGTTTCCGACCGGGTCGCCGGAGGATGACAGGAACCTTCCGAAAACTCCTTCGCGCGATCCATCCTGCGCCAGGCTGGTCCAGACGACCATGTAATCCGACCCGACGGAGGCGATCTTTGGCGCAAACTGATCTCCGTAAGTATAGCTATTGACCTGCACCGCCGCATTTATGGGCTGAGCACTGGAATCAAGACCACGCGCAAAGATGTCCCAACTATTCGTATTCGCCATGCCCTTTTGGCTCCAGGCGACCACCATCCCGCCATTCGATGAAACCGAAACCACCGGGTTGGCACAAGGATCGTTGCCCGTGCTGACGCGGAACTCGTCTCCCCGGGGGCTGCCATCCTCATTGAATGTACGACCGAATATGTCTGCAGTATATCGAAATGTTGAATTCGTCAGAACGATGAGTCCTGCCGGGCTGATTGGCGCGGTGGTAGCGCGTTCGCCAACCCACACCAAAGCGAAGCCGCCATCAGCCAAGGCAGCGGCCGAGGGGGATCGCTGGCTGAGCGAGGAGGATTGATTTACC
>Ga0068863_100004231_pt1 | contig 14171 bp, 10 predicted proteins | sample KBSSwiS62_FD_66596 | JGI IMG/M metagenome (GOLD analysis project Ga0068863, IMG submission 66596) | Switchgrass rhizosphere microbial communities from Kellogg Biological Station, Michigan, USA - KBS Switchgrass S6-2 | ecosystem: Host-associated > Plants > Roots > Rhizosphere > Soil ...
TGCCGCGCCAGGATCGCCGCTTCGCCGACCCCGAGTGGCGCAAGCAGCCGTTCTTTGCGCTGCTGCACCAGCTCTACCTGATGGGCAGCGAGCAGGTCGTCGGCATGGCCGAGGCGGTCGAGGGATTGGAGCCCGCGCGAAAGGCGCAGCTCCTGTTCGCGACGCGCGCGCTGATTGACGCGCTGAGCCCGGCAAACTTTCCGCTGACCAACCCCGTCGCCTTGGAAAAGGCGGCGCAGACCAAGGGCGAGAGCCTGGTCCGCGGTTTCGAGAACCTGCTCGACGACATGCGCAAGGGCCAGCTCACCCACACCCGGCCAGGCGCATTCGTGCTTGGCGAGAACATCGCGGTGACGCCGGGCAAAGTCGTGTTCGAGACGCCGCTGTACCAGCTGATCCAGTACACGCCGACGACCGGAAGGGTCTTGGAGACCCCGCTCGTCATCTTCCCGCCGTGGATCAACCGCTTCTACATCCTCGATCTCAACGCCAGGAAAAGCTTCGTGCGCTGGGCGGTCGAGCAGGGGATCAGCGTGTTCATGGTCTCGTGGAAGTCGGCCGACGCCTCGATGGCCGACCTCGTGTGGGACGATTATATCGCCGCGCAGATCGAGACGATCGACCATGTGCGCGGCCGGCTCGGAGTGCCGTCGGCGCACACCATCGGTTATTGCGTGGCCGGCACGACGCTGGCGGCCACGCTCGCCGTGCTGGCGCGCAAAGGCGAGGCGGACAAGGTCGCCAGCGCCACCTTCTTCACCGCCCAGGTGGACTTCGAAGAGGCCGGCGATCTCAAGCACTTCGTCGACGACCAGCAGATCGACGCGCTGGGCCGCTTGTCTCCTGAAGGCTACCTCGACGGGCGCTACCTTGCCGCGACGTTCAATGCGTTGCGCGGCAACGACCTGATCTGGAACTACGTCGAGAACAACTACCTCAAGGGCGAGGATTACCCGGCGTTCGACTTGCTGCATTGGAATGGCGACGTCACCAATCTGCCGGCGCGCTGGCATCGCGACTATCTGCGCGACCTGTATCGCGACAACCGGCTGGTCGTACCCGATTCGCTCCACGCGTGCGGCGTACCCATCGACTTGCGCCGGATCGCGACGCCGGTCTTCATCCAGGCCGGGCGAGAGGATCACATCGCACCGCCGCACAGCGTGTGGAAGCTGACGCGCTACGTGAAAGGTCCGTGGCGGTTCCTGCTTGCCGGCTCTGGCCACATCGCCGGCGTGGTCAATCCGCCTGGCTCGGGCAAATACCAGTACTGGACCAACGAGGGCCGACCCGAGAGCATCGCCGAATTTATCGATGGCGCCGCCGAGCATCCTGGAAGCTGGTGGTCGCACTGGGCCGAATGGTTGCGCGGACTGAGCGACAAGGAGGTGTCTGCGCGCGGCAAGCGCCGGCCCGGCGGGAAGGGCGACAAGGTCATCGAGGATGCTCCTGGGCGCTACGTAACTTTGCGGTAACAAAGAAATTTCCAGAAATTGCTGCACTGCAACAATATTTGTGCGATGCAACATAAGCCTGTTGACTTCGCGTTTGCGAAAGCATATTTTGCACCGCAACAACGATGAGGCGACTCGTTGCCTGGCGCTTCGCACACGGCGAGGCGGGGCCGGCGGTCGCACAGTCAATGGCGAGTGTGCATGGCCGCGAGCGAAGATTTCAAAGACGAACCAGCAGCATCGGTGGCAGCGCCGTCCGATGATGCGCTAAATGCAGCGGCACTTGCCGCAGTCTCATCAGCGGCGGCCGTCGATGCTCCCGCTACGGCTGGCAAGCCGCGGACCAAGCCAAGCCTTGCTCTGCAAACCAGCGTGGCGCCGGTGGCACTTGATCCAGCCGTTTCCACCGAAGCGCCCAAGGTGGTGGAGGAAGCTCCCGCAGCTCCCGTGGCGAAGCGGCGTGGCCGTCCGCCGAAAGCGGCCGGCCTGGCCAAAGCGCCTGCCATCCAGCCGACGGTAGCCCCCAAGGCGGCGGCGCAGGCGGCCACGATTAAGGCGCCCAAGGTTCCGGCGCCCAAGCCCAAGCCTGTCGTTCCGGCCAAGCCGGCTGCGGCGGCTGCAAGAAAAGTTCCGGCCAAGCCGCCGCTGCCTGCGAAGGTCGCGCCGATCAAGTCGGCACTCAAGCCCGCAAGGGCGGCGCCCCGACCGGCGGCAGTTCCCCGGTCGGCAATAGAGGCAGCGGCAAGCAAGACCGCGCCCAAAGCAGAAAATACGTTCGCAGGACTTTTCACCCCCTTCATCCTCAAGGATACGACAATGGACATGAGCGCTAATTTCACGGGTCTCCAGGACGCCGTCTCCGAAGCTCAGGGCAAGGCCAAGGCCGCTTTCGAAAAGGGCACGGCAATGCTCGGCGAAGTCACCGAATTCACCAAGGGCAATGTCGAGGCCGTGATGGAATCGGGCAAGATCTTCGCCGACGGCGTGCAAGGCCTCGGTTCGGAACTGGTCAGCGAGGGACGCTCTGCGTTCGAGACGATGACCGCCGACATCAAGGAACTGGCCGCGGTCAAGTCGCCGACCGACTTCTTCAAGATCCAGGGCGACATGGCGCGCAAGAACTTCGACAGCGCGGTCGCGTACGGCTCGAAGAACAGCGAAGCCATGCTCAAGCTGATGAGCGACGTCTTCGCGCCGATCTCGGGCCGCGTCAGCGTCGCCATGGAAAAGGCGCGCGCTGCCGCCCCGACCAGCATTACTCCCACGTTCTGAGCGCATCCCCTTTTCGGGGGGAGTCGACCGGATGAAAGTGCTGTGGGCGGTCGGACAGGGTATCCTGTCCGACCGCCCGAGCGTCGTGGCGGCAATTCTTCCGCGCGGCATCTTGTCGTTCGCCGCTCGGGTACGATATTCTGGCCGTCATGAATTCCCTTGTTTCCGAGTCCGACCGCCCCGGTCCCGCGCCGCTGATCGCATGGCCCGTCCCTCTGGCGCGCGCCGTCGCAGCCGATGAGGGCGGTGGCTCGGACGGCGATGGCGGCGACCAGCAAGTCGGCATCGCCACCAAGACCCGCGCCAAGCCCAAGAAGCCGAGCCAGTTCAAGGTCCTGATGCTGAACGACGATTACACCCCGATGGAATTCGTGGTGATGGTCCTCAAGCGCTTCTTCAACATGGATCTCGAGCAGGCGACGCGGGTGATGCTCCACGTCCACCAGAAGGGCGTGGGGGTCTGCGGCATCTTCCCTTACGAAATCGCCGAGACGAAGGTGAACCAGGTGATGGACTTCGCCCGGCAGAACCAGCATCCTCTGCAGTGCACGCTGGAGAAGGCCTGACCCTGAAAGGTCGGACCATAGCACGGCGAATCATGGCGAATCATCGGGCCGTGTTGCTGCGGGTAGGGAGCGGTCAATGTCCGTCGAAATCCTGATTCTGGCCTGGGGCGCGGTCCTGCTGATCGTGCAGATCTTTCTCGCCGGCCATCTCAAGACCCGGCAGTACGGGGCGGACTGGAACATCGGCGCGCGCGACGAACCGTTGCCTCCGCTCAATCCGGTCGCGGGCCGCGCTGCGCGTGCGCAGGCTAATCTGTTCGAGACCTTCCCCGTTGCCGTGGTTGCGCTGGTCGGCGTGGTCCTGGCCGGCCGGACCAGCAACTTGACCATGATCGGCGGCTGGCTGTGGCTGGCAATGCGGGTGGTTTACGTGCCGATCTACCTCGCCGGCATCAAGGGGCTTCGCACCGTCGTCTTCCTCGTCAGCGTGCTCGGGCTGGCGATGGTGCTGTGGCCGCTGCTTACCCTCTGATTTTACGTTCGACCGCGCCGATTTGCCTGCCGCGTCGGGCAAAGCGGAACCGCAGGGCGACAAGGGCCTTTCCCGCAGTGCACCTTGTCGTTAGAGCCAGATGACCAACGTCAACCAGCTCTAAGGCCGGGGACGACCAGCGAGCGAACACGACTACGTGAAGTTTCTCACCGCCATCGACCGATATATCCTGAGGCTGACGCTGATGCCGATGCTCGGCATCTTCGTGCTCGCCGCATCGCTGCTGGTGATGGACAAGATGCTGCGCCTGTTCGACTTCGTCGCGACGGAAGGCGGCCCGATCGGCGTCGTCTTCAAGATGCTGGCGAACATGCTGCCCGAGTACGCCAGCCTCGCGATCCCGCTCGGTCTGATGCTCGGCATCCTGCTCGCCTTCCGCAAGCTGGCGACCAGCAGCGAACTCGACGTGATGCGGGCAGTCGGGCTGAGCTACACGCGCATGCTGCGGGTGCCTTACATGATCACCGTGGTCATGGTGATCTGCAACTTCCTCATCGTCGGCTACCTGCAGCCGCTGGCGCGCTACTACTACGAAGAGCTCAATTACGAGCTCAAGTCCGGCGCGCTCGGCGCCTCGATCAAGGTCGGCGAGTTCACCGCGCTCAAGGATCGCATCGCGCTGCGCATCGACGAGAGCAAGGATGACGGACGCCAGTTGATGGGCATCTTCGCGCGCGTCGCCAACCAGAGGGGCCAGGTGCTGTCGATCTCGGCGCGCGAAGGGCGCTTCCTGGCGCTCAAGGGCCAGCCCGACACCATCATCCTGCGGCTGGAGCAGGGCCAGATCATCCAGGACATGCCCGGCAAGATGCCGCGCGTGCTCAGCTTCACTCGCCACGACCTGCCGATCGAGCTGCCGCAGATTGAGAAGTTCCGCCAGCGCGGCGGGCAGGAGCGCGAGTACCTGCTGCCCGAGCTGATGAAGCTGGGCTGGAACAAGGACCTGCCGAAGGAAGAGCGCGTCTCCAGCCAGGCCAACTTCAACTACCGCATGGTCGAGGTGGTGATGATGCTCCTGCTGCCGCTGCTGGCGGTGGCGCTGGCGATCCCGCCCAAGCGATCGACTTCGGCTCTGGGCCTGTTCGTGTCGATCGTGATGGTGGTCGCCTATCACAAGATCAACCAGTACGCGAACGACGTCGCCTCGCTCGGCCGAATGAGCCCGACCCTGGGTCTGTGGGGGCCGTTCCTCGTCTTCGCGGTGCTGATCGTGTGGATGTACTGGCGCGTCGCCTATGTGCCGGGCGGCCAGGCGATCGGCTGGCTCGAGACAGCGTCCGCCAAGGTGGTCAAGCGCTTCAAGTCGCTGTTGCGCCGCAATCGCCGCGGCCCGATCCTGCCGATGCCTGCGGACGCCAGCTGATGAACGTAGAATTCTTTCCGTCGCGGACCCTGACCGGCTACCTCGCGCGGCTGTTCGTCACCCGCATCCTGGCAGTGCTGGTGATGCTGGTCCTGGTGCTGCAGGTGCTCGACCTGCTGGGCGAGAGCGGGGACATCCTGGCCCATCCCGGCAACGGGCAGATGCAGCTGCTTTACTACGTTTCGCTGCGGGTGCCGCAGCTGATTGCGCGGTTCCTGCCCTATTCGGTGCTGCTGGCGACGATCATCACGCTGGCGACGCTCAACCAGAACAGCGAAGTCATCTCGATGAAGGCGGCGGGACTGTCCGCGCACCAGGTGCTGGCGCCGCTGGTGCTGACGGCGCTGGTGATCTCCGCCTTCAGCTTCGCCTTCAACGAGCGGGTCGTCACTCGCGCCACGTCGACGCTCGATGCCTGGTCTGCGGTCGACTATGGGCCGGTGCCCAAGGATTCTGGCGCGCGCACCAACCTGTACCTTTCGGACGGGCGCGACCTGCTGCTGGCGCAGGCACTGGAGACCACCCCGTCCGGCCTGGCGCTGAACGGCGTCACCTTTTACCGCCGCGACGCGAACGACATGATCGTCGAGCAGCTGCGCAGCGCGCGCGCGACCTACGCCAGGCCCGGCTGGAAAATGGACAAGCCGGTGCGCTTCGACGTGGCGGGCACCGTCACCACCCAGCTCGCGTCCGCGACGGTGGCGCCGGGCGTCACGCCCGAGAAGCTGCTGATCGCCAAGGTCGATGCCGACGGGCAGGACATCTTCACGCTGGCCGGCTCGATCAAGGCGATGAAGATCGCCGGCCGCCGCACCAGCGAGCTGGACTCCGCCTGGTGGCACAAGCTTTCCGGTCCGCTGTCCTCGGCGCTGATGCCGCTATTGGGCGCGATTGCCGCGTTCGGCCTCGCGCGTTCGGGCCAACTGCTCATCCGCGCGGTGATCGGCATGTCGCTTGGGTTTGCGTACTTCGTCTTCGACAACGCGGCGCTGGCGATGGGCAACTTCGGCGGCTACCCCCCGCTGATCGCCGCATGGGCGCCCTTCGTCCTGTTCGCCCTGATCGGCGAGACGGTGCTCATCCGTACCGAGGAATAGTCGGGGCTGGTCCTCGACCGGGCGGCGAGCCCGGCGAGGTACGAGCACATTCATCGATTTGCGCAGACGGCAGCCGCTCAGATCCAGCCTGCCGTCTGCGCCAGCAGCCACAGGCCGATCGCCAGGAACAGCAGCGCCGCCACCGAGCGGACCACGTTGAGCGGCACCCGCTTGATGATGGCATTGCCCAGGAACACAGCCGGCACGTTGGCGATCATCATGCCCAGCGTGGTACCCAGCATCACCGGCACCACCTCGTGGAAGCGAGCGCCCAGGGCGATGGTCGCAAGCTGCGTCTTGTCGCCCATCTCGACCAGGAAGAAGGCGACGGCGGTGGCGACGAACGGCCCGAATCGGCTTGGCTTCTCCTCCGCGTCCTCGTCGAACTTGTCGGGGATCAGCGTCCAGCCGGCCATCAGGATGAAGCTGATCGCAACCGCATAGCGGAACCACGTGCCGTCGAGGAACGACGCGGCCTGCTCGCCCACCAGGGCGGCGAGGAAGTGGTTCGCGAGCGTCGCCACCAGGATGCCGCCGACCACCGGCCACGGGCGCTTGAAGCGGGTGGCAAGGACGATCGCGAGCAGCTGCGTCTTGTCGCCGATCTCGGCGAGCGCGACGACCGCGGTGGATGTGAGCAGAGCTTCCAAGGTATTTCTCCGGGGCCGGGCAGGACAAGCACGCAACGACGCGGACGAGACCCGCCCGGCCGAGCGGCATCGCCAGCGTCATTGGTCTCGCCCGGACGGTGACCCGTCCTCCCGTGCGCCACGGCCTCTCGGCCAAGTGTGTTGACGACGGGTCCTGCCGGGGCGGCAGGCGGCTACTCCCCAGATGACGGCTGTTCCTTACCGCCCGAGGACGTAGCGGCGCAACGAAAAAGAAGGCCCGGCACGCCTGGGAAGGCGGCCGGGCCGGTCGAGGTGCAGTCGGGAGGGCAGGGGCCTCCCGGCCGAGGGTTGATGTCAGGCGATCGTCAGAACGCGACGGTCGCTTCGATGCCGTAGGTGCGCGGGGCGTTGAAGTTGCCGTAGTCGCCCAGGATATTGTTGACCGAGCCGGTGGTCAGGCTGGTGGTCGGCGCGCCGGGCAGGCTGTTCGACGGGTCCCGGCGGAACACGTACTGTTCGTTGAACAGGTTGCGCGCCCAGAGCGAGACCGTCAGCTTCTGGCCGGCATCGCTCATGGAAACGTCCGCCAGCGAGAGGCGGGCGTTGACCAGGAACGAGGCATCGGCCTTGGTCTCGAACTGGTCGAACGCCTGTGTCGCCTGCGAGTAGCTGCCGTCGATGTGGAACTTGACCGCAGCGTCGCGGGTGCCGATCGGGATCTCGTAGTCGATCGAGCCGCTCGCCGCGTTGCGCGGGGTGAACGGGATGTAGAAGCGCTGCAGCACCGGGGTCGAGGTGACGCCGCCCACGATGAACGAGATCGGGACCAGCGGCACCTTGGTGTAGGTGTAGGCGTACGATGCGTTCAGCGTCAGGCCGTCGATCGGGCGCAGCGTCAGGTCTGCTTCGACGCCGTGGATTTTGGTGGTGCCGTCGGCATTGATCGTGCGCAGGACGTTGACGTTGCTGCCGGCCGCCGGCTGGATGTAGCTGATGTCGATCTGGCTGTCCTTGCGGTCCATGATGTAGGCCGCCACATTGAAGCGCGCCTTGCGATCCCAGAAGTCCGCCTTCAGGCCGGCCTCGTAGGACTTCACGTCCTCGGGGTTGAACGCCTGGTAGTTGGCGGTGCGCGAGCTGGCGCCGCCGGCGCGATAGCCCGTGGCGTACTTGGCGTAGACGTGGATGCTGTCGCTCACGTCGTAGGCGATCGTTGCCATCGGGTTGAACCGGTGCCACTTCTTGTCGAGCGGGGCGTAGCCGTTGGCAGCGACGATCGCGGCCTTGGCCGGATCGTCGTAGTTCACGTTGCGGAAGTAGTGCAGGACGCCGCGCTTCTTGTCCTCGGTGTAGCGCGCGCCGACGGTGATGTGCAGCGCGTCGGTGGCGTTCCAGGTGGCCTGGCCGTAGGCGGCGTAGCTCTTCGACCACACTTCCGATGCGCGGTCGATCGAGCGGCAGCCCGGCTGCGAGCCGAAGCCGCCAGAACCGGTGCAGGGATCGAGGATCACGTAGACCGGCTGGCCGGCACCGTTGAGGTAGATGCCGTTCGAGTTGGGCGTGGCGGCGTCGTCGCTGACGTGCTCGTTGAAATAGAAGGCACCCACGACGTAATCGACCGAGCCCACGGTGCCGACTGCCTGCAGCTCCTGGCTGAACTGGCGCTGGCGCAGGCCGGCGAGGCTGTAGCGGCTGAACGCGCAAGGCGCGGCCTGCGTGCACGAGGCGGTCAGGTTCACTACGGGGACGCGGTGGGCGCCACCCGAGTTGTCCCACTGGTCCACATCGACGCCGCGCCATGCGGTGATCGAACGCAGCTCGATCTCGGGCGAGACGGTCCAGCGCAGGTTGTTGGTGAACCCGTGGGTCTTGTCGACGCTGGGCTGCTGCGGCACGCCGATGTCGGCCACCTTCATGCGGCTGTCGCCATTGACGACCACGCCGGGGAGCAGCGGCTTAACCGTGCCGGTCAGCGTGGTGTAGGGCGCTCCGGGCAGCGAGCAGGCCGGCTGCGAGGCCTGGGTGCCGGCAGCGCAGTTGTTCGGGTTGTAGTTCAGCAGCTGGCTGTAGAACGGCGTGTTCTCGTCCTTGGCCACGTCGTACGAGAAGTCGTTGGTGATGTCGGGCGAGATCTTCCAGCGGGCGGAGACGCGCAGCCCCCGGCGATCGTAGTAGTTCCAGCCCTTCGCGCCTGCCAGCGGGTTCTCGGTGGTGGCGCCCTGGTACTGCTTCACGCCGTCGATCTTCAGGCTGACGCCCATGAACTCGGGCAGGTTGATGTGCGCGCCGAGCGTGTGCGAGCCGTAGTTGCCGATGCCCCCGGTGATGCGGCCGCCGAACTCGCCGGTGGGCGCGGCCGAGACGATCGAGAGCGCGCCGCCCTCGGTGTTGCGTCCGAACAAGGTGCCTTGCGGGCCCTTGAGCACTTCGATGCGCTCCACGTCGAACAGGGCAGCGTTGAGGCCGTGCTGGCGGCCCAGGTACACGCCGTCGACGTAGATGCCGACGCCCTGCTCGCGGGCGGGCTGGTTGGCGTCGAGCGGCACGATGCCGCGGATGCCAATGGTGAGCGCCGACTGGCGAGCCTCGAACGTCGCGACGCGCAGCGACGGCACGGCGCCGTCGGCAAGGTCGTAAAGGCTCTGGACGTGGCGCTTCTTGATCTCTTCCTGATCCACTACCGAGATCGCGATCGGGGTCGACTGCAGGTTGGTCTCGCGCTTGGTGGCGGTGACGACGATCTCGGTCAGGCCGCTGCTGTCGTTGCTGCTATCGGCGGTCGCGGCGTCGGCAGTGGCCTCGTCTGCGAAGGCGGTACCGGCGCTGCACATGAAGGCGATCGCGACGAGCGAGGTCGCATGCCGGAAGGCTGCACGAGTCATATTTCTTTATCCCTGTTCCTTGTCTGTCGCGACCGCTGCGCTGCACTGCGCCATCACCCGCTCCGACGGCGCAGCTAGGCGTCGGATATTGCCGTTTCGAGACATTCCCTTGACGGTTTTGTGGCAGTGCTGATTCTGTGGGGGGATTGTCTCAAGGCGGGTCGCCATGCGACGGAACGGCACGAAATTGTGCGCTGCACCGGGAACTTGCGGTGTGTCTGCACGGGACACTTGCAACGCGTTCAAATTCGCGAAAATACGTGGTAGGGCATGAGCTCTCCGCATGAGGGCGGCGAAGGAGATGACACGATGATGCGCCCGACGGCCCGCGCACTTGCCGCCGCCGCCACGATGCTTGCTTCCGGTCTTCCGGGCGCCACACTGGCCAGAACTCACACTCCCGCCGCGGCGACAACTCCCGCTCCGGTGCGAACGCCCGGTGCGATCGTCGGGCTGGCCGGCGACGACCGACTGGTCGAGCATCAGTACATCGAGAACGAGGTCGTGCCGATCGACGGCCGGATCGGCGTGCAGGCGACGATCGCCTTCGAGAACGGCGAGACGATCGAGAACGTCGCGGTGGGCGATTCGCTCGCCTGGCAGATCACGCCCAACAAGCGCGCCGACCTGTTGTTCGTGAAGCCGCTCAACCCGTTGGCGCGGACCAACATGACGGTCATCACCAACCGGCGGACCTACTTCTTCGACTTGTCCGCCTCGCCCAAGGCGCGCCCGCTTTACATGCTGCGGTTTACCTACGCAGTGCCGTATAGGCCGCCGGTACCCGCGTACCAATCCGTCCCCGCTCAGGCCGCGTTGGCGCCGCTGCCGGCAAAGGCCGCCAAGGGCCGCGCGCGTCGGGCTGCGCGGATGAGGGAAGCGCAGATCGCCGCCGGGGACGTGGCGACGCAGGACATCCCGCTGACGCAGCCGGAGCCGATGGCCGAGCTCGCGCCCGCACCGGCCCGCGAATACGCGCCCGCTCCGGTCGCCGCTGCAGCGCCGCCGCCTGCGATGATCGCCAAGCCGGCGCCGACGCCCGTTCGCAAACCGACGCCGGCAATGATCCCGGCACCGGCCAAGGTGGCGGCCGCCAAGCCCGCGCCGACTCCGGCGCCTGCTGCGGTCAAGCCGGCGCCCGCGTTGACGGCGTCCACTCCGTCGCCGACGCCGATCGAGGGTGCTGTCGACGGCGCCGCGTTGAACTTCGCGTGGACGCGCTCGGGCACTTCGCGCCTGCTGCCGGCGCGGATATATGACGACGGCGCTTCGACTTACATGCTCTGGTCTGAAAAGGCGGAAGTGCCCAAGATCCTGGTTCGCGACAGCAAGGGCTACGACGTTCAGGTTCCCTATACGCTGCAAGGGTCGACAATCGTTCTTGCGATGGTGCCGCGCACGATCGTGCTGCGCGCCGGCAAGGCGCGCGCCATGGTCGAGAATGCGCGCGGCGGCATCCTCGCCTCGCCACGGCCACCCGTCGCCACTTACGAAACCGCGGGCGGAAACTAAGCGTGACGCAGCCGACCTCGCCGCTGGAGCCTGACGACGTCGTGGGGGCGAAAGGCGAGGCCTGGCAGGACGAGCCGGGGCGTGGTCAGATCATCGAGTTCCCGCCGCGCCCCGTCGGGCCCTATCCGCCACCTTTGTCCGAAACCCAGCGCGTCCGCGTGCTTTGGCTCGGAGGGGCGGCAGTGGTGGCATTCGCGCTGGTTGGCGGCGCCCTGTGGTGGCGGCTGGCATCGCCGCGCCCCTCCTCGACGGCTCTCGATCTGCCCGCCTCCTCCGCTCCGCGCCTGCCCGCGCCGTTGTCGCTCGATACCGCCGTGCCGCCTGCCGAAGCGAGCGAGCCGGCTGCCGACGCCACCGGCGCTCCGCCGAATGGCGGTTTGTCGCAGCTTCCCGCGCCCGACCTCGCGCCGGTGCTGGCCACTCTGCCGGACGACGATCCGATCATGCCGGTGGCGCCTGGGGCCGCATCGCCGCCAAGTTCCACTACCGCCCGCAGCGGCAGCGCCACTCTGGTGTTCGATTCGGGCACGGGTCCAGGCGTCGTCGTCGCCGGCACCGGACCCGCCGCTTCGGTCATCGAGCCTGGCGCCGCGCGCGGTCGCGACCTCTCGGCCACGGTGAGCAAGGGCACGCTGGTGCCCGCCATTCTCGAAACGCCGATCGACGGTGCCAAGCCGGGATTCGTGCGCGCCATGGTAGCCACCGACGTGCGCAGCTTCGACGGGAAGACCCTGCTGATCCCGCGCTCTTCGCGGCTTTCCGGGCGGTACACGGTTAAGACCACCGCCGGGCAGCAGCGCGCCTACGTCAGCTGGACACGGCTGGTCCGTCCCGACGGGCGGTCGAGCGCCATCAATGCGCCGGGTGGCGGATCGGCGCCGCTGGTTTCGGTGGTGGGTTCGCTCGCCACCGGCAGCGGCAAGGATGCCGTCCGCCTGCGCCAGGGGGAGCCGATCCGCGTCTTCGCGGCGCGCGATCTCAACCTCTCGTCGAGGCGTTAGGGCTGGTTCCGAGAGTTCTCGCCAGATCGTTCCGAGGCTTCAGGCCTCCACTGGCACGCCGCCCTTGACCTCGATGCTCCATTCCAGCCCCAGGCTGTCGGCAAGTGCCTTGAGGTCCTTGCCGATGCTGGCGCTGTACAGCGCCTGCGCGGGTTCCTCCAGGCGCAGCACCAGGGCACCGTCGCGGATGGCAAGGCCGGTCATGGCAAGGCCGCGCTCGGTGCCGCCCGTCAGGCGCCGGCAGAGACGCACCGCAAGCCCCCAGCCGATCGCGCGATCGAGGTCCTCGCGCTCGGCGAGGCGGGTGAAGGGGGCGGGAATCTCGGTCAGGCCCGAGTTCGCCAGCACCGCCATCGCCATCATCGCGCGGCCGCGCATGTCGATGCCGATCCAGCGCTTGCGCAGCGCCCAGGTCATCGCCTCCTCGCTGCGCAGGTTCGGCTCGGTCCGCATCGCGGCCAGTGCGAGCAGGCTGGCAGCGGTGCGCAAGTCGCCATCGGCGTTGGAATCGCGGCAGGCCGGTGCGGTCCAGAAGGCGATGCGCTGTGCGTCTTCCAGCGAGGCGCGAGCACCTTGCGCGAACGACGCGACGCTCGCCAGCATCGGGTTCTCCTGCTGGACGTGCGCCGGGAGCTGCATGTGCAGCAACCCCTCGCGCAGGCCCCAGGATGAGAACACCAGCGCCGAAGGTCCCAGCGCCTCGATCAGTTGCACCATCAGCGCGGCGGCATCGGGAAGGGTGGCGAGCCGCGCCGAGGAGATGCGCGGGTCTGGATCTTCGAGGCGGCCCTTCTCGAACTGGCGTGCGAGCCGCAGCGCCTCGGCGGCACTCAGTTCGAAGCCGTGCGGATCGTCGACCGGCCAGTCCAGCACCCGCATCGCCTGGAGCGCGAGTGCGCGCCACGATCCACCGACGATGTAGAGCGGCAGGCCGGCCCCGCGGCCGCTGCCGGCGCCCCAGCCGCGCGCGTCGAGCGCCTTACGCAGGCCGGCGGCGAACCGCGCCGGTCCGGGCAGGCGCAAGTCGGGCAGGCGCAGGGTGCCGAACGGCAGGGTGACGCCGCCGGGGCTGACGTCGCCGTCGATCTCGACCAGTTCGAGGCTGCCACCGCCCAGGTCCGCGGCGATGCCATGGGCGCCGGGGAAGGCGGCGATGACGCCGGTGGCGCTGGCACGGGCTTCTTCTTCGCCGGTCAGCAGGCGTGGTTCCAGCCCGAAGCCGCGCACGGCTGCCAGAAGCTCGGGACCGTTGCTGGCGTCGCGCGCCGCGGCGGTGGCGACGCAGTCGACGGTCTCGACATTGAGCAGCTTGAGCATCGCGGCGAAGCGGCCGAGCGCGGACAGCGCGGTGCGCATCGCCTTGTCGGGGATGGCGCCGGTGCGGCCCAGGTCCTTGCCCAGGCGCGCATTGACCTTCTCGTTGAGGATGACGACCGGCGCGCGCGGCGGGCCGTTGTAGACGACCAGGCGCACGGTGTTCGAGCCGATATCGATGATGGCGCGCTTGCCCGTGCCAGGGACACTGGCGGTGGGGCTGGCGCTTGGCACGGTACCGCCGGTCTGGCTGACGTCGAGCATACTCTTGGAGCGAATCTCTTGGCCCGATGTTCCGGGCGGCCTGTGTGCGCTATGTCAGATGTTGCCCCGCCGAAGCGAGAGCTTGGGCACCTCTCGTCCACTGGCAAGCGATGCACCGCGGCCCGAAAGCGACGGGTTGGTCATGAAGTAGCGGTGCAGGTTGAACGGCACCTCGGTTTCGCCGATGCGGTCGTAACTGCCGTCGGGCGCGAGGATCCAGCTCTGCTCGGTGTCGATCAGGTTCGCCAGCATAACCTGGTCGAGCACCTGGTCGTGCACGGTCTTGTTGCGGATCGGGATCAGGATTTCGACCCGGCGGTCCAAGTTGCGGCTCATGCCGTC
>Ga0068863_100004234_pt1 | contig 14165 bp, 16 predicted proteins | sample KBSSwiS62_FD_66596 | JGI IMG/M metagenome (GOLD analysis project Ga0068863, IMG submission 66596) | Switchgrass rhizosphere microbial communities from Kellogg Biological Station, Michigan, USA - KBS Switchgrass S6-2 | ecosystem: Host-associated > Plants > Roots > Rhizosphere > Soil ...
ATCGCGCGAGTTGTCGGGGCGACGGAAGCGACCGCGCTCGGACTGACCGCCGGAACGCGGAGGACTCTCTCTCCTCCTTGGCCGGATCTCGTCATTGCGACCGGATGGAAGCCGGCGCGCGTCGCGCGGTGGATAGGCCGGGCGAGCCTCGGCCGGACGCGCGTGGTCCTCCTCGGGCGCAAGGGCGCGCCGATCGCCGATGGGCCGGAAATCCTCATCAGCTGCCTGCATTTCAACCTGCCCCCTCATCCCCTGCGAATCGAAACCACGATGCCGCTCAACGGGATCACAGCGGAGAAGCTGGAGCATGCCGCGGCACGCTGGGAGTCCCGTTTCCCCGGCGCGCCTCGTCCGCGGTTGGCGTTGCTGGTCGGCGGTGCGACCGAGTTCCACCGGTTCCGGCAAGGCGAAGGATTGCGACTCGGGCGCGACGTGCGAGCCTTCGCGGCGGCGCGCAATGCGCGCGTGTTCGCGATCACCAGTCGCAGAACCGGAAAGGCGGCGACAGCCGCGCTCCGGGAAGGGCTCGGCCCGGCCGCGACCGTCCACGAGTGGCATGCGGGCGAGCGCGACAATCCTTACCTCGGTTTTCTCGGTGCCTGCGACATGCTGATCGTCACGGGCGACAGCGAATCCATGATCTCGGAGGCGGTGGCGACCGGCAAGCCGGTGCTGATCTATCCGCTGCCGTCGCGCCGGTTCCTCTGGCGCCACCTGATCGCGTCGTGGGTCGTCGCCACGGCCAAAAGACGACCGGCGAATCGGCGGGGGACCACCCGGCCGCAGCAGGGTCTCGAATACCTTTGCGCGCGCCTCGTCGAGCGCAACATCGTCCAGCCCCCGCGCGATCTGTCGGTGCTCTATCGCGCGCTGGCGGATCGCGGACGCGCGGCGATGTTCCACGCTTCGCAGTCGCTCCCGCAATACACCGATCCCGATGCGGCGAACGAAACGTTCGCAGTCGCCCGCGCGGTCAAGGACAGGCTGGGCCTCGCCGTTGTCGAGCCATCGGCGGCCACCGAACGGCGCTTTCCGAGCCCGAGCGGCTATCGCACCGTGTAGAGTCGATGCATCGTGAACTATCTGGATTTCGAACGGCTGGAGCAATTCGACGCGCGTGAGTTTCGCGCGACCCGGCCCTACCCGTGGGCGAACCCGCCGGGAATTCTCACCGACGAAGCCTACGCCGTCCTGCGACGGAACCTGCCCGATAAGTCGCTCTTCACGCGGGTCTTCGGCGTCCGGCGAGCGCACGGTCAGGAGCCGCATGACAGGCTGACACTGGAGTACCGGAGCGATCTCCCGCTCGCGCCACCATGGCACGAGTTCGTGGCGGAGCTGCTGGGCCCCGAGTATTACCGGTTCATCCAGCGTACGTTCGACCGGCGGCGATTCCGTCTGGACTTCCACTGGCACTACACTCCCAGCGGCTGCTCCGTGTCGCCGCACTGCGATGCGCGCCGCAAGCTCGGGTCGCACATCTTCTACTTCAACACCACCGAGGACTGGGACCCCGCATGGGGCGGCGAGACGCTCATCCTGGACGATCACGGCCGATTCAAACGCGCCTCCGCGCCCAGGTTCGAGGATTTCGACAGCGCGATGCCGTCGAACGCGCTCGGCAACCGCAGCCTGCTTTTTGCGCGTGCGGGCAATTCCTGGCATGGCGTGCAGGAGATCCGGTGCCCGCCCGGCAAATACCGAAAGGTATTCATCGTCGTGATCAACGATTGGCTCGCCACCGTCGTTCGCCGAACCGTGGGCACGCTCACGGGGAAGCAACCCGAGGCCTACCAGTAGCGAGACAACGCCGCGCGGTAGCGGGCGATGTTCGCTTTGGACCTTTCGATCTCCAACGCGCGGGGCTTTGCGCCTTCAGTCCTTCGCGGCCGTGTGCCGCGTGATCCAGCGCGTGAGCGGCTTCCATTGCTCCCAATCCTGCTCGCCGCGCGAGCGGGGCAGATCGAACACCGACGCTCCGTCGCGTGCGCAATGAACGTAGACCTGCGTATCGCGCAGGTGGGTGATCACGGGAAACGCGAATTCCCCGAGAAATGCGTCGAGCTCGGCGGCGCTGTGCGTGCGCGGGTCGACGCGCATCGCGATGATGCCGAGCGCGAGCTCACCCTTCCGGATCGCCTTGTGCTCTTGGATGGCGGTCAGGAAGCGGCGCGTCGCACCCATGTCGAACGCGGAAGGCGTCAGGGGAACGAGCATCACGTCGGCGCGGCGCACCGCCTCGCGCAGATCGTCCCCATGCAAGCCGGCGGGCGTGTCGACAATGCGCCAGTCGGTGTCCGGCTCCTTGCCGGCCTTCGCTTCGCGCGCGAGGCCCGCGATCGGGGGAAACAGCGTTGGACGGCGCTCGAGCCATCCGGTCGCCGAGCGCTGCGGATCGAGATCGCGCAGCACCACGTTCCGGCGCTTGCCCGCGAGCCAGCCGGCGACGTTGGTCGCGAGCGTCGTCTTGCCGCTGCCGCCCTTCGGATTGGCGACGACGATGGTCTGCATGGCAATTCCCTTTTCTCCCTCGAAAACCGGCAATCTTAGCGCCAATCCCCAATGCCTTCCGCCGCCGGTAAAATGACGGGCGATGGAGACACCTGCTGCCGATCTGCAACCACCCACCCCGGCGAAGCCGGCCGCGGGAGCGACGACGGCGTGGCGCGACCCGCGGAAGGCGGAGTTCGAGGCGAACAAGCTGCGCAAGCGCCTGCGTCGCCTGGTCGGCGAGGCGATCGGCGCCTACCGGCTCATCGAGCCGAACGACCGCATCATGGTGTGCGTGTCGGGAGGCAAGGACAGCCATGCCCTTCTCGATCTGCTGCTGACGCTGAAGGGCCGCGCGCCCTTCCCGTTCGACGTCATCGCGATGAACCTCGACCAGAAGCAGCCGGACTTTCCTGCTGACGTGCTCCCGCGATATTTCGAGTCGCGGGCAATTCCATACCGGATCGAGGAGCAGGACACCTACAGCGTCGTCAAGCGGGTTATCCCCGAAGGTGGGACGCTCTGCTCGTTGTGCTCGAGACTGCGGCGCGGCGTGATCTATCGCGTGGCTTCCGAGGTCGGCGCCACCAAGATCGCGCTGGGTCATCACCGGGACGACGTCGTGGCGACGTTCTTCCTGAATCTATTCTTCGGCGGAAAGCTGAAGACGATGCCTCCGAAGCTCGTGTCCGACGACGGCCGGCACGTGGTCATCCGGCCGCTCGTTCACGTACGCGAGCGCGATCTCGCGCGCTACGCCGAGCTCAACGCGTTTCCGATCATCCCGTGCAACCTGTGCGGATCGCAGGAGCACCTGCAGCGCAAGCAGGTGGCGGCGATGCTGCGCGAATGGGAGAAGAAGTATCCGGGGCGGATCGACTCGATCTTCGGCGCGCTCGGCAATGTCGTGCCGTCGCACTTGATGGATCGCGCTCTCTTCGACTTCGGCGCCGTCAAGGCGAGCGGAGTCCCCGCGGCGGACGGCGACCTTGCGTTCGATGCCGATCCGGCGCTCGAGCGCGCCCCGGCGGCCCCGACGAATCCGCGCATCGGGCTCGATGCCATCGCGATCCGGCCGAGCGCCGGCGACTGAAGTCGGCGTGGCGTCGGGATCCGCCTTCGTCCGGTTGACGCGCGGCGTCTTCGCACTGCTGCTGGCGGTGTCGCTCGTGGCGTTCGCTGCCACCGCCGCCGACACGGCCCCGCGCGGGCAAGCGGCGGCCGGCAAGAGCCTGCTCACCGCGCTGCGGGATGGCGGCTACATCCTCTACTTTCGGCACACCGCGACCGACTTCAGCCAGAACGACGACCAGATGACCGGCTACGAGGATTGTGCGCGCCAGCGCAATCTCACCGATGCGGGCCGCGCCGACGCTCGGGCGATCGGCGCTTCCATCCGGACGCTCGGCATCCCGATCGGCGAAGTGCTCGCAAGCCCGTTCTGCCGAACTCGCGAGACGGCGGAGCTGATGTTCGGACGCGCAACGATCTCCGATGCGGTGCGCGGCGGTCCAGCCAGCACCGAAGGAGGCCGCTATGAGGAGCTGAGGGCGTTGCTCGCACGACCCGTGCCCGGAAAGGTGAACCTCGTCATCGCGAGCCACGGCAACCCGTTCGCGGCCATCGCCGGAACGCCCTATCTTGCCGAAGGTGAAGCCGCGGTGATCGGACCGCTCGGCGGCGGAAGCTTTGCCGTCGTTGCGCGAATCCGCAAGGACCAGTGGAGCGAGCTCAAGTGAACGCCGGCTCGACGGCGGACGGCGTCGGGTCGTGCTTCACCCAGATGCGGGGCCGCGGCCCTCGCATCGGATCGCACCATACATAGTCGCGCGGCAACCGCGCGGCGCTGGCGCTTGCGGTGTCGGTCAGCCCTTGTACTTCGCGCAGAGCGCTTCGGCGCCGCGCGCCAGGATGCCGGCATCGGAACCGACGGCGGTGAAGAGCGCACCGGCGGCGACGTAACGGCGAATGTCGGGCTCGGCGAACGCCAGCACGCCCGGCGCCTTGCCGCACTTGCGGATGCGGCGCATTGCCTCCTCGATCATCGCAACGACCTCCGGCCGGTTGATCTCGCCCGTGTAACCCAGCGATGCGTGCAAATCGGCGGGGCCGATGAACACGCCGTCGACGCCGTCGACCGCGCAAATGTCTTCGAGCCGGTCGAGCGCATCCTTCGTCTCCACCTGGACGAGGACGCAGATCTCGTCCTGCGCCTTTTGCGCATAGTCCTTGACGCGGCCGAAACGCGTGGCGCGCGTCGACCCGGCGACACCCCGCACGCCCGCAGGTGGATAGCGCGTGTAACGCACGGCGTCCTTCGCCTCGGCGACCGAGCAGACGTACGGGATCAGCAGCGTCTGGATGCCGATGTCGAGGAAGCGCTTGATCGTCACCATGTCGTTCCAGGGCACGCGGGCCACCGTGCTCACCGGATACGCCGCCGCCGCTTGGGCCTGCTGGAGCACCGACTCGAGGTCGTTCGGCGAGTGCTCGGTGTCGAGCAGGATCCAGTCGAATCCCGCTCCCGCAATCACCTCGACCGTGTAATTCGACGACAGACTCGACCACAGCCCGATCTGCGACTTGCCGTCGCGAATGGCGCGCTTGAGGGCGTTGTGCGGCATTTCCATCTCGATTCCTTTCTCGTTGGACGAGGGCGGGACGGCTCGCCGTCACTTCGACTTGATCGTGTCCTTGCTTTGTCCGAACAGGATCGCCCGCGATTTCTCGTCGTCGACCGCGGGCTTCACGTTGACGGTCTTGGCGAACGCGTAAGCGCGCTGCACGGCCGGCCGCGCGGCGATCTCCTTCATCCAGCGCGCGAGATGCGGGAAGTCGGCGATGTCCTGCTTCTGCCGCTCGGGCTGCACCCACGGATAGCACGCGATGTCCGCGATCGAATAGTCGCCGGCGATGAACGCGCGATCGGACAGTCGCTTGTCGAGCACCGCATAGAGACGCCCCGTCTCGCGCACGTAGCGGTCGATCGCATACGGAATCTTCTCGATCGAGTACAGGTGGAAGTGGTGGTTCTGCCCCGCCATCGGGCCCAATCCTGCCATCTGCCAATAGAGCCACTGCAGGCAGTCCCAGCGCCCGCGCAGGTCCGCGGGCATGAGCTTGCCCGTCTTCTCGGCGAGATACTGCAGGATCGCGCCCGATTCCATCAGCGAGAGCGGTCCGCCTCCGTCGCGCGGAGCATGATCGACGATGGCGGGTATGCGGTTGTTCGGCGAGATCGCGAGAAACGCCGGCGCGAACTGCTCGCCGGCGCTGATGTTGACGGGAAACACCCTGTGCTCGAGGCCGGTTTCCTCGAGAAAGATCGTGATCTTGTGCCCGTTGGGCGTGGTCCAGTAGTAGAGGTCGATCATGTGCCCGCCAGTGGCTCGTCCATCAGAACGTGCCGGGATAGTTGCCGCCGTCCTGCAGGATGTTCTGGCCGACGATGTAGCCCGCGTGCACGCTGCAGAGAAACGCGCACATCGCGCCGAACTCCGCGGGATGGCCGAAGCGTCCCGCCGGAGTGGCCGCAGCGCCCGCCGCCATCGCTTCGGCGATCGGCTTGCCCGCTGCCTTGGCGCGTCCTTCGTACGTGCTCCGCAGGCGATCGGTGTCGAACGCGCCCGGCAGCAGATTGTTGATCGTCACGTTGTGGACCGCGACCTTCCGCGCGAGCCCCGCCACGAAGCCGGTGAGCCCCGAGCGCGCGCCGTTGGAAAGGCCCAGGAAGTCGATCGGCATCTTCACCGCCGACGACGTGATGTTGACGATGCGGCCGAAGCGCCGCGCGATCATGCCGTCGACGGTCGCCTTGATGAGCTCGATCGGCGTCAGCATGTTCGCATCGAGCGCGCGAATCCACGCGGCGCGATCCCAGTCGCGGAAATCGCCGGGCGGCGGTCCACCCGCGTTGTTGATCAGGATGTCGGGCGCGGGCTCGGCCGCGAGCGCCGCCGCTCGTCCTTCGGGTGTCGTGATGTCGCACGCGATCCACCGCAACGGCCTGCCGACGCGCGCGCCGATGTCCTCCGCCGTCCGGCGCACCGTCTCTTCGGTGCGCGCGAGGATCGTCACGTCGCAGCCGGCGTCGGCCAGCGCCTCTGCGCAGCCGCGTCCCAGTCCCTTGCTCGCCGCGCAGACGAGCGCCCGTTTTCCGGCAATGCCGAGATCCATGTCAGCGTTCCATCTCACGCGACCTCGGGCGCGATCGACGCGCGTCGCGTCGATGCGGTGCGCACCTGGATGACGGTGCCGATCGCCATCAGGTAGCACGAAGCCACCGCGAGCAGCATCGCCTGCGGGTGGCCGTGATCGAGCATGACGCCGAACGCGACCGGACCGATGATGCCGCCCAGGTCGAGGCCCGAATAGACGAAGCCGTAGACGCGCCCCGCCGCACCCTTCGGCGTCGCCGCCCGCACGATGAGATCGCGCGAAGGACCCGTCGCGCCCATCGCGAAGCCGATCAGGACGAAGACGGGCAGCAGCAACGCCGGCGGAACGGCGCCCATCGCCACGACGAACAGCACGGATGCGGCGATGAGCATGCCGCTGGCGGCGACACGATCGTGCCGGCTCGTGCGCGCAGCGAGGAATCCGCCGGTGAAAATTCCCGCCGCCCCGCCCAGGAGGTAAGCCGTGAGCGTGGACGTCGCGAGCGCGAGCGATACGCCGTAGACCGAGCCCAGCACCGTCGGGATGAACGTCTGCAGTCCGAGCCCGGCGATCGTCACGAACACGAAGTAGAAGAAGCAGAGCAGGATCGGCATCTGCAGGAACAGCGACGCGCTCGACTTGACGGTGTGCGAGTGCGGATCCGCGGCGCGGTGCGACTGCAGGATCGCGCGCTGCGTCCCGAGGAGGGCAAGTGCCACGAGACCGACCGCCCCCATGCTCGCGAGCGCGGCACGCCATCCGAATGCGCTTCCGAGCGCGAAGCTCACGACCGGCGCCAGCGCGTATCCCAGGTTGCCGCCAATGCCATGCGTGCTGTACGCATGTCCGAGGCGGCGCGGCGCGACGCTGGCGTTGAGAATCGCGAAGTCCGCGGGGTGAAACACGCCGTTGCCGATTCCCATCAGCACGACGATCGGAAACAGCCAGCCGACGCCCGGAACGAAGCTCGCGAGGATGACGCCTCCCGCCGCCAGCGCGAGGCCGCCCAGCAGGATCGGCCGCGCTCCGACGCGGTCGACCGCGAAGCCCGACAGGAACTGAGAGACTCCGCTCGAGGCGTAATACACGCCCACGAGCGTTCCGAGGACGGCATAACTCGTGTCGAACTCGGCTCGCAGCAGCGGGAACAGGGGAGGCAGCGCGAGCTGGAAGAAGTGCGACATCATGTGGGCGAAGCCCACCATGCCGATCACGCGGGCATCGCGGCGCAACGGGTGGGGATGCGTGGTATCCAAGGCGGAAAACCGTGCGGCAAAGCTCGAATGATACTTGATCGGGGTCGCCCCCGATGAGGGTGCCGCCCCACCGACGCGTCGAATTCGCCGGTCGGCTTCGCACCGACCGCTCTCCTGCTGCCTTCGTTGTGCGCTGTTGCGCTCGCGCGACAAATGCCCGCATGCGGGCGCCATTCCGCTGATGCGATTGGCGTCTTCGCTATTGAAGTGATATCATTTTGTTATTCTTTTGATATGCACGCGGCGAGGCTGGCCTCGGCAAAAAAGCCGCGGGCGCAGCCCCAGGGGGAGTGACGATGAACACGCTGTCGCGCAACGGAGGGCTTTGGATCGCCATCGGGACGGCAGCCGGCGTGCTGACCGGCGCAGCGTTCGGGATGGCATCGGTGGGTCTCGCGCTGGGCCTGGTTCTCGGCATCGCCGGGGGCTTTGTCGCCCGCCGCTAGCGCGCGCAACGTTTTCGTGCAGCCGCCTCGGCGGCGTTTTGCGGGCGGCGAGACGCCCTCCCATTCCCGTTGCCTTCCAGCCGATGGCCGACAAGAAAGCGTTTCTGCTGCGAGTCGATCCGGGCGTCTGGACCGCAATCGTGAAGCTCGCGCAGGCGGAGCTCCGCAGCATGAACGCCGAGATCGAATTCCTGCTGCGCGATGCGCTCGCGCGCCGCGGGATCGCGCTCCGGAAAACGCCGCCCAAGCCGCGAGCGGCGCGCGGCGACTGAAAGGCCCGGGTCGCTACGCGAGAACGCGCGTGAGGAACACGCGGATCGCCTCGACCTCTTCCCAGACGACCGAGTGCGGCATCGGGTAGGTGTGCCATTCGACGTTGTATCCGGCAGCCTCGAGCGCGCGCCTGGCCGCTTCGCCCCATTCGGGACGGACCATCGGATCGAACGTGCCATGCGCCATGAAGATGGGCACGTCGCGATTCGCGGCCGCGCTCTCGGCCCCGAGCTTGTCCGGCAGCACCAGATACGTCGACAGCGCGACGATGCCGGCCAATCGCTCGGGGTGACGGACGCCGGTGTGCAGCGCCACGACGCCGCCCTGCGAGAATCCGGCGAGCACGATTCGCTTTGCAACGATGCCGCGGGCCTTTTCGCGTGCGATGAGCGCCTCCACATGGCCCTGCGACTCGCGGACGCCGGCCACATCGGCGCGGCTCGTGATGTCGCCCGCCGCAATGTCGTACCACGCGCGCATGCGGAAGCCGTTGTTGAGCGTAACCGGTCGGACGGGCGCATGCGGGAAAACGAACCGGATCGCCGGCGTGGCAGGCAGCCGCATTTCGCCGACGATCGGAACGAAGTCGTTGCCGTCGGCGCCGAGCCCGTGCAACCAGATGACCGCGGCGGTCGGGTTGTGACCCGTTTCCATCTCGATGGACGGCAGCACTTCTGAACTCATTGGCGGCTCGAACGAGTTGGGCCGCACATTCTAACGGTGCGCGCAGCAGTCGGATGCGCGGATGCAGGAAAAATTTCCGTTCGGTGGCGTACAGACCCTGCGAACCTCGCACGTAGGCTTGGCGAAAGCTCTGCACTCTCGGCACCGCGCGGACATTTCGTTGCCGAAGGTCGGATCCAACAACGCGGTGGCAGATGCCCAAGCCTCTCCGGCCCGTTCCGCTCGGCAATGCGCTGCTCGACTCGCTTCCGCGCGGCGCGCGGGAGGTCGTCGTCAAGGCCTGCGGACCGGCGCGCCTCGCGGCCGCGGACATCCTGTGCAAGCCCTCCGACAGGATCCAGCGCGTCTACTTTCCGACGACCGCTTGCATTTCGCTGATCGCGCCCTCCAACGGAACGGAGACGCTCGAAGTGGGCATGGTCGGGAACGAGGGAATGTTCGGGATCACGGTGTTGCTCGAGGTGAAGACGTCGCCGCTGACGGGTCTTGTCCAGGGCGAAGGCCATGCACTGCAGATGGGCGCCAATCGCTTCGCGCGGCTTGCGAACGACGTCGCGCCGTTCCGGAAGATCGTCCACCGTTATCTCTTCGTGCTGACCGCGCAGATCGCGCAGACGGCCACCTGCAACCGCTTCCATTCGCTTGACTCGCGCCTCGCGCGGTGGCTGCTGATGACGCGCGATCGCGCGCAAAGCGACACTTTCCGGCTGACGCACAAGGCGCTCGCCTACATGCTGGGCGTCCGCCGCGCCGGTGTGACCGAGGCTGCGGGCCGTTTGCAGGCGAAGAAGCTGATCCGCTACCACCACGGCGAGCTCACGGTGCTCGATCGCAACGGCCTCGAGGAGAACGCGTGCTTCTGCTACCGGGCGCTCAACGACATCTACGAGCAGCACCTCGGCAAACCGCGGAGCCCGAGCGTCCAACCGATGACGCATCGGGTCTTTTGACGACGGCAGCCCAGTATTGCTTCCGGCGGCCATGGCCGGCTGGGAGAAATGCGCACCCCGCGCTCTCTAGGCGACCGCCGGTGCGGTTTCGGAGCCAGCGCTCGTCGATGCCGGGACGGGCACCGGGGCCTCGACGGGTTTCGTGCCGAATACGATCTCCTTGAACCACTTGACCAGCAAATCCCGGTACGCCACTTGCATTGCCTCGTCGGAGAGCCCGTGGTCCGCTCCCGCAAGCAGACGGTACGTCAACGAGCGCGCGCTCTTGCACGCCTCGCGATAGTTGACGACCACCTGGTGGGGAATGATGGAGTCGTGCTCCGATTCGACCAGCAGCACGTCGCCCGTGAACGCGTGGCAGGCGCGCAGCGCCTTGCTGTCCTCCGGGCCCACCGGTTGCAGGCGGTACTTCGCGAGATCCTGTTCCGTCCGCAGCTTAAGCTTGGGCAGGCTCCACTCCGAGTCCTTGTACAGCGCCGGCACCCGCAGCGCGAGCCATCTCACCGGACGCAACGCCGTCAGCAATGCCGCGAGATAGCCGCCGTAGCTGCTGCCCACGACCGCAATGGAATCGGAATCGACGTTATGCTGGGCGGCCAGAAAATCGAACGCCGCAAGGATGTCCCGCAGACTCTCCTCGCGCGAAACGGTCTCCTGCTGCGTTTGCGTGAGCGCGTGGCCGCGCAGATCGAACGTGAGGCACACGCAGCCCATGGCTGCAATCGCGCGGGCCCGGGCGAGGTATTGGCGCTGGTCGCCGCCCCAGCCGTGGACGAACAGCACGCCGGGGACGAGTGCGCCGGGCGAAATCAGGGTACCGAGGATGTGCTCGCCCTCGACGCGGATGTAGACAGGCTCATCGCGCGTCGGCATACGTCTCGGTGATCGCGAATTTGGTGAGGCGCCCCACCTGGTCGTCGACGCCGGAGAAGTAAACGACCGCGTCCGCCGGCACGTCCGGCGCGTCGCCGTAGACTTCCCGGGTCGTCGCGCGGACGATCCGCAGCAACGGGTCGCCCCGGAAGGCTTCCAGTGCTCCAATCTCGGCGCCGCTAGCCCCTCCCAACCGCCACGACTGCTCAAGCACGCCCGACTTCACGCGGCCCGTACGGTCGCGGCCCTGCACCACGTCGTAGTTGCGGCGTGATGCGTAGAAACCGTCGAAACATTCGCTCGCCGCCGCATCGTAAATGCGCGCCTGCTCGATTGCGCGCGTAACGGACTCGGGAAGACCGCGCAGTGCGAATGCGTCGAATCCGCCGCGGACGACGGTGATCTCGGAGCCGCCGTACACCTCCGCACCCCGGTTGTTCGTCGTCGTGTACTGCGTGCCGAAATAAGTGCCCGTCAGGTCTGCTATGCGGACCTGTCCAATGCTGTAGGTGATGACGTCGGTGAGATTCTCCTCCACCACGACGCCTGCCTGCGCGAGCTCGGCCGGATCCAGCCCGTCGAGCGCAACGTCGAGTTCCGGCATCGTCTCGACGACGGATTGCCCGAGCCCGGCGATTCCGCCGCCGGGCTTGACGCGCACGGGCCCTTGCTTCAGGAGCTCGTGCCCGGCTCTGCGGGCATCTTCGTGCGTGAACGCGCTGCGTCCGTCCAGCACGACGCCCGCCACGCGACGGGGAAATTCCGCCGACCAACCTTCCGGCGCAATCGAAGGCGACTCCGGCAGCGGGTGCGTAATCGTCTTCGTGCGCACGAAGGGAAACGGAACGACGCCGCCGAAGAGATCGTCCTCGCCGGAAATGCCGGCGCGCAGCGCCGTCTCGGCGTCGAGCGTATCGCTCGGGACGAAATACGCCGTCGCGCCGGCATGCCGCACCCCGTCGTAATCGCCGCCGAACGCGAAGCCCTTCAGCGCCGCAAGCCGGCGTGCGAGCTCTTGCCGCGTCGATGCCATATGCCCGTTGTGCAGCGGACCCTCGTGCATCGTGGCGTGCCCGACCGGATACGTGACGACGACACCGCGACCCGCGGCCTCACGGCCCCGGCGGCGAAGATCGCGTCGCAGGGCTTCCGCTTCCGAGATGATGGCGTTCATTGTTGTTCCTTTCTGGCTCCGTCGCTGCTGTCGGCGCGGGCCTAAACGCCGGAACCTCCGACACGCCTGCAATCCCGAGGATGATCGTCGCGCGGGACCTTGCGGCCAATCGGGAGAAGCGCCAAGGGGGCGTAGGACATGGACTACAGATGCGTCTTTGTACGATCCGCGACCCGGTGATACGCTGCAGTCGCCATGACTGCACCCTCACCCACGCCGGCGGTGATCGCCGAACTCGCGCCCAACGGCTCGTTACGCGCTGCAATCAACTTCGGCAATCCGGTGCTGGCTCGACGCGATGCCGCCAGCGGTGAGCCGGGAGGGATTTCCACCGACATCGCGCGCGAGCTCGCCCGCCGCCTCGGGGCAAAGTTCGACTGCGTTCCGTACGAGCAGGCGGGCCATGTGTTCGAGGGCTTGAAGTCGGGCGCCTGGGACATCTGCTTCCTCGCGATCGACCCATCGCGAGCTGCCGAAATCGCCTTCACGGATGCGTACGTCGTGATCGAAGGCGTCTACATGGTGGCGACTGAATCCGCGGCACGCACCAACGAGGATGTCGATTGCGCGGGCACTCGTGTCGGCGTGATCACCGGCAGCGCGTACGACCTGTTCCTGTCGCGCGAATTGAAGCACGCGTCGATCGTGCGCGCCCCCAGCATCGATGCCGTCATGGACCTGTGGAACGCGCGCGCGGTGGAGGCCGTCGCCGGCGTCAAGCCGCAGCTGGCGGCGGAGGCCAGGCGTGCCGGCGGCCTTCGCTTGCTGCCGCAGCGATTCATGGCGATCAACCAGGCGATGGGCACGCCGAGGGACCGGGAGACCGGCGCGAGCTACCTCTGCGCTTTCATGGCCGACCTGAAGGCGACGGGCTTCATCGCCCAGGCCTTCGCCCGCAACAAGATCGGCGGCGCGTCGCTCGCGGCCTGAAGCTCACGGCGGCTACGCCCGCCGATGCAGCCGCCGGTCGATCGAGAGAAGTAACGAGCTCACGGCGAACGCGAACACGACGATCACGAGCGTAACCGACATGATGAGCTCCACGTTGTGGAGCCCGATCCCGTTCATGAGCAGGTAGCCCAAACCGCGCTGCGACGCGAACATTTCCGCAAGCAGAGAACCGATCAGCGTGAGCGCGAACCCGACGCGCAGGCCGGTGAAGATCTCCGGCACCGCCGCGGGAAACAGGATCCAGCGAACCATCTGCGAGCGCGAAAGATTCAGCACCCGGCCCGTCTTGATAAGGATCGGCTTCGTATTGTGCACGGCCGTCAGCGTGAACAGGATAATGGGGATCACGCCGTGGAGCACGCCGAACGCGACTTTGGCCGAGAGACCCAGCCCGAACGCGAGCAAGAGGATCGGATACAGCGTGAGCTTCGGGATTGCGTAAAGCGAGACGAGCATCGGCTCGAGCGTGTCGCCGGAAAGGCGGTCGAACCCGAGCCAGAATCCAACGAGCAATCCCATCAGCACGGAGACTGCGTACGCGATACCGAACGCTCGCAGCGTGTCGACGAGATGCGATGCGAACGACTCGCTCGCGAAGAGCGTCGCCGTATAGCGCAGCGTCGCGAGCGGCGAGGCGAGCGCCACGTCGCCCACCCACCAGTACAGGAGCTGCCAGATCGCGACGAGCGCCGCGATCAGCACCAGCGAATGGAGCCCCGTCCGGCCGGCGGCGCTCATGAGTGTGCCCCCACGCTTGCGGCCGCCAAGTTCATCTCGGCCGCTGCGCTGCCCCCCGAGGGGGCGCAATGCGCGCCTTGGGACGGCCCGGCGGCGCTCATGAGTGTGCCCCCACGCTTGCGGCCGCCAAGTTCATCTCGGCCGCTGCGCTGCCCCCCGAGGGGGCGCAATG
>Ga0068863_100004245_pt1 | contig 14152 bp, 9 predicted proteins | sample KBSSwiS62_FD_66596 | JGI IMG/M metagenome (GOLD analysis project Ga0068863, IMG submission 66596) | Switchgrass rhizosphere microbial communities from Kellogg Biological Station, Michigan, USA - KBS Switchgrass S6-2 | ecosystem: Host-associated > Plants > Roots > Rhizosphere > Soil ...
ATCCTCGAACGCCGCGTGATCGGCGCGATAGTCCTGGAAGTCGAGGAAGGACACACCGTGCGGAATCTGCACGTGGGTGTCTGGCGCCGTACCGATCGACACGAGCTGTTCGGGATGACTCACCGGCATCGCCCGCAGCATGAACGCGTTCAGCACCGCAAGGATCCCGGTGACCGCCGTCAGGCCAACGGCAAGGGTCAGAATCGCTGCACCGGTGAAGATTGGAGCACGCTGCAGTGAGCGAAGCGCCTGATGGATGTCGCGCCGTGCGTCATCCAGCCATCGGAGCCCTCGCCCGTCGCGATGAGCTTCTTTCATCTGCTCGATGCCGCCAAACGCGCGACGCGCCGCGAGGCGGGCCTGGCTCGGGGTCAGTCCTTTTCGTTCGTAGTCGGCCGCCAGCATCTCGAGGTGTTCGCGCACCTCGGCGTCGAGCCCCGCGTCGAGTGAGTGGCGATCGAGCGCCGCGCGAACACGCCTCACTATCGAACGAACGGTCATGACGATGACTCTCCGAGCATTCGGCTCATCATCGCCACGGTCTTCGACCACAGATCGGCTTCGATCGCGAGCTGTTTTCTCCCGGCGCGAGTGATCGAATAGAAGCGGGCACGTCGATTGTTCTCGCTCGTCCCCCAGTCGCTCTCGATCCAGCCCTTCTGTTCCAGCCGGAGGAGTGCCGGATAGATCGTGCCCTGGTTGAGCGCGAGCATCCCTTCGGCCATCTGCTCGATGCGCCGCGCGATCCCGTATCCATGCTGCGGCCCCATCGCGTCGAGCGTTTTCAGGACCATCAGGTCGAGCGCGCCGTAGGGAACTTCAGATGATGGAGGACTCATTTGGGTAGCTGGGTAACTGGGTTACTAGGTAGCTGGGTCGGTCGGACAAACCACCTAACAACCGAGCTACCTAGCTACCTAGCTACCTTCTGTGGTCCATCAACATGAGCACAGAGCATGCCATGTAGATAGTCAACATGAGGGTGCTGCAAAGCGCCGGCGACCACCAGCCTGGTGTTCGGTCGTGGGACGTCGTTGTTCATCCGCGCACGAACCAAAGAGATGTATGCGAAGAACAACCACGATCCATCGACTGCCAACCACCATCCAGCCATGGCACGCCGATTGAGAGGTGCGCTGGCATGCTCGCCACAAGGCAATCACGTGTTCTCGTTGCCGACGACCAGCAGGATGTCGTTGCTGCCATACGCATGCTGCTCCGCGGCGCCGGACTCGAAGTCGATCCCGCCACCTCTGTTCAGGAAGTCCGCAGTCGACTCGATTCACAGGCGTACGACCTGGTGCTGATGGATCTCAACTACGCGCGCGACACGACATCGGGACGCGAAGGGCTCGATCTCCTCACCGAAATTCACGCGCGCGATCGTCTCCTGCCGGTCATCGTCATGACCGGTTGGGGCAGCATCGACACGGCCGTTGAAGCCATGCGGCGAGGCGCGCGGACGTTCGTCCACAAGCCGTGGGACAACCACTCGCTGACCGAGACCGTCTGCCGCGAGATCGAAGAAGGGCACGCTCTGAGGCAATCGGACAAATTGGCTGCCAACGAGCACGCCGATGCTCAGGCGATTCAGCGCGCGCTTCTCCCGCCGGCGCTTCCCTCGCTGTCCGGCGTGAGCCTGGCGGCCCGCTGGGAACCGGCGCTGGCGTTTGGCGGCGATTGTTATGACGCGATCCGGTTGACGGACTCACGCCTGGCGATTTCGATCGCTGACGTGTGCGGCAAGGGGTTGCCGGCTGCGCTTCTCATGTCGAACCTGCTTGCGTCGCTGCGTGCGTTCGCGACGTCCGAGCGATCGCCGCGGGACGTGGTGTCCAGCGTGAATAGAGCCCTGTGCCGTCAAAAGGATCTGCGGCGGTTTGTCACGCTGTTCTACGCGCTTTACGACTCGGCCACACGAGTGCTGACCTACACGAACGCCGGTCACAACCCGCCGCTGGTCCTCAGGCGGACTGGATCGTGTGAGCGACTGGCGTCGGGAGGGACCGTCACCGGGATTTTCGATGAGGGCACCTACGAAGAAGGCCGGGTCGCGCTCGATCCGGGCGATCGACTCGTGCTGTTCACGGACGGCATCACCGAGGCACGGTCGGTCGATGGCGATGAATTCGACGACAGCGGCTTACTGCGAACGCTCGACCGATGCCGCCACCTCGACGCGCAGTCGATGGTGGATACGATCTTCAACGAGGTCGGCGCCTTTGCCGGTGGCCGGCTCCAGGACGATGCGACGGCGGTTGTGGCCGCGATCGCGTGAGCGCGATGTTGCCATGTGGTCGCCATCGCGAGAGCCGTGCAAAAGCGAACAGGACGTCCCACAAGCGGACAGACGATGAGCTTGAGGTGTCGCGCAACGAGCTTCAACCCCCCATGAACAAAGTACTTAACTCCGGCGCCCTCGTGGCATACGCTTTGAGCGTTATACCGTGACTATTGCCTTTTGACCTTTGACCTTGATCGATGCCTGATATCCAACGCGACCCCGCCATCCTGAAGCGCAAGAAACTGCGCCATGCGCTCTATGCCGCTGTCGGCGTGCTCATCGTGATCGCGGTGTCGATCGCGCTGGCCCGGATGGAGCCGGCAGCCCCGACCGTCGAGCGCGCCACCGTCCTCGTGGATACCGTCAAACGCGGGTCGATCGTCCGCCAGCATCGGGGCCTCGGCACTCTCGTCCCGGAAGATACCCGGTGGCTTCCGTCGCGAACCAACGGCCGCGTCGAGCGCATTCTTCTCCGGCCCGGCGCGCACGTTGAGCCCAACACCGTCATCCTCGAACTGAGCAACCCCGAAGTCGAGCAAGAGTCGCTGAATGCGAAGCTGGCGCTGCATTCCGCAGAAGCCGCCCTCGAAAACCTCCGCGTCCAGCTCGAAAACGAGTTGCTGACCCAGGAATCGCAGACCGCCGCGATTCAAGCGGAGTACGAACAGGCAAAAATGCAGGCCGAGGCCGACGAAGCGCTCGCCAAGGAACAGCTCATCTCCGAAATCACGCGCCGAAAATCGCACCTCACCGCCGAAACGCTCAAGAAACGCTCGGCGTTCGAGGCGCAGCGGCTGGAATCCGCGAAGCAATCGCTCGAGGGTCGTCTGCGGGTGCAACAGGCAACGGTCGATCAGGCGCGCGCGCAGGCCGATCTGCAGTCTATTCGCCTTCAGTCGCTCAAGGTCACTCCCGGGTTCACCGGCGTCCTGCAAATCGTCCCGGTCGAAGTCGGGCAACAGGTCGGTCCGGGGGTGAACCTGGCCCGGGTCGCCGATCCAAGCCGGTTGAAGGCCGAATTGAAGATTGCGGAGACCCAGGCCAAGGACATCGAAGTGGGCCAGTCCGCCGAGATCGACACCCGGAGCGGCATCATCCAGGGAAAAGTGAGCAGAAAAGATCCAGCGGCAGCGAACGGAACGGTCACCGTTGACGTCTCATTGACGGGCGAGCTCCCACGCGGAGCGGTGCCGGATCTGAGTGTGGACGGGACCGTCCAACTCGAACGGCTCGACAACATCCTGTATGTTGGCCGCCCGTCGCTTGGCCAGGACGACAGCACGGTGGGTTTGTTCAAGCTGACGAGCCCGTCCGGCGATGCGTCACGTGTCCAGGTGGCCTTGGGTAAGAGCTCGGTAAATGCCATCGAGGTCAAGACGGGGCTGAACGAGGGGGATACGGTCGTCCTCTCAGACATGTCCGCCTGGGACGCATACGACAGAGTGCGGTTGCGGTAACGATTCGAACACGACAAAGGATCATCATGAGCGAGCCGCTGATTAAGCTGGAGAGCGTCCGCAAGGTGTTCTACACGGACGAGGTCGAGACGCACGCACTCGATAACATCAACATCGAGATCAATAAGGGTGAGTACGTGTCGATTGCCGGGCCGTCGGGCTGTGGCAAGTCGACGCTGCTGTCGATCCTGGGATTGCTCGACACGCCAACCGAAGGCTCGTACGTCCTGAACAGCCGGCCAGCCACTGCCCTGTCGCTGTCGGAACGTGCGCGGGTTCGCAATCGCGAGGTCGGGTTCATCTTCCAGAGTTTCAACCTGATCGGCGACCTGACGGTGTACGAGAACGTCGAGTTGCCACTCACCTACCGCGGTATGCGGGCGGCCGAGCGGAAGCAGCGCGTGACCGCCGCGCTGGAACGGGTCGGCATGGCGCACCGCGCCAAGCACCTGCCTAGTCAGCTGTCAGGCGGTCAACAGCAGCGCGTCGCCGTCGCACGCGCCGTTTGCGGCGAGCCGTCGATCCTGCTCGCGGACGAGCCGACGGGAAACCTCGACTCGAAGAATGGCGAAGCGGTGATGGACTTGCTCAAGGAACTGCACATGAGCGGCGCCACGATTTGCATGGTGACGCACGATGCGCGTTACGCCTCACACGCGGAACGCACGATTCACCTCTTTGACGGCCGCGTCGTCGAGGAGTCGATGGCCACGGCGACTCATTGATGATTGCTGGTCTTTGATCGGTGAGTCGTTGTCGATTCTTGATTGACGGTTTGGCGGGCAGTAGCCACAACTGCCCGCGCGTTCCGCCCCCTCGCCTATCCCAAACCCGAAGATCAGGTTCACGTTTTGGTGTCAGGCACCGAATCGTGAATTCACGTTTTGGTGTCAGGCACCGAATCGTGAACGAAGGGCAGTTTCGCCGCGTCCGGATACGGTCGCCACGTCCCGCAGGCGGACGACGCGGACGCCAGCACACGACAAATCCACAGGATTTTGCGGGCACGCCGCTTGAACAGCAGTCGGACACGACCTGACATCATGGTTCCAGGACTGTCTCAGGATCTGAAGCACAGCGCCCGGACGCTGCTGAAAAATCCGGGCTTCACCTGCGTCGCGATCGTGTCGATCGCGATCGGCGTGGGCGCCAATGCGGCGATGTTCAGCATGGCCGATGCCCTCGTCCTGCGACCGCTGCCGGTGCCACGGCCGGGCGAGGTGATCACGGTCGCCGCCGTGCCTTCCGTTCAGGGCTTTCGCAACCCGGCGATGTCCTACCGCGACTACATCGACGTGCGCAATGGCGCGCGAGCCTTCGATCGGCTGGCCGCCTACGAACTGTTGGCTGTCGCCTTCGCACCCACAAGGACGGAGATCGCCCAGCGGAGAGTCGGCGTTGCAGCGACCGAGAACCTGCTCGACGCCGGCGGGGTCACTCCTCTGCTCGGACGCTGGTTCCGCGCCGACGAGAACGACGTCGTGGGAAGGAATCCCGTCGTCGTGCTCGCGTACGACACCTGGACGGACCAGTTCGGCGCCGACCCGACGGTCATCGATCGCCGAGTACGCCTGTCGGGCATCGACTTTACCGTCATCGGTGTCGCGCCAGAGGGCTTTTCGGGACTCGATTCCTACATTCGACCCGGATTCTACGTGCCACTGGCGATGGCTCCGGCTCTGAACCTCACCGCCCCAGCCGATGCGCTCGATCGTCGAGACGTGAGGTGGCTTCGTGTCAAGGGCCGCCTGAAGGCTGGCGCCACGATGGCGCAGGCTCGCGAGGAGGTTGCCACCGTTGCCGCTGCACTCGAGCGGCAGTACCCGGCCAGCAATCGAGGTCTCGGATTCATCGCGCAGACAGAACTGCAATCGCGAACCACCGACAGCACCGACACGCTGCTCGTCACGGTGCTGATGACGCTGTCATTCGCAGTGCTGCTCGTCGCCTGTTTCAACGTCGCGGGCCTGCTGGCCAGCCGCGCGCCGGCGCGTGCGCGAGAGCTGGCGCTCCGCCTCGCAATGGGCGCGGGACGATCGCGGGTCATTCGTCAACTGCTGACCGAGAGCCTGCTGCTTTCGATCGGCGGCGGTATCGTCGGCATCGGGCTGGCCTATTGCGGCATCGTCCTCTTCCGCCAGATCGACATCCCAACCGACTTGCCCGCAGCGCTCACATTCCAACTCGATCGCCGGGTCCTCGGCGTCGCCTTGACCGTGGCGATCGCCAGCGCGCTGCTCTCGAGTCTTCTGCCCGCGTGGCGCGCCACCCGAACCGATCTCGCTGCGACATTGCGCGACACATCGGGGTCAATGCCCCGCCGTTCGCCGCTCTGGACGCGTCACGGCCTCGTCTGTGGTCAGGTGGCGCTGTCGCTCGTGCTCGTCACGGTCTCGGTGTGGCTCTATCGCGGCACACTCATCACCGCGGCAAATGGGCCCGGCTATCGCACCGAGCAACTGCTGATGGTGAACCTCGATCCCGCGCTCGCGCGATACAACGACGTTCAGTCGCGCCGATTCTTCCGCGAGCTCACGGAGAAGACACGCGCGCTCCCGGGTGTCGTGTCGGTCGCGTTGACCTCCGACATCCCCATGGGCACGGACACGCGAGACATCGTCACCGTCGCGCCAGAGGGATATCAGTTCCCGCCGGGCGGTGACCGCATCACTGTTCAAAGCGCGCGCGTGGACGAGGGGTTTTTCGTGACGATGAACCTCCCGATCGTTGCCGGGCGCGCGTTCGAATCGACCGATACGGCTGACACGCCACATGTGGCGATCGTGAACACGACGTTCGCCAACCACTACTGGCCCGGTCAGAGTGCCATCGGGAAACGCATCCAGGTCAAGGAGCCGGACGGGACTTCCGTACAGATCGTCGGCGTCGCCGCGACGATTCATTACAACTGGGTCGCCGAAGGCCCCACCGAGTACATCTACCTTCACCGGCTGCAGCACCCGGCACCGACGCCGCGCACTACGATGCTCGTGCACACGCACGCCGGCGCCGCCGCCATGGCTGCTCCGATTCGTGACCTCGTCCGAGATATCGATGCCGACGTCCCCGTGTTCGGTGTTCGAACGATGGAGAGCTTCTATCGGGCGCGGGCCATCACGACGTCCAACGTGATCGTTGGTTCGGTTGCGGGGATGGGACTCATGGGCCTTCTCCTGGCAATCGTGGGCCTGTACGCGCTTGTGGCCCATGCAGTGAGCCAGAGAACTCGCGAGATCGGCATCCGGCTCGCCGTTGGCGCTCGTCCGGGCAACGTCCTGCGCATGGTCTTGCGTCACGGCATTGTCCTGTCGGCCGCAGGGATTGCGCTCGGTCTGGCTGCTGCCGCCGCGATGAACAACCTGCTCCGCGCGGCGTTTCCAGTCAGCAGTGGCGTGAATCCCGGGATCTTCCTGTTCGTAGTACCAGCACTGCTTGCGGTGACGTTAGCCGCTGCGTTCATCCCCGCACAACGCGCGGCGCGCATCGACCCGTTGGTTGCCCTGAAGCAGGACTGAACGAAAACTCATATGAGACTTTCGATCCTCGTCGCGATCGCGCTTCTCTCTTCAGCTGCGCCATCCCGTGCGCAGACCAGGGCCGACCTCTCCGGACATTGGGACGGCGGAATACACACGCCCGAGATCTCAATCAGCATCCAGGTGGATTTCACCAGCGACAGCGCCGGACAGCTTGCCGGAACGATCAGCGTGCCGCCGCAGAACCTGAAGGGACTGCCTCTGGTAATCGAATCTGCCGAGGGGCAGACGATCAACTTCCGCTTCAAGGGCGCTCCCGGCAACCGGTTGTTCCAGGGTGTGATCTCGGAGGATGGCGGCTCGATCCGCGGCTCATTCATACAGAGCGGATACACGATGCCGTTCACGCTGTCGCGCGCCGGAGCTGCGCAGATCGAACCGCCGGTGGGCACCTTTATTCAAGGCACGACCGTCCTGCCCCTGACCTTCCGGCGTGCGCCGGGTGTGGAAAGCGCGAAGTGAGAAGGCGGCTGCTCACGTTCACAGCAATCAGCGGGCTGGCGCTCCTGTCGACCCCAGTCACGCTGCGCGGTCAATCCTCCGCAAGCTGGCTGCAGTGGGGCGGCCCCACCCGCAACTTCGTCTCTGACTCGAAAGGGCTGGCGTCGACCTGGCCTGCTGGAGGACCGAAGAAGCTGTGGAGCCGCGCGCTCGGCGAAGGGCACTCGTCGATCGCGGTCGAGAACGGGCGGCTCTACACGCTCTACCGCGAGATCAATCGTTCGGCGCAGGGGACCAACCACGAAGAAGTCGTCGCGGCCTTCGAGGCGGCTACCGGCAAAACAATCTGGGAGTTCAAGTATCCGGCGTCGACTGCCGGCATCGATTTCACCCAGGGGCTGGGGCCGCACTCCACCCCGCTGATCGTCGGCAATCGCATCTACACCACGAGCTCTCGCAGCGAGCTGTTCGCGCTCGACAAAGCGAGCGGCAAACGAATCTGGTCGCACGACATGATCGCGGAGTACCGCGCGGTTCCTGCTGGCCGCGGCTATACCTGCAGTCCGATCTTTCACAACGGCCTGGTGATCGTGACGATGGGTGGACCGGATCAGGCGGTCGCCGCATTCGACGCGCAGACAGGCAAGCTGGCGTGGAAGGGCGGCTACTTCGTCTGGGCCCCCGCCTCACCAATCCTGATCGACGTGGACGGGCAGACGCAGCTCGTCGTCTTCGGCGGCGACGTCATCACCGGAATGGATGCCGCCAATGGACGCGTACTCTGGAGTCACCCGCACAAGACTGACTGGGGGCTGAACATCAGCACGCCAGTCTGGTCGGCTGGTGATCATCTGCTTTTCGTTTCGTCGGCGTACGGCACCGGCAGCCGCGCGCTCGAGCTTCGCCAGAAAGACGGCAAGACCGCCGTCGTCGAGAAATGGGTGAGTCGCCGGATGCGCGTCCATATCGGCACCGTAATCAGAATCGGCGACTACGTGTATGGCTCGAGCGGTGACTTCGGCCCGGCCGTGATTTCTGCTGTCGACATGAAAACGGGTGCGATCGCCTGGCAGGATCGCAGCTTCTCACGCGCGCAGATGCTCTACGCGGATGGCAAACTGGTCGTGCTCGACGAGGACGGCACGCTCGGGCTTGCGACCGTCTCCCCTCATGGCCTCACAGTGCTCGCGCGCGCGAATGTGCTTACCAACCTGGCGTGGACACCACCCACGCTTGTGGGCACGTCACTTTACGTGCGCGATCGCAAGACGATGGCGGCATTCGATCTTGGCGGTACGTAGCGCCGGGTCTGAAGAACAAGACCCGGCTACGCTGCGTAGGGGGGTCCGGTCTACACTGCGTAGGGCGGGTCCTGTTTTTTGGACCCGCGGGCGAGCCTGGCGCGAAACTCCATGTGGAACGACATCCAGTACGCCCTCCGCTCACTGATTCGCAGGCCACATCTGACAACGGTCGCCGTGTTGTCGCTGGCGCTCGGTATCGGCGTCAACACCGCGATGTTCTCGGTGTTCGACCGCCTGCTCCTGCGGCGTCTTCCGGTTCCGGCCGCCGATCAGATCGTCAACGTCACGTCGCCAGGCCCACGGCCCGGCTCACGCTCGACGGGCGATGGCGGCCGACTGGATGCCATTTTCAGCTATCCGCTGTTTCGTGATCTCGAGCGACTCGAGGGCGACGCGTTGCAGATGGCGGCGCACCGCGACTTCCGCGCCAACCTCGCGTATCGAGGGCAGACTTCCGACGCCGAAGGCCTGCTCGTATCCGGCAACTACTTCCCGGCTCTCCGCCTGCGCCCGGCACTCGGCCGACTGCTCGGACCGGACGATGACCGCGTGCAGGGCGCACATCCCGTCGTGGTGCTGAGCCATAGCTACTGGACCACACGCTTCGGGGCGGACCCGTCCGTGCTCGGTGGCACTCTCGTCGTCAATGGTGAGCCGATGACGATCGTCGGTGTTGCCGCCGCCGGTTTTACAGGGAACACGACGACGGATCGTCCGCAGGTGTTCATGCCGCTCACGATGGCCGGACGCGCGTATCGCGACGCTCAGTGGGACGGCATGACGGCACGCAACAACCACTGGCTCTATGTCTTCGCACGGCTTCGATCCGATCTCTCACGCGAGCAGGCCGAAGCGCTCATCAACGTGCCGTTCGCCGCATTGATAAAGGACGTCGAGTTCCCAGCGCTGCGGAGCGGGATGGGCGATCGCGATCGAACAGAGTTCCAGCGGCGTCGCATCATCCTGCAGGACGGATCGCATGGCCGCGACTCAAACCGGGATGAAACCAAGGGCATTTTGCTCTTGATGTTTGCAATCACGGGGTTCGTTCTGGCCATCGCTTGCGCGAATGTCGCCAACCTTCTGCTGGCCCGCGTGGCCGATCGCTCCACGGAGATGTCGGTTCGTCTTTCGCTAGGCGCGTCATCAGTGAGGTTGATCCGCCTTGTCCTTGCCGAATCACTCGTGCTCGGCATCGTCGGTGCAGTGGCTGCGCTGGTCGTTGGACGTATGACGCTAGGCGCCCTTTTCGCGACGATGCCGGCGGATGACGTCGCGATCCTCGACTTCACGATGAGCCCCAATGTGTTCCTGTTTGCCCTGGTGCTTGGTATTGGAACAAGCGTTCTCTTCGGGCTGTTCCCGGCGATTCACGGAATCCGCTCGTCGGTCAGGGCCGGGCTGCAGGTAGAGTCTGGCCGCACAGCGGGATCGCGCACCGCCAATCGCTTTCGTGCGTCGCTGGCCACGTCGCAGATCGCGCTCGCGACGGCGCTTCTCGCCGTGGCGGGATTGTTCATCGTCAGTCTTGTCAATGTCGCTCGTACCGAACTGGGCATCAGGCGCGACGGTCTCGTCACGTTCCGTCTTTCGCCGTATCTCAATGGCTATTCCACCGCGCAAGCGCTCGTGCTTTTCGATCAGGTCGAGGAGCAGTTGCGTGGCTTGCCTGGCGTCGTCTCGGTGACGGAATCGACCGTGCCGCTTCTTTCGAACAGTAACTGGAGCAACAACATCACGGTCGAGGGGTTCGATGCTGGCCCTGACGCCGATACGAATGTATCGGTCGCGCGGGTGGGGACCGACTATTTCCGCACGATGGGAATCCCGGTACTGGCCGGCAGGGAATTGACGCGCGCGGATACGGCAAACGCGCCGCGTGTCGCCGTCGTCAACGAAGCGTTCGGACGGAAGTTCAACTTCGGCGCCGATGTGATCGGCAAGCGGCTGGCGATGGGGACTGGCGGCAACCGGCCGCTCGACATCGAGATCGTGGGACTGGTCCGCGACGCCAAGTACAGCGAGATCAAGGAACCACCCCCGCCGCAATTGATCATGGCATATCGGCAACCAGATGCGCCTGGTCACCAGGGTGGCGTCGGGCCGCTCACCTTCTATGTCAGGACGAGTTCGGACACAGGCACGCTGCTCGGGGCAATCGCCCCGCTTGTCTCGAGGCTCGATGCCAACCTGCCGATCGTGAACCTGCGAACAATGGATGACCAGATCTGGGACAACACGACTCCTCAGCGAGTGCTGGGCACGTTGTCATCTTCGTTTGCGCTGATCGCTACTCTCCTGGCGGCGATTGGCCTTTACGCCGTGCTCGCATACAGCGTCGCGCGGCGGCGGCGAGAGATTGGCGTCCGCGTGGCGCTCGGTGCGCAACCTCGTGACGTGCGCTGGCTCGTATTGGGGCAGGTCGCGCGAATGACGCTCGTCGGGGGTGTCGTTGGAGCAGCGCTCGCTCTTGGCCTCGGACGCCTCTCGCAAGGACTGCTGTTCGGCGTCGGAGAAAACGACGCCGCCATCATCGGCGCAGCCGCTCTGATCGTGGTCGTCGTCGCGCTGGCCGCCGGCGCGCTCCCCGCGCGCCGCGCGACCACCGTGAATCCCATCGAGGCCCTGCGAATCGAATAGCCGACCTAGCTACCGAGCTACCGAGCCACCCAGCTACCTAGATCACGCCTGCCTTGAACTTGAACCCTGACTGGGCGTCGCCTTCGCGATACGCCTTGTGGCAGGCGCCGCATGTGGAGCCGCCAAATTCCTTGGCTGCGGCCTGCGCCGCCATCTGATCGACCGTGGGCGCCCCAAGCATCTTGTCCAAGCCATCCAGCCTGGTGAGGCCGTCCTTCAAGATCATGAGGGCGTCAATCTGCTTCTTGTCCGCCCAGAACCCCTGCAGCGCCATGTAGTTCGTACGCAACGTTGCAACCTGCATCCGCGCGTCTGCGTACGATCCCGACCCGATCGCCTTGTTCATCGCGCCGTTCGCCTGCGCATTCGCCTTCATCAGCATTGTGTATTCTTCAGGCGTCGTCACTTTTTGAGCGATCAGACCCGCACACGTCACAGCTATCAACGCCGAGGCACACAGAAGGAATCGCCGCATAACGTCCTCCTTGGGGAGTGGGGCCAACGGGAGAGGCCGGCATCCTATCCCACGATTCGCACGGATTCAACGACGGGCGTGCGACGACGAACGGCGACGTCCCATGGACGAACACCTGAGCTCGTCCGTCCGGGAAATGAAGATAATTTGCTCGAACAAATGGCGGGCACTGTCCGTCCCGCGTGGCATGGCCTTTGACACCGCGTCTACATAGCAAGACCCGGCCTACTTCAATCATGTCCGACTGGCGTCATGCGATTCGCACGCTGAGCAAGAACAGAGGGGCCGCCGCGGTCGTGGTGCTCACCATCGCGGTCGCGATCGCGGCGACGACGGTCATTTACAGCGTGATCGATCTCGTCTGGAGCTTCATCCCGATCGTGAAGCGTGACGGACTGGTCTACGTCGCGTCGACCGACCAGCGCGTGATTCAGGTGCAAGGCGGTTCGCAGAGCGCCGTGCTGCGAAGCCGCGTCTCGATGCCGGATCTCGCCGACTGGTCCGCTCGCTCAAAGACCTTCGAACAGTTCGCCGGCCTCGAGATGGGTTCAGTCAATCTGACCGGGATCGACGTCCCGATACGCGTCTCGTCGGTCCGAGTCACGGCCAATCTCGTCGGCTTGTGGGGCTTCACGCCGGTCATCGGCCGTCCATTTCAGCCTGATGACGGACGCGCAGGCGCGACACCAGTCACGATGCTGACCTACGGCTTCTGGCAGCGTCAGTTCTCATCGGATAGCGCTGCGATCGGGCGCAGCGTGCTCCTCGACGGCGTCGCTCACACGATCGTCGGCGTGCTGCCTCCGGCGGCCAGCAAGGGCCTGCTCAAAGACACTGATCTGTTCCTCCCGATGGTTGTGAACTCATTGCGCGGGGACCGCGGCGGGAGAGAGCTGCTCGTTACCGGCCGGCTGAAGCCCGGAGTCACTCGTGAACAGGCGAACAGCGAGCTGGAGGCAATCGCCGATCAACTCCGAGCCGAACACCCCGACACCAACCAGAACATCGGGGCGTCCGTGCTTCCACTCATCGAAGCGACCGGATTCAACGTCCGCGTCCTCCTGTTGATTCTCGCGCTCGTGGCATTGCTCGTGTTGGTCGTGGCATGCGCCAACGTTTCCGGAGTGCTGGTGGCACAGTCGATCGGCCGTCGGCACGAGCTGGCGGTTCGCGCCGCGCTCGGCGCCAGCCGATTCGATCGCGTCCGGCAGCTCATGATCGAAAGCGTCCTCGCCTCGGCGATCGCCTGCGTCATCGGTCTGATGCTCGCAGCGTGGGGTATCTCGGCCCTGCGCTGGCTGGGAGGTGGTTCGTTCGGCGTGGCCGACATCGAGATGAACTGGCGCGCGCTCGTCGCCGGTGTCGTGACGGCGGTGGTCGCGCCGTTCGGCTTCGGTCTGCTGCCGGCGTTGCGCACGGCAACGCCCGATCCGCAAGAGCTCAAGGATGGCGCGCGCGGGACAGGCATCGCCCTTCGCGGGCGCCGCGCGCGCAGCCTGACTGTCGCCTTGCAGGCAGGCGCCGCCATGATCCTGATGGTGCAGATCGGACTGCTGGTCAGAACGACGTGGGCGCTGAGTGAGATCGCGCCCGGCTTCGATCCGGCGCAGGTGCTGACCTTCCGAGTCGGACTCTCGGAATCCCGATACCAGGGGCCAATCGCGATAAACCGATTCTCGACCGAGCTGCTGTCACGACTCCGCGCCATTCCTGGAGTCGCATCAGCCGGCATCGTCGATCGACTGCCCATCGCTGACCGCGAGCCGCTTGCGAGGCTGACCGTGGAGGGGACGGCGCCAGTGCTTCCAGAAACGCGACCCACGATCGCGCGCGCGGCAATCGCCGGCGATTATCTGGCGACGATGCGCATATCAGTGCGGCGAGGACGAACGTTCTCTGATGCCGAGATGTTCGGCGCGGCGCCGGTCGCACTCGTCAACGAGGAAGCGGCACGCAAGTTCTGGCCTGGTGGCGATCCGTTGGGCGGCCGCCTCGCGCTCGATGCGACCGCGGGT
>Ga0068863_100004251_pt1 | contig 14141 bp, 10 predicted proteins | sample KBSSwiS62_FD_66596 | JGI IMG/M metagenome (GOLD analysis project Ga0068863, IMG submission 66596) | Switchgrass rhizosphere microbial communities from Kellogg Biological Station, Michigan, USA - KBS Switchgrass S6-2 | ecosystem: Host-associated > Plants > Roots > Rhizosphere > Soil ...
CGCGCTCGATGAACAGCGCATTGAAACCGTGCGTGGCGATGTAGGCGCGAATGCCGCCGCGGTTCCAGTAGTCGCTCGCCGCGACCGGGCGCGTTTTCGCCCGCAGCTCATTCGGCAACGCGCACCACAACGCGAGCGTATCCATATGACTGGTGTGATTGGCATAGTAGATACGTAGCGTCGGCGCGGGTTTGCAGCCGATCCATTGCGGCTTCGCGCCGACCAGCCCGCGCACCAGCAGCGCGAAGACATGCGACAGCCACATCGTCAGGCGCCCGCGCGCAGCTGCGCCGCAATCGCCAGCGTGCGCGTAACGCAGGTGACGAGCGAGCCGGCGGCAATGATGATCGCCGCAGTCAGCAAGGCATAGTGCTGGGTATGCCAATAGCCCTCCCCCGCTGCGGCGACACAGGCGACCGTGAGCACCGCCATGCGCTGCGCCTTGGCCAGCGGCCCGCGGAAATCCTGCGTGAGCCCGAGCGATCCGCCGAACACGCGCACGTAGGCCGTAGCAAGCGCGAGCAATGCGCCGAGCCAGCCGAGCCATGGCAGGTCACAGGCGTACCCGAGCGCGACGATCAGCACGGAATCCGTGACTCGATCAGGAAATTCGTTGTAGATGCGGCCGAGCGCCGAGCCCTTGCCGCCTTCGACCGCGACCATGCCGTCGATCAGGTTGCAGACCAGACGCAGTTGTATGCACGCCGCACACAGCAACAATCCTGCGGGCGTCGGCGCCCACGCGAGCAGGGCTGCGCCTACGCCGGCGAACAACACGCTGAGCATTGATATCTGGTTCGGCGTAATGCTCGACTGCGCCAGCGCGGACGCGAGCCGCTGCGCCCACGCGCTGCTGCGCGTGGCGATTGGTCGGCGATTCAGATCGGTTTCGGCCATCTCCCCTCCGACACTTGAGAACGAGCTCGCACAGTCTATCCGGACATTCGCCTGCTATCGCTGACTGCGCAACAGAGAACCAAATGTCAGGTACAACGCATCATGTCCGCCTTGTGCATAACCGTAGCCGAGGAAGATTGGCCCGAGAAACGTGTCCGCTCCGAGAAACAAGCTGCCCGCGGCAATCGGGTGGCTGCCGATCTGGCTGCGCTCGTCCCAGTATCCGCCGGCTTCCAGACTGCCCCCCAGATACACCGGCAAACTGAATAAGGCCTGCGCGTCGGTCAGGCGGCGATAATAGACTCCGCGCAGCAACGCCGTCTGCGCCGCAAACAACTGATTCTCGGTGTAGCCGGAAAGATTGGTCAGGCCGCCGATGGGGCTGTAGCTGGCAATCTGCACCTTATTGCTGGTGCCGGTCGCTGCATTCACGGTGCCGCCGATCAGGAAGGTGTTGGCGCCCGACGCCAGCGCAGTGTCCCAGCGCGCACGCACAATGTGCGCCCCGTCACTCGATCCAAGTTTTGCGAACAAGGCTTCTTCGGAGACATCCACGCGCGTGCCGTGCGTCGGGAATCCGGAGTTGTCCAGATCGTCGTACACGGCGCGCCCGAGCACACCGCCGAAGCTCGACGAGAAATCCGAAAACAGTTTCGGGCCGATATGCAGATGGGCCGCGTCACGACCGCCTTCCAGTGCCGCGGACAACTGCCAGCTCTGGCTCGGCGTCCAGCCCAGCTCGAGCGCGCCACTCACACGCGAACGCCGGTATTCGGCGAAATCCAGCTGCGCGCCGACGTTGACCGGAAAATTGTAGGCCTCATATTGCAGCTGCGGCGCTACATAAAACTGCCCACGTGCACCGAATGGCTGCAGGAATTCGCTGTACAGCTCGGTGATCTGCCCGAGCTGGACGCGGTTGCGACTCTCGCCGCCGCGTGAGTTGAGGCCGGTGAAATTTGCCTCGCCGAGCAGCTGGTAGTTGTTGCGGCCGTTGAAATTGTCCGACAGGCGCAGGCCCATGCGCAGGAAATTCGGCCCCCAGCCCTTGTCGACCGGCTGCACGGTGAGGCCTTGCTGGCCGTCGCGTTCGACCAGATCGTAGGTGATGCGCTCATAACTGCCTTCGCCGTACGCGCGGCCGATCTCCTTTTCGAGTTGCGCCGGATCAAACGGCTTGCCGACCACGTCGGAAAGGCGCTGCTCGACATACCGCGCGGTGCGGCTGCGATTGCGCAGCACATCGAGGAACGCGATCAGCGGCGCATCGAAGGCATGTTGTCGATGCCGCTGTGCGAAAGCGGCATATTCGCTGTCGCTCACGGCATCGCGGCGCAGCTTGTCGATCATCGCAATTGCCGAGGCTTCACCGATCGCCACGGCCTGTTGTGACCGGTCGAAATCCGCGCTCCCCAGGTCGCCCAAGGCAGGCGTCAGCAGCACGTCGTCCGGCCCGAGCGTCGCCAGTTGCTCATCGGTCTGGCGCTTCATCATCGCCGTGAGCATCTGATTCGCGATCGCGAACGGCGAGTCGAGTTTTTCATCCGGCGCGAGCGGCTCGCCGACGTTGACGACAATCAAGCGCGTGCCGCCGAGGCTGCGCGCGACGTCAATCGGCACGTTGTCGGCAATGCCGCCATCCACCAGCAGGTGTCCGCGGTAGCGGATCGGCGCGAACGCGGCCGGTACCGACATGCTGGCGCGAATCGCCATGGCCAGGTCGCCGTCGCCGAACACGACTTTCTCGCCACTGCCGATGTTCGTGGCCACCGAGCGGAACGGAATCGGCAGGTCGTCGAAGTTTTCGATCTTCAGCGTCGACAACAACAATCGGCGCAGCAGTAATTGCAGCTTCTGGCCCTGGATCACGCCGCGTGGAAACGCGATCTTGCCGTCCTTGAGGCCGAGTTCAATGCCACCGAGAAAACGCAATTCGTCTTCCTTGCGCCGCATCGGCAGTTCGTCGCGCGGCGGGTCGTCGCGGAACACGTCCTTCCAGTCGATATCGCGCAGCACGGTATCAATCTCGTCGGCCGTGTAGCCGGCCGCGTAGAGTCCGCCGACGACTGCTCCCATCGACGTGCCGGTGACGCAGTCAATCGCCACATGCTCGCGCTCGAGCGCCTTGAGCACGCCGATATGCGCCGCGCCGCGCGCGCCGCCGCCGCCGAGCACGAGGCAGGTCTTCGGCGTGGCGAAAGCCGGCGCAGCGATGACGAGCGCGAGAACAAACAGGCTGCGGAGCATGACGCGATCCCCCAACGGAACGCAAAGCCTAACCGAACCGCGCGGGTCGCAACCAGTTAGCTGGCGTCTCCGAGATAGCGATAACCCACGCCGTACACCGACTCGATCGGATTGGCGCCGGGTTCGGCCTCCGCCAGCTTGCGTCGCAGGTTCTTGACGTGGCTGTCGACCGTGCGGTCGTTGACGATGCGGTAATCCTCGTAGATCGCATCGAGCAGGTTCGCGCGCGAGAGCACCCGCCCAGGGCGCTCGCCGAGGGTTTTCAGCAGACGGAATTCGACCGCGGTCAGATCCAGGCGCACGCCTTTCCAGCGCGCCTCGAACGCGGCATCGTCGAAGGTCAGTGCGGCGTCGCGCTTACCCTCGCGCCAGTCATGCGCGCGACGCAGCAGCGCGCGGATGCGCGCGACGACTTCACGCGGCTGGAACGGCTTGCAGATGTAATCGTCAGCGCCGATTTCCAGGCCGAGCAGGCGGTCGATCTCTTCCGCGCGCCCGGTGATCATGATCAGCGGCACGGTCGAGAACGCGCGTATTTCGCGGCACACCGTGAAGCCATCCTTGCCGGGCAGGGTCAAATCCAACAACACGGCGGCGGGATTGGCGGCGCGCACCCGCTCGGCGGCGGCCGCGCCATCGTCGACAACCTCGGCTTCGAAGCCTTCGTCGGCGAGCGTGTCCGCCAGCAGCATCGCATGGGTGGCATCGTCCTCGATCACTACGATGCGGCGAGCACCGGAGCCGGTTTTGGCGGGTATTTCGCCCATCGTCTACGGAATCCTCAGTCCCTCCATAATTGTCACCCATTATGCTTGGATCAAAAGGAGGGTGACAGCGGGTTTGTTCGCGCATCGATGAACAAGCGCCAATCCAGGTTGAGGCTATCACTGCGCCGGCGGCACGCGGCCGCCGCGCACTCGCGCCTGTACGACTGGGCGGTCGCCGTCGTCATCGCCGTTGTCACCGCGGTTTCCGTATCGGCCAGCACGGCGCGGGCCGACGACGCCGAGGACCGCCGCGTGCGCGCCGGTGCACGCCTGTTCCGCTCGCTGCTGACGGCCCAGGTCGCGCTTGAATCCAAGACCGCCGCGGACGGCGCGCTGCATCTGGTCCTGTACGGCGACGAAGACGCGCACCTGTCAGCGGAGATTTCGGGCCTGATTGCCGCGACCAGCGAAGCCGGTAAAGCGGGGATCAAGGATATTCCGGTCAAGATCGACAACGTAACGAGTCTGTCCGCGCTCGCGCGAACGCAACAGCCCGCCGGCGTGTTCCTGGTTTCGGCGCAGTCCGAAAAAGACCTGGCCGAACTCGTGCGCTGGAGTACCGCGGCCAAAGTCGTGCTGTATTCACCGTTCGACGGCGACGTTGAACGCGGTGCCGCGGCCGGCATCTGCATCGAAGCCAAGGTGCAACCGTTCCTGAATTTGCCCGCACTGCAGGCGGCGGGCGTCGAAATCAAGCCGTTCTACGTCAAAGTCGCGCGGGTGTTTCCATGATGCGGCGCGTCCCGCTGCTCGTGACGATCGCGTTCGCCGCACTGGCGGTGATCTTCGAGCTGGCACTCGCCGTGTACTGGAACGCTCTGCTCGAACCACGTCTGCGCCGCGACGCCGAGCAACATGCGCAAGTGCTCGCGCAATCGCAGACCGCAGCACTCGCCGATGCGCTCTCGCACGCGAGCGGGTCCGAACGTGAGGCACGCCTGCGCGCGACGCTCGATCAGATGCTGCTGCTGCGCGATGCGTCGAGCAAGACCCCGTTCTTCGCGGGTGTCGGCATCGAGCTCGACTACGACAGCATCAGCAGTGCTGCCAAGGGCAGTCTCGATCGCGCGCTCGGCAACGTGCCGGCGGATGTTTTCCGCGTCGATACGGAGATTTACCACAGCGACACAATGGAGTTGCTCGGTTTGGCGCATTTCGCGGTCGATGTGACGTCTTATACCGACTTCAGCCACGACGTGCGCCGCCAACTCTATTTGCAAGGCGCGTTCATCGCACTCGTGCTGGCGCTATTGTGGGGCTCGCTGGTATCGCTGCTCGGCAAGCTCGAACGCCAGCGCGAGCGCAGCCGCCTCGCCGAGCAAGCGCTGATCGAACATGAACGCCAATTCCGCTACGAACTGGAAGCCGCCAAGGAACAGGCCGAAGCGGCCAACCAGGCCAAGAGTCAGTTCCTGGCGAACATGAGCCACGAGATCCGTACGCCGATGAACGCCGTGATCGGCATGGCGACCCTGCTGGAGAAGACGCCACTCGAAGCGCGCCAGCGCGGCCTGCTCGCGCAACTGCGCACATCCGCGCGGCTGCTGCTCGGGATCATCAACGACATCCTGGACCTGTCGCGCATCGAAGCGGGCAAGCTCGGCATGCAATCGGTGGAATTCTCGCTCGACGCCGTGCTGACCGACCTGTCCGCCGTCGTTGGCGAACGCGCGCGCGCCAAGCGTCTGGAAGTGCTGTATGCCGTCGCGCCTGAAGTCCCCAAGCTCTTGCACGGCGATCCGGTGCGGCTGCAACAGGTTCTGGTCAATCTCGTGACCAACGCCATCAAGTTTACGGATCACGGCGAGATCGTAGTGGAGGCCGGCTTGGTCAAACGCGACGGCGACGACGTCGAATTGCGTTTCGCCGTGCGCGACACCGGCATCGGCATTGCGCCCTCTGAATTGCCGCGTCTGTTCGATCCGTTCACCCAGGTCGACGAGTCGAGCACGCGCATACACGGCGGCGTCGGTCTGGGGTTGGCGATCTGCCGGCGCCTGGTCGAACTGATGGGCGGGCGGATCGATGGCCGCAGCGAACCCGGCCGTGGCAGCGAGTTCTGGTTCACCGCGCACTTCGCCCTGGCCGCGGGCGCGGCCGGCGCGATAGCCGAACGTGAACCGGCCGAAGGCTTGCGCGCGCTGGTCGTCGACGACAACGCGATCGCCCGCGACGTGTTCGGCAGCATGCTCGAATCGCTGCGCTTCGAAGTCACGCTGGCCGAGGCTGCCGAGCAGGCGCTGCGCCTCATGAGCGAAGCCAGCACACCTTTCGACCTGCTCGTGATCGACTGGAAACTCGCCGGCATGAACGGGCTGGACGCGGTGCGCGAAGTGCGCCGCCGCGGGCTGGGCACGCCGGCCATTGTCATGGTCACTGCCTACGGCGACGAACGCCTCGTGCGCGAGGCGGAGAGCAGCGGCGTCAACGTGTTCCTGCACAAGCCGGTCAGCCCATCGACGCTGTTCGACGCGGCGATGGAAGCGCTCGGCCGGCGCCGCGGCAGTCGGATGACCACGGCGGGCTTGGCACCTGCCGATATCCACTTCGCGCCCGGCGCACGCGTGCTGCTGGTCGAGGACAACGAAGTCAACCGCCAGGTTGGCGAACAGTTGCTCGATGCGCTCGGCATCAAAGCCGAATGCGCCGAAGATGGCCTGCAGGCACTGGAGCTGGCGCAGGCCCGGCCCTTCGACGCGATCCTGATGGATATCCAGATGCCGCGCCTGGACGGCATCCAGACCACGCAGCGCCTGAAGCAGGATCCGCGCACGCGCAATGTACCGGTGATCGCACTGACCGCGCACGCGATGGCAGGTGATCGCCAGCGTTTTCTCGACGCGGGCATGGATGATTACTTGACCAAACCGATCGAGGAAACCGAACTCGTGCGCGTGCTATCGCGCTGGCTCGCACACTCCGCGCAAACCCATGCCGCACCGATACGCGCACTCGTCGATGCTACGCCAACCATCGCCGGCGTTGATGTGGCAACGGCGTTGAATCGCGTCAACGGCAAGCGCGAACTGCTGTGGCGCCTGCTTGCGGACTTCCGCACGCGCAACGCCGATGCCGCGCACACGCTACGGACATTGTTTGCGCAGCAGAACCTGCCTGCCGCACGCGATCTGGCGCATACGATCAAGGGCGCCGCCGCCACACTCGCGGCGCAGCGCATCGCCGATGCGGCGGCCAGCATCGAATCGGCGGCGCGCGTTGGGACTACGCCAAGCAGCACGCTCGACGAACTCGAAGCGGCGTTGGCGCAATTGTGTGCCGCCCGCCTACCGGACACCGAAGCCAAGCCGGCGAGCGCCCGCAGCACCAACGCCACGGCACTGAACGAAGCGTTGCGCGCACTGCGCACCGAGCTGTCCGGCAACAGCCTGGCCGCAGAGCACGCCTGCGTAGCCCTGGCGCAGCATTGCAACGGCGCCACGCGGGACGATCTGCGCGAACTCGCCGCGCTGATCGCGCGCCTGGATTACCGCAGTGCCGAACGTGTGCTTGAGCGCATCGAGCGGCAACTCGGCGCGGAACTGCATACGTCATGAGTGATGCCACGCCGCCGTTGCAACGCGTGCTGATCGTCGACGACGAACCGGCCAACGTGCACAGTTTGGCGCAGGCGCTCGGCGGCAGTTACGACTTGCGCTTCGCCACCGATGCCGCGCGTGCGCTCGAACTGGCCGCCACGGTCGCGTTCGATCTAGTCCTGCTCGACGTCGTCATGCCCGGCATGGACGGCTTCGAAGTGCTGCGACGCCTCAAGGCCGACGAGGCCACGCGCAACGTGCCGGTTATCTTCGTCACGAGCATGGGCGAAGTGGCCGACGAGGAACTCGGCTTCACGCTCGGCGCGGTCGACTACATCACCAAGCCGGCCAGCGCGCCGCTCGTGCGCGCGCGCGTGCGCACGCATATCGAGCTCAAGCGCCAGCACGATCTACTGACGCAGCGTGCGCTGATCGATGAACTGACCGGCATCGCCAACCGGCGTCGCTTCGACGAGGCGCTCGAGCAGCGCTGGCGCCATGCCCTGCGCGACGACAAACCGCTGCTGCTGATGCTGATCGACGTCGACCTGTTCAAACAATACAACGACCATTATGGTCACGCCGCGGGCGACGACTGCCTCAAACGCATCGCCGGCGTGCTGCACACGAAGTTCACCGGCGCCGGCGAACTTGCCGCACGTATCGGCGGCGAGGAATTCGCGCTACTGTTGCCAGGCGGCGACGTGCCGGCGCAGGCGCGGCGTCTGCTGCAGGGCGTGCGCGATCTGCAACTGGCGCACGCGTGCTCGAGTGCAGGCGCGTGGGTCAGCATCAGCGCCGGCGCGATCGAAACCATACCGAAAGCCGACGCCTCCGGTCGCGCGCTGCTCGAAGCGGCCGACCAGCTGCTCTACCAAGCCAAGCATGGCGGCCGTGCCCGCTGCGTCTATACGACGCTGCACGACAGCCTGCCACGCACGATTGCGCTCGAACGCGGCGTCTGACTTCGCGTTGACGCCCGGGCCGGGCCGCGCCGTTACCAGTGCCAGCTTGCCCGCACAAAGGCAATGCGGTCCTGATACGGAAATGGCGTGCTGCCGAACGGGTTCGGCGCGAGTTCGATCACGCGCTTGTCGAAGAGATTGCTGACTCCGAGTTCGACCTCGGCCGCGCCGCCGAACAGGCCGCGTTGCGTCGCGCTCACGTCGACGAGATCGTACTTACCGCTCGCCGGGCGCGCATCGAGGCGCGCGCCGCTGTGCTTCCAGTGCGCACCGAAGGTCAGATCGTGCACGGGATTCCAGAGCAAGCCGAGATTGCCCATCCAGTGCGGCACCTGGCCAATCGGCTGGTCGGCCAACGGCACGTCGCGGTTGTCGCGTGCGTCGACATAGGCCAGATTGGCGTCGACGCGCACGCTGTCGCCGAGCTGTTGCGTCAGCTCGAACTCGGCGCCGTCGGCCGTGGCGTGCCCATTGTTGCCGAACTGGCGAATGATCAGGTTCGGAAACACCATGTCCGCGATATGCATGTGATAGGCCGTAGCGCGGAATGTTACGCGCGGCCGCTCGTAGACGTAGTTGAGTTCCACGGTGCGATTGACTTCGAAGTCCAGCGTGTTGATGCCAGGACCTGGCGTGTACAGCTCGAAGAACGTCGGCGCGCGAAACCCTTCGGAGTATTGCGCCTTGAGAATATGGTGTTCGGCGACTTGCCACGCCAGCGCCGCGCGGGGCGTGACGCGTTCACCGATTTCGCTGTTATCGTCATAACGCGCCCCCAGCGTTGCCGTGAGGATCGGCAAGAGTTCGAGCTGGTCCTGCGCGTAGACACTGCCGACGCTGCGGCGCTTATCGTGAATCACCAGCAACGGCGGCGGCGGTCCGCCCTGCGGTGGTGGCGGCGGATGGAATGACGCATTGTCGATGCTGGCATCGGAATATTCGATGCCGGCAACCCAGTTCTGCCGCGCCCAGCCCGCCCAGTGCAGATCGACGCCGCTGTTGATCTCATCGCCTTTGAAACCGGCGGCGCCGACACCGCTGGCGACGAGATCGTTGTAGAGATACTGCACGTGCGCTTCGGCGCCGAGATCGCCAATAAGATCGGCGTGGTAGCGCGCCTCGCCGGACCAGTTCTTCTCGTCGCGCGGCGCGCTGCCGGTCACCGCGTATACCTTGCGATTGGCCACTTGCGCCTGCATCGAGAAGCCGCCGTAAGCGGCGTTCGCGACTCCAGAGAAACGCGTTTCATCGCCACTGGCGGTCACCGGCAGTACGGCGTCATCGCTGTAGTGTCCGGCCAGGTTGAGTGAACCCTGCCAGCCGTCCTTGCTGCCGCCGGATGCGAGCAGATTGGCGTCGCGGCCACCGTGCGAATCGACGCTCGCGTCCACGGAATCGCCCTGCTTGCGGGTGATGATGTTGACCAGGCCCATGAAGGCATAGTCGCCGTAGAGAATCGAGCCCGGGCCGCGGATGACTTCGATGCGCTCGACCTGGGTCATCGGCACGAACAACACAGAACCATTGAGACCGGACGCTTCGCGGAAGATCGGGCTGCCATTGAGCAGGATCTGGATGCTGCCGGAATTGAACGGAAACGGCAGGCCGCGCACGGTCACGCTCGGCGTGCCGCCGCCATCGAGCCAGGTCTGCAGGCCCGGAACGTAGTTCATGGCATCCCACACGGTACGCGCGCCGAGCGCGCGCAGGCGGTCGCCTTCGAGGATCGTGACGATGCCGGGGACGAAGTCGCTGTTCATGCGCGTCTTCGTCGCGATATCGGTTTCCTGCTGCAGCACCGCGAGCAATTCGGCCTCTTCTTCCTCGGCGGCGCGCAGCCCGGGCGCGGCGGCGGCGCATAGCGCCAGCCCGGCGGCTGCTAACAAGCGACAAATGCGGATTCGGTGCACGGCGCGCCCCTCAGCGCAGCAGATTCATCGCTATGGTGCCGAGCACTCCCGCGTTAATCAATAGCGAAAAACTGCACTGCGCAGTTTCGTTGCGTTCTCCACAATTGCTGCACCCTGCGCCGCTATTATTTTCAAGCGCGGTGTTGCTTCACTCTTTCTCCGGCATGGCGGACGAGTGATGGCTCGTGATCAGCCAGCGGTCGCCGAACCATTTGTAGGTGAACGTGTAGCGCGCCCTGACGTGTTTGCCGTTCGTGCCGAACGTGAACGTGTACAGTCCGGAGTCGATGGCCGTATTGCAGTCGATCTCGATCGAACGCCAGTCGACGACGCCGGTCGGTTTGTTCTCGAGGAAGTGATGGAAGTAGTCTTCCTTCTCGGCCGCAGTTGCACGCGGCTTGTTCGAAACCGTCGGCAGCAGGATCGAATGCTCCGCGTAGTTGGCGACGACCTGGTGCGGTTCACCGCTACGCAACGATTCGTTCCAGCGCTCGAACAGCGCAGCGATTTCCTGCTCGCTCGTGGCGCGACAGGTTTCGCGGTGCGCGGCGTCGCTGGCGGGATGCTGGCTCGCGCAGCCGGCCATGCCCGCGACAACGGCAGCGAAAACAATCCTTCTCATGGCTTTCCCCGCGGCGAGTAGGTGCCCGACAATGTCGCCGATCACGCGCGATCGGTCAAACGCCGCGCCTGGCAATCAGCGGGCTATGACGCGGTTGCGCCCTTTTGCCTTGGCGCGATACAACGCCTGGTCCGCGGCTTTCAGCACGTCCGAGGGAAAGCGCGTCTGCGCATCCCGAAATGCCACGCCAATGCTGGCTGTAACTTTGACTTCGCTTGTATCCGCGCGCCCCGCTTGGCTGCGCTTGCCTTTCGCCGGCGCCGAACGAATGCGCACGCGCGCCGCCTCGATGCGCGCGCGCGTGTCCTCGCACATCGCCGCAGCCTCGCGGTGGCGCGAGCCGGTAAACAGCAGACAAAACTCCTCGCCACCGTAGCGAAATGCACGGCCGCGGCGTTCGCGGCGCAATTGCTGAGCGACGGCCTGCAGCACGCGGTCGCCGGCGGCGTGGCCATGCGTGTCGTTGAACAGCTTGAAGTGATCCACGTCGACCATGGCGATGGCATAGTCGCCGGACAACTGCGCCAGCGTTTCATCGAGCGCACGGCGGTTCGGCAGACCTGAAAGCGCATCCATGAACGCCATGCGATATGACGCGTACAGCACCGCAAACAAGGCGCAGATGCCGGCAAACGCGAACGCGGTGCTGCTGGCCTCGCCATGCATCGTCGGCAGGAGTGCGAAAGCCGCCAGCCCCAGCACGATACCCAGACCGGCTTCCATCGGGGCGCCATTCAACACCCAGCGCAGGATGCACAGACCGGCGGCAACGAAGGTGAGCACCGCGGCGAGCGCGCCGGCACTCCAGGGCAACAGGCCGAACGGCAAGGCACCGCGCAGGCTGGACCAGACGTGATCCGGCGCGTCGAACGTGAGCCAGATCGCGATCAGCAGCAACAGCAACAGCACCAGATTGCGCCGCGCCAGTGGACCGCGCTCGGGCAACGCCGCGGCGGCCAGCAGCAGCCACGGCGCGAACATGCGCGCGGCGTCGGTGCCGCGCATGTCCGCTGCGGGCGCGAGCACGCCGACGATCGCCAGCGAGGAGAATATCAGCACGATCAACACGAGCACCGCGCGATTGCGGCGAAAGCCCAGCGCCAGCAAAAATGCAATGCCATTGAGCAGCGGCGCCGCCCAACCCGGCCACAAAGCCATTGCCATCACCGTTCCGTCACCCGCCGTCACCCCGCTGCGCGGGCGTAAGCATAGCCGCTTCCGCCCTGGCGCCGCATCGTGCCCACAAATTGTCGCAAGCGCTGCGATAATGGTCACAAGACATGGAGGCCGATATGAGAATGACGATACTCGTCGCTGGCGCCCTCATGATGCTGTCCGCATGTTCGCGCGACGGCGGTCCGCCGGCGCTGCTCGGCACACTGGAATGGGACCGCATCGCGGTGCCGGCGGAGGTGTCCGAGCCGATCACGCAGATCCTGGTCAAGGAAGGCGATCAGGTCGAACCGCAACAACTGCTGCTGACACTCGACGCACAGCGCGTGCAGGCACAAGTCGATGCCGCGCGGGCCGATGCGCAGCGCCTGTCCGCCGCGCTCGACGAGTTGCGTCACGGCGCACGCGCCGAGACGATCGATGCGGCACGTGCCGCGCTCGCGCGCATGCAGAGCACCGCGGCGAATGCGAAGATCACGCGCGACCGCGCAGCCGACCTGCGCCGCAAGGGGCTCAACAGCCAGGCCGATCTGGACAATGCGGAGACGGTGCTGCGCCAGGCGAATGCAGACGGCGCTGCGGCGCGCGCCAACCTCGACGTATTGCTGAACGGCACGCGCGCAGAGGACCTTGCACAGGGCGAAGCGGCGCTCGCGCAGGCGCAAGCGAATCTGGTCCAGCTCAACGTCACATTGCAGCGGCTCGAGGTGCACGCGCCGCGTGCAGGCCGCGTCGATGCGCTGCCGTTCAAGCTTGGCGACCGCCCGCCGCTCGGCGCCGGGGTCGTCAGCCTGCTCGTCGGCGACGCGCCATACGCGCGCGTCTTCGTGCCCGAGCCGCTGCGCGCGAGCGTGCAGCCGGGCGCGCGCTTCAGCGTGCATGTGGACGGCGTCGCGCAGCCATTTAACGCGACACTCGCGCGCATTCGCAGCGAAGCGAGCTTCACGCCGTACTATGCCTTGAACGGCGACGATGCGAGTCGCCTCACGTATCGCGCGGAACTCGTGCTCGAAGGCAGCGAGGCACGCAAATTGCCGGCGGGAATCCCGTGTCAGGCAACGTTGCTGGATCATGCCGCGCACTGACGCGAACGCCGCGATCATCGCGCGCGGGCTGACCCGGCGCTTCGGTAACGTCGTCGCGGTCGATCACCTCGATCTCACGGTCGAACGCGCACAGGTCTATGGCTTCCTCGGCCCCAACGGCAGCGGCAAGTCGACGACGATCCGCATGCTCTGCGGTCTGTTGCTGCCGAGCGCGGGCCAGATCGAGGTGCTCGGCTGCAAGATTCCCGAGCAGGCCGAAGCGCTCAAGCGCCGCATCGGCTACATGACGCAGAAGTTCTCGCTCTACGAAGATCTGACCGTGCTCGAGAACCTGCAGTTCGTCGCCGCCGTGCACGAATTGGATCGTGCGCGCGCCCGCACGCGCATCGCCGAATTGCTCGAGCGCTACTGGCTCGGCGACTTGCGCGGTCAGCTCGCAGGCACGTTGTCCGGCGGGCAGAAGCAACGCCTCGCGCTCGCGGCCGCTGTATTGCACGAGCCGGAACTGCTGCTGTTGGACGAACCGACCAGCGCGGTCGATCCGCAGTCGCGACGCGAGTTCTGGGATTCGCTGTTCGCGCTGGTCGATGCCGGCACGACGATCCTTGTGTCGACGCATTTCATGGACGAGGCCGAACGCTGCCACCGCCTGGCGATTCTCGACCGCGGCCATCTCGTCGCCGACGGCAGTCCGCGCGAATTGATGGATGCGCTGCCCGGCGAGGTTCTGATCGTTGCAAGCGCGGATCTGCGCCGCGCCCGCGATCTGCTCGACCAATTTGCCGGGATCATCGCGAGCGCGCAGATCGGGGCGCACTTGCGCGTACTCGTGCGCGACGGCGCGAACGTGCGCGAGCGCGTGGCCGCGCATCTGCGCGAAGGCGGCGTACAGGCGACGGTGGACTCGGCCCCGGCGAATCTCGAGGACGTCTTCGTCAGCGCCACCCTGGGCCGCAACCAGGCGGCGGAGAAAGCGGC
>Ga0068863_100004271_pt1 | contig 14085 bp, 9 predicted proteins | sample KBSSwiS62_FD_66596 | JGI IMG/M metagenome (GOLD analysis project Ga0068863, IMG submission 66596) | Switchgrass rhizosphere microbial communities from Kellogg Biological Station, Michigan, USA - KBS Switchgrass S6-2 | ecosystem: Host-associated > Plants > Roots > Rhizosphere > Soil ...
CTGAACAACGGCCGTCCCGCTGGTTGTCACGTCTGTTCCCCGTGCCGGCGGCCGCGGTCCGGTGGTGGACTGGTGGCCGCGGGGTTTGCGCCAGCGCGTCCCGCGCCGCCTCGTCGGAGCCGCCGGCCGGCGGGACGAACAAGGGGGCATCCATTCGCGCGGCCGCAAGCCGAGACCGCTGTTCGGTCCTGGTCTCGTACTACCTGTTCATCGTCTTCGGCGTGGCGCTCGGCGCCACCGGAGTGCTCCTGCCCGCCCAGCTGCGCGACTATCGCGTGGACCAGGCGACCATCGGCGCCACGTTCGTCGCGAACTCGGTCGGTTTCGTGCTGGCCAGCATAGTCACCGGGCCACTCGGCCACCGCTTCGGAATCCGGCGCATCGTCCTCGCGTCCAGCCTCGTGTTCACGGGCGCGAGCCTGCTGGCAGCGAGCCGGCCGCCGATCGTGGCGCTCGTCGCCGCGGCCTTCGTCGCCGGCATGGCGACCGGCTCGGGCGAGGCCGTCCTGAACGCCTACCTGGTCGACCTCCCGGACGCGACGCCGTTGCTGAACCGCCTGCACGCGTTCTTCGGCGTCGGCGCTCTCCTCGGTCCGCTGGCGGCGGCCAGCCTGCTGACGGTCACGGGCTGGCCGGCGGTGATGCTGCTGATCGCGGCCCTCGCGCTGGTGCCGGCGGCCGCCGGCTGGCTCACCTTCCCGGCCCGCGACGTCGACCCGCTGTTGATCGGGCAGCCGGGCTCGCCGCCTGGCCCTACGCCCGTCGCCGGGCCCGTGTCGCTCGCGAAGTCTGAGTCCTTCCCGGAGTCGTTGCCCGTCGAGCCCCGTCCCGGCGGGCGACGGGCGCTGCTGACCGTCGTGCGCCAGCCCGCCGTGCTGTGGGCCGGCGCGATGCTCTGCGTCTACGTCGGGCTGGAGGCGGGCGTGGGCAACTGGGGCTACACGTACCTGGTCGACGCCCGCTCGGTGTCCCCGCTGCTCGCCGGATACACCGCCAGCGGCTACTGGCTCGGCCTGACCGCCGGCCGCTTCCTGGCGACGCCGGCCACCACCAGGCTGGGCCTTACCTCGACCCGTCTGCTCTCGGTCTGCATGGTGGGTGTGACGATCGCGGGGACGCTGCTGTGGGCCGCCCCGGGCACCGCTGGCCTGGCGAGCCTGAGCTTCGTCCCGCTGGGCTTCTTTCTCGGCCCAATTTTCCCGACGACGACGGCGATCGTGCACCAGCTGACGGACGCCCACCTGGTCCCGACCGCGATCGGCGCGCTCGGCGCGGCCGCGGTCGTCGGCGGTGCGGTGTTCCCCTGGCTCGCCGGGACGATCATCCAGCTGGCCGGGCCGTGGACGCTGCCCCCGTTTGCGCTGCTGCTCGCCGCCGCACAGCTGGCGCTCTGGCGGGTGCTGAGCCGCCGGATCGCGACCGCGCCCGCCGCGGCGGGCGCCGCACGGCTCGCGCCGGGCCCGCTGACCGAGTGAGCATCGCGGGCCGAACGCCACCGGACGTCAGGGCCGAGTGCCACAGCGCGCCGTCGCCGACTCGACGGGTCGCCGTAATGGCCGCCCCCGGACCGGTAGGGCGCCAGCTTGGCCGGTAGACGCCTGGCCGTCGCCGGACGGCGATCACCAGCCGGACGAGACCTCGGCCGTTGACGGGCTGGTGAGGGGCCTGGGCTCCGCCGACACACGGCGGCGGTGCGCGGACGGCGTCTCGCCGACCCGCTGGGCGAAGGCGCGGGCGAACGCGCCGACGTTCTCGAAGCCGACGGCCAGTGACACGGCCAGCACGGACGGACCCGGTTCGGCCGAGCAGCGCCAGGGCCCGCAGCAGCCGCGCCTGCAGCAGGTAGGACCGCCAGGACATCCCCAGCTCGGCGGCGAACTGACGGCGCAGCGTCCGCTCGGAGACCCCGATCTCCCGGCTCACCATGGCCGCGGTGACGATGCCCAGATGTTCCCGGGTGAACGCCATCGCGGCCGACGACCGGGTCGGTCGACGTCGGCAGGCTCAGTGGCGCCTCGTGGTCGAGCGCTTCGGCGACGAGGTGCCCGAGGGTACGTCAGTGTTCGCGTGCGTGACGGGATGATGACCAAGCTATCCCGATGATGAACCAACGATGAACGAACCATGGCTCACATCTGAATCCTGTGCGGACAGTGCGCTGAGAGCCTTCACTCATCCGTCATCTGACGGATAGAACGGCGCGTGTGGGTGACACTGTGCTGGTCCTGGTCGTCGTGACCGCCCTCGCCTTCGACTTCACCAACGGCTTCCATGACACGGCCAACTCGATGGCCGCCTCGATCGCGACCGGCGCGCTGCGGCCGCGGGCCGCCGTCGCCGTCTCGGCGCTGCTGAATCTCGTCGGCGCGTTCCTGTCACTGTCGGTCGCGGCGACGATCGCCAGCGGGCTGGTCAACACGCACCTGGTCACGCTGCCCATCGTCTTCGCGGGCCTCGCCGGTGGGATCAGCTGGAACCTGGCCACCTGGTTCCTCGGTATCCCGTCCAGCTCGTCACACGCGCTGATCGGCGGTGTCATCGGCGCGGCACTCGCCGCGGCCGGCACCGACGCGGTCAAGTGGCACGGGCTCGTGCAGAAGGTCGTCCTCCCGGCGGTCCTGTCGCCCGTGGTCGCGACGCTGATCGCGACGGTCGGCGCCTACCTGGTGTACCGGATCACCCGCGGCGTGCCGGGCCGGACCCGGGACCGCGGTCTGCGGCTCGGCCAGGTCGGCGCGGCCTCGATGATGTCGCTGGCCCACGGCACCAACGACGCGCAGAAGACGATGGGCGTCATCACGCTGGCGCTCATCGCGAACGGCGACCTCCCCGCCGGAGCCAAGGCCCCGACCTGGGTGATCGTGGCCTGCGCGCTGGCGATCAGCCTGGGGACGTACTGCGGGGGCTGGCGCATCATCCGCACCCTCGGCAAGGGCCTCGTCGACATCGCGCCGCCGCAGGGGATCGCGGCGGACTCGTCCTCGGCCGCGACGATCCTGCTGTCCAGCCACTTCGGGTACTCGCTGTCTACCACGCACGTCGCGTCCGGCTCGATCATCGGCACCGGCCTCGGCGCGCCTGACGGCCAGGTCCGGTGGGCGATCGCCCGCCGGATGGTCACCGCGTGGCTGCTGACCCTGCCGGCCGCCGGACTCGTCGGCGCGGGCTGCTACGCCGTCGTCCACGGAATTGGCGGCACGATGGGCGTCGCCGTCGTCTTCGTCCTGCTGGTGGCCGGCGCCGCCGCGCTGTTCGCGCGCTCACGTCGGCGCGTGGTGGACGCCGCGAACGTCACCGACGAGTGGGCCGGTACTCACACCGCGGCCGTCCCGGTCTCGCTCGCGTCCGACCAGCCGCCTGTGGCGGCCTAGCTGTGGCCTCGACGACGGCGGCCGGCGCTACCGGGCAGACCGCACGGCCTGGACGACGCCTCGTCCCGAAGGAGCTGACCCAACGATGACATCCTGGATCAACCTGGACGCCCTGTGGAAGATCGTGGTGGTCGGGCTCGCATGCGGCGCTGGGCTGCCTGCGGTGTTCGCCGTGGGCCTGCGGGCGTTGGGCCACGCCGAGCGGGTCCCCTCGGCCGCGGGCCCGGTGTCCGCCCTGGCGGGTGGCGAGCCCGCCGAGGGGGTCGTCCCGCTGGGGACCCGGGGTGGCACGGGGGCCACGCGCCGGCCGGCCACCGGATGGCTGGCCATCGCCGCGGCCTGCGCGTGCTTCGCCGTCGTGCTCGCCGCGATCGGCTGCGGGATCGACCTCATCGTCTCCCACGGCTGACCGGCATCGTCTGCCACGGCTGCCCGCTCGGCTCGTACGGCTGGCCGCCTCCGGCGCGTCGGCCTACGGTCATCGGCGCGGCGAGTCTTCGAGAACTGGCGCACCAGTCGTCGCCTCTGGGGCGTTCCTGGCGCCGGATTCCGGGGCGCGGTGCCCGTGTGGCGCCGCCACGCACCGGTTCGAGCGGGCCGGCACTTCCCGTCCGCGGGGGTGGCCTGGGCCGCTGAAACCCCGCGCCGCTGATTGTCCGGGAGGTCAGTGAGCCTGGCGGACGGCCTCGGCGGTGCGTTCCCAGAGGCGGCGCCGGAAGCGCTCGTCCTCGGCGACGGCGGCGCGGGCTGCCTGCCTCCGGTCGATGTAGTAGGCCCCGTCGACGAGGTCGTGGTCGTCGGTCGTCGACAGCCAGACCATCGTGTCGGCGCCCTGTTCGGGTGATCGCATCACGGCGCGGGCGGGGGAGTGCATGAAAAGACGGATCAGCGGGGCGGCGCGCGCCGCGAAGTTGGACCGGACCAGCCCGGGGTGGAACGAGACCGCGCGGACACCGGCCAGCCGCGCGGGCAGCTCGGCCGCGAAGGCGACGTTCGCGAGCTTCGCTGTCGCGTAGGCCTTCATCGGCCGGTAGCGGCCGGCCCCGTTCAACAGGTCCGGGTCCAGGCACGCGTGGCGGCTCGTGCTGGCGCGGCTCGCCGTCACCACGACCCGGGTCCGGCAGCCCGCCAGCCGGTCGCCCAGCAGCTCGGTCAGCAGGAACGGCGCCAGGTGGTTCACCTGGATCGTCCACTCGTGGCCGTCCTCGGTAAGCGACGGGCGGCGGCCGCCGATCCCGCCCGCGTTGTGGATCAGCACGTCGATCCGGGGGAGCTCGGCGAGCAGCCGCCCGGCCAGTGCCCGAACCTCGGCCAGCGACGCGTAGTCGGCGCTCAGCGCCGTTTTCGCTCCGACCCGTGCGGCGACCCGCTCTGTCTTCGCGGGCGACCGGCCGACCAGCGTCAGCTGGTGGCCTCGGCGGGCCAGCTCCCGCGCCGCCGCGGCGCCGATGCCATCGCTCGCTCCGGTAATGACGATGACCTTCGAGTCGCCCACGCGCCGAACCGTATCCGGCCCCGAGAAGTGGCTGCGGGATGGCCTCGGGAGGTGCCTTCCGAGGCGCTGAATGCGCTGACAGCCGTCGCGCCTGGGCCGTAGGTCTGGCCGTGGCGGAGATCGTGCGGTTGTTGGCCTCGCCGATCCACCGGTACGAGGGCCGGCCCGCCGAGGGGCCACTGCCCGAGCCGCCGGGGGAGATCGTCGACCGGGTCGAGATCAGGGCCGGGCTCGGCATCGGAGGTGACCGCTACTCCGCGGAGGCGCCGGCGCCCACCGCCCAGGACGGGCCGATGGGCGGTGGGCCGGCGAGCAGGGCCGAATGCCGGTCGCCTCGGGCGAGGCGGGGTGGCCGCGATCCGGCTCAGGTGAGCCGTCGGTGGATGAGGTGGACAAGGCGGGCGACCTGCCGGTACGGGTCGCGGCTGCCGGCGGCCCACTCGGCGGCGACCACCTGATCGAGGTCGTCACCGGGTGGCTGGTCGCCCAGGTGATCGGTGAAGGTGCGGATGCCGTACCAGGCGACCGGCTCGGCGCCCTCGGCCCTCAGCACGGCGCGCAGGTAGGACGGGTCGTCGGCGCGGCTGCGCGGGGCCGGCCCGAGGACGACGGGCTCGCTGGGCACGACCCCGCCGTAGCGCCCCACGTGCCCACCGGGGCCGTCCGGGCCGGGGACGTCTGAGAGCTGCGCGACGGCATCGCGCCAGCGGCCCTGCAGGCCGGCCCGCAGCGCGAGGCCGGGGCCGTTCTTGCCGACAACCGAGATCGTGCCACCGGGACGGGTCACGTCGACGAGGACGCGAAGCAGCTCCTCGGGCTCGGGGATGAACATGATCACGCCGTGGCAGAGGGTGGCGTCGAACCCGCGCCCGGCCAGCTCCGCGACGGCCAGCCCGTCGCCCTGCACCAGCCGGACCCGCTCCCGCAGCTGCGGCGGCGCGGCGGCGAAGGCGCGGCCAGCCTCCTCGGTCATCCGGGGATCGGGCTCGCACACGGTCACGTGGTAGCCGAGCCTGGCCAGGGCGAGGGCCTGGACGCCGGTCCCGCCGCCGACGTCGACGACCCGGGCGGGCGCAGCCGGCAGGTGCTGCCGCAGCGCCCTGGTCACGAGCCGTTGCCGCACGATCCCGCGCAGCGTCGTCGTATGCGCGACGTAGTCATAGTCGGGGGTGCCGTCGACCGTGGCGCGCAGCCGGGCCTCGGCGCGTTCGTGGTCGGTGGGTCGGAGCGTGCGGCGGGCGACCAGCGTGCGCCCGTCAACGCCCGGCTGACCCCGGCCGCCTGCGCCGCGGTCACCGGCCGTAACGGCTCGGGCGAGGCCGGGGCGGGTTCGCGTCACGGCCTGGGGGATGTCCGACGGGCGGCGCGGCGGCCCGTCGCCGGCTGGCGCGGGGACAGGCTGCTCATCGGGCCGCCGGTCGGTGCCGGCAGGACGGTCATGCGCGTGTCTCGGCATGGTCGGTGAGTTCCCCTTCGGTTCGATTCCCCTGTCAGGGCCGTTGTCCTCCTTCCCCATCGGCGGTCGGTCGATGCGCACCGACATCTACATACATGTAGATGTTCGTCCCGTGGGTGCGCGGGCGGGTCGGTGCGGGGCGAGGCCGCGCGTGGCGGGCCGCGGATGGCGAGGGACGGGGGGTGGTGGCGGGGCCTAAGGGGGACGGCCCGGCCGGGCGCGTGTTCGGGGGGCCGCGGCCGGGCGCCCGCGCGGTGTCCGGCGACAGGGGCGATCGTGATGACTGTCACCTCGGCGCCAGGCCCATCCACCGGTCGGGACGGCGCGCCCATCGCCAGTCGGCTCGCCGGTCCGTCGGCTGCGTCGGCCGGTCCGTGGGCTGCGTGGGTTGGTCAGTCGGCTGGCAGGCCAGCTCGCTGGGCTGGGCAGCTCACTGGAAGGTGCGCAGCAGGGCGCGCAGTGCCTCGTCGAGGTGCTGGCGCTGCTCCGGCGACAGGACGCCGCCGAGCCTGTTGACCAGCTGGGCGTGCTCGGTGAGGGCGCCGTCGATCACCGAGCGTCCTCGGTCGGTGAGGCGCACCAGGAAGCTGCGCCGGTCGTCCGGGTCGAGGGTGCGCTCGACCATCCCGGCGGCCTCCAGCCGGTCGAGCCGATTGGTCATGGCTGCGCGCGACATCATCAGCCGGGACGACAGCTGGGACGGGATCATGGTGCACGGCGGCCCGGAGCCGCGCAGCGCGGCCAGGACCTCGAACTCGCCGGGGTTCAGCCCGTGGTGGCGAAGCACCCGATCGGCCGCGCCGGCGAGGTTCTTGGAGAACATCTTCATCCGGATGAAGCAGCCGAAGATGCTGGCGTCGAGGTCCGGGCGCTCCCTGCCCCAGTCCGCGATGATCTGGTCGACCGGATCCGGTCCACCCTCGGGCGTGACTCGCGAGGGGTCCGGGAAGACGCAGAGGCTGTCCGTGTCGAAGGCGCCGGCCGTGCCCGGCGCGACGTAGGCGTGCTCGCTGTCGGCCCCCGGTGCGAGGTCGGCGCCTGTCGTGGCGTCGTCCGCATGGGCCTTCATACCCCGAGTGTAGTTGATCAATATAGTTTGAGGCCAAGAAAATTCGATGCCGTACTATCTTGCTGTGAACTACTCTGGCAGAGTCCCCGGTGGGACGCTCACGGACTCGCAAGTCCGCGGGCGTCCGCTACCGACGTCCGCCTCGCCGCCGCGCACCAGCGAGGGCGTGCGCGCCTGTCCCAGCCGGCCGGGCCCGCCTTGACGCCCCGAAGGCGCCAAGTCTTCGGGAGCGTGCGCACACAGACAACGAGCCCCAGCTCTCACCCGAGACGGACAGGCATCCCGACCAGGTCAGACCGACGATGAAAAGGCGCACTGTGACCACAACCACTGATGTCACGCCCGGGGAAGGCCCGGGCGGCGACGACACGGGTCTCCTGCGGATCCCGGCCCAGCAGACGTCCAGCGTCGGCGCCCCGCAGCGTGCGGCGACGCGCGACGGGCCCGACCCACGCCGCTGGCTCGCGCTCGCGGTGATCGCGGTCGCCCAGCTCATGGTCGTGCTCGACGCCTCGATCGTGACGATCGCGCTGCCCCACGCGCAGAAGTCCCTGCACATCTCCACCGCCGACCGGCAGTGGGTCATGACCGCCTACACGCTCGCCTTCGGCGGCCTGCTGCTGCTGGGCGGCCGGATCGCCGACTTCGCCGGCCGCAAGCGTGCCTTCGTCGGGGGCCTGATCGGCTTCGCCCTCGCCAGCGGCCTCGGCGGTTTCGCGACGAACGCCGGCATGCTGTTCGGCGCCCGGGCGCTGCAGGGGGCGTGCGCCGCCGTCCTCGCGCCGGCCGCGCTGTCCCTGGTCACGGTGACCTTCACCGAGGGTAGGGAGCGGGCCCGCGCGTTCGGCGTCTATGGCGCCATCTCCGGCGGTGGCGCGGCGATCGGCCTGATTGCCGGTGGCCTGCTCACCGAGTACGCGTCCTGGCGCTGGTGCCTGTTCGTCAACATCCCGATCGCGCTGGTCACGGCAGTCGCCGCCCTCAGCGTGGTAGGGGAGAGCCGGGCGGAGGGCAGGGCGAGCTACGACGTGCCCGGAGCGATCACGGTGACGGGCGGACTGCTCGCCCTCGTCTACGGGTTCACCCGGGCCGCCGACAGCGGCTGGAGCTCGCTGTCCACAATCCTGCTGCTGGTCGCCGCGGTCGTGCTGCTCGCGGCGTTCGTCGTCATCGAGCTGCGCGCCGCCGCCCCGCTGCTGCCGATGCGTGTCATCCTCGACCGGACCAGGGGTGGCTCCTTCGCCGCGTCGCTGTTCGTCGGGGCGGGGCTCATGGCGATGTTCCTGTTCATGACGTACTACTTCCAGCAGACCCTCGGCTACAGCGCGTTGCGCAGCGGGTTCGCGTTCATGCCGTTCAGCGCCGGGATCATCTTCGCCGCGGGGCTCGCGAGCCAGCTGCTGCCGCGGTTCGGGCCGAAGGCGCTCATGGTGGTGGGCACCGCGCTGGCCGCGGTCGGGCTGCTGCTGCTCACGTCGGTGGGGTTGCACACCGCCTACGTGTCGCACGTCCTGCCGTCCGAGATCCTGATCAGCGTGGGCATGGGGCTGGCCTTCGTCCCGATGTCGAGCGTCTCGCTGATCGGGGTGGCCCCGCACGACGCCGGCGTGGCCAGCGCGCTGGTGAACACCACCCAGCAGATCGGGGGTGCGCTGGGAACCGCGCTGCTCAACACGGTCTACGCGACAGTCGTCAGCGGCTACCTGGCGAGCCACGGGACGAGCGCGAACGCCCAGGCACACGCGGCGATCTCCGGCTACACCAGGTCGTTCGTCTGGAGCGCCGTGTTCATGGTGGCCGCGCTGGTGATCATCCTCGGCCTGGTCAGGGCGCGCAGGGCGGACGTGGCCACGACGGGCACGCCCGTCCACGTCGGCTGAGCCCGTCGCGACGTCGCGGTTGCGGCGACGTCGTGGTGGCCTGACGTGCTGGTGCTCCGGCCGTTCCGATCGAGGAGCGGCCGGGGCACCGGCGCTCGGTATTACCGCTGCCACTCCGTCGGCTGCGTGCTCCGGCCTCACCCGCACGACCTCCGAAGTCGCCGATCTCTGGGATCATGACCTGCGGGATCACGACCTGCGGGATCCCGCAGGGATCCCGCTCGTTGATCCCGCAGGGATCCCGTCGCTCCGGCGAGACCTCCGCACGCCGCCTCCTGCGTGTCAGACCAGGGGGCGGCCGTCGCGGATCCGGCGGCGCAGGTCCAGCAGCAGCAGGTTGAACGGGAACAGCCGCACAGGCCTGGGCAGCCGCCGCGACACCGCGCCAAGCCCCCGCATCATCCGGTCGAAGCGGGCCTCGTCGGCCGCGGTCCACGCGAGGCCCAGCTGGGCCCGGAACGGCGGCGGCAGGAAGCCCGTCGTCACGAACTCCAGCGGCCGGCGCGGCGGCAGGTTCAGCGGGAACCGCAGCGACCGGCGGCTCACCAGGCCGAGCAGGTAGTCGCGCACGACGGGGGGCACCGACACCCGTGCCAGCGCCTGCTCCCAGTACTCCTCGAAGGCGGCAAGATCGGTGGGCCACAGGTCCTCGCCGACCTGCAGCGTCGTCCCGAACCGGGCGGCGTGCCGGTACACGGCGTGCGCGACGGCGGGATCCACCGGCCCGTACGCGCGCCGGTAGAAGTCCATCAGGCCCCGGTACATGCAGGACGCCACCCAGAGCTGCAGCTCCGGGCGGAACGCGTTGTAGACCACGGGGCTCGTGGCCGTCGAGCGGACCTGCCGATGCGCGCCGTTCACGGCGTCCCGGTAGTGGGCCCGTTCCTCGTCGGTCCCCAGCCAGGCGACGGCGATGTAGGTCAGGGTGGTGCGTCCCCGTTTGACGGGGTGGCGGGTCAGCTGCCCGCCTGGGACCCGGCTCTCGACGACGCCGTGCCCTACCGGCGCCCAGCTCAGCTGCATGATGACGTTCGCGAGACCGGCCAGGAAAGCGCCGGCGCCGTCCAGGAACTCGCGCAGGTCGACCGGCACCGGGGCCGGTGGGAGGCCCGCCCCCGCCACGGCCTCGCCAGAGGACGCCGCTCGGGGCGTCGGGATCTGCGCAGTCGCGCCCGCGGCCGCGGCCGTCGTCAACGAAGTCTCCTTCCGAGTCCTCGGCGCGCCTCGGCCGCGCCTTACGGGTCGCGCGGCACACCCAGCGCCCGGTTCCAAGGCTAGGCCTACCGGCTGGCCTCGGTGCCACCCTCCGTGGCCGAACTGCGTCCATGGCGCCCGACCGCGCCGAGCCGTCGCCTGACCGGCGCGGTGCGTCGACCAGAACCCGCCACGCGAGACGTTTGTCATGACGGGGCGGGCACCGCCGGGTCGCGGTCTGTTCACTCGCGGGCTGCTCGGGCGCTGTCCGCGCGTGCGGCCGGGCTGGCAGTCTACGGCGCACCATGGGAGAAGCCGGACCGGCGAGCGCCAGCCGCAGCCACGACGCCGATCGCGCCGGCGGTCACGCGCGAGGCGACGTGGCGGGGGCCAGCCGAGCGCGGCCGGCCCACGCCACCCGGTCCGAGACCACCGTGCGGCCCGGCATCGTCCGGCCCGACATCGTGGGGCCCGACATCGTGGTCCCGCCGGAGACAGAGCCCGAGATCGTGGCTCAGGTCGAGCCCGGGTCCGAGGACGCGGCCCAGACGGAGACCGGGTCCGAGCGTCCCGAGTTCGTGACGTCCGGGGCCGATCCGGAAACCGCCCGGGGCGGCGAGGACCGCCCTGCCGCGGCGCCAGCCGGCGTGGCGCGGGAGCCGAGCGCGGTGCGGCGCCTGGCCGCGCTGGTGGCGGCGGCACTTGGCGCCCTCGGCGCGACGCTCGTTGTCGCCACCGGCGGCCGGCTCGCGCTCGGTCCGGCGGTGCGGCCGCCGACGGCCTGGTTCGGCCTGCTCGACCCGGTCGCGTCCAACCAGCCGTCGATGCTGCCCGCCGTGCTGCTCGTCGGCGCGGCGTTGCTCGTCGGGTCCTGGTGGTGGGCCTGCCGGCGCTGCCAGCGCGGCGAGCTCTCGCTGCGCGGCGTCACCGTGCTCATCTGCTGCTGGGCCGCCGCCCCACTGCTCGGGCCGCCGATCCTCAGCCTCGACGTGTACAGCTACGTCGCGCAGGGCGTCATGGTCTCCGCCGGCCTCGACCCGTACACGGCGGGCCCGGCGCTGCTCGGCAGCGACCCAGCGGCGCTCGCCGCCGACCCGATCTGGCGGAACACCCCGTCACCGTATGGCCCGGTTGGCCTCGCGCTGTTTCACGGGGTCACCGCGCTGACCGGTGGTCAGGTGGTGCGCTCGGTGCTCGCGCTGCGTGCGGTGTCCACGATCGCGGTCGCCGTGCTCGCCTGGTGCCTGACCCGCGCGGTGCCAGCCGCGCGGCGGCCGTGGGTGCTGTCGGTAACGGCTGGCGGACCAGTCGTGCTGCTGGAGCTGCTTGGTGCCGTGCACCTCGAGGCCGTGATGATGGCGCTGGCCGCCGCTGGTCTGCTCGCCGCGATGCGCGGCCGGCCGAGGCTCGGCCTCGGGCTGCTCACTGCCGCCGCGCTGACCAAGTGGCCCGCCGCGGTGATCATCCTGGTGTTGCTGGCCCGTCGCTGGGCCGATCTGGCGGTCGAGCCGGTGGCGGACCCCGGCCGGCACCCGCGGGTGCCGGCCGCCAGGCGGGTGCTAGCGACCGCCGGGCGGGACCTCGCCGTCGTCGCCGGGACGGCCGCGGCGCTGTCGCTGCTGGTGCCTGACGGCCTCGGCTGGGTGCGGGCGACGTCGACGCCGTCGCTCGGGCTGAGCCTCTACTCCCCGGTATCCGCGCTGGCCAACCTGATCGCCATCGTCACCGGGACGCCTGGCGCGGCGCTGCCGGGCAGCGAGCCGCTGCGGATCGCGCGCGCGGCGGGGATGGCGGTCTCGGCACTGCTGATCGGCTGGCTGCTGCTCACGGTCCGCCGCCGCGACGTGGCCTCCAGCTGTGGGCTGGCGCTGCTGTGTCTCGCGCTGCTCGGCCCGGTGCTCTACCCGTGGTATCTGGTCTGGGGCACGGTCCCGCTGGCGATGGCCCGCGGCCCACGGCGCCCGGGGCTGCTCGTCGCCATCGGCGCGTTTGGCGCACTGCTGTCGGTGCCGCACCCTGAGCTGCTCTTCGTCGGACGGCCCGAGGTGACGAACTGGTTCGCGCGCGAGGGGCCGGTGGTGCTCGTCCTGCTCGTCACGGGTGCCGCCGCCGCCGTCCTCGCGTGGCGCCATCGCGCCGGGCCGTCGCGCCCCGGCCTCGTCCGGTCGGCCTGAGCCGCCGGTCGGGCGCTCTCGGGTCGGGCATGGCACGGGTGGCGCTCCGGTCTGTCGCGCGCTCGCCTCGGTTGGCCGGGACGTGTCGCCGCGGCTGTCCTCGGGCCGCGCCGCCACGGTCTGAGCGCCGACGTGGTCGTGGGGCGCCAGCTTGGCGTGCCGTCTCCGGCGCCGACCTCGTCCGGTCGGCCCGGGCGCCGCCCGGTACCGTCAGCGCGTGACGACGGCTCGCGGGACGTCCGGCCTGCCAGGGTCTGCCGGTCCCGGGCCGGCGGCGGTCGGCCGGGCCGCGACGCGGCTCGCGGACGGCCGGGAGCTGATCTACTTCGATGACGTCCCCGGACGCCGCCGGGAGGCCCGGGACGCGCGCGCCCTGCCGGTCAGCACCCGTCCGCCGTCCCAGCTGCGCTATGACCCGCTGACGGGGGAGTGGGTGGTGATCGCGGCGCACCGGCAGGGCCGGACCCACCTGCCAGCCGTGGCGGACTGCCCGCTGTGTCCGAGCCGGCCCGGCCGGCCCACCGAGATTCCCGAGGACTACGACGTCGTGGTCTTCGAGAACCGGTTCCCGGCGCTCGGCCTGCCGCGCGGCGTCGACCAGGACGAGCCGGCGGCCGGTCCGCCGCCCGTCGCCCCGTACGACGGCCGGCCTGGCGCGGGGCGCTGCGAGGTCGTCTGCTTCACCGCGGACCACGACTCGTCCTTCGCCCGGCTCTCACCGCGCCGGGTGGCGACCGTCCTGGCGGCCTGGACCGACCGCACCGCGGCGCTCGCCCGGCTGCCCGCCGTCGAAAGCGTGTTCGTGTTCGAGAACCGGGGCGAGGAGATCGGCGTGACGCTCGCCCACCCGCACGGGCAGATCTACGGCTACCCGTTCGTCCCGACGCAGCTGGCGACGATGATCCGGGTGGCGCGGCGCCGGGCGGCCTGCCCGCACTGCGAGGTCGTAGCCGCCGAGACGGCGGACCGGTCCCGGCTCGTCGCGCGGACCAGCACCTGGGTCGCCTTCGTGCCCTACGCGGCGCGCTGGCCGTTCGAGGTGTCGATCTACCCACGGCGGCACCTCCCCGACCTGCCCGCGCTCGACGCGGCCGAGCGGGCCGAGTTCCCCGAGCTCTACCTCGACGTGCTGAACAGGCTTGACCGGGTGCTCGGCGTGCGGATGCCGTATGTGGCCGGCTGGGAGCAGGCGCCGGCCCGCCGGGGGCGACAGTGGGCGCACCTGCGGCTGCGGGTGTTCTCCAACCGGCGCGCGCCGGACAAGCTGAAGTACCTGGCCGGCAGCGAGTCGGCGATGGGCGTCTACGTCAACGACATCGAGCCCGAGCAGGCCGCCGCCCTGCTGCGAGGCGCGGGTTGACCAGGCGGCCGGTCCGGGGCGCGGTACCCAGCTGGCTCGCGGCCGCCAGGAGGTGGGGCGCGGGGATCGCGCGGACCACGCCGGAC
>Ga0068863_100004272_pt1 | contig 14083 bp, 10 predicted proteins | sample KBSSwiS62_FD_66596 | JGI IMG/M metagenome (GOLD analysis project Ga0068863, IMG submission 66596) | Switchgrass rhizosphere microbial communities from Kellogg Biological Station, Michigan, USA - KBS Switchgrass S6-2 | ecosystem: Host-associated > Plants > Roots > Rhizosphere > Soil ...
TTCTCGTCTACGCAAACGCGCGATTTGGGTGTGCCGGCGACTCATCGCGTTGCTCACTTGCCGTGTCCTGTTTTTGAAAGTCACGCTCCAGGCGGCAGATGTTCCTTGAACTGAGACAGTGGCACTTCATCCCATGTCTGGCTGGGTGATCACGCCAGTGACCATGCGCCTCAGCTTGCACTTGCAAACGTGCAGTTGCTCTTTGTCGTCGTCGCTGCGGAAAGTCTTCCATTCAATCCCGCAGTCACATTTCCAAACGTAACATGCTGGCATTGTCCTCCACCGGATCAAAGAGTCCACAACGCTACATTGCTCCCCCCCTTGTCTATGAGAATAATTTCTCAGCAATAGACCTGGAGGCGCGCCAAACTGGCACTATCGTCCGCGGCGAAGTTCCTGCATCTTCCTTGAATGGATTTTGGAATTAATCGCCTTCAACTTCCCGATATTTACACTCGAGAAAGCACTGCACGGGGCTGCCTCTGTGGTCTTCTCTATCAGATCGGAATCATACTTGTCGGTAAGATCCTTTTGAATGAACTCCCTGGCGATGTAACCATTGGTCCCGGAGAATGGGCCATCGAGGACTCGGATATTACGTGCTTCAAATTGCCAACCTTCAGGTGTGCCCTTTTTGCCAAGAATCTCTACACCGGTTCCAACCGCCGCATAAAAGAAGCAGTCCGTCGTCTTTCCCTGAGCTTCCACATCGTAGTCGATCCGTACGACCGGGCTGCCGTTGGGATTTACCAGATATCCAATTTCCCTGTGAGAGGGCTGCTCGTTTTTGTGGGCACAGCCAGGTTGAAGCAAAGACATACTCAGCATCAGCGGCATCCAAAATCGCATACGCTAAAGTAACAGCATTGGGGTTTCGGGTGCACCGTCCAGTCCCGGCAAAAAAGGAAATGTCCATTTAACGGACGCCAGCGACGCAGATTGCAGCCAATTGTTTTTATCGGCTGTTTCGACTGATCAAAAAAGTCGATCGCAGATTTCTTAAGTCCGATTTACCGACAACAGATCCTTGTCGTGACTCATGAATCTGATCTGCGATCACCTTCGGACGCAATGCGGACGATGGCGCCGTCCTGCCATGTTGGCTATCAATACGTGCGATCCGCACGAAATTCCTTTTCGGCGGTGTCGATGTAAGTGCGAGAGCCCGCGGGGTCGATGAAAGGATTAACGGGATACCTCGCAGTGGTGCTTTCAATGACCTTCCGGTACCTGTCCCACTCCCTCGCATGATTCGGGACGCAGATGTCGGCGGGAAGGTCTCGCAGGACGCGGAGGCTACGGCCGAGGTCGGCCGGCTGGTCTGGATATCGCGTCCCTCCCATCACCGCTGTTCAATTCGGGATTGTGCAAGGTAAAGATTTGCTTCAAGTGCGCACTAAGGTCTATAAGTACGGATCGGTGGGCCTCTGAGGCCTGTTTCCAAATAAGAACGCTGGTCAAGTTAACAGGAGAATGCTCATGAAACTGAATTCCATTCGTCAGGCGAGAGTCTGGGCAGTCGTGTTGGGGCTTTGCTTCGGCGCATTGGCAAGCGCGCCGGCGACGCATGCAGAAGACAAGATCACTGCGCAATCGTTGATTGACCGCCAGTTGATCCTGGATCAGATCACGCGTTACTACTACAACTTCGGCAAAGCGGAGCGGCAGAGCGAGGAGAGCTTTTATGCCGAGGACGGCGAGTTGATTCTCGGCACGAGGCACTACAAGGGCAAAGAAGGCATCAAGCAGGCGTACAACCGTGCTCCCGCAGCTCCCGCCGCGAGCGCGGCCCCTGCTGCCGGTGCGGCACCTGCAGCAAGCGCGGTCCCTGCGGCCCCTGCGCCTGCGGCCACTGCGCCTCCGCAAAGAACGGCTTTCAACGTCACGATCGACAACCCACTCATCATCGTGCACGGCGACACGGCCACTTCGCAGGTTATTTTCACCGAGTACCGGCAGGAAAAGGTCGGCGATCCGATGAAGATGACGACACAGGGAAAGGAATACGCCACATGGATCAAGGTGAAGGGGCAGTGGCTCTATAAGATCCGCCAGATCGCCAGCGGCAGTAACCCGCCGGAGGGCTGGAAGGAGTAAGAATTAGCGGATCGATTCGCTGCTCACAAGGACTCTGCGTCGGCGCGCAGGGCCTCAAGGACGGCGCGCAGCATCTGTTCGCGCTGGGACGCTGCAGGAATTGTCGCGAAATGGTCTCCGGGCTGAAAACCATACCAGCCAAACTGGCTGTGATTACCGCCTTCGATCCAGACCCACTTTGTCAAAGGCGGGAGCTTGACTTTGTTCTCTTCGACTTTTTCCCGGGACGCCAGGCCATCACGCGTGCCGGCGATCTTTGTCACGCGAAGGTTCATTCTGGAGAGGTCTACATCCCGAGGGTGCGATGTCCCGATCAGAATGAGTCCCGCCATTCCATCGACACCGCGGCTGGCGAAGTCGCATGCGATGACCGCCCCGAGCGAATGGCCTCCCAGGACCCAGCGCGTTACTTTCGTTTCGCGAATAGCCTGATGGATCCGATTCGCGACCTCTGGGCTTCTGGCGCCGCCGAAGGCGCCTCGCCGCGGTAGTTCGATCATGTAGGTTGGGAATCCGGCCTCAGCCGTGGCGTGCGTTAGTGGAGCATACGCAATTGGTTCGACCAGGCCCCCGGGGAAGAATATGAATCCGACCTTCTGCAATCGGCTGGAATCTGCCGGCATGAAGCGCCAGCCCCCTGCTTCCCGAGTTACGGAAACCGCCGCATCGTTCTGTATCGCCAGCCGAGCCTCCGGCCCGGCTCTATATGCAACGATCGACCACCCGGCAAAAAGAACAGTGGCGATCAGCCCCAGCGTTATCCATATCTTCCGAATGCGCCTCCACATGCCGGCGATTCTATCCGACTTTTAATTCTAAAAACCGATAGCTCGGGTCTCGGACAGACTTAGCAAGACTTTGTAGGATTTGGTTGAGACTGGCGTGAAGTGCGAGTCCAGCCACCTCTGGATGGCTTCACGACCAGCCATGCCTTCGTCGTGAGCGTACACAATCCATACTCGCCGCGCCGCCTGTAGCTCCCTGTGATACGGATGGATGCATTCATCGAAGGACTTATGGCATGAACGGACAATGCTCTGCAGATCCAGTTTTCCCGCCGCGGCAAGCGTTGCTTGCCGGTCGTAATATTCGATGAGGACTCGAGGAAGACTGGAATCGGAAACAAACAGAATCATGTCTTGCGGGTTTAAGGAATATTGAAGATCTTGTGACAATGAGCGGAAGTCTTCTCTGTAACGGTATTGGAAAAAACAATACGTGTTTATGCCCGAAATCAGAAGCGCGCTGCAAATCAACAGGCGAGGTGGCGATTTTCTTCCCTCCTGGACCGTGGCCCCGAGAATGAGGACCAATCCCACCGAGGCGGGAAGAAGGACACGATCGATATACATCGGCACGACGAAAATGCTCAACAAATAGACGGTCACCAGCGGAAGCACCAAAGTGGAAACTGCCGTCAACAGTGCCCACCGCTTTGGATTCGAGAACATGCCGCGCAGGGCGAACCAGATGAGTGAGAGTGCCGGCGCAATCGACACGGCGACAGCAACGGCCCTCAGTAAAAGGATGCCGCGTCGAAAGTGGGGAATACTGGTGAACGGAATATAGATGCTTACAAAAGAAAATAAAGTTGCCGGAATGCTGAACCAGACAGGACGCGACACCCAGTTCATAAAGCCGACCCTGAAATGATCCTTTGTGAGGAGTGTCAGCCAGGGAATATAAAGGAGAATTACGATCGCGTTCGCGACAAAAAACCGAAACCATACCGACACCCGCCAGGGCTGAGGCAATAAAATCGGAAATAGAACAGCGATCATTGCCACATACAGAATGCCAATTCCCTGCGAATACGCCAGCAATGACGCCGCAATCACATACGTCACCCAATGCCATTCTCGAGCTTCCCGGGCAACGGTGATCAGGGCCCACATGGCGCATGCATAGAACAAAACGAAAAACGTATACATCCTCGCCTGTTGTGAATGGTCAATGTGAAAGCCCAGCAGCGCCATAAAACAGGCGGCAAGCAAGCCCGCATTCGTCCCAAACATCTTCTTGCCCAGGCTGTAAATTACCGGGATCGTCGCAACCGCGGGTATTACAGACAACAGGCGCAGCCAATATTCCGTGTGTCCGAATCGAAGCCATGAGTGGACCAGGGCGTAATAGAGCGGCGGATGCGTGTCGGTGATCCACCGTTCCCACCCCCCGGTGGCAAACCACAGCGTTGCGCCCTCGTCATACCAGAGACTCTGGGCGCCGAGACTATGAATGCGCAACAGGAGCGCAGCAAGAGTAATCGTCGTGATTTTTACAAAAGGGGAGAGGGCGAACTTTTCCCGAGATCCGTTCATCCGATGTCTGAATACCTCGAAGACTCCAAAAAGACTGAAGACGAGTCACGAACTGCCGAAGTGTAATTCGGTTTACACAGTGTCGCAGTCTTTTTTTACGGCGACGTCGACGATCCGCCCAATGTGACGTACAAAATGATCGGGGCAGCGTTTCGGCCGTGAGCGCGCATGAGAGTGACGCACGAGCATGACGCATGGTGCGTCCGAGATGAGTTCGGACAGCATAAGCGGGAAACTTGCCGACACGGCTAAGCAATTGTTACGCCGCAGAGAACACACGGATGGTGACATAGCAACCGTCCCCATCTCGGAGGAAAGGTATTGGCCAGGAACAAAATGGGCACAGTGGTATGGCCTATTACCCCGAGGGGACAGAAGAGACCGTCCCTGCAACCCAATCATTCACGCTGTCAGAAGCAGCGGTGCACCTTTGGTGATTACGATTGTATGTTCGTAGTGCGCGGATAGGCTTCGGTCGGCTGTGCGTACAGTCCAACGATCGGAGAGAAGAACGCCCTGTCCATTGCCCGTTGTGATAATGGGTTCCACCGCGATGACGAGTCCGTCGAAAAGTTTGGTTCGGCAGGTTCGGTCATAGTAGTTGGGCACGGATGGCGCTTCGTGAATAGTTCGGCCCACGCCGTGTCCGCCGAAGCCGGGCATGACTTGAAATCCGTTCCTGCGCGTTTCGCGCTCTACTTCACGCCCGATATGACAGGTACGAAATCCGATTCGCGCGACCGTCATCGCTTTCCAGAATGCCGCTTCGGCACATCGCACAAGAGCATCGGCAGTCGTCGACACGTTGCCGACTCGAACGGTGACTGCGGCATCTGCAAACAATCCATCCTTCATGGCGACCAGATCCAGTTTCACAAGATCGCCTTCGCGTAAGGCGCGGCTCCCGGGAATCCCATGAATGGCTTCATCATTGACGCTGATGCACACGGACCCCGGAAAGCCATAAACCCTGGGCGGCGCGGCTTCTGCACCATATTCCGCCAGGGTAGCGGCGCCGATCTGGTCGAGTTCTGCTGTCGTGATACCAATACGGACCGCTTCGGCCATCGCATCGAGTGCCTTGCGCACAATCTTTCCAACGACCTTCAGCTTTGCAAGTTCCTCGTCTGTTTTAATCGACATTGCCTGCCCGCACCTCTGCAACGAATCCTAATCCGGCAAGAGATCTCCCATCAAGCAATACCAACCGGACATGCAGAAGCCTGCGCAGGGCACGCTGCAAAGCCGGGATAAACGATCGCCGCTAATGCGATGCGTTCTGCCCTTTACCGAGAATATCCACGGCCGCTTTAACGCCGCGGGCGAGCTTCTGGGCGTCGCCTTTTCCCCAGTAATGAAGAAAGATGATTGTCGGTTGTGTGCCGATCATGTGGTGGTGCATTGCCACAACATCGATTCCGTTGGAGCGCAGGGCCTTCAACACTGGATTCACTTCCGACTCCACCATCGCAATGTCTCCAGCGACGACGGAATCTGAGTCATTGCCGTAAAAGGCAGCCCAGGTGTTCAACCCCATCCGTGAGTTGATTGTTGCGCCCATTTCCTTAAGCGAAAGATCGGAGCGCCCGATGGTGATCTTGTAGACAGCCCCGTTCAGTTCGCCTTCGGTACCGATGATCTTTGCGAGTTGAGCCCCGTCCAGCTTTCCATCGATAGACCGTCCCGCCACTGTCGATCCGCCGCGCGGCGGGTTCTTGCCGATGAGGGCAAGCGCAGGCTTAATCTTGTTCGCCAGGTCCGCGGGTGAACCGTGTCCGTGCACATGCATGTAGAAAATACGCGGAGTTTCAAAGAAGAAGTGGTTGTGTACCGCTGTCACTTCGAGCCCCGCATCCAGAAGCGCCGACATGACCGGATTGACTTCCTCTTCGGTGAGAACCAGGTCGCCCATCATCACGTCCATCCCCGTTCCTTTGGTCAACGCGACCCATCCGCCGAAGCCGAATGGGGTCGGGGTAGCGATACCGTCGACGACGACCTTGAGATCGCTTCGGGGAATATTCACCTTCAAGACACCGTCTTTGAAGTCTCCCTGACGGCCCAATGTGGTGAGCACCGACGAGTATTCCGCCGGCATAGCCGGTTGTTGCGCAGAAGCAACAATCGAAAGCAGCAGACCAAGGCACGCGAGAATGCAAAGTTTTGATCTCATTTTGAATGTTCCTTCCTTTGGAGATTTGCTCCCATCAGTTTACGTGCCCAGAGCGACCGGTTGACGAAAAATTTGACTGCGTTGCGGCCTGGAGTCGGTTTTCAACCGGAATTCTTCACTTTTCCGAAAATGGGGTGGGTGTACAGCAAGAGTTTTTAACTTTTCGCAAAAAGTAGTGGGTGTACAGAGGAAGTCCGTCACTTTTCAAAAAAAATCGTGGGTGTTCCATAAGAGTTCTTCATTTTTTCGAAAAAGGCGAGGGTGTTCACCGAAAATTCTTCCCTTCACGGCAGGAGTTGTCCCTTGCACCGATTGCGGATGTACCGGCACCAATCGGCCATGCCATTGCGGCTTTTGGACCATTCAAAAGTTGTCACTGGCATGCGACCTTGGAATCCGACTACAGCCAGGAGGAAATACATTGAGCCATCTGACGTTCGACTCGAATCCACTTCATCTTCTATCCACGATGGGGTGTGAACCCGTCGACAAGCTCAGGGATGTTCCAATTGCGTCAACGGAACCAACTCCTGTCATCAACCCGAATGGCCAGAACCTCACAGACCGATTTGAACAGGCGAGAAAGGACTTCTTTTCAACCGTGAGTAGATGAATTACAGGCCCTATCGCTGCAGCGCGGGCGGGTTAACAGGAGAAGCCACTACGGCCTTCCCATCCAGCTTGAACGCGTAAAGTCTCGTTGGCTGATTTCCGCCGCGGCCCGCGATCACCGCAACATATTGCACGCCGTCGAGTGAATAAGTGATCGGCGTCGCGATTCCTGCGACCAGCATGGCGTCCCACACGCGCTCGCCCGTCGAGGCGTTCAGCGCGATTAATTTCCCATCGCTTCCTGGCACAAACACCAGGTTGCCTGCCGTCGCCAGCAATCCCGCACTGAAGGCTTGCGTAACGCTCCAGCGTTGTTCCTGTTTCACCGGATCCCAGGCCTTCACGAACGCTCCCTTATTGGTGATCCGTGCGCCCGCCGGAGAAACACCTGCCGCGAAGTCATTCATGTCGACGCCCGATACCTGTTTGCCCTTTTGCGGATTGAACTCCGGCGTCGAATGATACATGCGCGAATTCACCGACCCGGGAATATAGACCAGCCCCGTCGCCGGACTGAACGCCATTGGCTGCCAGTTGTGGCCTCCGCCAGAACCGGGTGCAATTTCGACCGTCGCTCCATTCTCATAGCGCACCCCTGGATTCTCGATTGGCCGTCCCTTTGCGTCCAGCGCCTTCGCCCAGTTGACCTCCGTGTACGGCTTGCCCGAAATGAACTCGCCCGTCAGCCGATCGAGCACGTAGAAGAATCCATTTTTCGGTGCCTGCATGATGACTTTGCGAACGCGGCCATTAATGTTGATATCCGCCAGGATCATGGATTGCGTCGCCGTGTAGTCCCACGCCTCGCGTGGCGTTTCCTGGAAGTACCAAACCATTTTTCCGGTATCTGGCTTCACCGCCAGGATCGACGATAAGTACAAGTTGTCGCCCCCGCCCGGGCTGCGATAAACCGGATTCCAGGGGCCACCGTTTCCCGTACCGACGTACAGCAGGTCCGCGTCCGCATCATAGGCCATGCCGTCCCACACGGTGCCGCCACCGCCGTTCTTCCACCATTCGGTGCCGGCCCAGGTCTTCGCAGCTGCGGCAAGCTCCGGGTGCTCGAACGGCTTCGAGGGATCGCCCGGCACGGTATAGAAGCGCCATGCGAGTTTGCCGGTCTCCGTGTCATAAGCGCTGAAGTAACCGCGTACATTAAACTCGGCGCCGGCGGTGCCCACGATCACTTTGTTCTTGAACACTCGTACTGCGCCGGTGATGGTGGTGTCGGTGGCCGGGTCGGTGGTTTGCGTCGACCATACCTGTTTGCCGGTATTGGCATCGAGTGCGACGAGACGGCCGTTGATCAAGCCTGCGAAGATTTTTCCATTCGCGAAAGCGACGCCTCGATTGACTGCGCCGCAGCACGTTCCCGGTCGATCCGTACCCGTGCGGGGCAGCTCGGGGTCCCAGCGCCACTTGCTTTCGCCGGTGCGTGCGTCGAAGGCCACGATGACGCCCCAGGACAGGCTCGAGTAAATCGTACCGTTCACCATGATCGGCGTCGCCTCGTTGTTGCCTTGCGGCGCATCGATGGTCGTCGCGTACGCCAGGCCCAATCGTGCCGCGTTCGAGGAGTCCACCTGCTTCAGTGGACTGTAGTGCGTCTCGGACGCGTCGCGTCCATAGGAACTCCAATCAACATCCGTCGCGGGAGCTTGTCCAGCAGCAAAGACGGCAAGCCACAACAACACTCCTGCCAACAAAAAAGACATCATGATTCGTAATCGCATGGCGCCAATATACACCACACCTTCTACTCTTGCCGGTAGAGCGACTCGCGGTTCCAGCATGGCATTCCCGGGCGAACAACGGATCCTTCCGTTCGCTGGTAAATCCTAGTAGAGTGTCTGCGATGAAAACTACGATCGCGTCTGTTCTCCTTCTGGCCGTGGCTTTCTCAACGCCTGCGGCAGGACAACTCACTGCACCGAATGCTGCAGGAGTCCGTCTGGGACACATCCATCTCTATGTCAGCGACGTCCCGGCACAGCAGAAGTTCTGGGCCACCTTGGGCGGCGTTCCGACGGCGAATCAGAGGCTGGAAATGATCCAGTTCCCCGGAGTCTTCATTCTCCTCCGCGGGGGCCAGACCAAAGGCGGCACGGTCGGTTCGATCGTGAATCACCTCGGCTTTGCCTGGAAGGATCTGGCGGCGGCAAAAGCGAAATGGCAGGCCGCGGGATACAACATTGAGGAGATTGATCCCAACCACGGATACATTCTTGGTCCAGACGGCATTCGCTTGGAATTCTCGGGGGACCCGTCACTCCAGGTACCCGTGAAAATAAATCACGTTCATCTTTTCCCTCCGGACGTTCCGGCAATGAGCGCCTGGTATGCGAAAGTTCTCGGCGGTGTTGCCGGCAAATGCGCTCGCAACGGGGCACCCGATGGAGTCGATTGCGTCGATATTTCCGGCGTGAGTCTCGCAATGTCGAAGAGCGAGACAAAACTGGAGCCCACCGCGGGCCGTTCGCTCGATCACATTGGCTTTGACGTGAAGGACCTGCCCGAGTTCCTGAAGCGGATGGAAGCCGAGGGCGTCAGCATCACTCAAGGGCTGACCCCAAGCAATTTCGTCAGCACAATGCGCGTCGCGTTCATTGCGGATCCATGGGGAACCAAAATGGAAATTACCGAGGGTCTTGCACCCTAGTCAACGGAACCTATGAAGCGCCTCCTTTATGTAAGTGCCGTTCTGATTTTGAGCGCCGCACCGGCACTTCTGCAAACCAGAGCCGCCGCGCAGACGGTGCCGAATCCGCATCAAGAGATACTGAATACCTACTGCGTCAGCTGTCACAACAGCCGCGCGAAGGTTGGCGGGCTCGCGCTGGATGGACTGAACCTTGAGGCCGCGGCGGATAACGCCGAAATCTGGGAGAAGGCTCTCCGCAAGCTGCGCGGACATTTGATGCCGCCGCCCGGCAGTCCACAACCGTCTCAGAAGGATGTGGATTCCTTTGTCGGCTGGATGGAAAACACTCTCGATTCTCATGCCAGGGGACCGAAAGCCGGTCATGTTCCGATCCAGCGGATGAATCGCACCGAGTATGTGGCATCCGTCAAAGCGCTGGTGGGTGTGGACCTCAAAGCTTCAGATGTGCTGCCGCAGGACGGCCAGGTGGATGGATTCGACAATATCGCGACATCGTTGACGACTTCGCCCGCTTTCGTGAGCCAGTACGTCACTGCCGCGAGGCACGCGGCGAAGCTCGCCATCGGCAATCCCAATCCACCGGTGTCGAGTACGAAGTACGCCATTGCCGCCAACTCCAATCCCGACGTGCCTCTGCCTTTGGGCACGCGCGGCGGCATCGGTTTCAAACACAACTTCCCAGCTGACGGCGAATATCGAATCACGATCAATGACCTCGGAGTCGGCATCTACGCTTCGACGCTGGAGAACCAAAGTACGGTGGTCATACTGGTCGATGGCAAAATTGTTTTCCGGCAAAATATCGGCGGACCGGAAGATTGGCAGCTTCATGCGAAGGGTCCCAGGGGACGCGCTCAAATCATGGAACGCTTTTCCAAAATCCCGGTTCAGGTGGAAGCCGGTGTGCGCGACGTCGTCGTGGCTTTTATCGACCGTTCCCATGTGGAGTCTCCACACAATATCGCGGATCCCTTTTTTGATGAACTGACCAAGAGTTGCTCCTGCGCGCCCCCCGGACGGAGAAATAAACTTGTCGATGGCGTTGTGGTCAGTGGGCCCTTTAATCCAACAGGCGTTTCCAAAACTCCCAGCCGGGATCTCCTCTTTGTTTGTGACCCGAAAACCAGGGGAGAATCCTCTTGCGCCCGTCAGATTACGGAAAATCTTGCGCATCGCGCGTTCCGCCGGCCGGTCGGCACGGACGAGGTGACGCGCCTCCTTCAGTTCTATGACTCCACACGTAAGAATGGAGGAAGTTTCGATCAGGGAGTCGAGCAAGTGGTGACAGCAGTGCTGGCCAGCCCGAATTTTCTCTATCGAGGAATTTCGGGGGTCGGGACTCTCACCGATCTGGAATTGGCCTCTCGACTTTCGTTCTTCCTCTGGAACATTGGCCCCGACGAGGAATTGTTAAAGCTCGCGGAGGCCGGCGGATTGACGAAATCCGGCGCGATGGAAAAGCAGGTACGACGCATGTTGGCCGATCCCCGGGCGTCCAGTCTGGTCACCAATTTTGCAATGAAGTGGCTCAATCTCGACAGTCTGGAGTCGGTGCAGCCGGATCCCGTGTTGTTCCCTGGATTCAACGATCAACTGCGGCGAGATTTTTCTGCCGAGATGGAAGCGTTCGTCGGCAGCATCCTTCTGGACGACCGCAGTTTGGTGGATCTCCTCACCGCAGACCATACTTTCCTCAACGAACGACTGGCTCGCCATTACGGTATTCCCGGTGTCTCGGGTCCGCAGCTCCGGAGGGTCACACTGACAAATAAAGAGCGCTTCGGCCTGCTGGGCAAAGCCGCGGTGTTGATGCGGACATCGTATGCGGATCGCACATCTCCCGTACTTCGCGGCGCCTGGGTGCTCGACAAGCTCATGGGAACGCCGCCGACGCCGCCTCCGCCGGATACCGCCACCGATCTCTCCCAAAAAGCCGGGGAGACTCCGAAGACGGTCCGGGCGCGGCTGGAACTGCATCGCGATAAGGCGAGCTGTAAAATGTGTCACGGCGTGATTGACCCGACCGGTCTGGCGCTCGAAAATTTCGATGCGATCGGAGCCTGGCGGACAATCGACAGCCAGGCGAAGGCTCCGATTGATGTCAGCACCGTGTTGCCGAATGGTGTCGCCATCAATGGCGTGATGGAACTGCGGGCGCAACTCGCCGCACGTCCCGAGGTGTTCGTGACTGCGGTGACAGAAAGATTGATGATGTACGCCATCAACCGCAAACTGGAATATTTCGATATGCCGCAGGTTCGTTCGATTGTGCGTACGGCCGCGAAAGACAACTACAAGTTGTCTTCCATTGTTTTGGGAATCGTCAACAGCGACGCGTTTCGAAAGCAGGAGAAGGAGCCGGGAAATTGATATTGCGCCCACATCGCTCCTGGACAGCAGGGTTCGCCCGAAGTGCCGGGGTGGTGAATCCAGAGATTCTTGGATCCGGGTCAACCATCACGTCTCCGCCTTCGGCGTCTCCACCTCTCCTGGCCAGAAGGGGCGATTAAAAGGACTGTATGTACATCACCAGGAAACATATTTCACGCAGAGCGGTACTGAAAGCCGCCGGTGTCGCTTTAGGGCTGCCGTTTCTCGACGCCATGGTTCCTGCCGCTACGGCTCTCGCTCAGACCGCTGCCGTTCCAAAAATGCGGATGGGCTTCTTCTACATGCCTCACGGCGCCATCATGTACAACACGTCGCATGGGCCCGCCATGGACAAATGGACCCCCAGCGGGTCCGGCGCCGATTTCAAGCTCAGCCCCATTCTTTCTTCCCTCGAGCCTTACAAAAAGTACGTTTCGTCTTTCGGAAATCTTGAGAACGCCGCCACCGCCGGCTCGGTGCACAGCTTCACTCCTTCGACATGGCTCAGCTGCACGCGTCCGGATACCGGCCGTGCACGGGCACATATGGCCGTGACTCTCGATCAGGTGATTTCAAAGATCATCAGCCAGGACACTCCCCTGCCATCGCTGGAAGTGTCGTCGGAAACGATCGTTCAAACGTCGGCGGGAAATAACAGCATCTATACGACTTTGTCATTTCGCGACGCGGATTCGCCTCTCCCGATGGAAACCAATCCGCGCAAAGTCTTTCTGCAATTGTTCGGGGAAGGCGACAACCCGAAGGAGCGCGCATCGATCAGCGACCAGACCAACAGCATCCTCGACCTGATCCTGGAAGACACAAAGAAGCTGCAAGGCCGGCTCGGAAGCGGCGACCGGGCCGTTCTGGATGGATATCTGGAAAGCGTTCGCGAAATCGAGCGGCGCGTGCAACTCGCAGCTGCGAAGGATATGTCTGCTTTTCAAATACCGAATGCTCCTGTCGGAGAACAGGATGACTTCGCCGAACAGGTCAAGCTGATGTTCGACCTGAGCGCACTCGCATACCAGATCGACGTCACCCGCGTCGTTTCGTACGTCATGGCCGCGGAGGGGACGAACCGCACATACAACCACATTGGGATTCCGGACGCTTTCCACCCGATGTCCCATCACGCGAATGATCTGGAGAAACTCAACAAGCTGTCGAAAATCCAGACCTGGCATGTGGAGAAGTTCGCGGAGTTCCTTGCGAAGATGGCAGCCACGCCCGATGGACAGGGAACATTGCTCGATCACTCGATGTTCCTGTTCGGTTCGAACATGAGCAACAGCGACCAGCACAACAACTATCCGGAGCCAAACATTCTGGTGGGCGGCGGGAATGGCAAATTGAAGGTCGGCGGCCAGCACATCGTGTTGCCGGAGAGAACGCCGATCGCGAATCTACACCTGACGCTGCTGCAGAAGGTCGGAGTCGAACGAGACAAGTTCGGCGACAGCACGGGCAGAATTGCGGAGATATAACTTGGGTGATATCTGGAAGCGATCCATTGCCCCTGTCCACGAGGGGCAATTCGACCGCAGGGAACTACTGAAGTCCGCGCTGGCCGGAACGCTTGCGATGGGCTTCCCTTCGCTGCTTCGTGCACAGGCGGACAAACTCACCGTCATCGACGGCGGCGGAACAAACGTTGTCGTGTTCCCTTCAGCGGACGGTGTGATCCTGGTTGATAGTGGCGCTCCGAAATCGGGGGACACCCTCAGGGCAGCGCTTGGGTCGAATGCCAAAGTCCAGATTCTTTTCAACACGCACTATCATCTCGATCAGACCGCCAGCAACGAAATGTTCGCCGCTGCGGGAGCGAAGATCATCGCGCACGAACACACG
>Ga0068863_100004273_pt1 | contig 14082 bp, 13 predicted proteins | sample KBSSwiS62_FD_66596 | JGI IMG/M metagenome (GOLD analysis project Ga0068863, IMG submission 66596) | Switchgrass rhizosphere microbial communities from Kellogg Biological Station, Michigan, USA - KBS Switchgrass S6-2 | ecosystem: Host-associated > Plants > Roots > Rhizosphere > Soil ...
TACTCACTGCCGCGATAGACTTCCGTGTGGCCCTTCTGGCGTCCGTGCCCCCGCACCTCGGAAACCGTGATGCCCTCCACCCCGATTTTGATCAGAGCGTCTTTGACCTCGTCCAGTTTGAAGGGCTGGATGACTGCTTCAATCTTTTTCATTCGATTTCTGTCCTTTCAGAAGAACCGTACTCGATTGCAAGATGAAGGCCGCGCAAGCGCAACTCACGCGGCCCAATGTGTTCTCAGAACGCCTTGATCCCCAACGCCTAGCGCCCGTGTTCGGCCGCCCGAATACCAGGGAGCGGTTCGGTAGCCGAGAAATGCGCCGCTTTTTCGGGCACCATCCCGCCCGGCCGTCCCATCGAGGAGATGACATATTCGGGGTAAGCCGAGATGCCGTGCTCGTGCAGATCCAGGCCGTAGTTCTCGCCTTCCGCCGAGATACGCAGCAAGCCCATGGCATTGACGACATACATCACCACCATGGCAAACACGAACGTGGAGACAGTGATGATCGCGCTGCCGATGATCTGGGCCACCAACACCTGCGTGCCGCCGCCGTAGAACAGGCCTTTGAGAGGAGCGGAATTATCCGGCGCTAAGGGCCCAGTGGCGCCGTACTGGCCGGAAGCGAACAGGCCCAGCGAGAGTGTTCCCCAAATGCCGCACATGCCGTGTACCGGCACCGCGCCGATTGGGTCGTCAATGCGCAGGTACTCAAGCAGTTCGACGCCGTAGACCACAATCACGCCGGCGACCGCACCTAACAGGATCGAACCCGTGGGGCTAACCCAGTAGCATGGGCAAGTGATGGCCACCAGTCCGGCCAGGAAGCCGTTCACCGTGAAACTCATGTCCCATTTTTTGCTCATCATGTAGGCGACGAACATCGCGGCGAGGCCGGCTGAGCACGCGGCCAGTGTGGTGTTGGCGGCAACTCGTCCGATGCCTTCAAAGTCCATGGCTGAAAGCGTGCTGCCCGGATTGAATCCGTACCAGCCGAACCACAACAACAAGCCGCCGGACGCCGCGATGGTGAGATCGTGCGGCATCATTGGTCCACCGCCGTCACGTTTGAAGCGGCGGCCCAGGCGAGGGCCGAGGACGATGGCGCCCGCCAGCGCGATGAATCCACCGATAGTATGCACCACTGTCGAACCCGCGAAATCATGGAAACCCGTGCCGACCCAAGGCAGGAAGAAGCCCGCGGCGCCCATGGTGGCCAGGAAGCCATCCGGACCCCAGGCCCAGTGGCCAATGATCGGATAGATGAAGCCCGAAACCATAAAGCTGTAAAGCAGGTCGCCCATCCAGGCAGTGCGGCCGATCATCGCACCCGAAGTGATGGTGGAGCAGGTGTCGGCGAAAGCGAACTGGAACAGCCAGAAAGCCAGGAACGCGACGCCGGTACCTTCATATGTGTGCGGCGCGCCTTGCAGGAAGAACCAGTTCATTCCGATGAAACCGTTGCCGTGGCTGAACATGAACGAGAAGCCCCACGCATAAAACAACAGACCGCACAAGCAAGTATCGACAACGCATTCCATCAGCACGTTTACGGTTTCGCGCGAGCGGCAGAAGCCGGCTTCGAGCATGGTGAAGCCCACCTGCATACCGAACACCAGGAACGCCGCAACCAGCGTCCACACAGTGTTGATTGGGTTGACGATGTCGTTGCCCTTCAGGACTGGGTCCGCGGCGAACGTCCGGAAGCCGATCAAGTCGGGGTTCAGCAGAAGCGCAGCCAGCAGGATCAGGCCGACGCCGGTGAGTTTCCCCATGATCAGGATCTTGCCGTATTGGCGCCATTCCGGATTCCGAAGGCGATCACGCAATCGACTCAGCTTGCCCGGAAAAGATAGTCTATTTTCCATAATTGATTCCTCTCTACGTTGGTAGTTAAGTCCGCTGGCGCTTGGATACACCTACGGCCAAGGTGCGGCGCGGTGCCCTCAATCAAACAAAATTTATTACCGGAGTGTCTCCCGCGGACCGGGCGGGAAGCGGATGTCAGTACTTTTGCAGTCTAAGGTATGAGTCCCACGACGTCCAATCGATTTTTTTAATGTATGAGTAGGCCATTTTCTAATCGGCGGTTAAAGACATGCAAATAAAAGGTTAAAGTGCGATTCCAGCGCCTTTGGCCGGGCTTAGGCAACACAAAGAGTTGTAATCAGACCCTAACTTTCGTTCGCGACGGTTGTGTTGATCTCGGCGCCACCGAGGATCACCATTCTGGTGCGTGGCCGTACTTCCGATTTAAAATCACATTTAGTCTAAAATCACATTATGGATGCGGTGCCAAGGCATCAATGTTTGATCTATGAGGGCTCGCCCGCCAAGCATCTTCGAGCGCTCGCAGCCAGTGTCGTCGAAAACCTCAGAAACAATAAGCGCTGTCTCTACCTCAACAGTCCTACAATGGTGGCCGGAATCCGGTCCTATCTGGCTGCCGCGGGTCTCGATTTAACTCGAGAGCTGGAAAGGGGTGCGTTGGTGCTCTCCTCCGATGAGAGTCACCTAGTCGATGGACAATTTGATAGCGAGAGAATGTTGGCTCTGCTTGAGGCTGCCATTGATGAAGCACTGCGCAATGGCTTTAGAGGCCTGTGGGCCACCGGCGATATGACGTGGGAATTCGGGCACGAAAAGAATTTTGTGAAGCTCTTGGACTACGAGCGGGGTCTTGAGCAGCTTTTCGAGAAACATGCTTCATTGAGTGGAGTCTGTCAGTACCATACAGAAACATTGCCGATTGGTGTTGTCGAGCAGGGATTGCACGTTCACAAAGGTATTTTCGTTAACGAGACCCTCTCGCGAATAAATCCGCACTTCCTCTCGCATGAAGCCCTGGCAAATCGTCCCAGAGGATCAGCCATTCAAGTGAAGCAGATGATACAAAGTATGCAGCACGGTAGCTAATATTCACGGCTCTTTGGTATACACGGCCGTTCCGATACCTGAAATCGGATACGTTCACTAAGCTTCGTTGGCGAAGGGGCTGCGTTTGACCGCGTAATCGACAGCTTCTTGCGGAACGCTAAAAACGCGCATGGCTCCGTTGCCCATGTACCCGAGGTCTTTCACGCCTGCGGGGCTGGTGTAGTAGGCGTCAACCACCATATTCCTGGTCCACGTCCAGAAGTGGACTCCGGGAGCGGTTTCAGGTGTTCTGTTTTTTTCGTACGCCAGCTTGTCCAGCACTTCGGTTTGCTGCGCCATAGTGGCGCTGAGAAAATCCGTGCCATAGGTCTTCTGCATACAGTTATCGAGCCAGCCGAAGCCCCCGTTGAAAATCGCGGCGAGCTCCTCGTTGTGGCTGGAGAGGAAATCTATGAACTCCGCGGCTCCCGCGTTGGAAGCGCCAGGGATGATGATGTCGCCAAGCTTCTTGAGTGTCAGAAAATTGTGCCGTGTGAACTTCTTCGGCGCGTAGTTCGGGCCTGCGCTCAGCGATTTCACGGCTGCGATCTCGGCGTGGACGTGCTGGGCGAGGGCGGGCGAAAGGACCCCTGATCCTGCGGCCGTGAGAATTAGGGAGCCGCCGATAATCCTGAATAACTCGCGGCGCGAAGTATCTTCCATAACCTACACGTTTCCTTTCGTAATTTCGTCGGCGAGGTGCGCGGCGGCGCGCCAGGCATTGGCGACGATGGTGAGCGTCACGTTCTTGTCGGGGTTACCATTAAAGGGGGCCGCGTCGACCACTAGCAGATTGGGCACTTCGTGCGCCTGCGACCACTTATTAAGGACGCTGCGCTTGGGATCATCACCCATGCGGCAGGTGCCGGCTTCGTGGATGATTTCGCCGCCGAGAGACACGGCCTTCACGGCATCTGCGGGCATAGCGGGTGACGTGACACGTCCGCCCATCGTCTCGATCAAGTCCGTGAAGGTCTTGTGCATGTGCTTCACCATTTGGATTTCGTTTTCGCTCCATTGCCAGTGAAAGCGGAGCACGGGGATGCCCCACTGATCGACGGTCACGGGATCGATTTCGCAAAACGAATTTTCGTTCGGGATCATTTCGCCGCGGCCGGAGAAGTTGACCTGGCTGCCATAATAGCGGCGAATATCATCCTTTAATTTGGTTCCGTAGCCTTCGTTTCTCGTCGCGACATTGCGGAAAGAGCCGATCTGCGGCATGCCGAAGCCGCCTCCGATTTCGATGTGATAGCCACGCGGGAAATCTTTGTTCTTCTTGTCGAGTTCCCACCACGGAACGTAGACGTGCATGCCGCTGATTCCATCGCTGTTGTAACGGGGCATGCCTTCAAGCGCCGGTATGACGCCGCTGACGGCGTGGCCGACGGTGTCCGTCAGATTGCGGCCCACCTGTCCCGAACCGTTGGCGACTCCATTCGGAAATTGCGAGGATTTCGAATTCAAGAGCAGGCGAGCGGACTCGCAGGCGCTGGCGGCTACCACGACCGCCTTGCATCGAATCGTTTTCTCAGTACGCGTCGCTTTATCGACATAAGATATGCCGTTGACTTTGCCGGAGCTATCGACCAGAAGCTCGCGCGCCATCGCTCCACTAATGATGCTGAGCCGTCCCGTCTTCATCGCGGGGAAAATCATCGCCTGACTGGAGCTGAAAGCCGATGCAGTGCGGCATCCGCGTCCACATTGGCCGCAGTAGTGGCACGCGGCGCGGCCATTGATAGATTTCGTCAGCATCGCCATGCGGGAGGGAATGACGGGAATGTTCAGTCTTTTTCCAGCGCGCTGGATGAGCTGCTCGTGGACGCGGGGCGCGATCGGGGGCAGGAATTTGCCGTCAGGCGCGGTGCGGAGGCCTTCGTGGGTGCCCGTGATGCCGATGAATTCTTCGGCCTTGTCGTACCAGGGCGACATTTCCTCATAGGTCATGGGCCAGTCGGTGCCAAGGCCGTCGAATTGTTGGGGCTTGAAATCGTAGTCAGAGAAACGGAGCGAAATACGGCCGAAGTGGTTGGTACGACCGCCCAGTATGCGCGACCGGAACCAGCGGAATGAGTCGCCTTCGGCAACCGTGAAGGGTTCGCCTGGGAGGTCCCAGAAGCCGTTGGGGGCGAGGAAATAACCGAATGGATAGATGTCTTTTCCGAAATAGTTCTCCGCGTTGGGCCCCACGCCGCGGTGGTCGACTTCCCAGGGCCACATGTGTTCCTTGAAGTCCTTGCTGGGATCGAGCATGGGGCCGGCTTCGAGCAGCGTGACCTTGTGGCCCAGGTCTGTGAGAACTTTGACGGCGGTGCCGCCACCGGCTCCGGAGCCGATGACTACTACGTCATGTACTTCGGGTGCTCGCTGCACCTGTGGCATGGCAGTGACCTCTACTCGGAGCCTGAATTCGGTTTATAGTATCGCAAATACGGGTTGCAATGGCTCCCCCGGCGGGTTATTGTCGAGCGGTGGCTATCTCTAGACGCACCATCCTCACCGCCGTGTCCGCCGCCGTCGCAGTCCAGGCGCAACGGCCCTCCTATTCAAACTGGAAGCCGAAGCTGGGAGTTCTCTGCTCCTATTCCGACGCGAATCTCGATTTCGTCAAGGCCGAAGGCTTCACCAGCATGGAACTCCGGCTCAATCCGGACGAGGTGGATGACAACCGCATCGCCGCGATCAAGGATAAGATAGCCAAGGCTGGAATCTACGTGTCGTCGCTGGCGTGTGACGGCAATCACATCGACCCCGATCCGGTGAAGCGGCAGCAGCAAAACAATTTCACGGCGAAGTGCATCGAACTGTGCGGCAAGATGGGGATTCCGGCGATCGGAGGACAGTCCGGAACCGACCGCTCGAAGCCCCTCCAGCAGCAGGTGGATGAAATCGTGAGAGTCTACACCGAAAAATATTTCCCGCTGGCCGAGAAACACAAAGTGAAAATTCTGTGGGAGCCTTACGCGGGCGGTCCGAACATCGCCACCGGGCCGGTGGGATGGGGAGCGCTTTTCAAGGCCTTCCAAAACTCGCCTCATGTCGGCTTGCAATTCGACCCTTCGCACCTGGTCTGGCAATTCATGGATCCGGTGCAGGCGGCTCGCGATTTCGTCGACAAGATTTACGACGTGCATCTGAAAGACACCGAAATTCTCTGGCATGTGGTGCGGCGCGCCGGGATTCAGCCCGTGGATAACCAGCGCTGGTGGCGATTCCGCGTGCCCGGCTACGGGTCAGTGGATTGGAAAGGTTTCTTCTCGGTGCTCTCTGAAGCGGGCTACAGCGGCGCGATGAATATCGAGAACGAAGATCAGTTTTACTATCCCGCGATGGAGCAGGGAAACTTCACCGAGCAGTACAAACGCGGCTTCCGCGTAGCCCACGAGTTCCTGAAAACGCTGGTGCCGCCTTTGAAGGCCTAAAGTTCGGCGTGCGGGCTGCAAACGCAAGCCGGATGGGGCTATTCTGATCGGATGCCGTCGGAGATCGCACGCCGGATTGAGCGGGAACTGGGACTGACCGGGCTTGTCGACGCCCTGGCGAGCAAGCTCTCGGCAAGTGACTTGCGATCGCTCATGATGGAGGTCTACCGAATTCGAGCAGCCGGGGTTGAGGTCGCCGCTATCCGGGCACAGGCCGCGTGCGATCCTCTCATGGCTCCCAGCACAGTGAGTGCCCGGGACCTGATGGCCTTCGATTCGATGGCGTTTCAAGCGGCGTCGGAGTTCGTCGCCGTGGATCTTTCTCCCGTGTGCCCGTTTTCCGCGACGTCGGTGCTTGGGGGTACCAGCCAGAACAACGTTTTGACGTCCATTCGCAATGCGGAGGCGCTAGGCGATCCAACCATCGCGCTGGCTCTTGAAGCCGGTCGCCAGCGGCGCTCCGCGGGAATTTTTCGCCTGTGCGCCAGTCACCGGGTCATTCGCCTGCAGCCATTCGATGTGCGTGGATACTCGCCGCACTTCCGGTTGTTTGCTCTCGTCACCGCCGGCCGCGACACGGGCTCATTCCGCTTCGAAATGGCATATTTGGTGGAGCACGTGCGCGCGTACTTGCGGCTATTTCGGATGCTGACAGCGGCGGGGTTCGCGCTTGCAAGTCCAATTGTCGAATTATCCGACATGGTCGCGATCGAAGCCGCACCGGCCGCAGCCGGAGTAACTCGCGACGAGGTTCGGAAGTCTGTTCGCGCTCACCGGCTCGGCGGGTCGGAGCGCTTTCTTATGGAACGCGGCATCACCGCGCCTCCGCACTTGCGGCGTCCGCTCCTCGAATCCAACGTCATCGGACCGTTGCGCGACGAGTTCCCCGAGGCCCAGTTCCGTGTGAATCAGGAGCGTCTGGAGGGTTTGGGTTATTACCGTTCCTTCACGCTCCGGATCTCGGTACAGGCACCGGACGGCAACCGCTATCCCCTCATTGACGGCGGTTTTACGGACTGGACGGCGCGTCTGCTTGGCAACAAAAAGGAGCGGCTACTTATATCCGGCATCGGAAGCGAGTTTGTTTGCAAGACTTATCGGCAGAGCTGATCAGGCCCCTGTAGCCAGCGGCGCGATATGACGATACACAATTGTGGAAACACAATTGACTACCATTTGTTGCTTCGTGTTTGCGATCGCAGTCGGATACTTCGCAGGCCGCACGATTGGCATCTGAAGCACCGCGCCTCGCCGAGCTTATAAGCGTCAGGCCGCGCGCCGAATCGCGTGGTACACGACCAGCACCACGACGGCTCCTACCACGGCCACTAGCAGGCTGTAGAGATTCAGGCCTGTCACTCCACTAGCGCCGAACGCGTTGAACAGCCATCCTCCGGCGATGGCTCCCACTATCCCCAGAACGAGGTCGAGAACCAGCCCTTCGCCTCTCTTATTGACGATCTTGCTGCCGATGAAACCAGCAACTAGCCCTAGGATGATCCAAGCGAAAATCGACATCTATATTCCTCCTTTGGTCAGGCATCGTCGAACCCGCCAAATAGCGAATCCGGCAGCCTGCAAGTATACATGAACCTCGCTCTGACCGTCGCAAGTATGATGAGGCGGGTGTATACTGAGACCGCTTCGGAAAGGATTCACTCATGATGCCCCTAACGAAAAGAGCATTTGCGGAATTCATTGGTACCTTTTGGTTGGTCTTCGGCGGATGCGGGAGCGCGGTGCTCGCCGCGGCTTTCCCCGGCCTGGGGATCGGCTTCGCGGGTGTTGCGCTGGCGTTCGGACTGACCGTCCTGACGATGGCGTTTGCGATCGGCCACGTTTCCGGATGCCACTTGAATCCCGCCGTGTCGGTGGGCCTGGTGGTGGGCAAGCGGTTCCCTGCGTCGGAACTGCCGGCGTATGTCGTCGCGCAAGTACTCGGAGGCATTGCCGGATCGGCGGTGTTATACGTGATTGCGAAGGGCAAAGATGGATTCAGCCTGGCCGGCGGATTCGCGGCGAATGGATACGCCGAGCATTCTCCCGGAGGCTACAACCTGGCAGCCTGCCTGACAGCGGAGGTGGTGCTGACGTTCATGTTCCTCATGATCATCCTGGGGGCCACCGACCTTCGCGCTCCGAAAGGTTTCGCGCCGATCGCAATCGGCCTGGGGTTGACGCTGATTCATCTCATCGGGATTCCAGTGACGAATTTGTCGGTGAATCCGGCGCGCAGCACCGGACCCGCGGTATTCGTGGGTGGATGGGCGCTCGAACAGTTGTGGCTATTCTGGGTGGCGCCCATCGTTGGCGCGGCGGTGGCCGGCGTAGTTTATTCGGTGTTTGCCACACAGCCTGAGCCGTCGACGCGCGAGAGCATGGCGGCGTCGGCATAACCGCGACGCTGGCACGGGCGTTACAGCGGCAGCTGAATCAGGAAACAGGCCCCTTGCCGGGAGTCCAGGTCAGCCCACAGTTTGCCGCCATGATCGAGAACCGTCTGGTGCGAAAAGGCCAGCCCCAGGCCGATTCCGTTCTTCTTCCCGGCGCTTACAAAAGGTTGGAACAGGCGCGCGCGTATCTGCGACGGAATCCCGGGGCCGGTATCCTGTACTCTTACCGTCACCGATGCCGCTTCGGTTTTTGCGCTGATGCTCAGTGTGCCTCCCAAAGGCATCACTCCGAGCGAATTATCAATCAGGTTTAGGAATACACGCTCCATGCGCGCGCGCTCCAGCGGCAGCTCGATGCCGTCGGGCACATCTACCCGAACCGTCACCGATTGAGCCTCAGCCGTAGGCGAAAACACTTCGCAAGCAGCGGACACGATATCCCGCAGGCGGCAGACCTCAGTGCTGGTGGAACGCCCCCGCCCGGTATCCACCAATTCTTGCAGCAGTTCCTGCATTCGCCGCGAGGAACTGTAGATGTTGCCCGCCAGACGTTGCACCTGCGGAGTAGTGAGTTCTCCGTCGATCAGCATTTCCGCACCGCCGTAAATGGCAGCCAGCGGATTCCGCAAATCATGCACGATGGATGTGGAGAGGCGGCCGATGGTGGCGATCCGTTCCTGACGAATCAATTCCTGCCGCCCGTCCTGGATAGAGGCGCACATAGCGTTAAACACAGCCGCCAGGCGCCCAAGTTCGTCACGCGTGCCGACGTGCGGATCCTCCACCGGTATTCGGTAATCATAATTGCCGCGCGCTACCTCGCTTGCTCCGCGATCCAGTTCCCCCACCGGTCTCAGGATGCGCCGCGCAAGGCTGTAGGTCAGCCACAATCCCACCAGCACGGCGATCAGCCAGGCGACGATAATATCCCGGCCCAAAGCATTGATCCGCTGCCGTGCGCGCTCCGACGATCGCAGAATGCGAAGCTCGCCGATAGGCCTCCCTGCCACGTCCAGCAAAGGTGTCCCCAGAACGGTAAAGTGTGTTCCGCCTGCTTCGATCCGCGCCACCGCTCCCCCCGGCGAAGGGAGCGATTGCATGGTGGCATTCGCACGCGGGTCAAGCGTGGAGGCCACTACCGACGCACCGGAAAGAAAACAGAAATCGCTGCCGCCGGTGGAATCTTTCAAGCTACGCACGGTTTCCCCATTCACCTCATAGCCCGCTACCAGCACGTTCAGCAATCCCATCCCGGTGCCGGCTTGCACATACACCGGTGTGACGGCGATCTGGTACAGGCGGCTGCCGAGAGTGACAAAACCCGAAGTCTGCTTGGGAAAACTTGCCGCCGCATCGCGCACCGCCGGCACATCGTGCTTCAACGACTCACCCAAGTTTCCACCGAGTGAGGCGAGAACCCTGCCCTCCGGATCGGTCACCAGAAAAATGGCATCCTGATTCGAAATTTGTTTCCACAACTCGTCCGCCGAATCGCGAATGGTGGCCTGATCGCCAGTGCTGAATGCGGCGCGGACGTCCGACATGCGGCTGATCACCAGGCTCACGGCTGCCAGCGTCTGAGCGCGCGAACGCCACAGGGAATCATATGCTCGAAAGCTCGCCTGTACGTCCTCATCCACGCTGGCCGACATCGCACGCGTGGCATTATCTTGGACGATCCAGCCCACCAGCGCGAATAACAATGTTAAAGCGATGGAGGTCGCCAGCAGGATCTTCCAAAGCAGTGATAAACGTGAAAACGAGCCTAGCATGTTGGATCTACTGGTTTCGCCGTCATGATGGCTTGCTTCCCAGCATTTTATGGCTTGCTTCCCGGATACGTCGGGTCTCCTAAATCCGCCGGATAATCGTGGCCGTACTTGTTCTTATGCGGAATCGAAAGGTAGCCGGCTTCGGAAATCACCATGTTTGGCAAGCTGGCGCCGTCCGGGCCGACGGTGATTTTTCGGCTCAGTGCCGCCAATGTAGCCTCACTCGCACGCTCATGGAACACGCTGAGATTATATTGGCCCGCGGGAACATCGGCAATGCTGAAATTTCCGTCCTGCTTTGTGGTGGCAAAGTACGGGCTCGCAACCACCACAATCAGGGCGCTCATCTGCGCGTGAATGTTACAAAAGACGCGCACCACGCCCGGACGCGCGAATTTCACCGACCGCGTGGTTCCTGGCGGATACAACCCGATGTCGAAAACCTGGCCGTTGTAGCTGGAAAAAGCGTTGTGAAAAATCGGATCATCGTTAGGAAATTCCACCAGAGACCCCGCCTGGACGGCTAAAACGTGGGGTGAAAACGTCTTGTCTTTCTGCAGCATCACCGCGCGCTTGCTGGCCGCCGGCATGGCGGTAGTATCCACTGAGGTCAGCGCGATCACCACGCCCGCAAAATCATGGCGAGTACGTACCGCGGCGAAACGGGAATCCCGCAGCTCCACGCGGCCCGAAACCGGGGCGGCGCAGAGCGGAAGCAGGCTCGCGCTAAAACAGATAAGCCAGCGCAAGGTCATAGTGATTCAGCAGCCGATTTCTCCCGCCGGTATAGGCAGTTCGCGTCTGGCTGACTTCCAGACCTAGCAGTATATTCTGACCCAAGCGGTACTGAGAGTTTACCGCGTAGACAAAGTTCCGGGAAATCTGCCCGGCCAGCAGATCCGCGGTATAGTCGTGCTCCTGCCCGGCGTACGAATTGAACGTCAGCCGTTTGGTGGCCAGAAAAGAAACCTGTGCCCAGCCACCTGTGGTGCGCACCGCTGTGAAATGGTCCTCATCGAAAAAGTTGAACCCCTGGCGCAATCCGCCGACTCCCGCAGCATTGCGGCCGTGAAAGAAAGCGCCCGTGACCCGCAATTTCGCCAGCGGCTGCAGCATCCAATCGATCGTAAAAAGCCGCGAAGGAATGGATACGCCGCCGACGTGCGTCTGGCTCACATGGAAACCGGGCGCAATCTCAATTCGGCCGTGGGAGGCATATTGGTCCCAAAATTCGAAGCGTCCCTCGACCGCACGGCCTATATTGGAGAGCGTGGATTGATACTGAGGCGCCACACCGCCCGATGGTTCACTCGTTTGGTAGAGACTAGCTTGCGCCCGCACCCCAGCATTCTCCCCGATTGCAAAGCGTTGCTCGATTCGAGCCTGCGGCGCCCACGCCCACAAGTTCCCCGCGTCGGTCAGAGGAGAGAACGCAACTTGCGCCAGTGAATCGGGATCGCGCTGCGCGATCAAAGGCTTGTCCTGGCCGACCGTGACGCTGGTGTTCTTCCAATCGACCTGAATAGTGGCGACCCGCAGCCGCACCAGGTGGTTCAGGGAGCTGGACGTGCCACCCCACAAATCCAGGTCGATTGAGCCTCGCACCTGGCCCCCGCCGAGGATACGCGGGCCCTGAAAACGCAAACCGACGATGCTTTGGCTCAAGCTAGCGCCGCCCCGCGAAACACTGTCGGAAAGCGAGGCGGTCAATGGATTCTGCGCGCCTCCGCTGGCCCGTCCATTTATGAAGCTGTTAAATAACATCATCCCGGCTAGTGTTACCGGCAAGCGCTGTGCTGCCTCGACTTTGGTTTGGGCCAGGTCCGCGGATCGCTGCTCCACGACAGCCACTCGCTCGTCCATCGGTACGGGCGAGACGTTCACCGCTTCGGGCGGCACATTGGCTGGCGTTTCAGCGCCGGCGTTGGCGTGCGCGGCTGCTGAGCTGGATGCGGACGCCCGGGTGCCGGCGATTTCGGAGCGAAGTGCATGTACTTCGTCAGCAAGGTTGCGATTCTCCCGTTCCAGTTGGTCCAGGCGTTGAAAAATTTGCTGAAAATCTCCACGCTCCTGCGCGGGGAGCAGTAACGGAAACAACGCCACGATCAGAGGCCAGCGTTTGGGAAACATATATGGTTTGCTCCAGTATGGTTTGCTCCGGTATGGATTGCTCCAGTCGGTTGCATAATGCGGCGGGCGAAAAGCGTGTCGAGACAGGAATCTGCATCCTCCGCCATGAGGACCAGGGATTCCATATCCAATTACAGCAGGAAGCGATATCCTACACCATGCACGGTGACAAAGTGTCGGGGCATCGTGGAGTCGGCCTCTAGTTTCTGCCGCAGGCGCACCACATGCGCGTCCACGGTGCGCGTGTTTGGAAACGACTCGTAGCCCCAGACCGAATTGAGGATCATATCGCGCGAGAGCACCCGATCTGGATTGTGCAGGAAATAAGTCAGCAGGTTGTATTCCGCGCGAGTCAGTTTGGTCTCTTCGTTCTTTTTTAAAACCACGCGGCGCGACAGATCTACTTCAACGTCGCCGAAGGCAATTACCTTCGTTTCGTCGGCCGATGATCGGCGCAAAAGCGCGCGGATCCGGGCCAGAAGCTCCCGCGCGCCGAAAGGTTTTACCACGTAATCGTCAGCGCCGATCTCGAGCAGCAGCACCTTGTCCATTTCGTCGCCGGTCGCGCTGAGGACGATCAGCGGCGTGTTCATACCAGCGGCACGGATTTGCTTGCACACCTCCATGCCGCTCAGGCCGGGCATGCGAAGATCCACCAGTACCAGGCTGGGTTTGAGAGTCAATGCTTGCGCGAGGCCGACTTCACCGTTCTCGGCGAAAGCGGGATTGAACCCCTCCGTCTCGAGCATAAGGCCGATCGTATCTCTCAGCGTGGCATCGTCATCGATGACTAAAACCGTTTTCATACGCTTAACCAATACTCTAGCTGCCACGGACTACCCGTGCCACCCACTTTGCCGCCCCCGTGACGTGTTTACCAATTATTTACATTTCCTTCACAACTCGAGCAGCGGCTATGTTTAGACTGGCGGCAAGCGGGGAATCGACTGGGCGGGCGGCATTTTCAAAGGGTGTCGCCCATGCCCACCGCGCCCCTTCACCCGTAAACGAGTTAGGTGGCACTAGAGTCAGATCCGTACTAGAGGCATTTTGACCGCGGCTTAGGGTGCGTCCCAGTATGAATTGCAGATGCTTGCAGGGTGGCGCGATCGGCCGTTAGGTTACATAATCGGGCTGGATGACGGCACCCTCTGAGCCAGGAAGCGTGAACCTTAAGAGTCTGACTCCGGGCTCTTTGATCGATATAGAGACCAAGAGTCGTCACTACCGGATCGAATACCCGGGCGGGGACACGATTCGCATTTCCGGCCACCCTGACCACTGCCCGCGTCCTGTGTCGGCGCAATTGAAGGGCTCCATTAACGAGCATGGCGTGCTGGAACTGGGCCTCATCAAGCGCGGCATGCGGATTATGCTTCGCCTGAACGAGCATCTTTCTATAACGACTTCGACCGTTGTTAGTGTTCACGTGGATCAGCCCAACCCC